>ENA-ORSS01000097-ORSS01000097.1-human-gut-metagenome-genome-assembly--contig:-NODE-97-length-108146-cov-14.325790_pt1 | contig 108146 bp, 95 predicted proteins | sample MGYA00241899_ERZ509162 | MGnify/ENA primary metagenome ERZ509162 (study PRJEB26280, sample SAMEA2338641) | human gut metagenome | biome: human gut; feature: human-associated habitat; material: faeces... | reverse complement strand
CATATTTTTGCAGTCCCTCTTTTTTATTAATGTCTACTTTAAGGGGTGCATTTCAATTTAGTCATTTCTTTTTTGCATTTTATAAGCTTTTAAAACATTTTGCGCAAGAGATGCGATAGTCATTGGACCAACACCACCCGGTACAGGTGTTATAAGACTTGCCTTTTTACTAACATTATCAAAATCAACATCACCATAAAGTTTACCATTTTCTCTTGTTATACCCACATCTACTACAACAGCGTTGTTCTTAACCATATCTTCCTTAATTAATCCTTTAACACCAGTCGCAGATATAATTATATCTGCGTTTTTTGTTATACTCTGTAAGTTTCTTGTTTTAGAATGACATAATGTAACAGTAGCGTTTCTATTTTCTAGCATATGAAATAGTGGCATTCCAACCAAAGAACTTCTTCCAACAATTACTACATTACTACCTTCAAGTATAACCCCATATTTATCTAAAAGGCTTATTACACCACAAGCTGTACAAGGATAAAGAGAGGATTTACCACTTATTAAATCAACAATATTGCTATCATTTAAACCATCAACATCTTTATATTTATTAACTGCATTTTGAATGCTTTTTTCATTAATTCCACTAGGAAGTGGCATTTGTACTAGTATAGCATCTATATTATCATTACTATTAAACCTTTCGATGTTTTTTAATAATTCATCTTCAGTAATACTATCATCATACTTTTCATGAATAAAGTTATATCCAATATCATTACACATTTTTCTTTTTTGATTAATATAAACATTACTTGCTTCATCATCACCAACTTGTATAACACAAAGAGTTGGAACTTTATCTAATGCTTTTACTTCCTCAGCTAAACCACTTAATATTTCGCCTTTTAACGATTTTCCATCCATAATCATATATATCACCAATAAACATTTTATATTAAATTAAGAATTTTTGCAAACAAATCAAAAAATATCACATATTAAAGCAAATAAATATAATACACTAGGTGATAATTGTGAAAAAACTTAGTGAATTATACAACTGTAACTTTGATATACCAATTAAAGATATCAAGATAAACTCAAAAGAAGTAGAAAAGTATGATTTATTTGTATGTACAAAAGGAGTAAATACAGATAGACATGATTTTATAGATGAAGCAATAAAAAATGGGGCAAGTGCATTAGTAGTAGAAAAAGAAGAAAACTATAAAGTACCATTTATAAAAGTAGAAGATACTAACAAAGAATTAGGATATTTGTCAAAAAGATTTTATGATGATCCATTAAAAAAGATAAAATTAATTGGTATAACAGGAACTGATGGTAAAACTACAACCGCATCAATAATTAGAAATATGCTAGGAAATAATAACTGTGGATATATTGGTACAAATGGAGTCTATTGTAAAAATGAAAGACTAAAAGAAAATAATACGACCCCAGAAATTAATAAAACATATAAATATTTGAATCATTTTGTACAAGAAAATTTAGAATATACAACTATGGAAATATCAAGCGAAGCACTTTATAGAAATAGAACAAATACATTAAATTTGAATGTAGCAATAATAACCAATATAACAGAAGACCACTTAAACATACATAAAACACTTGAAAATTATATTGAATCAAAAGAAAAAATATTATCTCTTATAAAAAAAGATGGAGTTCTAATATTAAATAGTGATGATAAATACTTTAAAAGAATATTAAGTAAAGCAAAGGTTAGAGTATTAACTTTTGGTACAAATGCCAAATCAGATTTAATAATTAAAACTATAAAAGAAAACGATGATTCAACAAGTTTTACTATTGTATATAAAGATAAAAGCTATGAAGTAAAAAGCCCGCTTATTGGAAAGTTTAATGTATATAACGTTTGTGCAAGTATACTTACATTAATTTATTTTGGCTATAAAATAGAAGATGTGATAGAAAAGGTTAAGAAAATAATAAAAATAGATGGAAGGTGTGAAGTTTTAGAATTTAGAACTAAGTATAAGATTGTTTTAGATTATGCACATACTGAAAATGCCTTAAAGAATATACTTACTTACCTAAATAAAATTAAAAAAAGAAGAATAATTACAATAACGGGTGCCGCAGGGGGAAGATATCATGAAAAAAGAAGTAAAATAGGAGAAATAGTATTATCAATGTCAGATTTAGTAATATTTACAATGGATGATCCAAGGTATGAGAGTGTAGAAAAAATAATAGATGAAATGGTATCAACCTCATCCTTAAAAAACTACGTTAGAATAATCGATAGAGAACAAGCAATTATGTACGCACTTAAAAACGCTAAAAAAGATGACATCATATTAATAGCGGGTAAAGGAAAAGACACTTACATGGCAATTAAAGATAAATATATCCCATATTCAGACTATGAAGTAGTAGAAAAATACATAAATAGTGTAAACAAAAGTAAATAAAGCTTAAATTTATTGAAAAACTAGCCTATAAATATTATCATAATATTGGTGATAATATGAATGAATTAATAAGAGAAATAGGAAAAAGTAAAGGATATGATGATAAACTTTGTAATACCTTAGAAAAGATTATACCAGCTATGATAATGCATTATGGAGAAGAATATAGAGATTTAATATTTAAAGTTTTAGAAGAGACAACAATTACTATGTGCAAACCAAGCGAAAATGTATATGATACACTAAACAAGCTAGAAACAATAGAAGAAGATGAGTCAATAGTTGGAATTCAAGATGTAAAAATAGCTGCGGGAGTATCCTCAACTATTCCACGTATAAGTTGTAAAGATGGAGAATTTTCAATTGATAAACTTGAAAGACATATAGTACTTGCTTTTGGTGATATAGAAAGCAAAGCCCAAATTAGAACTTTAGTACATGAATTTTCCCATGCACTTAAATCCTATGAAAATAGTCACTATATAAAAGGTGATATTTATTACTCAAGAAGTGGATTTATAGAGATATTTGAAAGATTATCACTAGATGAAAATGGAAAAGTGGTAAGAACACTCATATCAGAGAAAAATGTTGGTATGGAAGAAGGATTTAATTCACTAGATGATTCAATAATAACAAGCATTATTACTGGTGAGGATAGAAAATTTGAAAGCTATAGAGGCCCTGCGGTAATTGCTGAAGAAGCAGATTGTTTATTAGGGTATAGAAATGAAAGAATAAAAGCCCAACTTACAGGTGATATTGACACTTATAAAAATATATATAATGGTTCAAGTAGTGAAGACCTATTTGGAGAACAATCAAAAAATCTTGATGAGGTTGTAAAAGAAGAATATAGACTCTTTAGAAATATATTATTGTATGGTTCGGATAAAGAAGAGGATAAAAAACTATTAGAAGAAATTCAAAATAGAAGAGCCGAACTAGTACATGAATGTCGTAACAACATAGATAAGGCAATAGAATCAAAGGTCAATGTAAAATAATAAAGTAAATAAAACATTAAAACATATAATTAATTAGGAGTTGATTATATGTTTTTTAAATTACTTAAATGGCTAAAGGAAATCTCACTTTTTACAACAAGCTATTCAAATAACGTTTTCCCAGAACCATTATCAAAAGAAGAAGAAGATTTGTGCATTGCAAGAGCCAGTAATGGTGATAAAGAAGCAAGAAATAAATTAATTGAACATAATTTAAGATTAGTAGCTCATATAGTAAAGAAATTTGAACATAAGAATGTAGATCAAGATGACTTAATAAGCATAGGAACAATTGGACTTATAAAAGGAGTAGATTCATATTCTAACAAACACTCAACTAAAATAACAACGTACTGTGCAAGATGCATTGAAAATGAAATACTCATGTATTTTAGGTCAAATAATAAAAACAATAAAAATATATCTATTAATGAATCAGTTGGATTTGATAAAGAAGGAAATGAAATAACTATACTTGATATACTAAAACTTCCCAAACCAGATTTAATAGAAGAAATTCATACTAAAGACAATGTTTCACTACTTAAAGAATATATAAAGTGTTTAAACACTCGTGAAAAGGAAATACTAATAAAAAGATACGGATTAAATAATAATGATGAAGAAACACAAAAAGAAATAGCTAAAGAACTTGGTATATCTAGAAGTTATGTTTCTAGAATAGAAAAAAGAGCACTTACAAAAATACTGAGGGAATTTATAAAAAACAACCAAATTAATGATTAAGATTTGTAAAATATTATTTAATCTTGTATAATTAAGATATATAATTATGGTTGGTGATAAGATGGAAAAAAAAGAAGAAAAAAAAGTTGCATTAGAAGAATCAAAATCAAAAAAAAGCCTAATAATTGGTGGAGTAATAGTTGGAATTCTACTAATTGCTTTGATATGTGTCTATTTTATATTTGTTCCTAAAATATCACTAAATGGAAAAGATAAAGTAACTATTAAAATAAATGATAAATATGTAGAGTCAGGTGCAAAGGCAACAACAACATTTAAAGATGTTACTAATGATGTAAAAATTAAAGGTAGTGTAAATACAGAAAAGCCAGGAAAATATGAGATAGAATATATAGTAAAAGAAGGTTTATTTACTAAAAAAGTAAAAAGAATAGTTGAAGTAATTGATGATATTGCACCAGTAATAGAATTAATGGGTTCTAAAGAAACTAGTATTTGTCCTAACTCTGAATATACTGAAGAAGGATATAAAGCAACAGATAACTATGATGGGGATATAACAAATAAAGTAAAAAAAGAAACTAAGGAAGATTTAATCATATATAAAGTTAAAGATAGTAGTGGAAACAGTGCAACTGTAGAAAGAAAAGTAAAAAAGCAAGATAAAGAAGCACCTATTATAACATTAAAAGGAAATAAAACTGTATATGTAAAACTAAATTCTAAATATAATGAATCTGGTGTAACCGTCAAAGATAATTGTGATGGCGACTTAACAGAAAAAATAAAAACAACAGGAAGTATAAATACAAGTAAAACAGGTACTTATAAAATAGTATATGAGGTAACAGACTCATCAGGTAATACCTCTAAAATAGAAAGAACCGTCATAGTATATGATAAAAAAAATACCCCTACAGGTATAAACAAAACAGGTACAATTTATCTAACATTTGATGATGGTCCAAGTACCACAATAACACCTAAAATACTTAAAATATTAAAAGAAAAGAAAGTGCCTGCAACATTTTTTGTAATAAACCATAGTAATAATTTAAATTATTTAATTAAACAGGAATATGATGAAGGTCATACTGTTGCTCTTCATAGTTATACTCATAACTATAAAACAATATATTCATCAAGCACTGCATATTTTTCCGATTTACAAAAAATAAGTGATAAAGTAAAATCTATAACTGGTGAAGAAAGTAAAATAATAAGATTTCCAGGTGGTGGCTCTAATACAATAAGCAAAAAATATAATAAGGGAATAATGACTTATTTAACGAGTGAAGTTATAAATAGAGGATATCATTATTTTGACTGGAATGTATCTAGTGGGGATGCAGGTGGTTCTAGAAATAAGACACAAGTATATAATGCAGTTACAAAAAATTTAAGGCATAACAGGGCAAATGTTGTATTAATGCATGACTTTGAAAATAATTACAAGACATTAAATGCATTAAGTGATATAATTGATTATGGGCATAAGAATGGGTATACATTCTTAGCAATAGATATGACTACACCACTTGTAAGACATGGTGTAAATAATTAGAAGGAGTTTGTATGAAAAAATTAAAAAGGGTTTTATTATTTCTACTAATATTGTTTTTGCTTCCATTAGGAGTAAAAGCAGAAACTGTGACAACAACATTATCTGGAGGAACAACAGTAGCAGGTGGAGATAAAATTGATTTTACAATAGGAATAAAAAGTGATACTAACGCAACTGCATTTGAAGCAGCAATAAGATATGATACTAATGTATTAGAATTTATAGGCATAGGAAAAGAAGATAAATGGCAAGGTAATAATAAGGTAAGATCTACAGGTAACAATACATTAAAATTTACTAACGCAGGAGTAACTGGAGAAAGCAGTGTTGCAACGCTAAAATTTAGAGTAAAAACATCGAATAAAACCTCTACAACAGTTACACTTGATGGAATTAAAGTTACATTAAATACAAAAACAGGTGAAGAAATTAAACAAGGTGATCCAATAAATAAAGACATCACAATCAAATCAGAAGATAATACACTTAAATCAATAAAAATAGATAATAAAACAATTAATGGATTTGCAACATCAGTAAAAGAATACACAATAGAAGTAGAATCCTCAACTGAGAATATTGATATAAAAGCACAACTTAGTGATGAAAAAGGTGCAACATTAGTTGAAAACTTTGGTTCTAGAACTGTTAAACTAGAATATGGAACTAATAAAGTATTAATAAAAGTTAAAAGTGAATCAGGAAAAGAAGGAGTCTATACACTTAATATAATAAGAAAAGATGATAGACCAGTAGATAATAATTTAAAAAGTATAATAATAAATGGTGGAACTATAAAAATAGAGTTTGATCCAAGTACACTAAGTTATACAATTAAAACTTTTAAATTAGAAAAACTTGAAATAGAGGCAACAGCATCAGATACAACCGCAAAAGTAGATATTGCTATTCCTAAAAAAATAATAATTGGACAAAACACAGTTAAAATAACAGTAACACCAACAACAGGTTCTAAAAAAGAATATACAATTTTATTTGATAATACTGATAAACCAACAGATACAAGACTTAAAAATCTATCAATAAAAGGAATAAACATTAACTTTGAAAGCGATAAATATGATTATGAAATAAGATATGATAAGTCATATAAAAATGGAATTAAAATATATGATACTGCATTATCAGAAGATACTAAAATTACAATTAAAGGAAATAATAATCTAGAAGAAGGAAGCGTAATTAAAGTTTTAGTAGAAGCACTAGATGGAAGTAGTTCTAGTGAATATAGAATTAGATTAGTAAAAGATACAAGAATTAATTTCTTCTTAATAGTAGATATAATAATTGGAATAGTATTAGTAGTATTAATATTTATACAACTAAATAAAAGAAAAAAGAAAAAAGAAGCAAAACAATCAATTGAAGAAGAATTAGAAAAAACTAAAGAAATAGTTTTATAAGGAGTAATATGAAAAAGTATATACCAAGCATGTATAAAAAGAGTATTTTTGATATTAATTATGATAAATTAAAAAGTATCGGAATAAAGTGTTTAATATTTGACTTGGATAATACTATTGCACTTATAGATACTAAATTAATACCAGAAGAAGTAAAAACATTATTTATAAAATTAAAAAAAGACTTTAATATAGTTATTATTTCTAATAACACAAAAAAACGAATTAGTATGTTTTGTGACCCAATGGATATCACATTTGTATCTTTTGCATTAAAGCCATTAACATTTGGCTTTAGAAAAATAAAAAATAAATTTAATTATAAAAAAGAACAAATGTGTATGATTGGCGATCAATTAATGACTGATATATTAGGTGCAAATAGATATGGGATATATACTATACTAGTTGATCCACTAGGTAAAAAGGATTTAAAAGTTACTTCAATCAATCGTTTCTTTGAGAAAAAAATTCTAAAGAAATTAACAAAGACTGGAGAACTAGAAAGAGGTAAATATTATGAGTGAGGATAAATATTGCATAGGTTGTGGTATAAAATTACAAGATGAAAACATGACCGCAGAAGGATATACGACAAGTATAGAAAATGATATTTGCAGTAGATGCTTCAAAATGAAAAATTATGGAGATTATCAAGTAGTAACTAAATCAAATGATGAATACATTAATATATTAAAAAGTGTTAATGACACTAAAGATTTAGTTGTATATATAATAGATTTACTAAATATAAGTAGAGATATAAATCTAATAAGAGAATATTTTGATAATAAAGTTTTACTTGTATTAAATAAAAGAGATATACTTCCAAAAAGTATTAAAGATGAAAAAATAAAAGAATACTTTGCTAAACTTGGACTTGATTATGAAGATGTTATAATTGTCAGTCCAAAGAAAAATTACAACATAGATGAACTTTTATTAAAAATAAAAAAATATAAAACAAGTAAAAATGTATATGTAGTAGGGCATACAAATGTAGGTAAAAGTACACTGATAAATACACTTATGAAAAACTATTCAGAATTTGATAGTGAACTTACTATGAGTCCACTTCCTTCTACAACATTAAATAAAATAAGTATAAAACTAAATAGTGATTTGACTCTAATTGATACCCCAGGATTAGTAGATGATGGAAATATTCTAAATTATGTAGACCAACCCACATTAAAAAAGATTTTACCTAAAAAAGAAATAAAGCCAAAAACTTATCAATTAAAAAAAGATCAAGCATTAGTAATAGGTGATCTTTTAAGAATTGATTATGTTGAAGGAGAAAAAAATAGTTTTACTGTTTTTGTATCAAATGAGTTAAAAGTAAAAAGAATTAATATGCATAAGAATGATGAATTAAAAGACTTATTTAAACATGAAATAGATGTTGCGTATCATGAAGATTTAGTTATAAATGGTCTTGGGTTTATAAAAATAGTTGAAAAAGCTAAAATAAATGTATATATAAATAAAGATGTTGAAGTATTTACTAGAGACTCACTTATTTAATCCATATGAATTATTAGTAGGATCAAGAAACAACTTACATATTGGTGGGTTATATGTTAAATAAGTAGTAAAAGCATATATTAAAAATATTACTATAAGACTTATAATGTTTAAAACATTTGAGTCTTTTTTAAATTCTATAAAGTAGTTTAATATCTGACTTATTATAATAGTTACTAAGTAAATTGTAAGAGTAACAAGCATATTCTCTCCAAATTTAGAATAAATTGGCCAGTATATTGTAAGAAATAGTGCTATGTTAAATAAAAATGTAAGTAATTCTTTAAGTAAAAAGTTATTTTCTTTAATATTATATTTTTTTAATATAAAGTACTTAACAATTATCCAGATTATATATGAAGTGTAAATCATTTTCATATGTTCAAATACACTTTCATTAACAGGAGATAATATTAAAGTAACTATATTAGGACACCATTCATATAAATTATGTATTATAAATCCAATTAGAAATATAAATATCATGGAAATAATTTGTATTATTTTTTTCTTCATTTTTCTTCACCATTATTATTATGTGTGAATAAACAATAAATATTACTTTACAATTAAAAGAAAAAAATTGTCGATATTTGTTGTTTAAAAGTAAATAAAGTGGTAATATTTTATTGTAGTAAAATAAAAAGAGTAGGAAAGTGAGTGAAGAAAATTGAGCGAAAAAATTAAAAACAAGAAGAACCTTATTATAGGTATTGGAACAGTTGCACTAGTTGCAATAGTAATTGGTGTTGTTGCACTTATAAAAGGAAATAATGATATTTCTGGTATGGGCAAGAATGCTAGTTTTGGAATACTAGGTAAGAATGGCACAGCATTCAGTAGTATTACATATTCACATATTCAAGATGATGAATATTACTATGATATATTATATTTTGCTGAATCCGATGAAGATGCAATCTGTAGTTTAACTTGGCATATGAGTTATGAAAAACCAATGGAAAAAGAATTAACATACGAAGAAGAAGATGACTATTATACTGAAGAACATATAAGTCTTGATAACTATACAGATTTAAAGAGGTGGATATCTGTACCAATTGAAAATAAATATGGAGCTCCAATAGAAAAGGTTGTTGTATACTTAACTCCTTGTGATGATAGTTATCCAGCAAGTTATACAATTTACCCAGAAAGAGATAATAATAATTTAGACCCACCATACATTACTGTGATAAAAGATGAAAAACAATATAATGACGATACAGCTGTATTTGAAATTGATTCATATGGTTGGGGAAATGATGAGAGACTTTTGAACACAATGTTTAAAAATACATATTATGTAGATGGAAAAAAGGTAAAAGAAACATTTGCTGAAGAAGATGCTTACTTATCAGATTCAATAAGTATAGAAAGAACAACAATGCCTAAAGTTTTAACAATTCTTTCTGAGGATACAAGGGGAAATGTTGCAGAGAAAAAAGTATTGATACAAGCAAAGGACCATGTGGGACCATATTGTTATTTTGAAAATAAAGATAAAAATATAAAACTTACCATTGGAGAAAGCAAAACTGTAACACTTCATTGCATTTCAGAATTAGATGAAAGAATAGATTCAGATAGAGATTATGATACAGATTATCAACCTGTACTTCTATATTCAAATAATATTGAGGACAGAATGGATGGAATTAGATACTATGGTACAGATGAATATATAAGCACAATAAAAATTACGGGAAATACACCAGGAAAAACAACAGTAAAGTTCAAAAACAAATCTATCGCAGATACTAATAGTGATTGGTTAGACACTAACTATGGCGGAACAGAATACATTCCAATGAACGTTGAAGTAATTGATAAAAAAGATACAAAAGCACCAACTTGTGAATTTACTATGGGAGACTATGCATATGATACAAAATTCTATGTTGGCTCTAAAATACAATATACAGTAACATGCGAAGATGATGTAAAATTTGATGCGAGCAATTTAACATTTAATACAAATAAAATATCAATTTATAATAATGGAGAAAAATTAACATCACGTTTCTATGCGAACGATTACAGTAAACTACCAAGAAAAATTTCGTATTCATTTGAGGTAATTCCAGTAAAAGCAGGAGAATTATCAGTAAGATTAGAAGGCGGATTTGTGCAAGATGCATCAGGAAGAAACAGCAAAGCAACATATGAAATCACACGTGATATTGTAGAAGCTCCAAAAAATATAAAAAGACCTTCATGTAAAATTGAAACAGATAAAGATGAAATAACAGTTGGAGAATCTGTTAATGCAACAATTACATGTACAGCTAGTAAAAAAATATCATCAACTGCTACTCTTGGAGTAGATGTAGTTGCACCAAATATAGACAATTGGTATTATGATGATAGTAACACTAAAAAACACACTTTAACATTTAAAGTAACACCATCAAATGTTGGAACATCAGAGATAGTTTTAAAAGAAAATGCTTTCTTTAACGAAATTGATATGGGAAACAAAGAGGTTACAAAAGAAATAAAAGTAAAAGAACGTATTAAAGATACAACTGCCCCTGTATGTAAATTTACTTCTGAAAGTTCAAAAGTTAGAACAGGTAAAACAACAAAAGTATATTTAACATGTGATGATGCATCAGGATTTAAAAACACTAATCTTTCTGTAAATAACTTTGGAGTTAATAAAATACTAGGAATAAGTTTATTAAGAATAGAAAATGTTAAACTAATAAAACAAACATCAACATCATCTACATGGGAAATTGGAGTTAAAGGTAGGGGATTAGGAAAAGCAAAATTGTACTTAAATGAAAATGCTGTATCAGATAAGTTTGATAACAAGAATGCTAAAACATATGCAACTACTCCAATAAAAGTAACACTATTCTAATATACAAAAATTTATTTAATAAGAGCTAAAAAAATTAGCTCTTTTTTCTTTATATTCTTTGGTTTACAATAAGTTTGTGATATAATTAATTTAGGTGATGATAGTGACAATAAATATTAGAAATATTAATATAAATTACATACAATATGGTAGTGGTAGTGATGTTGTTCTTTTACATGGATGGGGACAAAACATTGCGATGATGAAGCCTATTGGCGATAGACTTCAAAAAAATCATCGTATAACTATATTAGACTTCCCTGGATTTGGTGAAAGTGAAGAGCCAAAAACTGCTTTAACAGTTTATGACTATTGTGAAATATTAGAAGAATTACTAAAAAAATTAAAAGTAAAAAAGCCAGTTATAATGGGACATTCGTTTGGAGGCAGAATAGCAATCATATATGCTTCCAGAAATGAAGTTGAAAAAGTCGTATTATTTGGTAGCCCTTGTATAAGAAAAGAAGTAAAGCCTAGCTTAAAGCTAAGAATGTTAAAGTCTCTAAAAAAAATCCCTGGAATTAATAAATTAGAGGGATTTGCTAAAAATCATATGGGTTCACGAGATTATAAAAATGCAAGCGAGATAATGAAAAAAATCCTTGTTAATGTAGTTAATGAAGATTTAAGTGAATGCGCAAAAAAGATCAATGTTCCAACACTTCTTATATGGGGAGATAGAGATACTGAGGCTCCAGTGGAGGATGCTAAAGAACTAGAAAAAATAATTCCAGACGCAGGATTGATAGTACTACCAAATTCAACTCACTATGCTTATTTAGAAAACTTACCTCAAGTTATAAATATATTAAATAATTTCTTATAGGAGGAAATAATATGTTATATTACTTTGTTTACTTTTTAATACTTGCCTATACTATATTTATTAGTAGAAGAACATTACATATGTTACAGCAAAACTTATACAACGAAAATAATAGGTATATAAAATGGATACTAAAGAATAATGATATTACTATTTTTAATGTTTCATTAATTGCAATAGCACTTTCTATAGGCATAACAATATTTAAAAATAATACAATAATACAATTCTTGTTGTTTCTAATTATGGGAGTATATGTATTAAGTTATTATGAAGAAAAAAAGATTGTTGCGACTAATCAAAATAAAAAACCTCTTGTATATACAAAAAGGATAAAAAGATTAATAGTTACTTTAAGTATAATCTATATTTTACCAATTGCATTTGCTATAATATTTCCAAATTTAAAAAATATACTTTTAATTGTATCAACTATTTTAACTGGATTTAGTTTCTTTACAACTTTTATAGCGCTTATAATAAATAAACCGGTAGAAAAAGCTGTATATAATCACTTTGAAAAAATGGCAAAAGAAAAACTTGAATCATTTTCAAATTTAAAGGTAATAGGAATAACAGGAAGTTATGGTAAAACTAGTTGTAAAAATATACTTAATGATATCTTAAGTATTAAATATAATACTCTAGCAACCCCAAAAAGTTTGAATACATTTAATGGACTTATGATGACAATAAATAATACATTGTCCAAATTTGATGACGTTTTTATAGCAGAGATGGGTGCATATGTACAAGGAGAAATAAATGGATTATGTGATTTAGTTAATCCTAAATATGGAATAATTACTTCAATTGGTACCGCACACTTGGAAACTTTCGGAAGCGAAAGTGCCATCCAACACGGTAAGATGGAACTAATAGAACATTTACCTCATGATGGTGTTGGGGTATTAAATATGGATGATCCAAAACAAGTTAGTTATAAAATTAAAAATGACTGTAAAATAATTTGGATAGGTATTGAGAATAAAAATGCAGATGTAGTTGCAAGTAATATAAGAACTGAAGGAACTAAAACATTATTTGATGTAACATTCCCGGGTGATAAAAATAAATATGAATTTGAAACAAGACTGCTTGGTAGACATAATATTTATAATATATTATCTGCACTTGCACTTGGATATGAATTTAAGATTCCAATAAAAGATTTAATTCTTGCGACTAGAAGAGTTAAACCAATTGAACATAGATTGGAATTAAAAAGACTTGGTAATTTCTATCAGATAGATGATGCTTATAATTCAAATCCAGTAGGTGCTAAAAGTGCACTAGACGTATTAAATACTATGGATGGATTTAAAGTAATAGTTACACCAGGTATGATAGAATTAGGAAAAAAAGAATATGAACTTAATAAAGAATTTGGTAAACAAATTAGTGAAGTCGCAGATTTAACCATTTTAATTGGTAAAAAGCAAACTAAGCCAATACTTGATGGTTTAAAAGAAGCTGGTTACCCAGAAGAAAAACTAATGGTTTTAAATGATGTAAGGGAAAGCTTTACAATTATAAATAATTTAAATAAAAAGAAAGATGTTTATGCATTATATGAAAATGATTTACCTGATACATATAATGAGTAAGGAGGATTTATGATAAAATTAGGTGTTATTTTTGGAGGAGAAAGTGTTGAACATGAGGTTAGTATAATTTCAGCTGTTCAAGCTATGAATAAGATGGATAATACAAAATATGAAATTATCCCAATATATATTACTAAAGATAAAGAATGGTATACAGGAGATATGTTAAAAGATATTGAAGTATATCAAGATTTATCACTAATTAAAAGATATGCTAAAAATGTTGTCTTAATCAGAAGAAAAGGAAGATTTATTCTTCAAAGCCAAGGATTCTTTAAAAGAGAAGTAAAGGAACTTGATTTAGTATTCCCAATTGTGCATGGTACAAGTGTAGAAGATGGAGTATTACAAGGTTACTTAAAAACAGTAGGAATTCCATTTGTTGGAAGTGATGTTCTAGCAAGTGCAATTAGTCAAGATAAAATAGTTCAAAAACAAGTATTTGAAGTTAGTGGATTACCAATAACTGATTACATATGGTTCTATGATAGCGACTATTTAGATGATCCTGATACAATAGTAAAGAAAGTTAAAAAGTTAGGTTTCCCTGTTATTGTTAAACCAGCTAGCCTAGGTAGTAGTGTAGGTATTGGGACTGCAAAAGATGAAGATGAATTAAGAGAAAAAATCGAAGACGCATTAAATTATGATACTAAAATAGTAGTAGAAGAAATGGTTAAAAACCTAACAGAAGTTAATATTAGTGTATTAGGTGATTATGAAAAACAAGACTTAAGTGAAATAGAAGAAGTTATGAGTGATAATGACCTATTAACTTATGAAGATAAATATATAAATGGAAATAAAAAAGGAAATACAAAAGGAATGCTATCTGCATCACGTAAGATACCTGCAGGAATAACAGAACGCCAAAAAGAAGAAGTAAGAAGTGTTGCAACAAAAGCATTCAGAGCACTTAATTCAACTGGGAATGTAAGAATAGACTTCTTAGTAGATAAAAAGAGTAAGAAAATTTATATAAATGAAGTTAATGCATGTCCTGGTTCACTAGCATTCTATTTATGGGAACCACTTAACATAGATTATACTGAATTACTTGATAGAATGATTAATATAGCAATTAAAGACTACAAAAGAAAATTAAAGAAAACATATTCATTTGATTCAAATATTCTACAAGGATTTAGTGGATTAAAAGGAACAAAAGGATTAAAAGGACTTAAGGGGAGTAAGTTTTAATTAGTATAGGGGGTAGTAATTTTGACTGAACAATTACAAAAAGATGTTTTTATAAATGAAGATTTAAGATATTTTCAATTAACAAATATCTTTTTTGATAGACCCCTAAATGAGGAAGATATTATAACATTAAAAGAAGTATTTTTCTCAATAAATAATATATCCCAAATATACTTTAAAGATACTTTTGATTTAAAAGGAATAGAAATAGTAAAGTCTGTTTTAGAAATATCTCCAACTATGGAAGATGCATTGGTTGAAAAATACATATTAAATGCATCTACATTGGATAAAAATAAACTTCTTAATATGAATTTTTCAAATATAGATACTTGGTTTATTTCATATAAAGAAAACGAAAACTCATTTTCAACAATTACAATAGACAAATATAGAGAAGAAGTAAACCTAATTAATAGAATTACATCAGCTATAAACACTTCATCTTCACCTGTTGAAAAAATCATGTATATATATAATTTTTGCAAGAAGTTAAATTATAAAGATAATGCATCAACTACATTACTTGATATATTAAAAACAAATGAAAGCAATAAGAGTGGCTATGCATATGTATTTAATGAATTATTAAATGCAATTGGAATTAAGTCATTTATGGCTGAATCAATTACTGATAATTCAAATTCATTTGTAAATCTTGTAAAAGTTGATGATGATAAATACAAAATACACGGGATTTACTTATTTGATTCATATTCAGATTCAATTTCTAAAGACGAAATAAATGAAAAATTAAGAGGAATAAACTATAATTACTTTTTAATTACAATACCTACTTATTTAAATACAGTATTTAGTGATAAATTACTTGGAGTTGCATCTTGCTTTACACATGACTATGAATATGATCTAGAAAGATTAAGAAGAACTTCACCTAAGGAATTTAATACATTACTAGAAACATTTGATATGGACTTTTTAAGTATTTATAAAAAAGTAAATGATACCAAAAAAGTAGATGATGAGATTAAACTTAATATTATTAAGAATAATACTAGTGAAGAATTACAAAAGATAACTATAGAAAATTATTTTATAAGGGAAGAAAAAATCTCTAAATATCCTTTTAAAAAGATAGCGTAATATGATATATTATTAAAGAAAGTAAGTGGTGAATAGTATGAATATTGATTTTGTTGTTAACGATTATTTACTAGCGTGGTATGTACTTTTTAAACCATCATTTTGCGAAGAAGTACAAGAATTAAAAGAAAAACTATGGAGTAATTATCAAAAACAATATATTGCGATGCAAAAAGACAATATAGAAATACTTAAATATACAAAAGACTTTATACCTGATGATGATACCATTTATAATTTAATCTTTGATACAGAACTCTTTCAAGAATTAAAAAAAGAAACAGAAAAATATAGACAAAAGTTATTAGAAGCATGGGATAAAAATAAAAAAGCAATAAATCAAGAATTAAAGACTTTAGCAAGAATAGATATTAAATCATATACAATTCTTGCGGTAAGTCCAAAATTAGATGTTATTGAATATATAAAATCTAATCCAAAAAAGAATATTGCATGGGGTAAAAAAGAAGCAGAAGTTAATTATCTTGAATCACTAATGCATATTTTATATACAATTGTAAAATATGAAATAGGAGATTTTCAAAAAGAAAATAGTGAAATAGTTACTGCTATACTAGATTTATTAGTAACTAATGAATTATATACTAGAATAACAGGAATTAGTAAATATTCATTAGGATATAGAAAACTAAGATTACTTAGAAGGCAACTATATCCTTATTGGCTTATGTATTTAGGCTGTGATAAGGAAGAACTTGTCTCTTATATGATGAGAGATCAAATAGCGTTTGATATAGATAAATATACAATTGAAAGAGGGTTAAGAAAAGTAAATATTTATGACTTCATTGATTTCTGTTGTAGAAATCAAAAGTACATAATTAGACTTGATGATTTAAATATTGTTTAGGGAGGTTTTATGGATACAAAGTTAGAAAGCATTTTAAAGAAAATTAACTATAAAAATGATTATTTTGTAGAATTTATAGATGCTAAGGTTGATAGAGTAAATGCAAACGGTAGTAAGTTAGATATTGTTATCCATAATAAAACTAACCTAACTACAGAAGCATATAATGAACTAGAAAAATCTTTTAAAGATTTTTTTAATATTGAAGAAATATATTTATATATAATAGTAGATGAAATAGATAATGATAAACTATTAAATGAATATAAAAGTATTATTGGACTATTAAAAAAAGAAAAATCATTACTTGAGATATTTGAAGATAGTCTAGCATTTGAAGAAGAAAAATATTTAATTAAGGCAGCGCATGAATTTGAAAAAGCAACAATAGAAAAATATATTCCTAGGATAACAGAATACTTAGAAAAAAGAGGATTTGATATAGATATAGATGTTGTTTTATCACTAGAAGAAAGAGAAAATATTAAAAACACAATTAATAATGATTTAGAAGTAAAAGCACCAGTTGTTAAAGAAATAAAACATGAAGAAAAAATATCTTTAAAAAATAATTTTACAAATTTTGGAAAGCAAAAATATGAAAAAAAGGAAGTTAATGAGGACACTATTAAAGGCAGAGTTATAAAAGATGATGCAGTCTCTATTAAAACAATAGTGGGAGAAGAAGAATCAGTAACAATAGAGGGAGAAGTATTTGGAACAGAAGAGTTTGAACCATCCAGCAAAGCATTTAAAATACTTACTATAAAATTAACAGATTACTCCGATAGTATTTATTGTAAGATATTCTCACGTGATGAAGAAGAGTTTGCATCATTAAAGAAAAATTGTAAAACAGGCGCTTGGTTAAAAATAAGAGGTAGTACAAAACTAGATAAATATGCAGGTAATGAAATAGTATTAAATATAAGAGACATCAATAAAATACCACCAAAGAGAACAAAAAAAATTGTAGATGATGCACCTGTAAAAAGAGTTGAACTTCATGCACATACTATGATGAGTCAAATGGATGGAGTTACAAAATTAGACCTTGGTAAACATACTTGTGAACTTGTAAGTAATGCAATTGAAGCTGGTTATAGAGGAGTCGCAATAACTGACCATAATGGATGTCAAGCTTTTCCTATTTCGTATCAATTAATACGTGCCCATAATAAAAAAATTGAAAATGTAAAAGATCATTTCAAAGGATTATATGGAACAGAATTAACACTTGTTGATGATACAGTATATGTTGTAGTAAGACCAAATGATTTGCCACTTGAAGGAACAACTTATGTAGTATTCGATACAGAAACAACAGGATTTAATGCAGCTGGTGGAGATCAGATGATTGAAATTGGTGCGGTTAAATTAAAAGATGGAGAAATAATAGATAGATTTGATGAATTAATTAATCCTGGATATCATATCCCAGACCATATATCAGAACTTACTTGTATTACAGATGATATGGTTAAAGATTCTGATACCGAAGAAGAAGTAACAAAAAGATTCTTATCTTGGGTAGGAGCTTGTCCACTTGTTGCACATAATGCTAAATTTGATATTTCTTTCGTTTCAATGGCAATGAAAAAATACAACCTAGGGGAATTTAATTATACAGTATTAGATACCCTAGAACTTTCACATATTCTTGATCAAGCCTATGCAAGACATAGTCTATCAGCTTTGGTAAAAAGATATAATGTACCTTGGGAAGAGGATGCACACCACAGAGCGGATTATGATGCAGAAGGGACAGCTTATGTGTTCGCTAAAATGTTACAAAAGTTAATAGCACAAAACTATGATACTATTAGAGATTTAGAAAGACTAATACCAAAAGATGAAATACATAAATTTGGTAGAACATATCATTTTAATGCAATCGCAATGAATAAAACAGGACTTAAAAATTTATTTAAAATAATTTCACTTGCAAATACAGTATACCTTTATAAAACGCCTAGAATATTAAGAAGTAAACTAGAAGAATTAAGAGAAGGACTCCTTATTGGTAGTGGTTGTTATGAATCTGAAGTGTTCATACAATCAAGAAGTAAAGAGGGAGAAGAACTAACAAATGTAATTAATTTTTATGATTATGTTGAGGTACAACCTCCTGAAGTATATGGACATTTAATTCAAACAAGCGATTTTAAAAATGAATATGAAGTACAAGCCCATATAAGTAAAATAGTAAGGGCAACAAAAGACGCAGGTAAGATTATAGTTGCGACTGGTGATGTACATCATTTCTATAGAGAAGATAAAATATTTAGAGAAATAATAGTTAATCAAAAAGTTTCGGGTGGAGGAAGACACCCATTAGCTAAACGTGATATTACATCTATTCCATCTCAACATTTCAGAACTACTAACGAAATGTTAAAAGATTTTGAATTCTTAGGAAAAGACTTAGCCTATGAAATAGTAGTTACTAATACAAATAAAGTATTAGATATGGTAGATGAAATAGAGGTAATTATAGATACTAAAGGTATACCGTTTTCACCAAGAGTTAAAAGTGATGATGGTGCTTCTTACTTAGATTGCCCTAGAGTAGTTGCAGATTTAGTTTATTCAAAAGCTGCATCTTGGTATGGTAATCCACTTCCATATAATATAGAAGAACGTATCGCAAAAGAATTATATGGAGACATTGTATATAAGTGTTTTAGTGATAAAGTCTCTGAAGAAGATAAAGATATTAGTAAAGAAGAGTTTGATAAAAAAGTATTTGGTATGGTGCATGATGCCATAATAGCTGGATTTGATAATGTTAAAAAAATATTAAGAGAGTATTTAAAAAGTAAATGGACCGAAGAAGATGGAGAATTAAATGATGATTCCTTAAATAAAAAAGTTAAAAAAGAATTAGGAGGAATCATAGGTGGAGGATTCGATCCAATATATCTAATTGCCCAAAGACTTGTTAAACACTCTAATGATGATGGATATTTAGTTGGTTCACGTGGTTCGGTTGGTTCAAGTTTCGTAGCTACAATGATGGGTATTACAGAAGTTAATCCATTGCCAGCACATTATAGATGTTTAAACTGTCAAACTAGTATATTTAATGATGATAATGGAAATCCACTTGGTAGTGAATATTCTAGTGGATTTGATTTACCAGATAAAAAATGTCCTAAGTGTGGAAGCCTTATGTATAAAGATGGACAAGATATGCCATTTGCCACTTTCTTAGGCTTTAATGCAGATAAAGTACCAGATATAGATTTAAACTTCTCAGATTTAAATCAAGCATCAGCTCATGAATATACAAAAGTATTATTTGGGGTTGATAATGTTTACCGTGCAGGTACCATAGGAACAGTCGCAGATAAAACTGCATTTGGTTATGTAAAAGGTTATTGTGAAGATAAAAATGTAATGATGCGTACAGCAGAAGTAGAAAGATTAGCAGCTGGATGTACAGGGGTAAAAAGAACAACAGGACAACACCCTGGTGGAATAGTTGTTGTACCAGATTATATGGATGTATCAGATTTTACACCATTCCAATTCCCTGCGGATGATCCTACAAGTCCTTGGAGAACAACTCACTTTGATTACCACTCAATCGAAGAGGATTTATTAAAACTTGATATATTAGGGCATTCAGATCCAACACAATTGCGTATGATTCAAGATTTAACTAAGACAGATATATTGAAAGTACCAATGGATGATAAAGATACAATGAGTATATTTACATCTACAAAAGCACTTGGGGTTACAAACGAGCAAATCATGTGTCCAACAGGAACACTAGGCATACCAGAATTTGGTACTCCATTTACTATTTCAATGGTATCTGAAACTAAACCAACAACATTCGCAGAACTTATTAAAATATCAGGACTTTCACATGGTACTGATGTTTGGCTAGGTAATGCACAGGAACTTATTAAAAATAATATTGTTCCATTTAAAGAAGTAATTGGATGTCGTGATGATATTATGGTTTACTTAATGTACCATGGAGTTGCACCAATTAAAGCATTCAAGATAATGGAGTTTGTAAGAAAAGGTAGAGCAAGTAAAGATCCAGAAACATGGCAAACACATAGAAAAACTATGGAAGAAGCAGGCATTGAACCATGGTTTATAGATTCATGTCAAAAGATTAAATACATGTTCCCAAAAGCCCATGCAGCAGCATATGTTATAAGTGCATTTAGAATAGCGTGGTATAAAGTTCATATGCCAGTATATTTTTATGCATCATGGTTAACATCAAAAGCAACAGATGTAGATGTAGAAACTATGATTAAAGGTTATGATGCAATAAAATCAAAAATAGAAGATATACAACTTAAGGGATATGAAGCTACTAATAAAGAACAGGGTATTCTAGAAAGTCTAAAAGTATGTCTAGAAGCAACTGCTAGAGGAATAAAATTTGTTCCAATTGAACTTGATAAAAGTAATGCAACAGTTTGGAATGTAAAAGATGAAACCTCAATATATCCACCATTTGCTTCAATTGATGGATTAGGTGATACAGTTGCAAATAATATTGTAAACGAACGACAAAAACAGAACTTCTTAAGTATAGAAGATTTACAAAACAGATGTAAAATATCTGCAACATTAATAGATAAAATGAAATCAATGAAAATACTTGATGGTATGGATGAATCAAGTCAATTAAGCCTATTCTAATGAATGGGCTTTTTACATGCCTTTACATAAAAAAATGATAAAGTATTTGACATATAATTTTTGGTAAATTAAAATTAAATTATAATAAGAAAGGTAGGATAATATTATGAAGTTATTCAAAAATGAAGTAGGCCGCCCTTCTAATGAAACTCTAAAAAAGAGAAAAATAGCAATTATTGCAATAGTTATCGCTGCAGTTTTATTAGTAGGTGGGGTAACATTTGCTTTAGTTAAAACATTTAAGCCAGTAGAAGGATCTGGAAAAAATGCTGAAGCAAATAAATTCGCAGTAGTAAAAAATTCTAATACTTGTTATACAGTATATGCACCAACCAATGCCAAATATTGGGGAGTACATGTATATTATAAACAAGCAGGCTCAAGTTCTTTTGGAAGCAGAAAAATTTCAAACCTTAGTAAATATCATGACAATGATGGAGTTAAATCACAAAAAATTTGTTTTAAAAAGCAAAAATATGAAAATGAAACTTTCAGAATTTTAGTAAAATGGAATAAAGGATCAAATCATAAAGTATATAAAACACCAAACGCTTGGAAACCAGTTGGGTATTATTCAAACAATGCAATTGGCTGGGCATATAAAGATTATGCAATTAATTGGAGAACAAGTTCTAACAGCAATAACAGTAGTAATAACAATCAAACCACTAAACCACTATTAATAGTAACTGAGCCTTCACAAACAAATTATAACAGTAAAACAATAGTTACAATTAAATATAGACACAATCAAAATAAAACAATGTATTATACATTTGATAATTATAGTAAAGGAAATATAGGATATAGACAGTCATGTAGTCCAATAAATGCCAATCAAACGAAAACTTTTACACTTTTAGTAAATAAAGGTGCTGAAAGTAGGTATTCAATAATAAAATTATATAGTGATTCAAGCTGTAGTAAGCAAGTTGATTCAAAAAAGACTAAAACATATTATTACAATATACCAGATTATGCAAAACTTAAAGTAACTGAACCAGCAGTTAAAGACTATGTGTCAAAAAAAGTACAAATTAGTTTCTCCGCAGATACAACTTACAATACATTATTTTATAAGTTTACTACATATAATATTGCTTCAAATGGTAGAGTTGACAAATCTTATACACAGCCTTGTAGTGTAATCAAAAAAGGAGATATAAAGTATTTCACAATGGATGTTAATTCCACTGCAATAGAAAGATATGCCACAATACAATTGTACACAGACAACAGATGTGAGAGACAAGTAGATCTTAGAAGAACTAGCAATTATACTTACCATGATCCTTCTGTGCTTCCAACTGTTACAAAAGCATGCCAAAAGAATGGGTACATATATGTAACAGGTTATGATAATGGAAAAATAGAATGGATTGATTGGACTGAGCACTTTGGTGAATGTACTAAAAAAACAGCCACAAAAGTTAATTCGAAAAGAATAAACAATTTTGTTATTAAAAAAAAGTATACTAATAGTTTCAGTAAAAAATATGTATGTGTATGGGATGAGAATAATAATCTTACAATAAGAGCTGTAGATAGAACTTGTTAATGCAAAATTAGTAGTTAACATAAAACATGTTAACTGCTTTTTTTATTTCGTAAAATTTTTATTTTGCACTAAAAATGCAATTTCCTTGCTTTAGTAATACAGTAATGGTAAAATTATAGTGGTGACGTAAATGAAAAAGATAATAACTGATTATTTAAATGAAACAGCAGTAAAATATCCTAATAAGGTAGCATTTGCTACTGATAAGGAAGAGATAAATTATGATGAATTTACTAATAGAAGTAAATCCATAGGTACTTATCTAGCCGGTTTAGAAACATTTAAACAACCAATTGCTATTTATATTGACAAAAGCATAAACCTTGCTTTGTCTATGATTGGTACAATATATAGTGGAGGTTTTTATACAGTACTAGATACAAAATCTCCAATGGATAGGATAAATCAAATAATTACTACTCTTGATTGTAAGTATATAATAACTGATGACAAAAATATGTCGAAAATTGTTGAAGAATTTCCGAATGTTACAATAATCAATATTAACGAAGCTAAAGCAACTAATGTTAACCAAGAATTACTTGATAATGTACATGAAAGAATTATTGATACAGATACAATGTATATTTTATTCACATCCGGTTCTACTAGAGTACCAAAAGGGACTGTATTATCTCATAAAGCAGTCATAAGTTACGTAAATTGGTTTATAAAAGCTTTTGATATTACAAGTGAAACCACTTTTGGAAGTCAAACTCCATTTTATTTCAGTATGTCAGTAAGTGATGTGTTTTCTACTATATTAACAGGAGCTACATTCTATATAATTCCAAAAATGTATTTTTCTTTTCCAGTTAAACTAATAGAGTTCCTTGAAGAGAAAAAAGTAAATACAATTTATTGGGTTCCATCAGCACTTTGTATATTAGCAAATCTAGGGGCGCTAACAACAGATAATCTAAAAAATTTAAAGAAAGTATTATTTGCAGGCGAAGTAATGCCTACTAAACAACTTAACATGTGGATGGATAAAGTTGATGCAATGTATGCTAATCTTTATGGGCCAACTGAAACAGTTGATATTTGTACCTATTATATTGTAAACAGAAGATTAAGTAATGACGAATCAGTACCAATAGGAAAGCCATGTGACAATTGTGATGTATTAATTGTAAAAGAAGATAACACATTAGCACAAGATGGTGAAGCAGGAGAACTACTAGTAAGAGGAAGCTTCCTTGCCAGTGGCTATTATAAAAATAAAGAAAAAACGAACCAAGTATTTGTTCAAAACCCAGTTAATCCAGATTATAATGAACTTGTATATAGAACAGGTGATATAGTAAAGAAAAATGAATTAGGTGAAATAATTTATTTATCTAGAAAAGATTATCAAATAAAACACATGGGATATAGAATAGAACTTGGAGAAATTGAGTCGAAAATTTCTGCAATTGATGGTATAATACTATGTTGTAGTATTTATGATGAAAAAGAGGATAAAATCATTTTATACTATCAAACAAATTCCTTAGAAGAAGATAAATTAATATCTTTAATAAGAGAAAAATTGCCAACATATATGGTTCCAAATGTTTATATTAAATTAGATAGAATGCCATATAATGCAAATGGTAAAATAGATAGAAAGGAACTTAAAAATAAGTATTTAAGTAAGTAAAGAGGTATGAAAGAATTATTAAGTATTTTAGAAGAAGTAAAACCAGGAATTGATTTTAATAATGAAAAGGAATTAATAACAGATGGAATATTAGATTCATTTGATATAGTTACATTAGTATCAGAAATAAATGATGCTTTTGATATAGAATTCCCAGTAAGTGAAATTATTCCAGAAAATTTTGAAAATATTGATGCTTTATATAAAACAATTGAAAAAGTAAAAGAAAATAGTTAATATGTTAATTAATTCAATAAAATTTGTAGTTTTTGCGGCACTAGTAGTATTTTTGTATTACATAGTGCCTTTAAAAAAAAGATGGATTGTTTTATTAGTATCAAGTTATATATTTTATTTTTTATCAAGTAAATATTTAATTGTATTTATATTATTAAGTACATTATCAATTTACTTATCTGGAATTTTAATAGGTAAACAAGATGACTTGTTAGCTTCATGTGAAGATAAAGAGAAGAAAAAAGAGTTAAAAATTAAAGTAAAAAAGAGAAAGAAACTTATTTTAACACTAGGAATACTATTTAATGTTGGTATATTACTAGTTCTTAAATACAGTAATTTCTTTATTACAACCGTAAATAGTATAGTAAAAAGCAATATTCCATTAGTTAAATTTTTATTACCTTTAGGAATATCATATTATACATTACAAGCAATTAGTTATATTGCAGATGTTTATCGTGGAAAATATAAACCAAGTAAAAATATATTTGAAGTTAGTTTATTCTTAATATATTTTCCTATTATTACAGAAGGGCCTATATCTAGGTTTGATGAATTAGCACCTCAATTATATAATGGAAATAAACTAAAGTATGAAAATCTAATAAATGGTGGAGGAAAAGTACTTTGGGGATTTTTTAAAAAAATGGTTATCGCAGATAGATGTGGTATATATGTTAGTAGTGTATTTAAACCAGGCATAACAGGACTACCAATATTAGTAGGTGTAGTATTATATACTATTCAATTATATGCAGAATTCTCTGGTTGCATTGATATAGTAAGTGGATTATCAGAAACAATGGGTATTAAATTGCCAGTTAACTTTGAAAGGCCATTCTTTTCAAAAAGTATTCAAGAATTTTGGAGAAGATGGCATAAAACACTTGGTGCTTGGTTAAAAGATTATGTATTCTACCCAGTATCATTATCAAAAGCATCAATGAATGTTACTAAATTTGCTAGAAAAAATTTAAGTAAGAATTTAGCTAAATTTGTGCCAATAGCATTTTCATTATTCTTTGTTTGGTTTTTAAATGGATTTTGGCATGGAGCAAGTCTTAAATATATATTCTATGGATTATATTATTACATAATAATGATGGTTGCACTTTTATTTAAACCACTTACTGATAAATTAGTAGAATTATTAAAAATAAATACAGATTCAAAAGGATTTAAACTATTCCAAATAATTAGAACTTGTATCTTTGTATTTATTGGTATGCTAATATTTAGATCAACATCAGTTAAAGATGCATTTGTAACACTAGGTTCAATATTCGCTCATTCAACACTTAGAGTAACTTCATTTGGACTAACTAAAATTGACTTTCTAGTTATCATGGGTGGAGTAGTATTATTATTTGTATATGGAATTTTAGAAGAAAAAGGTTATAACGTTATAGATAAAATAAATAATAGTAATCTAGCATTAAGATATCTTATATATTTTATAATTGTATTCGCAATTATAATATTTGGAATATATGGACCTGGATATAATGCAAGTGATTTTATCTATGCACAATTTTAAAGGGGGAAAGTAGAAATGATAAAGATATATATAAAAAGATTTTTTGAATTTGCTGGTTTCTTTCTAATATGTTTAGTTGGACTTGTAATAACTTCTAAAATATTTGTACCAAAATGGATGAATTCAGATAATAACTATGAAAAACAAATAGTTGATGGCTTCTACGATCAAAAGAGAAATACAATTGATGTAATGTTTGCAGGAAATAGTGATATGTATGATGGAGTTTCACCAATGGAATTATGGGGAAAATATGGAATAGCTGGGTATAACTATTCACACCCATCATCTAGAACATGGACAGACTACTACAGTATAAAGATGATTCTAGAAAGACAAAAACCTAAATACATCTTTTTAGGCGCGGATTCATTCTTTACAGTAGAAAGACCACGTAATGGAGATAATGCTAAGCCAACAACAAGCATGAGAATGTCAAAAACTAAGGCAGAGATGTTAATGGATAAGAATATACATACATCAATTCCAATAAAGATTAGTTACATATTCCCAATAATTAGATTCCATTCAAGATATAATGATTTAACTAAAGATGATTTTAAATATGCATTTAAGAGTGCATATATGCCTACAAAAGGTTTTGTAATTACTACTAAAAGTAAACCACTTAAGAATACTGACTACATGAATAAAAAGAAAAAAGTTGAAAAAATTCCAAGAAAGAATAGAAAATACTTGGATATGATTGTAGAGCTGTGTAAGAAAAACAATGTCAAATTGGTATTCTTAGAAACACCTTCCGCAGATTCTTGGAATCATAAAAGACATGATGCAGTAGAAAAATATGCACAAGATAATGATGTTTTATTCTTTGATATGAACTACTATATTGATGAAATAGGACTTGATTGGAAGACTGATTCAAAAGATGGTGGAAATCATTTAAATCTTTATGGCGCAATAAAAGTTAGTGATTACATTGCTGAATATATACATGAGAATCTAGAAATACCAGATAGAAGAAGTGATAAGAAATATAAAAATTGGCATAAAGAATATAAAGAATATACAAAATTAAAGGAAGAAAATCTTAATGCAATGGCAGAAAATAAAAAATAGTTTAGGAACATTCTATTATAGCTTTTCTAAAACAAGTAAAGAGTTACTTGAAATTGCATTAAAAGAAGAAGGTATAACTTCGTATAAGATTTTAAAGTCTAAAAATGGTAAACCATATTTGGAAAATAGTAATATCTTTTATAATATAAGTCATAAAAATAAAATGGTTGGATTAATAATATCTGATAGTGAAGTAGGGCTAGATATTGAATATGTTGATACAGAAAATATAAAAAGAAAATCCACCTTAAAATACTTTTTCACTGAAAAAGAAAGAGAATCTACAACAAATAATGAAGAATTACTTACTTTATGGACAAAAAAAGAATCATATATAAAACTAAATGGTGGAATGCTTAGAGATGCCATAGGATTAGATATTAATAATATTAATGTTATATATGATACATTTAAACTTGATAATTACATAATTACAATTTGTAAGAATAAATAAGTATTAAAAGTACTTATTTTTTTCTTTATATAAGTATAAATATAAAAAGACTAGCAAAAAAACATAAAATACAAAACACATATAGTATGTAAGAGAAAAGTTTTGATAATTTTTAACCACTTATACTTCTACTAAACATCAAATTAAAATTTACTAATCTGTATCATACGTGATATAATTTTATAGAAGACAAATACTAGAAAAGAGGTAGTTATATGAAGAAAGTAGTCTTAATTGATGGTAACAACATACTTTTTAGAAGTTATTATGCAACTGCATATAATGGAAACACTATGAAAAATTCTAAAGGATTTCCTACAAATGCAATATATGGACTTATAAATATGTTAAATAAAATAATAAATGAAGAATCACCAGAATATATTATGGTCGCATTTGATAAGGGAAAAACATTCAGACATGAAAAGTATCTTGACTATAAAGGTGGTAGAGGAGAAACTCCTGATGAATTAAAACAACAATTTCCAGTCGCAAAGAAAATAGTAGAGGCACTTGGAATGACTTATTATGAAATTGATAACTATGAAGCAGATGATATAATAGGAACATTCGCAAAAAAAACAGAAGAAGATCCAGAATTTGTTTCAACTATAATTAGTAGTGATAAAGACTTACTTCAATTAATTACTGATGAAACTGATGTTAAACTATTAAAACCAGTTGGTTATGTAAGAATGACACATCAAGAATTCTTAAATACATATGGAATAGAACCAGCTAGGATGGTTGATTTAAAAGCCTTAATGGGAGATTCATCAGATAATATACCTGGTGTTAAAGGAGTAGGAGAAAAAACAGCACTTAACTTATTAAAAGAATATAAAACTCTTGATGGAGTATATGAAAATATAGATAATATAAAAGGTAAATTAAAAGAGAAACTAGAAGCTGACAAAGATAAGGCATACATGAGTTATGATTTAGCAACTATATATAAAGATGTTCCAATAGATACAGATTATGAAAAGATAAAATATAGAGGAATAGATGCCTTAAATTATATTGAATTACTTGAAGACCTGGAATTTTATTCATTAATAAAAAAACTAGATATAAAAAAAGAAAACTTAAAAAAAGAGCCTAATGTGAATGAAGAAATTAACTATAAAACAATAACTAATGTTCAAGATTTTAAAATTAGTAAAGACTATGCAATATACCTAGAATTATATGGATATAATTATCATGATGCAGATATAATTGGTGCATTTATATATAATGGAGTAGAAAATTACTATATTCCATATGAAGTATTAAAAGAAAATCCAAATATGTTAAATACAGGATTCAACTGCATTACATATGACATAAAAAAGATACTTTATGCATTTAATAAGGACAATATAAAATTAGATAAGTGTAATTATGATTTAATGATTGCGGGGTATTTACTTAACCTAAATGTAAAAGATGATATTGCTTATATAATGAATAATAACGGCTGTAATGTAGAATTCTATGAAAATGAATTTGGAAGTGGATCTAAACTTTCTATGCCTAATGATGATGTAATAATTAAAAACGGAATAAAGAAAGCTAAATATATTTATGATACTAAAGAAGAATACATTAACAAATTAACAAGTGAAGAAGAGTTATACTTATTTAATGAAATAGAATTACCACTTGCATATGTACTTGCTGACATGGAAATAACTGGTGTAAAAGTAGATAGAGAATATCTACATCAAATGAGTAAAACTCTAGAAGAAAGAATGAATAACTTAACAAATGAAATATATGAGCTTGCAGGAGAAGAATTTAATATTGCATCCCCAAAACAATTAGGAGAAATTTTATTTGTAAAACTTGGTATACCATATCCTAAAAAAGTTAAAGATAATAATTTCTCTACTAGTAAAGATATTCTAGATAAAGTGGCTTCATTTCATCCAATTATAAATAAAATAGAAGAATATAGATTAGTATTCAAACTATATAGAAATTATGCGGTAGGACTATTACAAGAAATTAAAAGTGATGGAAGAATTCACACTATATTTAATCAAACATTAACAAGAACTGGTAGATTATCTTCATCAAATCCTAACCTACAAAACATCCCAGTAAGAATAGAAGAAGGTAAAATAATTAGAAAAGCATTTATTCCAGATGAAAATTCAATATTCCTATCTAGTGATTATTCACAAATTGAATTAAGACTATTTGCACATATGGCTAATGCGACTAATCTAATTGATGCATTCGTTAGTGGAAAAGATATTCATAAAAAAACAGCTAGTGATATATTTGGAGTTGACATAGACCATGTTACTCCACAAATGAGATATAACGCAAAAGCGGTTAATTTTGGAATATTATATGGTATTAGTAGTTTCGGATTATCAGAAGATTTAAATATAGATGTAAAAAGTGCTAAGAAATTTATTGATGATTATTTAAATACATATCCCGGAATTAAAGATTATATGGATAACGTTATAAAAGAAGCACATCGACTTGGATATGTTAAGACTATAATGAATAGAAAAAGAGTAATAGAAGAATTAAATAATAAAAATTATATGATTAGAAGCATGGGAGAAAGAATGGCACTTAATACACCTGTGCAAGGTAGTAGTGCAGATATATTAAAAAAAGCTATGATTGAAATTTTTGATAAATTTAATTCTTTAGGATTAAAAAGTAAAATGTTAATTCAAGTACACGATGAACTTGTATTTAATGTTTTAGAGAAAGAAAGAGAAACTGTAGAAAAAATAGTTACAGATATAATGGAAAACACATATAAATTAAGTGTACCACTTAAAGTTGAAATAAATGAAGGTAAAAACTGGTACGATGCTAAATAAAGGTTGTGATTAAATGAACAAAACTACAAAATATATGTTGATTAGTCTAATTGCTAATAGTTTTTTATCTATATTTAAAATAACATTTGGATTTTTAAGTAATACCAAAAGTTTAATTGCAGATGGAATACATTCCTTTTCTGATCTTACTACAGATATAATTGCAATACTAGGTTCTCATATTTCAAAGAAGCCTGCAGATAATGAGCATAGAAGAGGACATGGTAAAATAGAATATTTAACTAGTCTAATAATAAGTGTATTTATAGTTTTACTTGGTAAATCAATGCTTAAAAATGCGTTTGATATATCAAATACAACACCTAGTATTTATCTTAGTATAGTAGTATTAGTTATTATAATAACAAAATATTTAGTATCATCACTTCTTATTAAAAAGGGAGAAGAAACAAATGACATGATTTTAATATCATCAGGTAAAGAATCATATACAGATGTTTATTCATCACTTCTAGTACTTATAGTAATAATATTATCACAATTCTCATCTAAATTTAGATTCTTAAAATATGTAGATATGATAGGTACTATTTTAATTAGTATATTAATTATTATTATGGGTATAAAACTACTTATACAGAACTTATCATTACTAATAGGGGAAGCAGAATTATCAAGTGATACCCTAAATAAAGTAAGAAGTATAATAAATGATAGAAGTGAAAAATTTATACTAAGTGACTGTACAATGTTTAAATTAGGTAGCTACTACGAAGTAAATTTAAAAATACTAGTTGATGGTAAAACAACAGTTAAAGATGGACATAACTTAATGGATGATATAGAACATGATTTGTTAAATAGTGATATGAATATAAAATATGTTAATATTCATATTGAGCCTTTAGAAGAATTAGAACAAGTAAAAAAATGTAAATAGCGATTATTTTCATTATATAAAGTTTTCTACTATACCTTAATTATGTTATCATTAATATAGTAAAGGATAGTGAATTTTATGTATTGTAGAAAATGTGGAAACAAAATGGGCGATAGTGAAAAATTTTGTACTAGATGTGGTACAAAAGTAGAACCTACTGACATTAATACCCCAGAACCACAAATGTTTATGTATAATGATATAAATAAAAACATTAACAATAATGCAAGTGATGGAGAATTAATACGAGCATATATTGGAAGTAAAGAAAACAAAATGTATTACAAAGCAATATCTAAAAAAGGTTTTAATATATGGGCATATCTTTTTGGTGCAGTATATTATGCATATAGAAAACTATATGTTGCATCTCTAATAATTATAATAATAAATATACTTATTATATATGTATTAAAATTAAATTACTTATTAGCGTTTGTAAACATTTTATATGCATGCCTATTCTATAAAATATATGGAACACACATTGAAAAACAAGTTGATAAAATTAAAAATAAAAATCCAAATGCTACTAGAGATGAACTAATAAGAAAATGTAGTAGAAAAGGTGGAATAAGTATATTATCTCCAATAGTAATTCTAATTATTTCATTTGTTTGTTCATATATTGGGTTAATAGCAATTGGATCCAATAATACAAAGTTAGTAGGAACTTGGGATTGCCAAGGAGTAGATAATGATAGATTATTAACACAATTTAATACAGATAGTAGTTTTAACTATTCAGGATATTATAATCCAAACAGTAATTATATAAAGGGAACATATAAAATTTATAAAGCAACTAATGATACATATTTATTACTACTTATATCAAATGAAGTAGTAAAAGATGGTACTAAAACAACAGGATTTAACTATTCATTAGATACAATAATTATTAATGATGATAATTTGCAATTAGGAGAATCATATACATGTAAAAGGAACACAAGTCTATATTAGATTTGTGCTTTTTAAGTATTGATTGCTTTTTCAAGACTTTTATGGTATAATATGCATGCTTTAAAAAAAGGGGGAAATATTTATGGATATCAAAATAGTAAGTGATGGATCATTTGATGATATAATAGAAAAATATAATATTAAGACAGTTGAAGAATTAAAAGTATATGCCAAAGTGTATGAAGAATTAAAAAATAGACCAATAAATCGTATGGTTTTATCAGCAATTAGAAGAGCGGATGTACTAGAAGGTTATTATCCAAAAGATATAGAAAATTTAAAAGTAAACATTGATAAATTTACTTCATCACTTTATCTTCCATTTAACTTTAACACAAAAATATTTAGTATTGCAGCATGTGAATTTCCAACAGTATATCAAATAAAACACGCCAACTCTATAAGAGGAGTGGGAGATGTAAAAAAGGTATATGTTAAAGATGCACTTAAAATGTACCAAGATAGAATTGACACGCTACTTTTTATGACTCCAGAAAAAGATTTGGATTTGGATATTCTTACACGCAATCAGGAAGAAAAAGAAAAAATAGTTAATTCATCACTGATGTTATGGGATTTACTTAGCAGTTCTGATAATTTTGTTTGGGGTCCAATGACTGATGACATGAAAAGAAGGGCATTAGCAACTAAAGAACCATTTGTTAGAATAATTGCTGCATACAATGATAAGGAAGAATTAAATAACTATGGTATTAATAACAACGTTATAAAAAAATTTATTAGAAAATAATAATAAAAAAACTACATTACGATTATTGGATTTAATAAGGTATTACCAATTTACCAAATGTCGAAAAATGTAGTTTTTTATTTGACAATAACAGTAGAAAAAGCGCCAGTTAATTAGTATAATATTCTTAAGCAGTATAAAACTATTAATAAGGAAAAGGACTATGGAACAAGATAAAATTTTTATAGATATTGATAATTTACCTAAGAAGTTAAGCAGTAGTGAAACACAAGAATTATTTATAAAGATGAAAAACGGGGATATCCAGGCAAAAGAAAAACTAGCTACACATAATATAGGAATTGTTTTATATGAAGTAATAAAAAAATTTAGATACACAGAATATGATCCTAAAGAACTTGTATCAGTTGGGAATGTAGGATTAATGAAAGCAATTAACACATATGATATAACTCAAAATGCTTGCTTTTTTACATATGCTCAAAAATGTATAGATAATGAAATATTATACTTTTTAAGAGAAAATAAAAAGAACTCTTCTAATTTTTCACTTGAATATGTTTTAACTGAATCCGATGAAGGTAATGATTTAACTCTAAAAGATGTTATTACATCAACAGATAAAACTACAGAAGAAGAATATGAAAACGATGAAGTAAAAAATATTGTAAGAGAAATAGTAGAAAAATTACCTCCTAGAAAGAGTAAAATAATTATGCTTAGATACGGCTTTTATGATGATGAAATATATACACAAGAGGAAATAGGAAGATGTCTTAATATAAGTCAATCAAATGAATCTAAAATTATTGATGTAACACTAGATGAGATTAGTAAAGAACTATATAAAAGGGATATAATTTATAAGATAAGAAATAAGAGTAAATATAAATTTTCATATGAAAGAGGAGAAAAAGTAAAAGTTAAGAAAAATTGACATAAGAGTATCATTTGATTATAATTAAACAAAGTAGTTAAGGAGGTTATATGAAAAAGATAACTTATGTCACAGGTAATTGGGCTAAAATTGATAGTGCAAAACAAATACTTGAACCCCTTGGTTTTACAATCGATAATGTTAAAATGGACACATTAGAAATTCAGGCAGATGATGTAATAGAAGTAGCAAAGTATTCTGCGAAATGGGCAAGTGAAAAATTAAAGTGTGCAACTATAAAAAATGATTCAGGACTTTTTGTAGAGGCATTAAATGGTTTTCCAGGTGTTTATACTCATTATGTTGATGATACATTAGGAGAAGATGGATTATTAAAATTAATGGAAGGTATAGAAAACAGAAACGCTTATTTCAAAGAAGCAATTGCATATTGTGAATATGGGCAGGAACCTGTCGTATTTGTAGGAATAACAAAAGGCAAAATAGCAAAAGAAAAAAGTGGTACATATGGTTGGAGTTGGGATTTCATATTTATACCTGATGGAGAGGATAAAACTCTTGGAAACTTTCCAGATAAAGAAAGATGGAAATTTTGGAGCTTGGATGCATATACTGAATTAGCTAATTATCTAAATAATCTTGAAGAAAACAAAAAATAATTTGACAAACAAAAAATATTTGTTATAATCATCTTAACAAGTGAGTTTGAGTAGAAGTTAAATTCAAGCCTCAAAGGGTATTTACCTACACGTACATTAAGCACGGAGTCACTACAAATAGTGATTTTGTGCTTTTTATTTAGCATAATGAATCACTATATTATAAGGAGGATTTATGAAATTTATAGGTACAAAAGAATTAGAAACAGAAAGATTATTACTTAGAAAAGCAACAATTAATGATGCCGAAAAAGCATTTGAAGAATGGTGTAGTAAAAGCGAAGTAGAAAAATATGTTACATGGAGTAAACATAAAAATGTTGAGGTTACTAAAAAAATATTTAGAATATGGGAAGAAGACTACAAAGATTTATCTACATTTAGATGGATAGTAGAATTAAAGGATACAAAAGAAGTAATAGGTACTATTGATGTAGCATCTAAAAAGTACTTACCATATGGTGCGTGTGAAATAGGATATTGTTATGGACCTAAATTTTGGGGAAACGGATATGCAACAGAAGCATTAAAAGCAGTTATAAAATATCTATTTGAGGAATGTGAAGCTTCAGTTGTTTATGCAGAATTTATGCATAATAACCCAGCAAGTGGTGAAGTTATGAAAAAATCAGGTATGAAATATGAAGGAAGACTATTAAAGAGAATAATTGATAAAGACGGTATAACAAATGACTTATTGTCTTATTCAATTACAAGTGAAGAATACTTTAAAAATAAATAATATGAAATATATTATTAATGCGCCTGATTCATTAAAATACATAACTGTACCTACCACAAAAATTTTAGATATTAAGGTTAAAGAGTATGAAAACTTTTTCGAGGTAGAAAAATATAGAGATATAATCATAAATTATTTTGATAACATTAATGACTTTAGAAAGTTTATATATAAATTAAGAGGCAACAACATATCATTACCAGAATATGCTGAGGGAACTTATGATAATGGAATGATAAATGCTTTTATTGACCCCAATATTCCAATTAACAGTGGAAAATATAATATAAAAGCGCATATGGCTTCACATGAATTATTTCATATAATGTACATGGAATTAGTATTAAAAAATAATTATTCAAAGAGAATAATTTGGTTTGATGAAGGTATGGCACAGCTGTTTTCTGGAGAATTTGATAGTTTAAATGATGAGAATAATTTTAAAGAGTTTTATTTAAGTGTAAGAAAAGAAACTAAGTTAATACCAAATTTAAACAGTATTGACCATGGAGAAAGCTTTTGTAATGAAAAATATAATGGATATAATTTAAGCTATTTAACAGTTAGATATTTATATGAAATAATGGATTCTAACACATTTAAAAAATTAATATCTGATACTAATAAAATATTAGAAATAGGAAAAACAGTGGTAAAAAAAGCATTTTGTTATTATGAAGAAAAATTTAAATAAGGAGAATATATGGAAAAATTAAAGCATGAAATACCCTCACTTTCAAGAAAAGAAGATGCGATAAGTTATATAAATGAGTTTTATGAATATGGCTCTAGAATAAATGGCAGTGGTAAGTTAGATGATTATTTAGATGATTATGAAGGTTGGCTAAAACACTTAAAGTGGCAATCAAATGTAAAACCTGATGAAGAACATGTGCCAGCTCTAACATACTTCTTAGTAAGAGAAAGTGATAATAAAATAATTGGAATGTTGAACATAAGACTTACATTAAATAATAAATTAAAAAATAGTGGGGGACATATAGGTTATGGAATAAGACCAACAGAAAGAAAAAAAGGCTACAATAAAATAAATTTATATCTAGGTTTAAAAGAATGTAGGAAGCATGGAATAACTGAAGCGGAACTTTGGTGCAACAGAAGTAATATTGGATCTTCTTCTACTATGAAGGCATTAGGGGGTGTATTATCTAAAAGCGTTTATAATGAAGAAGAAAATATTTATATAGATAAATACGTAATAGATGTTAATAAATCCCTTGAAAAATATAAAGATACTTATGGTAAATATTGTTAAGTATGCAAATCTTAGTATCTTTTTATTTAAAAATATGTTACCATTTATATAGAAGGATATAGGTGAGTGTATATGAGCGATAATAAAAGTGCTAATGAGAAATTAAAGAATAATAAGAAAAAAGTAGTTATATTATTGCTAGTACTAGTAATAATTGCATCGTTATATTTCTTAATATCAAATATAACAATGAGTAAATATAAAACTTTTGAATCAGATAATATTGTATATACAGTAGATAAAAATGAAGATTATATATTATTTACAATGCCAGGTGCAAGTAATTGTAGTGAAGAAATTAAACTTGTAAAAAATAAGATTGATAGTGATAATAATTTGAATTTATATTTTGATTTTAAATATAAGTGTGGTTTATGTGGTGAAGAAGATGAAATATTTAAAATACCAACAAAAGGCAAGACTATTAACGAAGTAAAAGCTTACTACAGAGTTAAAAGTATAGAAAATTGCAATCAGAATATATCTTATAAACCAATTATGTATATTTATCCAACTGAAGAAATGAATTTAACCGTTAAACTTAAAAACAACAAATTACTTACACATACTTATCCAAAATATAATGATGCTTGGAATATTCACGTAAAAACAAATGGTGAAATATATGATTATAATACAAATAGAAGTTATTATGCATTATATTGGGAAGCAATCGATAACACAAAAATAAACACTAATGAAGGATTTGTAGTTGAAGGTAAGAATACCATTAAATTTTTAGAAGATAAATTAGAATATCTTGGCCTTAACAAGATGGAAATTAATGAATTTATTATTTATTGGATAGATAAACTTGAAAATAATAAATATAATTATATAAAATTTAGAAATACAAAGGAAGTAAATAATTATATGCCTTTAGAATTCAGTAAGAAACCAGATACATTAATAAGAATAATTATGGATTATAAACCTCTTAAAGAAAAAATAAATGTTAAAGAGCAAGTGCTAGAAAAGAACACAAGAAGTGGATTTACAGTTGTCGAATGGGGAGGAAGAAAAGTTAAATAATAGGCCATGTTTTATAGAAAAAAAGGATTAAAAAATTGATGATTCCAGCAGTGTAAATGGTTTTAATTGACAATTTCAAACATTTGTGCTATAATATGCTTCGTTAAAGGGGGATTATCATGGAAATTGTATATTTTAACGATATAGAAACACAAAAAGCTTATATTAAGCAAATAAATGAAGATTTAAAAATGAATAAGGAAGATGAAAAAAAGTTAAGTTGGAAAAACAAACTTTATAAAATAATAGCAAAAAAGAGTTGGTATATGCCACTAGCAACAGCTGTAGCATCTCTTACTATGTTAGGAATCTCAACAGTTGTCGCAGGACCAGCTATGCTTACTTATCCAATGCAATATGTAGAAATAGCTGCTGCCGTTGCATTAATGGCCGGTACGGGAAAAGTTTGTAACTCTAGATATAAAGAAATCAGAAGCAACTTAGCTGGTGTAGAATCAGAAATTGAATACTTAAAAGGTTTAAAGAAATTAGAAGAACAAAAATTAAATGATTTAGGAAAAAGCAAATCAGTTGACTTAAGTATTAGTAACAATCAAGCTGAAATGAAAAGCACTTTAGAGACTACACGTTATGAAGCATATGATAGAGGTTTTGAATCATATGAAAAATCGCAACAACAACCAAAAGTAAAAAAATTAGGTCAACGTAAATAGTTATCTATATAGCCAATACATAATTGTATTGGCTTTTTTGACATATTTTACGCTCAAAATGTATGTATAGATGATTCCTTATTTATAGAAAAATAGTGGAATATATAAAAGTAGATGATATAGAAGAGGTGATTATCAAGATAAAAATGAAAATCTACATGGTATTGCAAACGAAATGTTAGAGGTAATTAAAATATATAAAAATAAATTTTTAAAATAATTATACTATTAATATATTTTTATTACTTACAGAATCCTTAAAATTTTAAAGAAAGTAAGAAACTCCTTCTTACTTTTTTAATACCCAAATTCTTCTTTTATTCATGTTTTTTGATGTTTATCAGTATATTTATATAGGTGATATTATGTTTTTTAAAAAGATAGATTCAAGAATAAAAATAGTTTTAGTGGCAATAATTTTTGCATTTATAGTAATAATATTAAGAGTAGGATATGTACAATTATTTGACTATAAAAAATTAAAAAATAAAGCAGATGATTTATGGAGTAGAAATTTACCTATTGCGGCAAATAGGGGAGTAATTACTGATAGGAATGGAGTTGTACTAGCGGACAATATAACTACAACTTCACTTGTATTAATTCCAAATCAAATAAAAGATCCCAATTATGCATCAACTGAACTATCTAAAATTCTAGGAGTAACAAAAGAAGAGATGGATAAACATGTAAAGAAAAAAACATCAATAGAAAGAGTCCATCCAGAAGGAAGACAATTATCATATGAAGTTGCAGATAAAATAGAGGCATTAAATATAGATGGGGTTTATTTAGTTAAAGAATCTAAAAGATATTATCCATATGGAAAAACACTTTCTCATGTTCTAGGATATGTTGGTATAGATAATCAAGGACTATCAGGAATAGAACTTCAGTATGATAAATATTTAACTGGAGAAGATGGCGCAATAAAATACTTTTCAGATGCCAAAGGTAATAAACTAGAATTATCAGATGTATATGTAAAACCACAAGATGGAATGAATATACAGCTTACAATAGATTATAATATTCAGTCTTCAATAGAAAGAGAACTTGATAATGTAGTAGATATGTTTTCACCTGATATGGCACTTGCAATTGCGGTAGATCCTAATACTGGTGAAATACTTGGAATGAGTTCAAGACCTAATTATGATCCTAATAATTACAAAAATTATAGTATGGAAGAATTAAGTAGAAATTTACCAATATGGGCATCATATGAACCTGGTAGTACATTTAATGTTGTACCACCCGAAAGCAATATATTTACATGTTAATTTCTATAAACTATACATACTTACTGGATTTTTCACTAAATATTTTTAATAAAAATTATTATATTAAACATGTTGCGTTCCTTTTTTAAATATAATTTTTTAGACTAGACCCCGTTTTTAACGGAGTTTTTCTTTTTTTAGGTTTATTGTTTTTATATTAAAAACGGAATCTCAAATGAAAATTCCAATTTGTTTTTTAAAGGCAAATACAGGTTGACAAAATTGTATATAAATTGTATACTACCTCCAAATAAACGTTTTAAATCATCTTGATTAAATATTTATATTGGATGTGATAAATAAGTATGAAAACGAAAGAAATACCTAATATGGGAAAAATAATATTTGATAAATTTTATAATAGTTCCAATATAGTTATTACTGACATTAATATGAGCCCTATAAAAAATAGCAAATTAATCAAAATTGTAGACGAAAATACTGCAAATAAACTTATTAATAATTATTATATATATTCATTGCTAAAAAAAAGAAAACAATATTATGTATATGAATGTAGCCCCGAAAAATTAACTTCTCGTTACAGATATGATGTCTATGTAAAATATTTTTATGTAAAAAGTTACATTGAAAAGAGTAATTATGACTTAGCCAAAAGAATATATTTATCCCATATTAAAGCCTTTAATAATTTTTTTGAACCTGATGGCAGTAAATCTAGCCCAGATGATTTTATTGACAATTTTAACACATTAATTGAATCTATAAAAACAAAAGGTTTAAGCACAACCATAATACCTATAAGTAAAACAGGTATTCCAATTGATGGTGCACATCGACTAGCTATTTGTTTATACCTCAAAATTAAAGTTTCATTTTTGGTTTTTGACTTACTAGATGCTAAATATGATAAAGAATTTTTTATTAATCGTGGCATGATTGATAGTTATTGTGCAACAATTGATAATTTAGCAAAAGAAAAGGGATGGAATTTATGAAAGATATATTGTTAATAAGTTATTGGATAATAATAATTTTAGAAATTTTATGTGCATTTTGGAATATATTGAAAACATATATAGCAAAAAGAAAAATTAATAGTATAAAAATCTATGAAAATAGTAATAAGCTTTTAAGCTGTAAAATATTGATTATCATTCCTTGCTTACGAGAACAAAACATTATAAAAGAAACAATAGATTACTTTTTGAATTTGATAAATGATAAAGATAATATAGAATTAATAATTGTGACAACAGAAAAAGAAAAATATGAACAATTATTGGACAAGCAAAAAAGAAATAAAACAACACTTGATGTGGTAAATGAATATATTAGTGAAAATAAGATAAATAAAGTTAAACTTTTTCATTATCCACATAAAGATGGAATAATGGCAGATCAGTTAAATTATGTAATGAAGAAATACAAAAAATATAATAGCAAAAAAACATATTTTTGTGTATATAATGCAGACAGTAGACCGAACTCGGACACAATAAATAGTGTCTTGAATATAATCAAAAATCAAGACTATCCAGAAATAATACAGCAATATTCTTATGCATTTAGTAATTTAGGAAATCTTTCATTTATCATGAAGGGATTTGCACTTTATCAAAGTAATTTTGAAATAAAGTATGGCTTGATAAATTCTTTAACTTTTTCAAATTTATTATATACTTATGTCGTCGGACACGGATTATATATTAGATTAGACATACTTAAAAAAATTGGAGGATTTGATAATAAATTTTGGTGTGAAGACATATATATGAGTTCAATTATTAGAAACAGAAATATTAAAATTACTCCTGTTTTAAGTCTTGAAAACATGGAAACTCCAAAAAATATATCAGTATTAATTAAACAAAATGCTAATTGGTATAAAACCTCTAATCAATGGATCAAGATGATAAAAAGTAATTTAAAAAAAGATAAAAAAATTTCAAATTCATGTAAAAACTGGCTTTTTCAAAGAGTTCGTATGAATTTAAGCTGGCTATTGTTACCATTCTTTATTATTTTATCGTTTGCAATTAGTATATATTATAAAAGTATTATTTTACTTGTAATTTCAATACTTTCATATACATTCATGCAAATATGCACTTATATAAGTACAATAAAAATTATTGAAAAACTGGAAAACAAAAAAATCAATAACAAGTTAAGCCTAATATGTGCTGCTTGTATTTCAACATTTATATCTAATATAGGGCCTTTGTATTCCATATTTAATTTTAAAATGAAAAAATATAAAACAGAAAGGTAGCGATATATAATGAAAAATTTATATGTAATAGAGGGAACATCTAATTCTGGCAAGACTACTACATCAAAAATTTTGAATGAAATTCCTAATGTTGAAATAATTGAGGAATTTATGGACCATCCACTGTCACCAAAACCATCAAAGAATATAGAAGAAGAACTAAAAAATCAACAAATTTTCTTCGAAATAGAAAAAGAGAGAATGATATTAGCATCATCATTTTTGAAACATGATAAAATAGTATTTATGGAAAGAAGTTATCTTTCAATTTTGGCGGTTTCCTATGCCTTTTTAAAATTAGGTAAATACAACGGCTATGATAATGCACTTAGAATATATAGAGAAATGATAGATCAAACGTGGTATATTAAACCGGATGTAACATTTATTTTAACAGCAGATCCAAGTGAAAAATTAAAAAGAAATCTAAGCAGAAACAAAATTTTACAAAGTAAATGGATTAAAAATGATTTTGAATTTTATCAAAATGAATTTTATGATATAATGACATTAGAATCACAAAAAGAGTTTATTGACACAACTGGAAAAAATAAAGAATATGCTAGCGAACATATATGCAAGCTATTAAAATTAAGGAGATGAATATATGAAAATTTTTATGATACGACACGGTAAAGCAGACTATAGTTATGGTGATGCCCATAATTTCATTGGACATGGCCATGATTTGGCTAAATTAGATGAAGAGTATATTGAAGATGTAATAAAGACATCTAAAGATCCACGTTTAAAGGAAGCAACACTTATTGTATCTTCACCATATACTAGGGCATTGCAAACAGCTGCAATTATATCAAAAGAAACAGGATTAGATATAAAAATAGAACCTGATTTGAGAGAGTGGGAACCTGATAATACACATCAATATAAGGCTAAAGAAATGAAAGAATATTATAAAGATTATATTAAAAATAATGGTATTCCACCAGTTGATAGAATAGTAAAATGGGAATCAAAAGAACATCTGAAAAAAAGAATTCAAGGAGTAATTAAGAAATATAGTAATTATGAATGTATTATTTTTGTTTTTCATCAAATGGCAATTCAATCAATAACTGGAGTTGAAAGCATATCTCCAGCTGAAATAATTGAGATTATACAATAGTAACAATATGAAGCATTATATGTTAGTTTTATTTCCTGTTTGTTTTGATAATTGGGAATTTATAGAAAATTTAATAAAAAACAATTTAATAATTATTGATGAAAAGCAAAAAGAATTAGACGAAAAAGAAAAATTCAGATTAATATATACTTTATATCAAGGAGAATCATGGATTGGTAATGCTGATAATGATTGGGAAGGAATAAAATATAAAATGAATTCTTGCTTTAATAGTAAAATTAATTTTGTGAAATTTTTTTATGCTTTTTCAACAGAAAACAAAGTAAAAGAAACTAAACAAGAAGTAAGAAATTTCTGTAAATTAGGAAATCATTCAATACATTCAGTTGATGATGAAAAAATGTCAAAAAAATTAAAAAAAGCATATTTTTAAATTTTCAATAAAAATGTCAAATAAAATACAATCAGTAATTAGATTTATCTTGAGATCATACACTTCCATTAGTGGAGGTGTTTTTATATGTTTGAAACTCCGAGAATAACAATACTCGAATATGAATTAATAATAAATAAAAAATTATATGATCAAGGTGTAATTACTGAACAACAATATGATGAAGTTTGTAAAATTATTTATGAGAAAATTAATCGTTGCAGTAAAGAGGTAAAAAGTTGCTAAGGAGGTAGATTATGAGATTTTATAAAGTCAGAGAAGAAATCTCAAAAGGTAAAAACATTTCCGAACTACCTTTAAGAGTTACTTTTTATGCCCGTGTTTCTACTGAAAGTGATGAACAATTAAACTCTTTAGATAATCAAATATCTTTTTTTGAAAAATTTATAAAGTTAAATAAAAATTGGACTTATGTTAATGGCTACATAGATGAAGGCATTAGTGGTAGCACTGTTAAACGAAGAAAAAAGTTTTTACAAATGATTGATGATGCTAAATCTGGTTATTTTGATTTAATAGTTACAAAAGAAGTTTCTAGATTTTCTAGAAATTTATCTGATAGTATCAAATATACACAAGAATTACTTGCTAATGATGTTGGAGTGTATTTTCAGTCTAATGGTATAAATACTTATGATCCCAATTCTGAATTCATACTTAATATGATGGGAAGCGTTGCACAAGAAGAAGTCAAAAGGCTTTCTTCTCGTGTTAAATGGGGACACAAAGAAGCAATAAAAAAAGGTAGAGTTTTAGGCTCTAGTACTATTACTGGCTATAAAAAAGATGATGCTAAATTAGTTATTGTTGAAGAAGAAGCAAAAAAAATAAGAAAAATATTTGAATTGTATGCTACTGGTAAATATGGTTTTTATAAATTAGCAATGGAATTACACAGGCAAGGCATAAATAATTATAAAGGAAATATTTATGATAAAGATACTTTAAAAAGAATAATACAGAATCCTAAATATAAAGGTTTTTATCGTGGACATACTACTGAAACTATTGATTATAGAACTAAACAAAGAGTTTATATACCAGTAGAAGACCAAGTAATATATAAAGATGAAAGGGTACCAGCCATAGTTAGTGAAGAATTATGGAATCGTGCAAATGAAATATTAGATAGTAGGAGTACACTAATGAAAGCAAGTAATGGCAATGCCAAAAGAGCCGAAAGAAAATATTGTTATACTACAAAAATATTTTGTAGTGAACACAATGTTTCTTACCAGAGAATGTCAAGCAAAAGAAAACAAAAGAAGCCTAGATGGGCTTGTGGTAATTATGTAAAATATAGACTAGATGCTTGTGAAAGTCCAATAATTGCAGAAATGGACTTGAATAATATTTTTGTAATTATTATGGAACAAGTATTTAATAATAAAAATGAAATTATAAAAGAAATGTTAGATTATTATTCTAATTTAAAGATAGATAATAATTATCAATATGAAATATCTAACATAAAGAAAGATATTAAAAGTATTGAAGAGAAAAAAGAAAAACTATTAGAGTTGAATATTGATGGTAGTATTAATAATCTAGAATTTAAAGAAAGAAATGATAAATATAATGAAGATATATCATCTTTAAATATAAGGATTGGAAAAATAGAACAAGAAAGAAAACTTATGTCTAATAGTTTTGGTAATATCAAAGTAATTGAAGATGCTATAAAGAAACAAGTTGATTATAAAAATAATGTTACTGAATTTGTAGATAAATTTTTAGAAGAAATAATAGTATATAGAGAAGATAATGATAGGCATAAACTATTATTAAAAATATATCTAAATCTTTTAAAAAAAACAATTCCAACTGGAACTGGTGCTAGACATATAAACGATGATAAATACTCACCAATATTTACTAAAGAAGTTGAAACTTTAGATTTAGGAAGATCTGATTTACAAAGAAATAGTTTTAAAATTAATATATACTTAAGTTGCGACATTGACTAGGTTATATGGTAATCTAGTCTTTTTTACTTTATTTAGGTATCGCTTTCGGGGGTTACTTTCAAGATAATTACAACAGCGGCATCTGTAGAAGAAAAAATAATTGATTTAGAAAAAGATACTTTTTTTGATTCGGGTTCTGTTAAAGTAAGTGGAGCAAGAATAGGTTGTTGGAAAGCAGGAGGTCATGGCTATCAGACATTTCTTCAAGTGCTTGAAAACTCTTGTAATCCCGGATTTGTTAAAATGGGCTTAACTTTAGGAAAAGAAAAATTATTCTCATATCTTGATTTGTTTGGATTTGGAGAAAAAACTGGAATTGATCTTAATGGAGAAGGTACTGGTATAATATTTAGTCTAGACAAAGTAAAAGATTTAGAACTTGCAACAACAGCATTCGGACAAGGAGTAAGTGTTACGCCAATTCAACAAACAACAGCAGTTAGCGCAGTTGTAAATGGAGGAAAACTATACACTCCATACATAGTAAAGAGTTTCTCAGAACCAGAAACTAATACAATTATAAAGGAAAATTCACCTAGACTGGTTAGAACTACAATTAGTGAAGATACATCTAAAACTATGAGATATGCACTTGAAAGTGTAGTTGCTCGTGGTGGAGGAAAGTATGCCTATATTGATGGATACAGAGTAGGTGGAAAAACTGGTACCGCACAAAAAGTACAAAACGGAAAATACTTAGTAAATAACTATATAATGAGTTTCATGGCCGTTGTACCAGCAAATGATCCTAAAGCAATATTATATGTAGCAATTGATAATCCCAAAAAAACAGCCCTTCTTTCTAGTTACACAACAGCACCTGTAGCAAGAAGAATATTACTAGATATAATAGATGCTCTTGATATAGAAAAACAAGATGGAGGAATAGAAAAAGTTCATGAATGGATGGATCCAACATATATAATAGTACCAGATGTAGTAGGTAAAACAGTAAAAGAAGCAACAAAAGAATTATATCCTTTGGAAGTTGAATATTCGGGTACTGGAGAAAAAGTAATTGAACAGTCTCCTAGCGCAGGAACTAAAGTTGAGACTACCTCAAAAGTTAGATTAATGCTTACATCATAGTGTAAAGTTTTGCAAAATTTAAGAAAAATAATTTCAATTTATTAATTTATATAGTATAATTTTCTTACAGATTTGGAGTGATTATTTTGGGTATACTGTTATTAACAAAATCCATATTTGCTATTATGATAGGTTTTTTAACTTCAGTAGTTTTAGGACTTATTATGATACCCCTATTAAAAAAGATGAATGTGGGACAAAGAATAAGCATATTTGTAGGGAATAGTCATAAGAAAAAAGAAGGAACACCAACAATGGGTGGACTTATCTTTATTATTGCGACATTTATAACTACATTTATATTACTTGTTACTAATAAAATAGAATTTACTAATAATTTAAGGATAATTTTACTAGTGTTTTTTGGATATGCATTTATAGGATTTTTAGATGATTATTTAAGTTTAAAACATCATGCTAATGAAGGACTTACTGCATTTCAAAAATTATTTTTACAACTTATAATCGCAGTTGGATTTTTCTATATGTATATAAGTAATGGTGGTCAAACTGCCTTGATAGTTTCTACACTTGGAATACATATAGAAATGGGTTGGCTTTATGGAATATTCTTATTATTTGTTTTAGTTGGATCTTCCAATGCAGTTAACTTAACTGATGGACTAGATGGATTAGCGGGTGGATTATCCGCAATAGCGTTTATTGCATTTAGTCTAATCTCACTTGTAGTTGGTTATGAAGAAATAGGAATATTTACATTTGTCCTAACAGGTGCAGTTATGGGATTCTTAATATATAATACATATCCTGCGAAAGTATTCATGGGTGATACAGGAAGTTTAGCACTAGGTGCAGTTATGGGCGCAGTTGCAATTATTACACATAGAGAAGTAACCCTACTAGTAGTAGCTAGTGTATTTGTTATAGAAACACTAAGTGTAATATTGCAAGTTATATGGGTTAGGCTTTTCCATAAAAAGTTATTCCTAATGACACCTCTTCATCATCACTTTGAAAAATTAGGTTGGAAAGAGAGTGACATAGTAAAACTTTTCTGGGTAGTTGGATTAATACTTACTATGGCAGGAATATTCTTCGGAGTTTGGTTATAAGATATATAAAGGTGGTTTAATGAATAAACGAATCCATATATATCTTTTTTTTGCGGTTTTATTACTAGTAACCTTTGGAATTATTATGATATATTCTTCTTCATATATTTGGGCAGAATATAAATTTAATGATGCTTATAAATATGTAAAACAACAAAGCCTATTCGCAATTATAGGGACTATATTAATGATTATAGTAAGTAAAATAGATTATAAGATATATTATAAAAAAGCTTGGCCAATATTTATATGTTCAATAATATTATTAATACTTGTTTTAATTCCAGGAATAGGTAGTGTAAGAAATGGTAGTAGAAGTTGGTTTGGTATTGGTTCATTTGGAATACAACCGAGTGAGGCAGCTAAACTTAGCTTAATAATATTAACAAGTAAATACTTAACAAATTCAAATAAATTTATAAAAGATATAAAAAAAGGAGTAATACCAATATTACTTGTATTATTTTTAGTTTTTGGACTTATTATGCTTCAACCTGATTTTGGAACTGGTATGATTATAGTTGTTAGTATAATTGCACTTTTATATATTGCAGGAGTTAATATAAAATTTTTCATAGGGCTTGGATTAATAGGAATAGTAGGAATAATATTCTTAATTGTAGTAGCACCTTACAGAATGGATAGAATAACATCTTTTATAGATCCATGGAAAGATCCATTAGGTACTGGATTTCAGATTATACAAAGCCTTTATGCAATTGGTCCGGGTGGATTATTAGGACAAGGGTTTCTTAATTCAAGGCAAAAACATTTTTATTTGCCAGAACCACAAACCGATTTTATATTCTCAATTATAAGTGAAGAATTTGGAATAGCAGGTGTACTAATAGTATCATCACTATTTATTTTTATATTATATTGTGGAATGAAAACTGCATTAAATTCAAAAGATTCATTTGGAAAATATTTGGCATTCGGTATGACATTTCAAATGCTTATTCAAACTCTTATGAATCTCATGGTAGTAATAGGACTCATTCCAGTTACAGGGTATACATTGCAAGATAACTGGACGTGATACAGTTATTTTTCTTTTATTTTGAATAATTTAACAAAGTTTAATTAGTAAAAAAAGTTAAAATCTTTGAAAAATTTACAAATATTAATAAAAAAATGATAGGTAATGTTGCCATTACCACAAAAAATATTTAGAACAATAGCAAAGATGTTTAATATTTACTTATTTAAATGTAAATGTTGCTTTCTTTCTGTAGATTGTATAGGTTACTTAACAAACTATTATAAATTCTATAAATATGGAAACGAAGTATATTCACAACCATCTCAATTTTATGATAAAATAATGATGTTAATTTGGATAATACAATAGATGAAATAAATAATATTATTTACAGAAAAAAATTATTTTTAAGGAAGAGATGATATATGAAAGAAGAATTTAAATATGTTGTTGATAATAGTAAATATGTATCTATAAATCAAAATGAAATAGAAGAATTTATAAATGCCTTAGGAGATATAAATTATAGTCATTGGTCTAATGAATTAAATTTAGATTTGTCAGAAAAAGAATGGATATTGCTTGCTTTTATAATTGAATCTATGAACTTCTGTTTTTGGAAAAAACCTAAATGGAAAATTGAATATAATAACGAAATAATGAGTGGTTCAAATGCATTGTTTTATTCTGTAATTAGAGAAGTAGAAATTAACAAAGACTTTTTAAATATTGGTTATTTGCATAGTATAAGCAAAGAACAATTTATAAAAATATTTAATAGTATTGAAGGGGAAATTCCACTTTTTGAAGAAAGATATAATAATTTTAAAGAGGTAGTAAACTACATATATGATAATGAAAAGTTTTATGACGATTTATTTTCGATTAAAAATGATAGAGAATTATTAAAATATATAACCGATAATTTTAGTAGTTTTGACGATAAATCAACATATAAAAATAGAATCATTCACTTCAATAAACGTGCTACATTGCTAACAAATGATTTGTTTTACCTATCTAAAACTATTAATAATAACTTAGGTAATGTTAATAATTTAAGTGGATGTGCAGATTATGGTATTCCAAGAACATTTAGGGATTATAATATCTTAATATATAATGATGAGCTTTCCAAAATGGTTGATAATGAAGAAGAAATATCACATGATAGTGAAATGGAAATTGAGATAAGAGCAAATATGTTATATGTTATTGAAATTATTAAAGAAATTTTAGAACAAAAAGGAATAATTGTTAATTCTGTAGAATTAGATAATTTAATTTGGTGGATGGGAAAGAAAAATAAAAAAAGTAATATTCACCACACAGTTACAATATTTTATTAAAAAATTAATAATGTTAAATAAAAATATGAACAAAGATAGAATATATGGTAAATTGATAATAGTATCTAAAGTTGTTAATTATTTTTATAAAGAAATCGGAATAATTTCAACTAAACTTGAGTATTAAAAAGAAATAAATTGTCATACAAAGATGATCATTATTTCTTTTTTTTTGAATATTTTTTAAAGAGGTGAAATTAGTGAAGAAAGTAAATAAAGATGGTGTAAAAAGAAAGCTTAATATTAAATTTATGCATAAAAAAACCGGACCGAAACTACAAGAAATACTTAAGGATGGATACTTAAGTTATTTGAGTAATTTAAAAGCAAGATGATTTGCTGATTTTAAAATATGATATTATTATTAATTTGTAAGTCAGTTAAGAATTGTAGTAATTTGTAGATTGGAGGAATTGTATTAATGCAATATTTATGTGCGGGCTATGATAGATTGTCAGATGCTGATAATAAAAATGATGAAAGTTCATCTATACAAAGTCAAAAGATGATAATTGACTCATTTGCAAAATTCAACAACCTAAATATAGTGAAACATTATATTGATGATGGATATTCTGGTGGTAATTTTGATAGGCCTGAATTTCAAGAAATGATTAAAGATATTGAAAACGGAAAAATTAATTGTGTAATAACAAAAGATTTATCAAGATTAGGTCGTGAAATGTATAAAACTGGTAAATATATTGAAGAATATTTTTTAGAACATGGTGTAAGGTATATTGCAATTAATGATTCCTATGATTCAAATATTGGGGACTCAATGCTTGGAATAAGATTAAGTGTAAACGATTTGTATTTAAGAGATGTTTCAAAAAAAGTTAAGACATCTTTAAGAGCTAAACAAAATCGTGGTGATTATATTGGCTCTTTTCCTTTATATGGGTATAAGAAAAATCCTAGTGATAGGCATAAATTAATTGTCGATGAAGAAGTAAGAAAAGTTGTTGAATTAATATATGATTTGGCACTCGATGGAAAAAGCCCTAATAAAATAGCAGAAATATTAACACTTAAGAAAATATCAATACCAATAGTTCATAAAAAAGAGCCTAGAGCAAAAGATGTAACTGAAAATGATGGTTATGGTATATGGAAAAGACAAACTATAATTTCCATATTAACTAATCAAATGTATATTGGTAATATGGTACAAAATACTCATAATAAAATTAGTTACAATTCTAAAAAATTAAGAAAGACAGATAGCAGCGAATATATTATAGTACCAGATACTCATGAGGGTATTATATCTAAAGAGACATTCTTTAAGGTGCAGGATATTTTAAATGATAGGGCTAGTGAAAGAAAAACAGATGGACAATTAGAATATTTATTAGGCGGTTTGCTTTATTGCAAGGATTGTGGTAGAAGTATACGAATTAGCAAAGATTTTTTAAAGAAAAGCATAAGGCATTATACTCAATGCAATTTATATACTAGAAAAGGGAAATTTGGTGCATGCTCATCTCACAGGGTAAATTACGATTGGTTAGAAGAAGAAGTAATTGAATATTTGCAAGATGTTTGTGGGAACTTTTGTAAACATTATGACTTTAGCGAAATAGAAGATAATTCAGAATCAATAGTTATAAAAAATATCAAAGAAATTAATAAGAAAACCCGCAAGGTACAAAACATTTTAAATACCCATAAAGCAACAATAGATACCCTTTATATGGATAAGGTACATGGTTTAGTTGATGAAGATATATATAAAAGAATTTATGAGAAAACTAAAGTAGAAATTAAAAAGCTAGAAGAAGAATTAACTAGTTTAGAAAAGCAAAAAGAAATTAACGAAAAACAGCAACAAAATTTAAATTCTACATTTAGTAAGTGTAAAAAATCTGCATTAGATTATATGTCTTTAAGAACGCCTACTAAAGATCAAATAACAAGATTGATTGAAAAAGTAGAAATAGACAAGGATAAAAAGATATATGTATATTTAAAGTTTCCAGAATTGCTTATCTAAAAATAATAAAAAATCAGTTACCAATAATTGTTAGGTTCATTTTTCAGTTACAAGTTTGGTGTAACCTACATAAAATAAGTTTTAATTGCAATATTTAGGGAGTAACACTTCCATTTTTGAGTTATGGTGGTAGTAGCTTGTTGATAAGTATGGTATCAATAGGAATAATCCTAAATATATCTAAGCAAAATCCTATTCATGAGAAATAATTGTTTTTTATTCATACAAAGGCTAAATAAATATTAACATCTGGTAAAAACTATAAAAGAAGTAAACAGAAATTATAACAACATTTAATTTTTAAAAACTTATAAATACTTTACTAAATATATTTTGAATGATATAGTTTAATTACTGAAGTAGTAAAATATAATTAAACATAGAGGTAAATATAAGATGAATAAAAAAGTAATAGTATTTGGTGGAGGAACAGGACTTAGTTGCCTATTAAAAGGGTTAAAACAGTTTCCTGTAGATATAACCGCAGTTGTATCTGTATGTGATGATGGTGGTTCAACTGGAATATTAAGAGATGAATTTGATATATTAGCAGTAGGGGACATTAGAAAAGTTTTAGTTGCACTGTCACAAACAGAATCATCAGTAGAAGAGTTATTAAATCATAGATTTAACACTAATGGTACGCTAAATAAACATACAGTAGGTAATATCTTACTAACAGCAGCAACTGAGATGACTGGTAGTATACAACAGGGAATAGAGTTACTTGGCAAAGTATTAAACCTTTGTGGAAATGTAATGCCAGTTACTGAATCTAATATAACATTATCAGCTGAAATGATGGATGGCAGTGTAGTAGATGGAGAACACTTTATAACCGCAAGTTCTAAAAAAATAAAAAGAGTTTTTTATAAAGAAACTCCTGAAATAAATGATAGCCTATTAAAAGAAATAAAATCCGCAGACTTAATTGTCTTTAGTATGGGTAGCTTATATACAAGTATTCTTCCATGTCTTTTATCAAAAGAGATAATAAATAAATTAGATAAATCATCGGCGCCTATAGTATATGCTTGTAACTTGTTTACTCAACCAGGAGAAACAGATAAATTTAAAGTAAGCGACCACTTAAAAATAATAAATAGCTATTTAGGAAAAAGAAAAATTGACGTAGTAATTGCAAATAATGGTAAAATTGATGAACGTCTCGCTTATAAATATTTATCTACAGAGCAAAAAGACCCAGTGTTAATAGATTATGATGAGACTAAGAAAAATGTAAAAAAGATAATAGAAGATAATTTAATTACTATAGAAAATGGTGTTTTTAGACATGATACATTGAAACTAGGATATTTGTTATTCTCAGAAGTATTAAGACTAAAGAAAAACAAGAGAAAAAAGAAATATTAAAAAGAGATCTGTAAATCTCTTTTTTTATAGAAAATCAATTTCCTCTATTGAATCTATTTCTTCAACTTCAGGGTTTATTGTTCTTAAATCATCAATACTAGAAATTGCATTTTTTAATGTATCAATTGAATTTTGAAGTTTTAGTGTTTCTTCTTGAGTAAGTTTTACATAAACTCTTTCAACTGCACCTTTATTATTTATTTTAGTAGGACCACCAACAAAAACATCATTATTTTTATCATATGAAGAAACAGTTAATATCAAGTTTTCATTTCCAAGTATAGCATTAGTTATTCTTACCATACTCATTCCAATACCATAACTTGTGTTTCCTTTTCTATTTATTATTTCATAGGCAGCATTTCTAACGTTATTACATATTTCTTCTAATTTATCGTTATCAAGAAAATCTCTTATGTTTTGTAACCCCACATTTGCATTACTCCAAGGAACAAATTCACTATCACCATGTTCCCCAATTACATAAGCATGTATATTTTTTGGACTAATATCAATGTTTTTAGCAACCTCATATCTAAGTCTTGCGGTATCAAGAGTAGTACCAGTTCCTAATACATGTGTAGTAGGAAGAGAAGAGTATTTCCAGGTAAGATAAGTCATAACATCAACTGGATTAGTAGCTATTAAATATATACCATTAAATCCACTTTTTCTTACTTCAGTTACAATACTTTTAAATATTTTACTATTCTTATTTATAAGATCCATTCTAGTCTCGCCAATCTCTTGATTAGCACCAGCAGCAATTGCGACTATCTTAGCATCACTGCAATCACTATACTCACCAACCCTTATTTCCATACTTGAAGGTGCAAAGGCAAGAGTATGATTTAAATCCATTACTTCTCCCAACGCTTTTTCCTTATTTATATCTATTAATACTAATTCATTTACTTGAGTTCTTTGATTTAGTAACGCATATGCATAACTCATACCAACATTACCACATCCAATAATAACAACTTTATTATTCATGACTGCCTCCTAATTTATCTTAATAAATTATAACAAATAATTATAATTTGGTAAATAATGACTTTAAAAAAATAAAAATATATGGTATCTTTTAATAGGTGAATAGTGTGATGGAAGAAAATACAAGTAAAGTAAAAACATATCTTATAATTTTAATATTTCTAATGATAATATTTATTAGTGGATATATAGTATATAGTAAAATTAAAACTACAAATAATAAAGAAGAAAAAAAAGAAATTATAAAAGATACTGTACTTATAGATTCAAACTTAACAACTGAGTTATCTCTAAATAATAAAGATGTTAAAAAACTATATAATTATGTAAACAACAAGAATATAGATTATGCATCATATAAAAATAGAGGTAAAACTATAAAATGGGATTATTTATCACTTGTTACTATGTACAATATCCCACAAAATTATATTTTAAAGGATGAAAAAAATATAGAGTATGTTGATTCATATTCATTCCTAGATAAATATAGGGAAATATTTGGTAGTGACTTAACTATAAGTAAGGAAGAACAAAACACAACAACTTGTGGGGCAGTTAATTATAAAAATGATGTTTACTATCCAAACTGGTACTGTAAGGGAAAAAGTGATGATAGTATAATTGTGACATATTTAAAAAATGTAACAATAGATAAAGAATATTTAAACATAAATAAATATTATGCATTTATAGTAAAAACAGATGAGGATACATTTGACCTATATTCAAGTGATGAAAAAGAAGAAAAGACTTTAATTGCGACAAATTTATCAATATATGAGATATCAAATTATATAAATGAGATGAATATAATGAGTTATAGATTCAAAAAAATTAATAACCAATATTACTTAAATAATATTAAGTAAATTCTTGACTAATAAAGAAGTTTGTATTAAAATCTAGTTAATTAATGCGATGATGACCTTGGAAAAGTCGGAGTAATATATTGAAAGTGATCTTCTAGATAAGTAAGGTGGAACCGCGGGAAATCGTCCTTACATTTTCTAGGAGATTTTATTTTAGGAGGATAGTTTATATGAAAAATGAAAAAATAACTTCAAGAGATGTAGACTTTGCTAAATGGTATACTGATGTTGTTAATGCAGCACATTTATCAAGTTATTCTAATGTAAAAGGATGCATTATTCTAGAACCAAATGGATATGCAATATGGGAAAGAATCCAACAAGAGATGAATAAAATGTTCAAAAAAACAGGGCATAAAAATGTTGCTATGCCCATGTTAATTCCTGAAGGATTAATGAGAAAAGAAGGAGAACTTGTTAATGGGTTTGCTCCTGAAGTTGCATGGGTTACTGAAGGTGGTTCTAAAAAACTAGAAGAAAGACTTTGCATTAGACCAACTAGTGAAACATTATTTAGTGATTATTATGCAAGTGTTGTTAAGTCATATAGAGATTTACCTTTAAAATATAATCAATGGTGTAGCGTACTTCGTTGGGAAAAAGAAACAAGACCATTCTTAAGAAGTCGTGAATTTTGGTGGCAAGAAGGACATACTGTACACGCTACTAGAGAAGAAGCAGAAAAAGAAACAAGAGATATGTTAAATGTTTATAAAACATTCTTTGAAAAAATACTTGCTATTCCAGCTATAACAGGTAGAAAAACCGAAAAAGAAAAATTTGCAGGCGCTGACTACACTTTAACAATAGAAGCATTAATGCATAATGGTATAGCACTTCAATCTGGGACTAGTCATTATTTCGGTCAAAGATTTTCACGTGCGTATGACATAAAGTTTTTAAATAAATCAAATGAATTAGAGTATGCTTATCAAACATCATGGGGTACATCTAGTCGTATGATAGGAGCATTAATAATGGTTCATAGTGATGATAATGGATTAGTATTACCACCTAGAATCGCACCAACACAGGTCGCAATTATTCCAATTGGAGATGCAGATGAAGTTAATTCATTAGCTAACTCTTATAAAGAAATGTTAGAAGGAAATGATATTACTTGTTATATAGATAACTCTGAAAAATCACCTGGTTTTAAATTCGCAGAAGCTGAAGTAAATGGTATTCCAATAAGAATAGAAATTGGTAAAAGAGATTTAGAAAATAATAATGTAACATTTGTAAGACGTGATACTAGAGAAAAAATAGTAGAATCTAAGGATATTGATGTTGTAAGCTATGTAGAAAAATTACTTGATACTATCCAAAATGATATGTATAAAAACGCAAAAGAGAGAATGGATAAATTAACATTTACTGCACATAATCTAACTGATATGGAAAACATTTTAAACACTCAACCAGGATTTATTCATGCAGATTGGTGTGGAGATGAAGAATGTGAACTTAAAATAAAAGAAATTAAAGGCTGTAAATCAAGATGTATTTTAGAAGAAGAAAAATTAATAGATGGCAAATGCGTTTGCTGTGGTAGAGAAGCCAAATACCATGTGGTATGGGGAATTCAATATTAAGGAGGACTTTATGAACGAATTCAAAATGGAAGATTTAGTTAATTATTGTAAACAATATGGATTCATATTTCAAGGAAGTGAAATATATGGAGGACTTGCTAATACTTGGGATTATGGTCCATTAGGCGCAAGACTTAAAAACAATATAAAAGATGCTTGGAGAAAGAAATTTATTCAAGAAAGAGATAACGCATATGAAGTTGACGCAGACATATTAATGCATCCAAGAGTATGGGAAGCATCAGGTCATGTTGATAGTTTCGCAGATCCACTAATAGATTGCCGTGAATGCAAAACTAGACATCGTGCTGATAACTTAATTAATGATTTCACCAACTCTTCAATTGGTGATGCAATGACTAATGAAGAAATGATTAACTATATAAATGAACACAAAGTACCTTGTCCAAAATGTGGTAAAACTAATTTTACTGATATAAGACAATTTAAGCTTATGTTTGAAACATATAGAGGAGTTATAAAAGATGCTAAAAGTGTTGTATATTTAAGACCTGAAAATGCACAAGGAGAATATGTAAACTTCTTAAATGTACAAAGAAGTATGAGAGCAAAATTACCATTTTCTATCGGACAAATAGGTAAAGCATTTAGAAATGAGATAACACCAGGGAACTTCACATTTAGAACAATTGAATTTGAACAAATGGAATATCAAACTTTCTGTAAGAAAGGTAGTGATATGGAATTATATGAATACTTTAAAAACTTTGGTAAGAATTTTTACATGACTCTAGGAATTCCAGAAGAAAAATTAAGATTCCACGATCATGAAAAACTTGCACATTATGCGAAGGCAGCATGTGATATTGAATATTTATTCCCATTTGGTTGGGGAGAAATAAATGGAACACACAATAGAACTAATTTTGACTTAACACGTCATCAAGAGTATAGTGGTGTATCACAAGAATATTTTGACCCTGAAACCAATGAAAAATATATTCCATATATTATTGAATCTACATATGGACTTGATAGAACTGTTCTAGCAATATTATTTAATTCATATAATAAAGAGACTCTTCCTAGTGGTGAAGAAAGAGAAGTTATGAAATTTCATCCCTATCTAGCACCATATAAAGTAACAATTCTACCACTAATAAAGAAATATCATAGCCAAAAAGCAAAAGAACTTTATAAAGAACTATCTAAAAATTTTATGTGTAGTTATGATGATTCTGGCAATATTGGTAAACGTTATAGAAGAAGCGATATAACTGGAACTCCGTTTGCACTTACAATTGATGATGAAACCCTAAATAACGATACTGTAACAATAAGAGATAGAGATACTATGGAACAAGTTACTCTTAAGGTATCAGAAGTAGTAAAATATATCGAAGAAAGAATTAAACTAGATTAAGATACTCTAAGGGTATCTTTTTTGGGTTTACATAAGTTTTTCTTAAACTTTTAAAATTTATTGTAGTAATCAACAAAATATATTATACTTAATAAGTAGGGTGGTAAAAATGATAAATGAAAGTATTCCAACTCATGTTGCCATAATAATGGATGGCAATGGAAGATGGGCGACAAAACGTGGTAAAAAAAGAAGTGAAGGGCATCTAGCAGGAAGTAAGATACTAAAAAGGCTTGCTATACATGCCGCAAAAAGAGGTATTAAAATATTAAGTGTGTTTGCTTTTTCTACAGAAAACTTTAAAAGAAGCGAAGAAGAAGTAACATATCTTATGGATTTATTAATCAAATACTTCAAAAAAGAAATTAATACATTTCAAAAATATAACATTAGAGTTAAAATTTCAGGAAGAAAAGATAGATTAAGAGAAGATGTTTTAAAAGCTATTGATAATGTTGAAGATAAAACAAGTAAAAATACAGGTGGAATATTAAATATTTGTCTAAATTATGGAGGACAAGAAGAAATAATAGATGCATCTAAAAAAATAGCACTTGACTATGAAAAGGGTAAATTAGATTTAAACTCTATAAGCAAAGAATCATTTTATAAATATCTATATAATGATTTAGAGCCAATTGACCTTCTTATAAGAACAAGTGGAGAACTTAGAGTAAGTAATTTCATGTTATATCAAATGGCATATAGTGAATTCTATTTTACAGATACTTATTTTCCTGATTTTGATGAAAAAGAGTTAGACTTAGCAATGGATGAATATAACAAAAGAACTAGAAGATTTGGAGGAGTAGATTATGAAACAAAGAATAATTAGTGCGGTTGTATTACTTGCGATATTTATACCAATACTATTAATCGGAAAAACTCCATATGCAATTCTTATGGCAGTGCTTGCATGGATGGGGTTATACGAATTATTAAAAGCAAGAAAAAAGAAAAAAGAATTTCCAGCATTTATGGAAATAATTGCGTATGTGTTAGTTACACTGTTTGTTCTATTTAATGAGAACTCATCAACAACAGGAATATATATGGATTATAGAATAATTGCATCTCTTATATTTGCTTACATAATACCTATGGTATTAATAAATGATTCAAAAAAATATAATTTAAATGATGCATTATTCTTAATAGGTTCAACAATATTTATAGGGCTTAGCTTTAATTTGCTTATAACAATAAGAAACATAAGTCTAGATTACATAATATATATATTCTTAATTGCTACTATGACAGATACATTTGCGCTTCTAACTGGCCGTAAAATTGGAAAAAGAAAGCTAGCACCAGATATATCTCCTAATAAAACTATAGAGGGATCGATTGGAGGAAGTTTAATCGGTACTATAGTTGCTAGTGCTTACTTTTATGAAGTAATTGATCCTACTGTAGGAATTGTTGGAATAGTTCTTGTAACATTAATTCTTACAATATTAGGTCAAATAGGGGATTTGGTATTTTCTTCAATAAAAAGATACTATAATACAAAAGACTTTTCTAATTTAATTCCAGGACATGGAGGAATATTAGATAGATTAGATAGCATAATATTTATAGTATTAGGATTTTTATTATTTTTAAGTATTTTATAGGAGGACATATGTTAACATTAATATATTTTATACTTATACTAGGACTTATAGTTTTAGTTCATGAATTTGGACATTTTATATTTGCTAAGATATTTGGTGTATACGTTTATGAATTTTCAATAGGAATGGGACCTAAAATCTTTGGAAAAAAAGATAAAAAAGGTGAAACAGAGTATTGTATTAGAGCCATTCCAATAGGTGGATTTGTGCAACTTTCTGGAGAGGAAATAGATGATGATTCTAGCATACCTAAAGACAAAAAAATGTATTCAAAACCTGTTTGGCAAAGATTTTTAATAATGTTTTTTGGGGCAGGGAACAACTTCATTCTTGCGTTTATATTACTATTTGTATATGCATTAATTTGGAAAGCACCAATAATGACTCCAACTATATCAAGTACTGTAGATAACTATCCAGCAAGTACCGCAGGTATTACCGCAGGAGATGAAATACTTGAGATAAATGGACATAAGACTTATACATTAGATGATGTACAGCTTTACTTAACATTAGTTAAAGAGGGTAAATCAGTTAATTTTAAAGTAAAAAAAGAAAATGGCGTTGTAGAAGAATATAAAGTAACACCAGAAAAAGAAGTAGTAGATGGTACAACTACATATAAATATGGTATTACATTCACATCAGGTACAGATAACAGCTTTCTAGCAACACTAAAATATCCATTTGTAAAAATAGGTGCATTATTTAGACAAATGGCTGTAATAGTTAAATCATTATTTACTGGTGGATTAAGTGTAAGCAATTTAAGTGGACCAGTTGGTATTTATTCAATAGTTGGTGAAACTGCAAAGAGTGGTATCGCAAACGTAATACAATTGATTGTGTTATTATGTGTGAATGTTGGATTTATTAATTTACTTCCATTCCCAGCTTTTGATGGAGGAAGAATATTATTTTTAATAATAGAGAAAATAAAAGGTTCACCTGTATCACCAAAAACAGAAAACATAATACACAGTATTGGATTTATATTAATAATGTTACTTTTATTGTATGTAACATTTAATGATATTATAAGATTGTTTTAATAGGCAGATTATGAAGAATAAAAAAGGATTTACATTAGTTGAATAGTTATAGCAATAACAGTAACACTCTAAATACTTATTACTCTGCAAAGGAAAATGTAACTGTACTGTAGATAATAATACTTATACTGGTATAGTAATAAAAGTAGAGACACTATAAGAGTTCTTTTAACACAGCAAAAAACAATTATGAGTTATACATCAATTAAAAATAATTTGATTACAGGAAAAACAATTCCAACATTAGAAGACATAAAAATACTAAGTGGTAATAACACTATTTCAAATAATTTTTGCGATGGTAAATATACTGCACAAGCTGATTGCTCATCTGGATTTAAAAGTGGTTATAATGCTGGTGTTGCAATCTGGTTATCTTGTGGTAATAGTGATTCCTGTCCATGTAAGGAAAATGGTGATATAACATCAGGGACAACTTATTGCCCTAGACTAGCAGTTAATGGATCAATTCATACAAGAAGACTTGCTTCATCAGGAATTTATTTTATGCCAGTAATAGAAGCAGAACCATCACAGGTAAAATCGTCATCATAAGGATCAAAGAAATTTGATTCTTTTTTTTATACACTTTTTTAGGAAAAAATAAATATATGCGTAATATTTATAATGAATGGAGGGAAGAGGATATTAAATGCTTTAGCAAAAACAAGAAAAAATCAAAAAAAATATAATGTAAACCCAAATATAATTTTAAAATATACTAATCCTAGAAGAAGACAAATAGAATTATTAAGAAGTACCATATACTAAAAGGATAGAGCTCTATCTTTTTTTTTATGATTGTGATATTATTTATCTGGTGATAATATGGACGGAATATTGGTAGTTAATAAAGAAAAAGGGTATACTTCTCGTGATGTAGTAAATATAGTAAGTAAAATCTTTAATACAACTAAAGTGGGGCATACAGGTACACTTGACCCAATAGCAACTGGAGTATTGGTATTAGCACTTGGAAAAGCACTTAAAGTGGTTGATAATTTATCATGTGAGACAAAAGAGTACATTGCAACTGTAAAGCTTGGAATATCCACAGATACCCTTGATATAACGGGTAATATTTTAGAAGAAAATCATTCATATACCATAAAAAAAGAAAAACTAGAACAAGTATTAAATAGTTTTTTAGGAAAGAGTATACAAGAAGTACCACTATACTCAGCAGTAAAAGTAAATGGTAAAAGATTGTATGAATATGCAAGATGTGATCAACCCGTTGAATTACCAAAAAGAGAAATAGAAATATATGATATAAAACTTATTGATTTAGATGAAGATAGTTTTAAATTTAGAGTATCTGTAAGTAAAGGAACTTATATAAGAAGTCTAATAAGAGATATAGGACTAAAACTAGAAATACCAGTAACTATGGAAGACTTGCAAAGAACAAGACAAGGAAATATTAGTATAGATAGTGCATATACAATTAAAGATATTGAATCTGGCAATTATAAAATCATTCCAATAGTAGATGTAGTAAATGGATTTGAAATAGTTGAAGTAGATGACTTTATAAAAGAGAAAATTAAGAATGGAAGAATATTGGAAAATAGATATAAAAGCGACAAAATTATGTTTGTTGACAGTAAAAAATGTGCACTTGCACTATATAAAGTGTATGAAAAAGACAAAAATCGTGTAAAACCGATAAAAGTGCTGTAAATTTTTAAGAAATTTGTTATAATTATAATGGTGATATAATGAAAATAATTTGCATAGGACAGGCTACGTATGATATTACTTTACCGGTTCCTAAGCCTTTATCTAAAGATAGTAAAATAAAAATCGATAAGCAGTACAAAACATATGGTGGCAGTGCATATAATGCAGCATCATTATTATCAAAATGGGGAAAGGAAGTATATTTTGCTGGAGCAGTAGGAAAAGATTTCTATGGAAGCGAAATAGTTAAGAATTCAAAAAGCAAAAACATAAACAATAAATACCTAAAAGTTTTAAGTGATCCAACATTCAATACTCCAGTAAGTTACATTATTAGTAATGCAAGTGAGGGAGATAGAAGCGTTGTAACAGTTAGAAGCAAAATAACAAATAACCTAGACTTGGATATAGAAGAGAGTTTTGACATAATCTATATGGATGGATATGAAAAAGAACTAGCAAAAAAGGTTATTGAAAAGAACAAAAATGCGATAAAAATACTTGATGCAGGGAATGTAACAAAAGATGTAATAGAACTTGCAAAGTTATCTGATTATGTTATTTGTTCTAAGGAGTTTGTGAGTGAATATACTAATGTAGAAATAAATCCATCAAATATGAATACAATACTAAATTCATATGAAATACTAAAAGAAAAGCTTGATAAGGATACAATCATTACATTAGGAGAAGCAGGTAGTTTTACTTATTTCAATGGTTATAAGTTAATACCATCAATACCTGTTAATGTAGTTGATACAACAGGAGCAGGTGATATATATCATGCAGCATTTACATACTTTATATCTAGTGGTTACAATGTTACTGATTCGATGAGACGTTCTAATGTAACCGCAGCATTATCTTGTGAAACTATGGATAAAACATCAATCAATTTAAAAAAGGCAATGGATACATTTAAAAGTGTTTTATAACAATATTCCAAGTATAGATTTACATGGTGAGACAAGAGATAGTGCAAGAGTATTGGTGATGGAATTTATTAATGATAATATCAAGCTTAAAAATGAAAAAGTTTTGATAATTCATGGCATAGGCAGTGGAGCATTAAAAAATGAGGTTCATAAGAATTTAAAAATAAATAAAAAGGTTAAATCATATAAGTTAGATAACTTCAATAGTGGATGCACAGTAGTGGAACTCAATATTGACAAATTCTAAAAAATATGGTATTATAATGAACCAAACGAGAGGGGGATATTCGTATGTACGAGGAAGAAGAAAAAAGAGGATTTCCATTAAGAGATCTTATAGTAAAATTAATAGTTGCGGTAGTATTTGTACTATTATTAGTATGGCTATTGCCAAAAGTTGATTTAACAGGATTAAATAATAGAATATTTAAAGATAATGTTAATGATATGAAAGAAGCGGCAATAACATACTTTACAACTGATAGATTACCTCAAAAAGAGGGAGATTCAGTTACACTAACATTACAAGAAATGTTAGATATGAAATTAGTATTACCTTTTACTGATAAATATGGTAAAACATGTGATACTAGAAATTCGTATGTTACATTAACTAAAAAATCAGAAGAATATGAAATGAAAGTTAATCTAAAATGTAGCAAAGAAGAAGATTACATAATAGTTCATTTAGGTTGCTATTCATATTGTAAAACAGCTATTTGTGAAAAACAAGAAGAACCAAAGCCAGTAAACAATAACAACAAAGGAAATAATGGTGGAGGTAAGGGCAACAATCCAAAACCTAGTGGTAAGCCATCTTGTGTATTAACAATATCAAGGGGTAAAAAAGGTGAAAATGGCTGGTATGTTGGTAATGTAACAGTTTCATTTAAATCTAAAAAGACAACAAATAGTGGAGCAAAAATAACTTCATATGGAATTGGATTAAGTGAAATATATAACAAAGAAAACTCTTACGTAGTTACAGATGATGGTACAACTAAAGTATTTGGTTATGTTAAAGACTCTAAAGGTGAAACTGCAGTATGTAGTGTTGTAGTTAAAAAAGATACAGCAAAACCAAGTTGTAGCATGGGTGTATTATCAGGTACAAAAAATGAAAATGGAGATTATATAAGTAATGTAAATGTTGGATTTACTAGTAGAACTGATTCAACTAGTGGAATCTCATCTTATGGAGTTACAACTTCATCTAAAGCTACATACAATTCTAAAACTAATTATATAGTTAAAAAAATTGGTACAACTAAAGTATATGGTTATGTTAAAGATAAGGCTGGAAATAAAGCAGTTTGTGATGTAACAGTTAAGAAAGTTAAAGTAAAAGAGGTTGATTACTCAGAACCATCTTGTTCACTAGAAGTAGAAAAAGGTACTATGGGTGATAACAACTGGTATAGAAGCAATGTTGTAATTGGATTTAAATCTAAAAAGACAACAAATGGTGCTCATATTACTGACTTTGGTTTAGGAACTTCTACAACATACAATGGTAAGAGTACTTATACTATCGATGAAGATGGTAATAAAGTAATCTATGGTTATGTTAAAGACTCTAAAGGAAATACTGCGGTATGTAGTATTAAAGTAAAAAGAGATGCTACTAAACCAGATTGTAGTTTAGCTGTACAAAGTGGTTCTTATGAAGATGGACATTATACAAGTAATGTTGTAATTGGATTTAAGAAAAAATATGACAAAACAAGTGGAATTGGTTCATACGGAATAGGAAAAAGCACAACATATAAAAACAACAATTCATATAAAGTAACACAAGATGGAACTCATACAATATATGGATATGTAAAAGATAAAGCTGGAAATACTAATGTATGTAGTATCAAAGTAATTAAAAAAGATAAAGTATACGAATACGAATATAAGAAAACTTGGGGAAACGAATATAGCGAGTGGAGTGATTGGACTACATCTACTTATAATCCAAAGAACCCTCCAAAATTCGGAAAAACAGATACTAAAATCACAGAGGATTTAGGCAAAAAAGAAGTATTTGATAAATATGTTTATACAGTAGGTAAACCAATATATGGTAAAGTTATAGAAAAAACTGGTAGTATAACTGAAAAAGTATGTAAAGGTTATGACTATTATAGAACAACAACAACTTCAACTAAGGTTTATGCAGTAAAAACAGGAAGCAATGATGGATGGAAATATTATGGTATGACTAAACCATTAAAAGAAAAACCAGCAGATACATTAACAACTAAATATGTATATGCCGGAACTGATTGGTCATATTGTGATGAGACTTGTACATCAAGCCCATACAAAATATTTAAAATATATACAAGAGAAGTAGGAACATTAACTGCAAGTGATACAATTAAAATATCTTCAAGTGTAACAGTTAAATGTAGGGCATACGAAACAAAAACAACATACTTATTTAGTCAAACAACTTCAATTGTAGGATATGAACAAAATAGAAAAGCGCAATATAAAACAATTTATCAATATAGATACAAAACAAGAAAACTTATTAAAGAAGCTGGTTATGATATAAAATGGAGTGAAAGTCAAAACAATAAGACTTTAATAAATAAAGGATATAAATTAACTGGTAAGAAAAGAGTTAAAGGGTAGGTGTTAATAATGAGAATTGATTGGAAAAATGTAATTAGTGTAGATATGGAATATCCTGACAAAACAAGAGCAAAAGATATCTTATATGTAGAATATAAAGATGGTAGATTAGAAAAAGTTGTATATCCAAGAGGAATACCATCTGACGAGCTAGTAGAAATGCTAAACCTTGCTGATGAGAAAAAAATAGACTTAAAAGTGATTGAAGAAAATTCAGAAGAGAAAAAATTTAATGAAGACATTCTAGCAGCACAAAAATTTAATGATGAAACAGAAGCTCTTGTTATTGATGGAAATGGTGATGAAAAAGTCGCATATGTAAAAAAATATGATGGAACAGTAGAAAAAGTCCCATATTCAGAAGATATGGATAAATTTATTTATGAAAATCTAGAGGCAAAGAAACAGGGAAGAGTTTCGAAATTTTTTGAAATCTCTAATAATCCAAAAGTTGCTAAAGAGCAAGTAAAAGCATTAGAAGAAGTGATAGCTAAAAAGAATAATCAAACTTCAGTTGATAATTCTACATACTCTGATGAATTTGCTGAAGCTGAAACTGAAGCTGAAGCTGAAGAAGAAAATAAAGAAGCAGAGGTTGAGAATACACCTGTAGCAGATTCTATCTTAGATTCAGATAATGAAAAGAATATAAATCATGAAGATGAAGATATAGATATATATAGTGGTAGAGATGACTCATCAGAAGATTATTCAGACCCATTTAATTATTTTGATTCAGATTCAGATGAAGAAAAGAATATAAATACTGATGTTGAAGATCAAAACTTTGATACTGAAGCAAACGAGTTAAATGATGACGAAGTAGAAAATGAAGATGAACTTGATACTAGAGCAGATAAATTAGAAAAAAATTACAATAAAAAGAAAGCTGCTAAAATAGCTATAGGAGTAGCTGCTGGTGTATTAGGAGCTGCTGGTATTGCCGCAGCAGTAACTTCATGTAACAAAAATACAAATAAGAATAAAAATGAAGAATCAACAAATAAATCTTTTGAATCATTAATGAATTCAATGAAAAAAGATGATGAAAGAAGAGTATTTGCTGAAAATGTATTCTCAGTTACAGAAGCACTTAATTCAAAAGCATTAGATAAAGATGTATTTGCTCTTGAAGAAGATGGCGAAGCTACATTACATTTTACTTATGATGAGGTAGCTGCAGCTAAGTTAGTATTAAATAATTATACAAGTGAAGAAATGTATAAAATATTTGGAACTGATGAAATTGATACTAATGATATAATGGTTAAATACCAAAGCTTTACTACAAAAATGTCATTATATGCAATGAATGGTAAAGCACCAAGTGGAATAGCAAGTCTAATATCAAATGAAGCAAACAGGACTTGGTTTGAAAAGATTGAAAACTCTATAGTTGAATTTAATAAAGCACCTAATAGTACTAATGCTGATAAAGTTATTAGAACATTTGCATACTTCTATAATCATGGTATAAATGGTTCAGATGGTATAGAAAACGATGAAGCTACACTTTCTTGTGTTAAGAATTTAGCATTTAATATGATTCGCGGATATCGTGATGCTAATGGTGAAAAAGATTATCAACAATATCTTGTTGTATCAACTGCACCAGGAAGCTTTGATGATCAATATAGAACTAATAAAGAATCCCAAGTACAAAAAGGTGAAAGATTATCTGACCATATTAAAATAGCTGAAAGTGGTCCATGTACTATTCAAAATGTAAGAAGCCATATAGAAAGTTTAGTTGAAAGATTAGCAACAGGAAGAATTGAAAATAAAGACAAAAAAGAAAAATCATCTAGACCTAGTTATACAGAAATTCGTAAAGCTGCTGCTAGTACAATTGATTCTAATATGGAAATAGAAGATGATGTATTATACATGAACAGAATTAGAGGTCTAACTAAAATTGACTCTAAGGATGGAAGTGACTATACTGTTACTAAAGAAGTTTGGGATAAAATGACTACTGAAGAAAGATTAGATTTTGCTAAGAAAAATGGTAAAGTAATTAGCAATACTAAGAAAACGACTACAGAAAAAGTAGATGAAAGCAAATTAACTGATAAAGAAAAAGAAGAAGCAGATAAACAAAAAACATACGAAGTAAATGGACATAAATTTAACAGTCTAGAATGCAAAGAAGCTTATAAAGAAGGTTATTTAGCAGCACATAATTATGCAAATGAAGTAGGAGCATATAAACATAGTGCAATCTACAATTCAATGGATATTGATAATTCATATGTTGTTATTGAAGAAGATGCAGGAACATTAAATGATGTTGCTAAAAATAGATATGCATATGAAGGTAGAGAAACATTACTATCTGATAGTCAAATTCAAAGAAGATTAGAAAAAGATGTTAATAACTATAAAAATAGTGGTTCTAACGTAAATGACAATATGGTTAATGCATATAAGTTAGGATGGACAGAATCAATGAATACTGCATTAGAAGCCGATAAACAAAATGGTAAAGCAGAAAGAGAAGAAGCTGAACGTTTATATAAAGAAGCTCAAGAAGAAGCAAAAAGAGAAAATGAAAAAACTCCAACTAAAGATGAAAATGAAAAACCAGGTAATGATGTAGATGAACCAAATATTCCTACATTTGATGAAAATGATGATCCTTACTTGGATGGACCAGATCCAGATATAGTTGATCCTGATACAGTAGGAAAAGAATACTCTGCAATTCCTGAGGCAGAAGTAAAAAACTACCAATCATCTATTAACAGTACTAATGATACTATTGATAAAACAACAGAAATATCTGAAGAGGATACATCTTCTAATGATGAATACGAAGCAGATGAAATGCCAGATTTAGATATAGAAGTGTCTGAAGCAGATTTAGATAGTTATTTTGATAGCTATATTAATAATAATGAAGAAGTAAAAACTTTATCATTAAAACGTTAAACTATATAAGATTATAGGATATTAAAAACTATAATCTTTTTTCTTGCAACAAATTATGATAAAATAATAAAAGGTGATAGAAATGCAACAAAAAAATATAAGAAACTTTTGTATTATAGCGCACATTGATCATGGCAAAAGTACACTAGCTGATAGAATTCTTGAAATAACTAATGCTGTAAGTAAAAGAGAGGCAAAAGCACAATTACTTGATAATATGGATATAGAAAGAGAACGTGGTATAACTATAAAACTAAACACAGCTTCCTTAAAATATCACTATAACAATGAAGAATATTTATTAAATTTAATAGATACCCCAGGACATGTAGACTTTTCCTATGAAGTATCTAGAAGTCTAGCCGCATGTGAAGGAGCAATATTAGTAGTAGATGCTGCCCAAGGAATAGAGGCACAAACACTTGCTAATTTATATCTTGCACTAGAATCTAATCTTACGATAATTCCAGTAATAAACAAAATAGATTTACCAAACGCAGATGTAGAAAAAGTAAGTAAAGAATTAATTGATTTAATTGGATTCTCAAAAGATGAAATAATATTAACTAGTGCTAAAACAGGAGAAGGAGTTAAAAAGTTAGTAGATGCAATTGTAGAACGAGTACCATCTCCTGAGGGTAAAAGTGCCTCTAAATTAAAAGCATTAATATTTGACAGTGTATTTGATTCATATAAGGGAGTAATCGCATCAGTAAGAGTTGTAGATGGCTCATTAAAAGTTGGAGATAAGATAAGATTTATGCAAAGTGGTGCAGTATATGATGTCACAGAACTTACTATAAATACACCAAAGGAAGAAAAAATAGATGAACTTTCTAGTGGTGAAGTAGGGTTTGTTGTAGGAAGTATAAAAAATATAATGGATGTTGCAGTAGGTGATACTATAACATTAGATGAAAACCCAGCTTCCGAACCATTACCTGGATATAAACCTATGAAATCAATGGTATTCTGCGGATTATATCCTATCGAATCAACAAAATTTGAAGATTTAAGAGATGCATTAAATAAATTAAAACTAAATGATGCCTCTTTGGTATTTGAACCAGAAACATCAACTGCATTAGGTTTTGGGTTTAGATGTGGATTCCTAGGACTATTACATTTAGATATTATAAAGGAAAGAATCACTAGAGAATTTAACATAGAATTAATAACAACTGCACCTTCAGTTGTATATGAAGTAATACTTACTAATAAACAAACTATAATGGTTGACTCTCCTAATAAGTTGCCAGAAATACAAACAATTTCAGAAATAAAAGAACCTTATATTAAAACAAGCATATTTACTCCAAGTGAGTTTATAGGACCTATAATGGAATTGTGCCAAAACAAAAGAGGAAATTATGTAAGCATGGAATATATAAATGCAACTAGAGTTAATATTCACTATGAATTACCATTATCTGAAATAGTATATGATTTCTTTGATAAATTAAAATCATATACAAAAGGATATGCATCATTTGATTATGAATTTATTGGCAATAGAACCAGTAATCTAGTTAAAATGGATATTTTATTAAACGGAGAAGTAATAGATGCATTAAGTGTAATTGTGCACAAAGATTTTGCTTACAATAGAGGTAAAAGTGTAGTAGAACAATTAAGAAAAACAATCCCAAGGCAAATGTTTGAAATTCCAATACAAGCTGCACTTGGAAATCATATAATTGCAAGAGCAACAGTTAAAGCTTTAAGAAAAGATGTTTTAGCAAAATGTTATGGTGGAGATATAACTAGAAAAAGAAAACTACTTGAAAAACAAAAAGAAGGTAAAAAAAGGATGAAACAAGTTGGAAGTGTAGAACTTCCACAAGAAGCATTTATGAGCGTATTAAGTATGGATGGTGAAGAATAATGATTATTACAAAAGAAATAGTAAGATATGCTGCAGAAAGATATATAAATACAGATGAATCAATTGGTGAAATTGCTAAACAAATTGGTATTTCAAAAACAGCCCTTGTAAAACATTTTGAAGGGCTATATGACACAACTAGATTAGATCCAAAAAGGCAAGCCATTCTAGATAAAGTTAAAGTTGAAAAATGGACAAAAGGTAAATCAACGAGTGGAAACCTAGGACATAAAAAATTAAGTGAAGAGGAAACTATTAAACTAGCAAAAAATATGGTTGAGCAAAAAACAACATTAAGAGGCTTAGAGAGTGATGTTAGTACTTCAACATTATATAATTTGTTTACAAAGAAAACTCTAGGAGAAGATTTATATAATGAAGTCTCTAACCAATATGATGAAAATAAAAAACGTAAATAACTACAAAAAATAATAGAAGGGAAACAAGCAATATGAATAATGAACAATTATTAGAAGAGGCAAACTATTATTTAGATAATGAAGTTACTATGTCAGATGCTGCAAACCACTTTAAAATATGTAAAAAAAGTTTTCAACTTCATATGAAAAAATTAGAACAGATTTATCCAAATACATTCAAACTCGTTGAAATGAAAAAACAAAATAATCTTATTTTAGGTGCTATAAAAGGTGGTAAGAATGGTGTACCAACAGGAAGAGAAAATTTTTCAAAAAAACATTCCATAACAAAAGAAGAAGCAATCATCCTTGCAGAGAAGATAATTAATTTTAACTGGTCTCTTAGAGAAACAGAACGTTTTATGAATATACCAAAATCAACAATAAGCGACAATTTAAGTGAAGAAATACTTGGTGAAGAATTATATAGCGAATTATCTAATGTACTTAATAAACACAAACCAGGGAATCACAAATTATAATGAAAAGCTTATATATACACATTCCTTTCTGTAAGAGTATTTGTAGTTACTGTGATTTTGCAAAAATGTTTTATAATGAATCTCTAGCTTTATCATATTTAGATGAACTATCAAATGAAGTAAATAACAATTATAAACAAGATATGCTAGAAACAATATATATAGGTGGAGGAACTCCATCTATACTTAGTAAAAAAGAGTTAAATAAATTGTTTTCCATAACAAATAAATTAAATATAGAACCAAACCATGAATTTACTATAGAAGCTAATATAGCCGATATAAATGAAGATTTTTTAAAGCTTTGTAAGAATAATAAAGTAAATAGACTAAGTATAGGAATAGAAACTATAAATGATAAATTTTATAAGTTTTTAAATAGAGAAAACAATATAGAAGACATAAAAAATAAAATTCTTCTTGCAAAAAAATATTTTTCCAATATAAACATAGATTTAATGTATGCATTTCCAAATGAAACAATGGAAGATTTAAAATGTGACTTAGACTTTTTTAAGAGTTTAGATGTAGAACACATATCTATTTACTCATTAATAATAGAAGAAAATACTAAATTATATATAGATGGTATAAAACCAATTTCTGAAGAACTAGATAGAGAAATGTATTATTATATAATTGATTACTTAGAAAACATTGGATATAAACATTATGAAATAAGTAATTTTTCTAAAGAAGGATTAGAGTCAAGACATAACTTAAACTATTGGAATAACCTAAATTATTATGGATTTGGACTAGGTGCATCCGGTTATATAGAAAACACTAGATATACAAATACAAGAGGAATTAATTCGTATTTAAAAGGTAATTACAAAATATACGAAGAAAAACTTGATAAAAATAAAATGATGGAAGAAGAACTAATATGTGGACTTCGTAAAATGAAAGGAATAAGCAAAAAAACCTTTAAAGAAAAATTTAGTATTGATATAAGAGATGTATTTAATATAGATGATTTAATAAATAAAGGATTACTAATAGAAGAAGATAATTATATTTATATTCCAAAAGATAAACTATATGTTTCAAACAATATTTTACTAAATTTTATATTGGATTAGTTGTAAACGTTTGTTTGGTGTGATATAATTATTTGTAGTGTAGGAGGTAACATGAATAAAGTAGAAAAATTTGAAGACGTTTTAAAATATATAAAAGATCAAACTCTAAAAGCTGATGCTTGTTATTTAATAGATGGCTTACCTGATTATTTCTTTGAGGTACCAGCATCATCAACCGGTAAATATCATCCATCATATGCATTAGGTGAAGGAGGTCTATTAAGACATACAAAAGCCGCTGTAAGAATAGCATATGAACTTTTATCAGATCCATTAATTGGTGATAAATATACAGAAAGAGAACGACAGTTAATGCTTATAGCACTTATGTTACATGATGGATTAAAAAGTGGTATGGAACATAGTAAATACACTAAAGTAGAACATCCATTACTTGCCGCAAAATATGTAAAAGATAACACTAAAAATCTAGGAATGAGTGATGAAGATATAGAGTTTATCTGTAATGTTATCTCATCACATATGGGTGCTTGGAATAAAGATTTTGATGGAAATGAAGTCTTACCAATTCCAAAAAATAAATATCAAAACTTTGTACACATGTGTGATTATCTAGCTAGTAGAAAAGTAATTAAATTAGATTTTGATGAGAATAACAACATAGTAGAGTAGTTTATATTTTGGAGGTAATTAAATGACAAAATGGGATAGTGAGTATATTAAATTATGTAAAAAAATATTATCTGAAGGAGTAGAGGTAGAAAATAGAACAGGTACCAATTCAATTAAGATTCCATCTTATCACTTACACTTTGATTTAAGAGAAGAATTTCCAGTACTTGCGACAAAGCAATTATATTTTAGACAAGCAATAACTGAAATGCTTTGGATTTATCAAGCACAATCAAATGATGTAAGATGGTTACAAGAACGAAATGTTCATATTTGGGATGAATGGGAAATTAGTGAAGATGGTAAATGGAGAGCAATCCAACTTATAGATGGAGAAAAAAAGCAAATAGAAAAAAATTTTGGAGTTGAATATGCACACACAATAGGAACCGCATATGGTTATATTGTTAATAAATTTTCTCTTATTGATACACTATTAGATAAAATAAAAAACCACCCAGAAGATAGAAGAATGGTTATGAGTCTTTGGCAAGATGATTATCTAAAAACCGCAGTACTTCCATCTTGCGTTTGGAGTAGTGAGTGGGATGTCACAGATGGATATTTAAACATGTGGGTTCATCAAAGAAGTTGTGATGTACCATTAGGACTTCCATTTAATGTAACACAATATGCAACACTACTTAGTTTAATTGCTCATGTTACTGGATTAAAACCAGGAACAATAGATTGGAGTATAAAAGATGCACATATATATGTAAATCAAGTAGATGGAATAAAAGAACAAATTAAAAGATTTGATGAAAATGATGATATAAAAGCACCAACTCTATGGTTGAACCCAGAAATAGATGACTTCTATAAATTTGACAACTCAAAAGAATTAAAAGATATAAAAGTTACAAAATATGAACATATGGGACCTATTAAATTCCCAATTGCACAGTAGGTGAGGCAGATGAAAAATTTAAGTTTAATAGTCGCAGTTGGAAAAAATATGGAAATAGGAAAAGATAATAAACTTTTATGGCATATCCCAGAAGATTTAAAGTTTTTTAAAGAAAAAACAAGTGGTAAAACAATTATTATGGGAAGTAATACATTTTATTCACTACCCAAATTACTTCCTAATAGGCATCATATAGTATTAACACTTGATGATTATAAATTTCCTGATGAAGTAGAAGTATATTATGATTTTAATACGCTTTTAAAAGCCTTAGAGACAAGAAATGAAGAAATGTTCATAATAGGTGGTGCAGCAATATATAGTTTGTTCATTGATTATGTAGATTCTATGTATATAACAGAAATAGATAAAGAATATGATGCAGATAAATACTTTCCAAACTTTGATAAGAACAAATGGAATAGAAAAGTACTAAGTAATAATGAATGTGATGGAGTAGAATACAAACACGTTTTGTATACTAGAAAGGGGTAGTATAAATGAGAGGTAAATTGATTGTAATAGAGGGAACTGATTGTAGTGGAAAGCAAACGCAAACAGAACTTCTTCAAAAAAGACTTAATGATTTAAATCTAAATTGTATAAGAATAGATTTTCCAAGATATGACACACCAACAGGTAAAATAGTTGGTGGGCCTTATTTAGGAAAGCCTGAAGTTTGTCCTTCTTATTTCACAGAGGGTGCAGTTAACGTTGACCCTAAAGTAGCGTCATTATATTATGCCGCGGATAGAAAATACAATATAGGTAAAGTAATTGAATATTTAGACAAAGGATACTTTGTAATATTAGATAGATATACTACTTCAAATCTAGCACATCAAGGAAGTAAAATTCTAGATAAAGAAGAAAGATTTAATATGTATCAATGGATAGATAAATTAGAGTTTTGGTTATTAGAACTTCCAAAGCCAGATGTAACAATATTCTTACATATGCCATATGAATACGCAAAAGAATTAAAGAAAAATAGAACAAGCTTAGATGAACATGAAAAAAGTGAAGCACACTTAAGACATGCAGAAGCTTGTTATCTAGAATTAAAAGAATTATATAATTGGAAATACATTAATTGTATAAGAGATAATAAAATAAGAACAATAGAAGATATAAATAATGAAGTATTAAAATTAGTACTAGAAGAAAAAAGAGAGTTTAATTAAAAACTCTCTTTAATTTACGTTATTAGTTTGATTAAAATATGCGTGCATTGGATCTTGAGGTATAGGAGAAACAGGAGAAACAGGAGAAACAGGAGGGACAGGAGGGACAGGAGGGACAGGAGGAACAGCTGGATTAACAGGTTCATCTATAATATCTATAATTTGATCATCTGAAGCATCTGGAATATTTTGGCTTGGAACAAACGTATATGGGTTAGCAGGTGCTTGATTAATAGTTCCAACATTATTTACTTGATTAGAATTAATTTCAAGAGTAGGTGCTTCAATTGGAACAACTTTATCTACAGAAGGAGTTGTTATATCAACATTAGCTTGATTAACAGGTTCATCAATTATTAATTCTGCATCATCTACTTTAGGCTCTTGCTGTATTGGTGGAGCCACATTAACAGGATTATTTACAACAGTAGGAGGTGTATTAACTATTTCATTTCCAACCTCACCAAATTCCTCTGCTGCTTTTTTCTTTAAAGATTTTAATTCCAAATCAACTTCAATAAGCTTAAATATTTCAGAGAATGTTGTAATACCATCAATTATTTTTTCAAGTCCATCTCCAAGTAGAGTAGTAACATCTCTAGTATAAACAAGTTTGTTTAATTCATCCTTAGTAGTATTAGGATTAGATATACTGCTTCTTAATTGATCATTTATATATAAAACTTCTTGTAAAGCAATACGTCCATGATATCCTTCTGTACAATCATCACATTTACCAGCATCATATACTTGTTCAACATTTTTATTTAAAACTAATCTAAATATTTCTTTTTCATAATCGGTAGTTGGTCTTAAAACTCTACACTTAGGACAAAGTCTTCTAGCTAGTTTTTGTGAAATAATTCCAGTAAGCGCACTAGACAATAAGTATCTTTCAACATCCATATCAAGAAGTCTTTCAATTGTACTTAACGAGTTATTAGTATGTAGTGTTGATAAAACCAAGTGTCCAGTAATAGATGCTCTTACCGCAATCTGTGCAGTCTCAGAGTCACGAATTTCTCCTATTAGAATTATATTAGGATCTTGACGTAATATAGAACGTAGTACATTAGCGAATGTAAGACCTATTTCACTGTTAACTTGTACTTGGTTAACGCCCTCTATATTCATTTCTATTGGGTCTTCAACAGTTATAATATTAACGTTTTCTTTATTTAACTCTTGTAATATAGAATACGTAGTAGTAGATTTACCAGAACCAGTCGCACCAGTTACTAATATAATACCATTTGGAACTGCGATCATTTTCTTTAATAAATCTAAATTTTTGGCAGAGAATCCAAGCGAATCAATACCACCAGAACTTTTAGAATAATCAAGAATACGAATAACTATCTTTTCACCCTCATTAGTAGGTAAGTCAGATACACGCATATCCAAATCTCTTCCTTCGATTTTACCTTTTATCGCACCATCTTGAGGAAGTCTAGTTTCAGTTATATTCATATTTGAAATAAGCTTAACCCTAGTAATTAAATTTCTTTCATATGATTTTGGAATCTTTGTGTGATTCCTTAATTCTCCATCTATACGCATACGAATCAACAAGCAATCTTCTTTTGGATCCATATGTATATCACTTGCTCTATGTGTTGAAGCATATAAAATAATTTGGTTAACAATATCAACTATTGGAACGTTGACTACATCATACTGAATCATATTTTTGCCCCTTTATTATCTTTTATTCTAGTATTTTACTACAATTTATTATATAATATTATCAGAATATAATCAAGTAAGGAAGGGTAAAGTTTATGAAAAAAAATAACAAAGGCTTTGTTCTAGCAGAAGCAATAATAGTTTCAGTATTTGTACTAGGAATGTTTACCTATCTAGCAATGAACGTAATACCATTAATTAGTAGATATGAAAGAGTAGTAAACTATGATAATCCACAAGAAATATATCTAGCAAATACGCTATATGAGGAAATGTTAAATGTAGAGAATATTAATAATATAAACACTGATATAGAGTTGTCGATAGAAAATACTAATAATGGTACTGAAGTAGAACCGAAACTTACTTGTACTAGAACAGTAGGTGGAAATTGTACGGGTTCAGTTAAATTTTATGAAGGCCTAGGAAAAGCCTTAAAAATAGAAGCAATTTATACATATGATACTGACAATAATTGTGAAAGTGAAAGTATAAAAAGTGATAAAGGTTTAAAAAACTATTGCGAATATTATACAAAAAGAAAAGATAAAAATGGAAACACAAAAACCATAACAAAGGCTTTCATGATAAAGTTCTCTGGTGATAAAGAAAATATCTCCGGTGATAAAGAAAATAATAGTAATAAAGCCGTAAATAAAAAATATGCAACAATAGTGGTTTCACAATAGGAGGTTAGGATATGAAAAATAATAAAGGATTTACAATTGCGGAATTATTAGTTACCTTTGTACTTGTAATGTCAATAGTATTAGCTCTTTTTAAAGTAGTTGACCACTATAGAGAACGCCAACAAAACGCAACTTCGGTAAAAGAAATGAATTCGTATAGAAATCAAATAGTAAAAGTAGTAGAAGATGACATCCTATTCAATTATAGAGGAATTAAAGAAATTAAGGGACTAGACCAAAATGACTTATCATTAAGTGCAATCGAGAAAGCAAACTTTCAACAAGGAATTGAAATAGCATTTAATGGAGTTATTGCAAACGCTCAACCAAATACTACAAATACTAAAAGATTAATTGTTAAAAAGAACGGTATATTGTATGGTGATATGTTTTATGAGTTTCCAAGTAAATTTGTAAGTGCAGTTGATGATGTTATATATACAGAAACACAAGTTGAAAATGTAAGCTCAGAAGATCCCTCACTAAAAAAAGCAATATATTCAATACATATTGATCTAACTCATTCTGAATTAAATAGAATCTTTAATATAAATATAGTCGCAGTTAATAATACCCCTACTATTACTGATACTACTAATGAAACCCCATAAGCTGGCGACTAATAAAACAAAAGATACTAATTGTTAAGTATCTTTTTATGTGCTAAAATATACCTAGGTGGTTATATGGAAAAAATAGATAAATTTTTAAACAGTAAAATTAGTACTTCAATAAAACAAAATTACATAAAAGCTTTAGAAGATGAAGCGTTTAGAAGACTAATTACACAATATAAAATAGATGAAGAAGTAGGAATGAAATATACATCAAGATTAATGGATTCTAGCAAGGAACATACAAATTGTAGTAACTGTCCATCTCTTGCTGCTTGTTCTAATTCTGTTAGAGGTTTTTGCCTTACTCCAAAGCAAAATAAAAATACTATTAACTTTTCATATGGCATGTGTAAATATTTGAAAAAAGAAGAATATAGAGAAAATGTTCAAGTATTTGATGTAGCAAAAGATATAAAAAATGCAAGTATAAAGAATATATATACAAATGATAAAAATAGAATAGAAATAATAAAAGCAATAAAGAATTTTATAAATGAATACAAAAAAGGAAATAATCCAAAAGGCATATACCTACATGGAAGTTTTGGAAGTGGTAAGACATATCTTATTTCAGCATTATTTAATGAATTGGCTAAGAGTGGAACTACTTCAGTAATAATACATACCCCAGAATTACTAAGAAGTCTTAAAGATTCATTTTCAACTGATTATTCAGAAAAATTCTATTTATTAAAACATACTCCACTTTTATTACTAGATGATATAGGGGCAGAATATTTAACTGCATGGGGAAGAGATGAAGTAATTGAACCAATATTACAATACAGAATGGATGAAGGACTTCCAACATTTTTTACATCGAACTTTACTATTTTAGAATTAGAAAAACATTTTACAACTGCATCTAACAGTATTGATAAAGTAAAGGCAAGAAGAATAATAGAAAGAATAAAACAACTATCAGTAGAAGTAGAACTAATTAGTAAAAATTTAAGATGAAATATTGAATAATTTTCATATTTGTGATAATATGAACTTAATTACAGAGACAAAGGACAAGATTATAATAAATGATTTATAGAGAGTTAGTGCTTGGTGTAAACTAATATGAATTTATTATAGTTACTACCTTTAGAGTAGGACCTGAAAAGGAATCCCGGCATTGCCGTTATCTAAATCAAGTTAAACCAAGGATGGTACCGTGTAATTCACTCCTAAAATTAGGAGTTTTTTTATTGGGGGAGAAAAATGATTGAATTAGAAAAAAGACCAATCGAATGGCTGTACTACAAAATTAAAACGATGGATGATTATGATATGCGTAAACTTCTTTCAGAAGAATTATTAAAAAGAGAAGTAAATAATGAAATTATTGATGATGAAGCTTATAGAATTGCATTATCATTTCAAAGCTTTGAAACTCTGTATAATCTAAGAAATAGTCCTAATTCTTGCATTGCTGCCCTTGTTTATCAAGAGTTTAGAAACAGAGTTGATAATTCAAAAATAAAAAAGCACAAGCCTGCTAAAGTTATAAAAAAGATGAAAAGAGAAAGAGTATATAATAGATATAAGAGGAGAGATAATTATGAATATTAAAGAAAATGAAAAACTAAGTATTATGAACCACTCTTGTGCACATTTACTAGCACAAGCAGTAAAACATTTATATCCAAATGCATTATTTTGGGTAGGACCAGTAATAGAAGATGGATTCTATTATGATATTGATTTAGGTGATGAAGTAATTAAAGAAGAAGACCTAGAAAAAATAGAAAAGGAAATGAAAAAATGCGCTAAAGACGGGAAAAGAATTGTTAGACATGAACTTTCTAAAGAAGAAGCACTAGAACAATTTAAAAATGACCCATATAAAATAGATTTAATATCTAGAATGGATGAAAACGATACAGTTATTTCTTGTTATACTCAAGGTGACTTTACTGATTTATGTCGTGGTCCACATGTTGAATCAACTAAAGAATTAAAATACTTTAAGCTTTTAAAGGTTAGTGGAGCATATTGGAAAGGCGATTCTAAAAACAAAATGCTTCAAAGAATCTATGGAATTTGTTTTGACAATCAAGAAGATTTAGATGCTTATTTAAAAATGCTTGAAGAAGCTAAAGAAAGAGATCATAGAAAAATAGGAAAAGACTTAGATATATTTATGTCTGATGATCTAGTAGGAAGAGGACTACCAATGTTCTTACCAAATGGTTATATAATATGGCAAGAATTAGAAAACTATATAAAAGAAAAAGAAAGAAAATTAGGATATCTTCATGTATTAACACCATGTGTAGGTACAGTTAACCTATATAAAACGTCAGGACATTGGGATCACTATAAAGAAAATATGTTCCCAGCAATGGAAGTAGATGGAGAATCATTTGTACTTCGTCCAATGAACTGTCCACATCATATGATGATATATGCAAATAAATTACATTCATATAAAGATTTACCAATAAGAATTGGTGAAATTGCACATGACTTTAGATATGAAGCAAGTGGTGCAGTTAAAGGAATAGAACGTGGTAGACATTTCTGTCAAAATGATGCACATCTTTTTGTAACACCAGAACAAATTAAATCAGAGTTTAAAAGTGTTGTAGATTTAATATTTGATGTATATAAAGATTTTAATATTACAAACTATAGATGTGTATTATCACTAAGAGATCCAGAAGATAAAGAAAAATATCATCAAGATGATGAAATGTGGAATAAAGCAGAAAATGAATTACGTGAAGTTTTAAATGAATTAGGAATTGAATATACAGAAGAAATTGGTGAAGCTGCATTCTATGGGCCAAAATTAGATGTTAATGTAAAACCAGCAATAGGAAATGAAATAACATTATCTACTTGTCAATTAGATTTCTGCTTACCAGCTAAATTTGATTTAAAATATGTAGATAAAGATGGAGTTAAGAAAACACCAGTAGTACTACATAGAGCAATCCTAGGTTCACTAGATAGATTTATGGCATATATATTAGAGGAAACTAAAGGAGCATTACCAACTTGGTTATCACCAGTTCAAGTTAATATTATTCCAGTAAATCCAGAAATTCATAAAAAGTACTCAGAAAAAGTTTTAAATGAATTAAAAGAGCTTAATATAAGAGCTGAACTTGATGATAGAAATGAAAAATTAGGTTATCGTATGAGAGAATCTCAAACTAAAAAGATTCCATATTCATTAATAATAGGTGATAAAGAATCAAGTGATAACCTTATAAGTTACAGAAAATACGGAAGTACTGATACAACAACAGTTTCAAAAGATGAGTTTAAAAATTACATACTAAACATCATAAAAGATAAGAAATAGACAACTTCTATTTCTTTTTCTTTACATTTAAAATGTAAAGAAGTGTTAAAAAGGCATAATTTAACTTGCACAGAAAGATACAAATTAATATACTTAAATTATGATAAGGCAGTACAAGAAAGGTTATATTATGAAAAAGATATTTAAAATTTTGTTTGGTCTATTAATAGCTATGACATTATTTCTTACTGTAGCTGTAGATGTTAATGCAGAAATTAAGATTGATGAAGAAAAGAAAACTATTCCAACCAAAGGAAATTATGTTGCGAACTACGAAATAAAAGATAGTATACTTACAATTAACTTTCCTAAGCCAGAAGAAAAAGAAATTGAAAATGCAAATTTAATTGTGACACTATTTACAGAAGGCTATTATGCAATAGCAGATATCATACATGTAGGAGACATAAGAACCTACACTTTAGAATCAGAACTTGTTGAATATAAAGAGGAAAATGTAAAATATGATTCCATAACTAAGGCCGTGCCTAAAACACTTAGAATCAAATTAAATGGTGGGATGCCATCAGATGTAATGTGGGATGAAATCAAAAATATTTACGAAGGAAATTTTGTCGGTGGAACCGGAGACACAAGTGAACCACCACCTATTACTTTTAACAAAAATTCAAAAACAATAAAAATGGTCGATGAGGAATATAAATATACTATTGAAGAGGGGATATTTAAATTAATACCTCAAAAAGAAAATGATGTAATAGATTTATGGCTTATGAATAAGTTAATTATTGCATATATGAATAATGCAAATCCAGGTTATAAAATATTACCACTTACTGAGATAAGTGATATAGGAAATTATGGTGTGTTGCCAGTAAGAAAAGATTCAAGTGATAATATGTATAATTCATTGTCACTAAATCTAAAAATAAGTAATAATGATCCAGAAAAACTAATGAACAAAATAATTGATGAAGTAACTGCAAAAAACACTAGTGATGATCTAAGTAACTCTAAAATTGAAGAAAATAAAAATAATAACAAGAATAATACAAAACCAAGTGGAACAAAAGTAAGTGTAAAAGATACAGCTACAACATATTCAAAAGTAGCAATGATCTTAGGCAGTATTTGTATGTTAATAGGAGTGGCAATAGCTACAATAACAGTTGCAAAGGCAAATAGTCCAAAAAAAGAAATATAAGGAATGGTGATGGAGAATGAAAAAAATATACAAAGTTTTATTTACATTATTAGTAATAGTTACATTATTTGGCGTTACTAACGTTAATGCAGAAATTAAACTTGATGAAGAGAAAAAAGAAATAACGTATATAGCTAGTAAAGAATTTTGCGAAGAATGTGAAAATTATACAACATCATATGAGATAAAAGATAATATATTTGAGGTAACATTTAAAGAACCAAAAGAGAGTGAAATATTTTCCGCACAAGTATTAAATAATTCAATAATCTGGGCTCGTAATAATGCTTTTAATATATCAATGTATAATCCGGATTATAATAAATATGATATTTCAAAAGATGGCCTAGCATTAGAAGTAACTGGAGATGAGAATAACGAGATACCAAAATTACTTAAAATTAATTTATCATATAATGGAAGAGACAAAGAAGAAAGTTGGAACTCATTAAAAACAGCACTTGTTAAAGGAATAGACATAGGTGGTATTGGTGATACCCTTGGTCAAGATTCAATAATAGTATTTAACTCAGAATTTCAAGAAATAAACTACCAAGGCACTAAGCTTAAATATGAAATAGAAAATGGTGTAATGACAATTACTCCTAAATCTGATAAAGAAAAATTAACATTATATATCGCAGAAAATTTTATCATGCATTATATTATGAAATTAGAACTTGATTACAATACAGTTGATATTTATAATTCAAAAATAAATGATAATGGAATAGAAGCAGAAAAATTAGATGGAGAAACATTAAAAAGTTTAAAATTAAATCTAACAAAAACCGGAAAAGATGAGAAAGAAGTTTTAAAAGGAATAATAGAAGCAATGGAATATATTCCAGAGGATGACCCAGATACTCCAAATAATGATAATAAGAATAATACAAAACCAAGTGGAACAAAAGTAAGTGTAAAAAATACTGCAGCTACATATTCGGTAATAGCAATCACTTGTGGAGTTATATGTGTATTAATTGGTGCTGGTCTAATATTTGTATTAAATTCCAATAAAAAGGAAAAACAACACTAAGTTAATTTAAGACTGTCAATTTGACAGTCTTTTTTTATTTTTTATAAAAAAATGTTTACAAAATATAACTTTGATAGTAATATTAGGGTAGCAGTGGACGAAAGTGGTGAAAAGTGGGGGATTAATATGTTGATGGGAGAATATAACCATACAATTGATGACAAGGGTAGAATTATAATACCCGCAAAGTTTAGAGAAGAACTAGGACGTGCATTTATCATAACCCGCGGCCTAGAACAGTGCCTATTTGTATATCCTAAACCTCACTGGGATAAAATAGTAAATAAATTAAATCAACTACCTTTCACAAAGAAAGATGCACGTAGTTTTATGCGCTTCTTTCTCTCTGGCGCTACTGCAATGGAATTTGACAAACAAGGTCGAATCAATATTACCTCTCCATTGATTTCTTACGCCGGCTTAGAAAAGAATTGCGTTATAGTCGGCGTGGGAGATCGACTTGAAATATGGTCAGAAGAGAACTGGAACAAATTCTATAATACTAATAAGGAAGACCTATCAGACATTGCAGAAAATTTATTTGATTCAAATTGGGTAGATGGTGATTAATATGCATATAAGTGTTTTATTACAAGAGTCTATAGCCGCACTTAATTTGAAAGAAGACGGTATCTACGTAGACGCTACATTAGGTTATGCTGGACATTCCAGTGAAATATTAAAGCGAGTAAGAAGGGGTTGTCTTTTCGCCTTTGATCAAGATAGTGAAGCAATTAATTTTAGCAAAAACAAACTATCTAGTATCGGAAACAATTATGAAATTATAAAAAGTAATTTTTGTAATTTAAAAGAAGAATTAAAAAAACGAAATGTAACTAAAGTAGATGGAATATTATTTGATCTTGGAGTATCAAGTCCTCAATTAGATGAAAAAGAACGAGGATTTAGTTATCACTTGGATGCAAGATTAGATATGAGAATGAATACAGAACAAGAATTATCTGCATATGAAGTCGTAAATTCCTATGATGAAGCAAAATTAGCTAAGATATTTTTTGAATATGGAGAAGAAAAGTATTCAAAAAGTATAGCACGTGCAATTGTAAAATCAAGAGCAGAAAAAGAAATTGAAACTACATTAGAATTAGTTGAAATAATTAAATCTGCTATGCCAGAAAAAGCAAAAAGAGATAAACATCCAGCACGCAAAGTATTTCAAGCAATAAGAATAGAAGTAAATAATGAATTAGAAGTATTAAAACAAGCTCTAAATCAAGCATTGGATATAGTTGATGTAGGTGGAAGAGTAGTGATAATAACATTCCATTCATTAGAAGATAGAATTGTAAAAAATATATTCAAGGAGAAAACAAAAATTGATTCAAGAGTAAAAGGCCTACCTAATATACCAGATGAATATTTACCAGATTTTAGGCTAGTAAATAATAAAGCAATTGTTCCTAGTTTAGAAGAACTAGAAAACAATAACAGAGCTAGATCATCTAAACTAAGAGTAATAGAAAGAATAAAATAAGGTAGTGAAAGGGGAAAATATGAAAAAGAAAAAGCTTTTAAAGAAAAAAGTTAAAATGGGTAAGTTTGAAAAGTTAATTTATACATTCACTTTTGTTTTAGTGCTTGCTTCACCATTTGTAATTGTATTTTCTCAAGCAACACTATCAAAAATCAATTATGAAGTAGAAAAATCAAAAAAAGAATTAACTAAACAAGAAAAGAAAAATGAAAGTTTAGTAATGAAAATAAATGAACTTGCCTCTCTTGATAAGATACAAGAGGTTGCAGATTCTAAAGGTTTGAGTTATAATAATGATAACATCAAAACTATTGGTGATGAATAAAGGAGTCATGTATGAAAAAGAAAAGTACTAATACAATAAAGTTAAATGCTTTCGTTATATTAGGTGCTATTCTTTTTTTTATTGTAATAATTGCAAGAATAAGTTATTTATCACTATCTAAAAATATAGATGGAATTAATCTACAAGAATTTGCTAAAAAAAGAACAACAAAAACAGATATATTGTACGCTAAACGTGGTTCAATTTATGATGTAAATGAAAATGTGCTTGCACAAAATGTTTCATCATATACAGTAATTGCATATCTTGATCCATCTAGAACAACTAACCCAGAGAATCCAAAACATGTTGTTGATAAAGAATATACTGCAAAGAAGTTATCAGAAATATTAGATATGGACTATGATAAAACATTAGCATATCTTTCAAAAGAAAATATATATCAAACAGAACTTGGTAATAAAGCAAAGGGAATAAGTGAATTAACAAAAGAAAAAATAGAAGAGCTAAAACTTCCTGGAATAGATTTTATTGAAACACAAAAAAGAAATTATCCATATGGAAGATTCTTATCTTATACACTTGGATATGCAAAACTTAGAACTGAAGAAAATGAAAATGGTAAACCAGAAGAAAAAATAGTAGGAGAACTAGGAATAGAAGCTAAGTTTGATAAAGAATTAAGTGGTACTGATGGATATAATTATTATCAGAAGGATAGAAATGGATATAAAATAGCAGGAACAAAAGAATTAACTGAACCTGCGAAAGATGGAAATAATATATATTTAACAATAGATGCAAGTATCCAATTATTTGTAGAACAAGCAATATCTAAAGCATTAGACAAATATGATGCAGACTGGATGACAATAATGGTTGCTAATGCTAAAACAGGGGCTATACTAGCTTCTTCTACATATCCAACATTTGACCCTAACTTAAGAGATATGACAAATTACTTAGACTATAACATATCATATGCATATGAACCTGGTAGTACTATGAAAATATTCTCTTATATGGCAACTATGGAAAATGGAGAGTATAATGGAAGCGAAAAATATACATCAGGTGTATATAAAACAAAAGATGGTACAGAAATAGGTGACTGGTTGAGAAGTGGTTGGGGTAAAATAACTTATGATCAAGGATTCGCACTTTCTAGTAATGTTGGTGTAATTAATTTAATAAATAAGCATTTAAATGGAAATCTACTTATGGATTATTACAAAAAACTTGGATTTGGTTCTAAAACAAATATTGAATTAGCAAATGAAGTAAGTGGTAAATTAGCATTCAAATATGAAACAGAAGTATTTAACGCAGGATTTGGACAAGGAATTACAACAACACCTATTCAAAATATAAAAGCATTAACATCAATATCTAATAATGGCACCTTATTACAACCATATATAATTGATAAAATAGTAGATCAAAATACTGGAAAAGTTATATATAAAGGTAAAAAGAAAGAATTAGAAAAAGTTGCCTCTACTGAGACAGTATCAAAAATAAAAGATTTGATGGAAAGTGTAATAAATGGTAATAGTAGAACCTCAACTGGATATTACTATTATATGGATGGATATGATATAATCGCAAAAACTGGTACTGCACAAGTTGCTAGGGAATCAGGAAAAGGATACTACAATAATCAAGTAATAAGAGGATTTGCGGGTATGTTTCCAAAAGATAATCCAGAAGTAATAATGTATGTTGCTGCTAAAAACCCTAGTAGTACTAAATTAATGTCAGAAGTTGTAAAAGAAATAGTTAAAAATACAAGTAATTATTTAGGAATATATAATGGTAAGAAAGAAGAAAATAAAAACCTAACTAAGTATACATTAGATTCATATATAAATAATAATGTTGATACAGTAAAAGATACTCTTACTAAAAATAAAATAAATGTAGTAGTAATAGGAAATGGAAATAGAATAACCATTCAATATCCAAAAGCAGGTGCAACTGCCTCAGAAATAGATAAGGTATTCTTAGTAACTAATTCTAATACTGATATTATGCCAGATATAACAGGTTATAGTAAAAGTGAAGTAATTGTTTTACAAAAACTTCTTAATATAAAAGTAGAATTTAGTGGAACTGGTTACGTATATGAGCAAAGTATAAAAGCAGGAGATAAATTTAAACCAGGTGAAACTATAAAAGTTAGATTAAAAGAAAAAAAGTAAGTTTGTGTAATTTGCAAACTTACTTTTATATTGCTCTATATTTATTAGCATCCTTAAAAGGATTATTTTTATCTATATGATCTATAAATAATATTCCATTTAAATGATCTATTTCATGTTGAAAGGCAATTGCTAAATCCTCTCTAAGTCGAAGTTTAATTTTGTTTCCTTTTGTATCATATCCTTCAACTGTAATCCTAGCAAATCTTGGAACAATCCCTTCAGTAGGGCGGTTAATACTTAAACAACCTTCGCCATCTTCAACATATATTTTTTCAGTAGAAGTTGATGTTATTTTAGGATTAATAACAACATAAACATCAAATTCTCCCTCATCTTTTTCGTATACAACAGTAAAGAATCTTTTTAGTATACCAATTTGTACAGCGGCCATACCCATACCAGGTCTTAAGTTATACTTTTCAGCTATTTCTTCAATTTGACTATTTTTTAAATATTCAATCATTTTATCAATCGCAACAAGATCGTCTTGTTCCATAGGAAATGTAACTTCTTTACTAGTTTGTCTTAATAATTTATTTTTTTCATCTAAAATGTCTTTATTTCTTAACATATATAATCACTTCCAACATGGGTATTATAACACAAAGATGTATTTTTGCAAAGAAAAAGAGCTAACACTCTTTTAGCTCTTTGTTAGTGAGACCATCTAGAACCAATTACAATTACTAATAGGATAAATAATACTAATATAATTGCATATGAAGAAGTATTATTTCCATAATAAGGATAAGCTGGATAGCCATATGAAGGATAACCAGTGTTTTGGCAACATGAACTGCCTCCACCGTAATAATACATAAACATTCCTCCTTTTTTACGTTTTCTAATATAGTTTATTAGTAAAATAAAAAAATGCTACTATATATGACCTGAATGCTTGAAAAAAACTAGTGAATTTGTTACAATAAATTAGATAGTAGGGAGGATAGTTATGAATAGAAAGATAAACAAAAAAGGCTTTACTCTAACTGAAATACTTGCAGTTATTGCTATTCTAGGAGTGATTCTAGCTATTGCAGTACCAAGCTATAATTCTTTAAGTAAAAAATTTGAAAAGGCATATTATGAAAAACTAGAGGGCTCTGTTTTAGCAGCTGCTAAATCATATTATAAAGAAAATGCAGAGTCAAGACCTGCAGAACTTTTATATTCTAGTGTAGTAACTTTTAGTGAACTTAAAGAAAACAAAAATATAGATGACATAAAAGGTTATAAATCAAATATCGATTTAAAAGGACGTATTATAATAGTAAAAAAAGCAGAAGGTTACGACTATAAAATGTGTTATTTAGAACCAGGTACTAATGATGAATCATCTACAGAAGCACAAAAATTAAATGATGCTTCATTGGAAACTTTAGGTATAAATAAGGATACAAATACTGATAATTGTGATGTTAACTGGTTGAGTAATAAAGCAAGTACCTTTGCAACAGAGTATGGAGATGTTAAACCCATATACTTATATTATTCAGAAACAAACAATCCGAAAACTATAAAGGAAAAGCTTGGAGTAAGAAAAACACTCAAAAAAAGGGCTTCTTATTCTTCGGAAAATTATTTAGCAACAGTAGAGTTAGGGAACACTAAGTATTATCCAGAAAATATTACTGCGATTGATTTAAGAACTGCAAAAGAGCAAAATCAAACATATAATTTAATTTATCGAATAAAAACAGAAGCAGACGAAGAAGGAAATAAAGATTTGGTGGTAGAAAAAAAGTTACATGTAGTTAGATATGACGCACCAATTGTTAAAGTGGGAGATGAAGAGATTAATGGTAAAACATTGCCATATAATACTGAAATAAACCTTAGTATAAGTGATGATGATGCAACAAGGCACAAAAACTTGAAAAATGACAATGCCACAGAAAAAACAATATTTGAAGAAAAAATTTATTGTGGCGGAACTTGGCGTGATTGGACCGAAGTATCAAATGGGAAAAAAATATATACAAAAAATAGTGTTGACTGTGATGCTTCTTCTATTAAAATAAAATATCATTGGAAAGATGAACAAGATAATATAAGCCGAGAAACAAAGGAACCATATACTATGGACTTGATAGAAGAAAATCCAAAATTAGAGGTTAAATTAGAATCTGGCGGAAAAATATATGAACTAGGACAATGGACAAATAAAGATATAGATGCAACTTTAAATGTTACTGGTATAAAGAGGGATGTTGACTTGTATTCTAAGAAAGACTCAGGTACTGATACAAAGTTTAACACTGGTGGTGAAGGAACCTATAACTATAAAATAACAGAAGAAACAGCAAGTTCAACATATACTTTCTCTCTAAAAGAAAAGGATACTAGTAATCCTGTAAAAAATGGTGATAATGATGTGAAAGTCAGAAAAACAGTCAAAATTGATAAGACATCACCTCTAGTTGCAACCATTATTACAGATAGCAGTTATAACAAAAAGTATGATTCTGATGTAAATCTAACTATGAGTTGGACAAATAAAGATTTATGGTTTAATGCCTTTGTGAAGGATGAATTAAGTGGAATTGAAAATGTAACATTTAAATTAAAATCAACGGGTGCTACAATTCCTGTGCATTGGGTGCAAGAACCCGATGATTACAAAGATATTACTGCAGGAAGCATATTAAATTCACTTACTAAGAGATATAGAAATTATGCAAGTAATGGTTATAGTAGATATATACTACATTTTTATGAAGATATTGAGGATGATGTAATAATAAATGCGACCGACTCAGCTGGAAACAAATATACAAAGGAAGTAAAAATAAAACTTGATAAAACGCCTCCATCTCCACCAAGTATATATTTCTTTGGAATATCAACAGATAAGTTTTATATAATAAGTGGTAAAGATAATTTATCAGGAGTTTCTGAAGATCAATATAAAAAACCGGGCAGTAATGAATGGAAAACATATTCTTCTATAATACATTTAACTGCTGAAACAGGAACATACTATGCTAAGAGTATCGATAGAGCAGGAAATGAGAGTGCCCCAACATCAAAAAATTATGTAAAAGAAGAAACCGAATCAAAATATACAATTTATTTTGATAGTAATGGCGGTAGTGGTTCTATGAGTCCAATGAAAAATATTTCTAGGAACGCGAAAGTAACATTAACTAAAAATGCATTTACTAAAAGTGGATATAATTTTATGGGGTGGGCAACTAGTAAAAATTCTTCAACAATTGCATACTATGATCAGCAAGAAGTAGCGGGAATAACAAGTGGTAGTTCAATAACATTATATGCAGTATGGAAAAAAGGCTTAGTAGCAACATTTAAATATAATAAAGCCACATGGGCTAAAGATACAACAGCTTCATGTAATTTATATAACGGAGCAACATCATGTACAGTAACCGCTCCAGAAATACCAAATGCTCCAGGAACAAATAGAAGAGATCAATCTACATCTGCTTCTGTTAGAAATAAAGGAAATAATCCATTTCGTACATTGTTCACTGTTGTTGGGTGGTCAACTAATAAAAATGCGACTTCTGCACAACATAAATCGAGAGGAACAATTACACTTTCTGCAAACACAACATATTATGCTATAGTAAAAATTAATAAAACAAGATTCTATGCTTTCCCAAATGAAGATTATGGATTATACTGTCGTAAGGCCGCAGGTCAAGCATATGCAAAACAAAACTTTAAAGGAATGATTTTAACTAATACTTCTACTGCTGCATACTATAACAGTACAAACTGGCAATATACTGGAGGAAAAATGTGGTTTGTTGGTAATGTGAATCCTAGTAATTTATGTGGTGGAGGTTCCCTTGGAGTAGGTAAAGTATGTACAAGTTGTTGGGTACCTGGAGATTGGGTAGATTGGTAGTGATGAATATGAAAAATAAAAAGATTAAGATAATAATAGTTTTAGTGGCCTTAGTAGTATTAATAACCGCAGGAGTAATTAACTACATCAGTTACACCTCAGACAAAACATATGCGTTTGACACAAATAATATAAAAAAATGTGATGTCTGTGATACAAGCTTTTTGGGAAAAAGAACAAATAATTCTAAAAAAATAAAAGAGACACATAAAATAGTTGGATTGCAAACTTCAAATATGCAAATAACATCAGAAAGAAAAAACTATAATGAAGCATCGATGAGTGTAAAGGTAAAAAATATCTCAGATGCAACATTAGAAGACGTTAATCTAGAATTTAAATTCTATAATAAAAAAGGTGAAGAAATTAGTTCATTTATAATAACTATTCCATCACTTAAACAACAAGAAGAAAAAACAATTAGTGAAACTACACTTTATAGAATTATAGATTCATATGATTACAAAATTAATAATGCAAAATTAACTGGAAAGTAAATGAACCAAATCATTTACTTTTTTTTACATAAAATAATTATTTTATTTTTAAACCTTATTTTAGATTAGCAAGATACGTGATATAATGTAATTAATAATAAAAGGAGCATATGTAATATGAAAAATAAGAAGGGTTTTACATTAACTGAAATATTAGCAACTATTGTAATATTAGGAATAATTTTAGCAATTGCAGTACCGAGTTATAATGCTTTAAGTAAAAAATTTGAAAAGGAATATTATGACAAACTAGACAAGTCCGTTTTAGCAGCAGCAAAGTCATATTGGAAAGATAATCCTGATAAGAGGCCAAACGAATTGTTAAAAACTAATTCTATTGAGCTAGACGATTTAATTAAGCAAAAACATATAGAAAATGTAACTGAATATAAGGATAAAAAAAGTCTTAAAGGGTATATTATCATAATTAATGTAGGTAATGGCAAATATGATTATAAAACATGTATAAAAAATGATAGTAAAACTTGGATGAGTTGGAATGAAAATCAAGAAGTAGAAAAGAACAATATAAACAATTATTGCAATGAGATATGGAAAAAAAAATATACCGTAAATTATAATACAATTACAGATGATCGAGTATACCTATATGTTGATGAAGACTATGAGATGAATGAAAATAATTCTAATGAATTAAGAAAAAAATTAGGAACCGCCAAAGTAGCAAGCGTTACAGATAGTGCTGGCCAAACATTAAAAGAAATCACGATCGCAGATGGAAAAGATAACAAGGTATATCCTGAAAATGTAACCGCAGTTGCATTAAATGAAAAAAGAACGTTTAAATTGGAATATTCAAATGGAACAAGGGAACTTAATGTGTTTAAATATGATGCACCAGTTGTATCAACTGAGGGAAATAAAGTAACATTAAAAGTTAATGAAAATAACAAAAGCCTAATGAATAAACTTGCCTTAACAACATCTAAATATCAACAGTATGTAAATGGTGAGTGGGAAGATATAAGTTGCGAAGGAACAAAAAAGGAAGAATGTACAATATCATATAGAGAAACAGGCACCCTAGAAGTTAAATATAGATTTATTGACAGTGACATACCTGGAAATTATAGACTTACAGGATCAAGAGATTATGGTAATATAAGTAATGAAAGCGAGATTTATACAATAAATCTAACAACCTCGGAACTTTCTGTTACACCACATATAGGGAGTATCAAAGGTTCAAATTACAACGGAGAATGGATAAACAAAGATGTATACTTTCAAATAGAAGGAAAAAACATAAAACTTGCATACAGAACCAGTTTAAATGGTAATTGGAAAGAAGAAAAATCAATACCAGAAAGTATAAAGGCAACAGTAAAAAAAGACAAAGTTTTAAATACAACATATCAGTTTGCAGATGCAAGTGGTAAAAGCGAGCACTCTAAGGAGAATCCACTAGAATATTCTGTCAAAATTGATAAAATCAAACCTACCATAGAAGTTAAAATTTATGATACAAACGGAAATGAGCATAAAACAGGATCTTGGACGAATAAGGATCTAGTCCTTGTGGCAAAGGTAGAAGACAAACACAGCGGAATTAAAAAAGTAAGCTATAATCTTTTTGGAGATTTTGATGAGTACGAAGGGGATAATAATAGTAGAATATATACTACATTACTTAATTCATCTACCTCATCTGTAAGAATAGAAGCTACTGATAATGCAGGTAACACCGCAGGAAAAACTATTAATGTCAAAATTGATAAATTAAAGCCACAGTGTTCTATTACAAATGATTCTAACAATAACAAACTTAAGGCTACAATTGTTGATTTGGGTGGAAGTGGCATTGTATCAAAAGGAATTACTCCTTCTTTAAATGAAGAAAAATGCAGTGAAGGAAATTCAATTTTTGAGAACGTTTTTGATGGAGCTTTAAATATATTAAATTTAAAAACTTGCTATAAATATACAAAAGCGGATATGTATACGTTAACTGTACAGGATGGAGCAAATAATACAAGTGTCTGTCAAATAACGACAAAAGGGAATAATAGTACTACCTCACCAAAAGAAGATTTATCAAAACCTATAATTACTTTAAGTTCGGCTTCCCAAACATCTTCTGATGTAACGTTTAGTCTGACTAATCCAAACAATACAGGAACATTATATTATAGTTTTGACAAAGAGAATTGGGTAGAATATCCAAATGGAAATATATTACTTATAAATTGGACTGGAAGTAGAAAGGTATATGCATATGTAAAGGGTACAACAACAAAATCTGAAACTTCTGAGGCAACAGGATATTGTAATAAAGATGGGGTATGGGTAACGCCAAATGCTCTAGAAGGAACATATTTCAAACTTAAATTTACACTTCCGAATAATCCAAGCGGAGTGACTAATGGTAAATATGAATATATTTATTGGGGTGCAGTAGCTACTAATGATACTGAAAACAAACAAAGTTCGCAAACAAACAAATGTAATTTAACAAAAGATTTAATAAATAAAAGAAAAACAATTACCACTCCAACAACTGAAAAACTATATATGAAATACCAAAGACAATATTATTGTTTTGCAGTTAGACCATATAGAAATAAAGAAATAACTGAAATAAATCGTTGGACAATTCAAAGAAAACATGCTAAAACGGTGGGAACAATAAACTCCTCTAATTATAATGGAGTAGAATAGGGAATGTATATCATTCCTTTTTTAATGTCTTTTTCTTGACAAACATCATATTTATTTAGTATAAGTATAAAAGTGAAGGGGTGTGATATAATGACTAAAAATTTAGTAATAGTCGAATCACCAAGTAAAAGTAAAACAATAGAAAAATATTTAGGAAAAGATTATAAGGTAGTATCATCTAAAGGACATATTAGAGATCTAGCAACAACCGGAAAATATGGACTAGGAGTAGATGTAGATAATGATTTTAAACCTAATTATATTCCTGTTGCTGGCAAAAAAAAGCTAATTTCAGAATTAAAAAAACTAGTAAAAGATAGTGATGAAGTAATCCTAGCAACCGACCCTGACCGTGAAGGAGAAGCTATATCATGGCATTTATTAGATACATTAGGTATAAAAGATACTAATTATGAAAGAGTTCTATTCCATGAAATTACAAAAGATAAAGTATTAGAAGCAATTAAAAATCCAACTAAAATAGATTACAATTTAGTAAGAAGTCAAGAAACTAGAAGAATATTAGATAGAATTATAGGATTTAGACTTTCTAAATTAATGCAATCAAAAACCGGTGGAAAAAGTGCAGGTAGAGTACAAAGCGTAGCGCTTAAACTAATTGTAGATAGAGAAAGAGAAATATCTAGTTTTAATAGTGAAGAATATTGGACTATAACAAGTAAATTTGATGAAATTGAAGCAGATTTATTTAACTATAATCATAAAGATATAGAAATAAATACCGAAGAAGAAGCTGATTCTATTTTATCTAAATTAAGTGATAAATATAAAATAGAAAGCGTTGAAAGAAAGAAAAAATCTAAAAAGTCAAAACCTCCGTTTATTACAAGTACACTTCAACAAGAGGCATCAACTAAATTAGGATTTACTGCAAAAAAAACTATGTCTATAGCGCAAAAACTATATGAAGGTATGGATATTGGTAGTGAAACAGTAGGTTTAATTACATACATGAGAACTGATTCAATAAGACTATCGGATGAATTTATAGGAGCAAGTTATAAATACATAGAAGAAAACTATGGCAAAGATTATATTGGTTATGCAAAAAAATCTAAGAAAACAGAAAATGTACAAGATGCGCATGAAGCAATAAGACCTACAAGTGTATATAGAAACCCAGAAGACATAAAAAAATATTTATCAACTGATGAATATAAACTTTACAAAATAATTTATTATAGGGCACTAGCATCTTTAATGGCGGATGCTAAAGTAGAAGCAACTAGTGTAATATTAGATAATAATAACTATCAGTTTAAAATAAATGGGCAAATACTTATTTATGATGGATATTTAAAAGCATATGCTTTATATGAAACAAGTGAAGATAAAGTATTACCGGATGAATTTAAAAATGAGGGAAGCATATTAACAACTACAGATGTAACTAAAAAACAACACTTCACATCACCACCACCAAGATATACAGAAGCAAAACTAATTAAAGAACTAGAAGAATTAGGAATAGGTAGACCTTCTACATATGCTAAAATAATGGATACAATAAAAGAAAGAGGATATGTAACTATAGAAGAGAAAAAATTTGTTCCAACAGAAATAGGAATAGAAACCACAGATAGATTACAAGAATTCTTTAGTGATTTAATAAACGTTAAATATACAGCCGCAATGGAAACAGACCTAGATACAATCGCACTTGGTAAATTAGATGAAATAAAAGTATTAAGAGAATTTTATGATAAGTTTGAACCAGAGGTAGAAAAAGCATTTGGTCAAATGGAAAAGAAAGCACCTAAAGAAACTGGTGAGGTTTGTCCTAATTGTGGAAGTAGTTTAGTAATTAGAAAAGGAAGATATGGTGAATTTACTGCATGTAGTAATTATCCTGAATGTAAATACATAAAAAAAGAAGAAAAACAAGTAAAAGAAATAATGGATTGTCCAAAATGTGGCGGAAAGATTATAGAGAAAAAGACAAAAAGAGGGAAAATATTTTATGGATGTAACAATTATCCAAAGTGTAAGTATGCATCGTGGGATAAGCCAACAGGTAATCTTTGTAAGGAATGTGGAGAACCATTAGTTGAAAAAAATGGCAGTGAAACTTGTCCAAATTGTAATAAATAGTAAATAGTGAAGAAAAAAGCAAAATTTAGTATTCACAAATCTTTAAAATATGTTATAATGGTCATGTTGACTATTTAACATTTTTTGGACCACTAGCTCAGTTGGTAGAGCAACTGACTCTTAATCAGTGGGTCTAGGGTTCGAATCCCTAGCGGTCCACCATATGTAAACTAAAAAGGCTTGTCAAAAGTCTTTTTTTTGTTGAAAAGTGATAATGAAATAATAGTACTTTAAATTACAAAAAAGCCAATACTGTTGATTAAATCGACAAAATTTGATACTATAGTAATACAGTTGAATGGAGGTATTTAACTTGATAACTATAATAAATGATAAAAATAAAATAGAAGTAGAAAATATTAATGAATTATATAAATGGATTAAAAATGAAAATAGTACAACACTTAATAATACAAAAGTAGAAGGAAATAAAGAAGCAGAAGACTTATTTGCGTTTTTCAAATTCTATTTTGAAATATTAGAAGAATGTAAAGAAAGTATCACAGATGTTAATAATAATTTTATAGATAATACAGATAACAAATTAGTAGTAGATGCCACTAAAGAATTAATACGAATGAATAAAGATGGGAAATTTATAAGAGCGGCATTAATTGCGTTAGGATATTACAGTAAAAATCTAAGTAACGATAATAAAGAATACTTGCCACTAGCAACTGCATATGAAACATTTCAAACTTCTATTCTTATACATGATGATATAATTGATAATGCAGACTTAAGAAGAGGTAAAATTACTATACCTAAGTCATATTCAAATGAATTTGAAAAAAGTAATAACAACTCTAAAGATTTTCATCAAAGAAAAACTCATATCGCAAATTCACTTGGAATATGCATAGGAGATTTAGGCTTTTATCTAGCAAGTAAGATACTTATTTCAAATTATAGAGATAATCCTAATTTTGATAGATTATTAAATCTATATAATACAATAGTAATTAATACAATAAAAGGTGAGATTATAGATGTATTACTTCCATTTAATGAACAATATTGTAATGTTCCTAGAACTACAGAAGATGATGTAATGGAAATCTATAGATTAAAAACTGCATGGTATTCAATAATTGGACCATTCAGCCTTGGAATGGTACTTGCCAATTATAGTGATGAAGAAATTAAAAAAATGCAAGAACTACTATATAACCTTGGAATAGGTTTTCAAATTAAAGATGACATATTAGGAATATTTGGCGATGAAAAAGAATTAGGAAAATCAGCTTCCTCAGATGTTAGTGAATTTAAGCAAACTATACTTTATTCATATATAGCGCAAAATAATCCTGAAGAATTAGAAAATCTACACAAATATTATGGAGTAGAGGGCCTAAAAGAAGAAGAAATGAATAACGTAAAAGATATATTTACAAGAACAGGTGCTAGAAAATATGCAACTGACATGATGGAATCGATGTTTAACGAAACAAGAAAAACATTAGCAAATATTACTTTTATAAATGAAGAATATAAGCAAATCATTTCAGGATTTATAACATATCTTGATTTTAGAACAAAATAAATTTTATTTCTTGACTATTACTTTATGAATTGCTATAATGTAGTAGTCGGCTGTGGAGCAGTACTCAAGAGGCTGAAGAGGCGCCCCTGCTAAGGGTGTAGGTCGGGCAACTGGCGCAAGGGTTCAAATCCCTTCTGCTCCGCCATATGTAAATTAACTTCGATTATTCGAAGTTTTTTTGTTTTTTACTTTAAAAAAGACATAAAAAAAGTTATACTATATTATATAGAATAGGTGTGATAATTATGGCATATGATGATGAAATTATATTAGATTCCTTTAAACGTAATAATAAAACAAATCAAACTTTTAAAAATAAAAATATAGAAAATCTTAAAGTACGTGAAGAAAATGTAAAAAAAGCAACCAAGAAAAATAAAAAGAATAAAAATCCACGCCTTGCATTAAAAAGAGCAGCAGCAGCTACCTTAGCGGCACTTGTATTAAGTGGATCAGGTGCAATCGCAACAAAGATATATCGTGATGTTAAAGTACCAATTGGATTTGATTATAGTGGAACAAGTATTAGTTCTACAAGTAGCTTACCAGATGAAATAAATGATGATTTTGTACTAATTGAAGTTAATAGTTGGAAAAAAGGAATAAGTGAAAAATCTATAGAAAATATTAAAAAATGTAATGAAAAAGGAGTACCATGTGGAATACTTCTAAATTCTGATGCAACAACAGAAAAAGAGGCAACCGCAGATGCCGCTTGTATACTAGCCTTAACAGAAGGCGATAAAATAGAATGTCCAATTTATTATAATATTGATGGAATAGTTGGAAAAGTATCAGATGAAAAATTAATAGAAATATGTACTGCATTTTATGAAATGTGTAGAGGAGCATCTGTAGGAATAGGTGCAAAAGAGGATACATTAGATAAAATAAAAGAGGATCTTCCTAATGAGTTAAAGCTAATGGCCATTTCAGATGGAAAGGAAATAAATAATTCAGTAGATTATTCTATATGTTATTTTGAAAGAGTTGGTAAGTATTTTTCAGAAGAAGCATATGGTAAAGAAGTAGAAAAACAACAAAATAATTCGGTATATATAAATGAAGAAGTTACTTCAAGTAAAGAAACACAAACAGCAATAAAAGGAATAGATGTTTCACAATACCAAGGAGATATTGACTGGGAAAAAGTAAAAGAAGAAGGCGTTAATTACGCAATAATAAGATTTACTGCTTTTTCAGGATTCCATGAAAATGGTAACCTTAATATAGATGATAAGTTTTATGAAAATGTTGCTGAATGTACAAGATTAGGAATTCCATATGGAATATATTGCTATACCAAGGCAGAGTCAGAAGCAGAAGCAAAAGCTGAAGCTAACGCTTTAATAAACCGCCTTAAAGGTACAGGTATAGACAAAAATCTAGACCTTCCAATATATTATGATATAGAAATGAAAAAACATTTTGATAATCCAAAGCTTTCCGCAAACCTTGCGAAAGCATTCTGTAAAGAGATTGATGAAGCCGGATATTCTTCTGGAATATATGCATCATACTCTTTATTAAAAGATATGGTTAATGTAGATCCAACATTAAAAGATTATGAAAAATGGGTAGCAAGATATAAATATGACAATAAAAGAGGGTACGATGAAGTAACAAAAGACCATATTCCAGATGTTAGTGATTTAGGAAAAGTAGGTGTAGTTCAAGTAACACAAAATGCAACACTTGAAGGAATAAAAGGAAATACAGTAGATACAAATTTTGATGTAACTGGTATATCAGCAAAGGTGCGATAATATGGAAGAAGAAACTTTAAAACAAATAGAAGATTTAGAGGAGTTATATACAAAAAATATAATACTAGAATTATTAAATAAAAAGGAAACAGAAAATGAAGATACTACCAATTGAAAGCATACTAGGGTTATTAGAAAGCGAAGAAGGCACTAAATTTATAGAAAAACTATTTAAAATTCTTCCAAAAGAAAAAAGATTAAATGATGAGAATGAATTATTTAATAGAATTAATAATAGCTTTAAAAATAGTATTAATGGAGAATTTACTGATGAACTAGATAATGAAAAAATAATAAACTATTTCAAATACATATATAAATATGAAAGAACTAGACTTAGCATTATCACAAATGCGCTTTTCTTTTTTAAACTTTATGATAACTCTTCACTTGAAAAGCTAGAACAAATTCTAGAAAATAATAATATAAAAGAAGAAATAGAAAAAGATTTAAAAAAAGTAATGGAGAAAATATTATCTGATGAAGAAATAGGCTTTGATGAGTTAAAAGAATCACTAGAGTTTATATCAACATTAGAAAATGCCTATATTGATAGTGAGGTAATAATGGACTTAGTAAATGAAAGCGGAGTTCTAGAACCAGCTTTTATGACTAAGGTAATTGATAAAATGTTTTATTCAGTATTAAATGAAGAAGCACTAGAACTATTTGATGCAAGTGTAAGTTTTAAACAGAACATAGAAATAACACTATTAGATTACTTTGATAGAATTTCAAATGGAGAAGTAGAAGAAGACACTTTAAATAAACTATTTGAAAAATATGTTGAAAAAATATTGTTTTTTTATATGAGTACTGATAAAAATGACATTCTATTATCAAATAACATTTTAAAAAGGTTAATGACATTAGATATAAAGAAATTAGATATATCTCTACTTGTAAAATTAGAAATTAATATGGCAAAAGAAAATTATAAGGAAGAGTTAAGAAAAAGACTTGAGTATATTGATGATATAATAAATAATCCGAACTATTGTGAAGACTATATAAGATGTGTTGTAATACCAAAGTTAGACAAGAAGACTATAATAAGCACTTTAGAAGATGAAGACTTTACAAAAATACTTACTATACTTGATTCTAATGGAATAAAAAAAGATTCCAAAGGTAGAATAATGAATTTATTAACAAGGTCAGGAATAATGGAAGAAATAAATAAGGAAAGAACTATAAATAAGCAGGATTTAAAGCAAATTAATAAGTCAGATATAGAAAAACTTGATAAATATGCTTCTAAAGCTTACTACTTAGCACAAGAAATAGATGAGCCCCTAGCACTAAAAATAATCGCATCACATATTATGAATGATGAGAATACAGTAAGTAAACCGGCTCTTAAAGTTGCGATGATAAGCTATGCAAATAACATCTTAAGAAAAGAAGGAATAAACAACTGGAAATATGTATTTGGAGAAATTAAAAATAAGCAAAAAAAAGGTACAACTGTAGGACAAGCATATCTATCCAAATCACTAATTGGACTATCATTATTAAGATTTGATGCTTTTTATACTGATAAAACCGCAGAATCTTATTTAGAAGGAATACTTACAACACTTCTTCATGAAACAAGACATGTAATAGATGATAATAACGTAGATCACAACAAACTATCATTTGAAAACTCATTAATTACAAAAGAATTATTATTAATGTCAGATGATGAAGAATTCTACCATAAAAATTATAAAAGTTTAATAATTGAAAAATATGCTAAAATGACTGGAGTTATAGAAACATTGAAATTACTTTCTAAAATAGATAAAGATAAGGCAAAAGAGTTTTATACTAAAGCTTCAGTAAAAATAAGAAAACTAAATAAAACTCTATTAGATTCAAAAAGAAAAGCAAATGAAAAAGAAGATAACTTTTTTGATATGGTAGATAATCTTATGAAAAATGATCCAACTTACATAGAAGAATATAGTGTACTTAAATATGAATATAATGAAGATGGTACAAGAAAATCTATACCACTAATAATTGATTCAGTATCTGACTATATTAATAATAGTAGTGATGAAGAGAATAAATTAGATGCATATAAATACATAAGAGGTACAATAAATATAGAAGTATTAAGAAGTAATTCACTAACTGATATATTAGAAAAACTTGTATCACTAAGTGGTATTAAGTATGATGATAAAATATTAAATAGGCAATTAGAAATATATAGAACTGAATTAGAAAATAGGTTTAATCAAATAATAGACTTATATAAAGAAGCACAAAAATGCAATATTGATATATCAAAAGATATTACATCTTCAAAAGAAATTTTATTAAAATATATAGATGGTGATGAGATCTTTGATAAATCAGCGAATAAAACCTTAAAAAGTAGTTTAGATACTCTTGTAGAAAATGGATTTATAAGTAGCGAGTCAGTAAGTAAAAAAAGCTACAAATATAGGCGTAAATCACTATAGTGCGACTTGACATTTTCCCTTTATTATTCTATACTTTCAATTGATTAGGGAAGAGCAAAAATTTAATTATAAAGTTATTCATGCCCTAGTGTTGAATGACTTTTTTATTTATTAGGAGGACATTATAAATGGGTAAGTTTACTAAAGAAATGGTTAATGATTACGCAGATAAATTATTAATCGGATTAACTGATGAAGAACAAGATATGGTATTAGAAGAATTTGATATCATTGATAAAAATATTGATATAATAAATGAAATTCCAAATATAGAAAATGTTGAACCAATGACTCATGCTTTAGATGATTTTGTTTGTGAATTAAGAGATGATGTAGTACTACCTTCAACAACAATTGAAGAACTATTACAAAATTGTGATTCTTATACAGATCGTGAAATAGAAGTTCCAAAGGTGGTGGAAGAATAATGACATATATGGATAAAGGAATAATAGAAATTCATAAAAGCCTAAAAGAAGGAAAGGTAACATCAAAAGAATTAATAAATGAAGCTTTAAAAAAGAGTCATGAGTTACAAGAAGAATGTAATGCATTTGTAACTATATTAGATGATGCAGCCGAGTGCCCTGTAACTGATAACTTTTTATCTGGAATACCTTATGGACTTAAGGACAATTATTCTACAAAGGGAGTTCTATCAACTGGTTCATCTAATACATTAAAAGATTATGTACCATTTTTTGATGCAACCGCAGTTGAAAAATTAAAATCTGCAGGTGCAGTATGTGTAAATAAAACAGTTATGGATGAATTTGGTATGGGAGGAACAGGAACGACTGGACATACAGGAATTGTAAAAAACCCATGGGACAAAACAAGAATGACTGCAGGTTCATCTGCAGGTAGTGCATGTGCAGTCTCAGCAGGAGTATATCCATTCGCAACAGGATCAGATACAGGAGATTCAATAAGAAAGCCAGCCGCATTCTGTGGAATAGTTGGATATAAACCAACATATGGAATGATTTCTAGATATGGACTATTTCCATTTGCTTCTTCATTAGACCACTTAGGAGTTTTAACAAGAAGTGTTGAAGATGCCGCAATAGTAGTTGATAATATGAAAGGCATTGATAGTCGCGATATGACAAGCTGGGATTCAAAAGACATAAAATTATATGAATCACTTGGTAAAGATATAAAAGGTAAAAAACTATGTTATATAAAAGAAATATGTGATATATCAATGTATGAAAATCCAAGCGAGGAGTTAAAAAACCATTTAAAAAACTTTATGCAAGTAATTGATAAATGTAGAAAGTTAGGACTTGAAATAGAAGAAGTATCAGTAGAACAAAAATTACTTAACGCAGTTGCATCAGTTTATGTAGTAATATCATGTGCAGAAGCAACATCAAATATGTCAAACCTAACAGGTATTATATTTGGACCACGTGCTGAAGGTAAAAACTATGTAGAAATGATGAAAAACTATCGTACTAAAGGCTTTTCTCCACTAATTAAAAGAAGATTTGTAATAGGATCTTATGTATTACAAGCAGAGAATAAAGATAGATATTTCCATAATGCACAAAGAGTAAGAAGATTACTTGTAGATAAATGGAAGGAATTATTTAAAGAATATGATGGAGTAATATTACCAGTTAGTAGTGGACCAGCAAAGAAATTAGAAAATAATGATGATTCATTAGATGAAGCAACAACAGTATTAGAAGAACATCTTCAAATAGGTAACTTTGGTGGATTCCCATCGATTACTATCCCAGATGGATTTATAAATGATCTACCAGTAGCGCTAAATATCACAGGTAATTGTTATGACGACGAAAACGTTTTAAATATCGCATATCATATTGAATCTATGCTAGGATATAAAAACCAAACTGCTAAGGAGGTAAACAATGGATAAGTATAAAGCACTAATTGGACTTGAAATGCATTGCGAGATTAGTCAAACTAATACAAAAGTATTCTCAAGTGCAAGAAATTCATATAATGGACTTCCTAATTCAAATGTATCTCCAGTAGATATGGCATTTCCTGGAACACTTCCAGTTGTAAATAAAGAAGCAGTAAGAAAAGCACTAATGGCAAGTATAATATTAAATTGTAAACAGCCAGAATTTTTATGCTTTGAAAGAAAGAACTATTATTATCCAGATTTACCAAAGGGATATCAAATTACTCAAGAAACAAAACCAAATCCTATTGGTATATATGGAGAATTAAAATATACTTGTGATGGTGAAGAAAAAATAGCTAAGATAAATAATCTACACTTAGAAGAAGATTCCGCAGGAATGGATCACTATACTAATGTTTCAACAATAGACTATAATAGGGCAGGAGTTCCACTTCTAGAACTTGTAACTGAACCAACGTTCACTTCTTCAAAAGAAGCTGTAGCTTTCCTTGAAGTAATGAGATCAATCTATCAATATGCAGGAATAAGTGAAGCAGATAGTAAAAAAGGACAAATAAGATGTGATGTAAATATATCAATAATGGATAAAGATTTAGACATCAATGACCCAAAAAACTGGGGAGTAAAAGTAGAAATTAAGAACGTTAATTCTTTTAGTGGAGTAAGAGATGCAATCGAATACGAAATATCTCGTCAAATAGAATTAAAAGAGACTGGAGAATATGATAAATTAGTTCAACAAACACGTAGATGGGATGAAGAATCTGGAACAACTATTTATATGAGAAGCAAAGTAGATGCAATTGACTATAAATACTTTGTTGAGCCAAACATCCCAAAATTTAGAATTCCTACTTCATGGATAGAAGAAATAAGAAAAACTATCCCACAACTAGCAAGTGAAAGAAAAGAAAAATATATAAAAGAATATGAATTAACAGAAAAAGAAGCAAATATATTAGTAAAAGAAAAGATGGTTTCAGATTACTTCGATAAAGTAGTTGAAGAAGGCGCAAATCCAAAAAGTGCATCAAACTGGATAACTACAAGGCTTTTAGGATATATAAACAAATTACTTATATCTATAAACGATGTTTACTTAACACCTAAAATGTTAAAAGAGTTAATAGATATGGTAGATAATAAGGAAATTTCTTCTAAACAAGCAAAAGATGTTTTCTATGAAGCATTAGATAATAGAAAAGATCCAAAAGCAATAGTAGAAGAAGGTGGAATGAAACAAAATTCAGATGATGGTGAAATTCGCAAAATAATTATAGAAATTTTGGATAATAATTTAGATAATGTAAATAAATATAAAAGTGGAAGAACTAATGTATTAGACTTCTTTGTAGGACAAGTAATGAAACAAACAAGAGGACAAGCCAACCCTGAACTTACAAGAAGTATATTAACTGAGGAGTTATCTAATAGATAATAAGACCTAAGGGGGTAGGTAGTATTAAAAAACTTGAACTTAGGAAACTTAAGATAGATACACTATACAAAATAAAAAGCGATAGTAGAGAATCAACTATATATCATGATGGTGTTACTGCATACAAAATATATACAGGATTAAATGTTAATGAAAAAGAAAAAAGAGGGAAAACTTTAGAAAAATTATCATTAATGAAGCCAATAAAAAATGTAATTTGGCCAAAAGATGAAATTGTATTAAGCAAAAAACATATATTTAATCACACTGAGTATCAAATAGTTGGAAATACAATGGAGTATATAGATAATGCAATTTCATTTTATAGATTAAAAGAATATAATGAAGATGAACAAGTATATATTAATATGTGTATAAATATATCAAAAACTCTAAAAGAAGTACATGAAGCAGGTATATTGTTGCCAGACTTTAATTTTTCAAATATCTTAGTTGATAAAAACCTAGAATACTATTTTAGTGATTTTGATAGTGCAAGCTTAGATGGTACAATAGGGGCAATATCATCACTAAGTGCATATTATTTGAGAAAAAAAGGAATTCTTATCCCAGATAAAGCAATAAAAGAATATGATAAAATATCTCTTATAATGCAATTTGCTGGAATTTTACTTGAAGATAATATATTAAGTATAAGAGAATATAATTATGATAAAAAAATAGAAGAACATGATGTATTAAAAGATATTAAAGAAGTGGTTTTTGACATAAAAAGTAGTGAGGGTATAATAAGAAATGTGCCTTATTTACATGAAATAATTGAAGGAAAAGAAAAAAATTGCCAAAAACTTCAAAAAAAGTATTGCCAGAACTAAAAAAATATTATATACTAAGTAAGTCTTAGTTAGTTAAGACTTACGTGAGTGCTCGATTAGCTCAGTTGGTAGAGCAAACGGCTGTTAACCGTTGGGTCGCAGGTCCGAGTCCTGCATCGAGCGCCATTTTTTTGGCCAGTTGGTGAAGTGGCTTAACACACCGCCCTTTCACGGCGGCAATCACGGGTCCGAATCCCGTACTGGTCACCATTTAATAAACCAAAACAACCTTATGGTTGTTTTTTTGTTTGCCATTATATCGAACAAATATTCTATCTTGATTTTCAATGGGGGTGAGGTGTATACTGAGTATAGATTAAAATAAGGAAGGTACGAATGTAAAATGAGAGATAGAAAGAAAAGAA
>ENA-ORSS01000087-ORSS01000087.1-human-gut-metagenome-genome-assembly--contig:-NODE-87-length-113767-cov-7.099910_pt1 | contig 113767 bp, 115 predicted proteins | sample MGYA00241899_ERZ509162 | MGnify/ENA primary metagenome ERZ509162 (study PRJEB26280, sample SAMEA2338641) | human gut metagenome | biome: human gut; feature: human-associated habitat; material: faeces... | reverse complement strand
AGGAAAAGGCATTCCGTCAAATAATCAGAGATAAGTAACAATTAACGAACCATCATGGAAACATCGCAAATACGGCACAGAGGGCATAAAAACCGCTGTGCCGTAGTTATTTCCTTGGCGACTGTTTTGGGGAAATAAGCAATTTCTCGGTCATAACCCAAAAATTTTTTGCCGGATTCCATGTATACTGTGTATTTCACACTTATGCCTTTTCACTTTTGCTCCGGCAGCTGATACACTGATATCAACAGATACCAAATACAGCGAGGTAATTATGAAAACAAAGAGAAGCCCCTAACAATCCCTCATGCGGCTTAAAGCACAACATAGTGCCATAAAAAGCGGCGCCCTGCCGTTTTCAAGCGACAAGGTGAAAAAATGGAACAGATATTTAATGCATTTATAGGCATGTTGTTTTTATTTATTTTAACATTCGGAGGAATAAGTATTACAACAGCGGCGATAGACTCAAAGAATGCTGAAGAATATGTCGCCGAGGCTGCGCAAATCATTGAGAGCAGTAATTATGCTGACGATGTTATAAACAACTTAAAAGATAAAGCAGCGGCATCGGGGTATGGGTTCACTGTAAACAGTGTTGATTTAGATGGAGATGTAGCAGCTGATATAACTGAAGTGTTCTTAGATCATAAATATCAATGCTTATTATAAACGATTGATGCAATTTTGTCATTCATTTCAGAGTGGAAAAACAGATTTAAAAAATAGACAATGAGTTTGGAATGTGCTACAATCCAATGTAGTACACAGATGTTAGAGTATTGCTTGGTTTGAAAGGAATAGACAGAATGATAGCAATTATAGATTATGATGCGAATCATTTTCAATATTTCCTTTAAAATAAGGACTTTTAACCGTGTTTATGTATTATTCTTAGTTTTTACTAAATATTTACTAATTAAAATGTCTTAAATGCGTATAAAATAGCTTCTTTTAAAATGGTAAAAAAATAGGGTATACAGATTAATTTCTGTATACCCTAAAATTTTATATATCAGTCGCGTCTTTAAATACATCAAGTGTTTTCAAGAAATCGTATGCTGCTTCAACAGACATATCTGGATCATAACTTGTCTCATATGTTATAGCCTTCTGGTATGGAACAAGAATCAGTCCCTCTTTTTCTTTTTCTCTTATGTCGTTGTTAATACATGATACAACAATAATTGAATTATGGGTGTTCGTATTAATAATAACACTTTGTATTCTATGATATGACGTTACAACGCCGTCATCTTGCGTAATATCTTTCAATAAAGCCATTTTCTTCCTCCTTTAGTTTAGTGCTACAACGCCACTCCACCTAATGCCACATGGAGCGTTGTTAATAGCATTAGTCGTTGAACTCATCACAGCTACAATATTAAACCCTCCTGGCGTTAGGCTTACAGAATAACTGGATGGTTTTACATATGCAGTTGAACTAGAACCGTGGGTATATTTACCTGATTGTCTGATTATAAAACCATTCACACTATATGCACTAGGCGTGGGATTTCCTACGACATATCTTGAGCACGGTACAAAAAAGCAAATATTTGTGCTGTTTCCTGTGACATATCCTGCGGTTGCTATTTCGAATCCTTGTTGATTGCTCTTACATAGATACGGTTTGAATGCCGTAGGTTTCGGGGTTTCGCTCACTTCTATATTCACAGTATTGCCCATAAGAGTAACATTTTTTGATGTATCACTTTTAATTATCCATTGTGAATTTGTAGCATCATAAATACCTGCATTATTTCCTTCTGAAACTCCTAAATAAACTTTTCTTGTTGTATTGTCAGCTGCGTAATAAGCATAGTTGTCTTGAGCTACTTTATTGGTTACAAGAGCATTAAACGTGGATTCACCTTTAACAGTCAATGTTCCATCCGTAGAAATAGAGGTATTTGTTATATATGTACCATTTTCTTCTAAACCATCAGTAGTAACAACTGAACCAGGAGAAACCACCGTTATTTTATTGTTGCCAGACATAATGAATCTTCTTGGACTTAACTTTACCCAATAACTCACAACCTCTTGTTTTTTATAATCCCATTCTTTTAGTATCAACCCATCCGAACGATTATCACATAATATCCCCACCCCATGATCAGATATAACTGTTGCGGCTCCAATATAACCAGTGTATGAATTATAATCCTCTTCATAATGAGCATTACGTTTTTGATAACTACATAAACCATATAGTACACTATCGTCATATAAAGCATAACCAATCCCTCCATTGACTGAACCAATATTGTAAACACTGGTTATGTAATTACCTGCAAAATCAGGATCTTCTTTTACAGTATTTTCACTATAAATACTAGGTGCAGCCTCGAATTGTCTTGCTAGAGAATATATTCTATTGTTAGCCAATGACCATCCACCAATACTACCACCTTCTATTTCGGCGGTAGCACCCTTCAGTGTTGCACCAGTAATAGTTCCAGTTGCTGTTATATCTTGTGAAAAAATTGTATTAATATTAGCAGTATTACTAAATATATTTTCGGCATCAAGTTGTTTGGTAGTAATACTGTTTGCTGTGATTTTGTCGCCATCTATACTACCAGTTGTAATTTTCCCACCATCAATTGTAGTAGTGCCATCCGTGTAAATGTTCTCAACCGATATATCTTCGGGTGCAGGCGACCAAGATGTAGCAACACTGCCGTATTCCATTTTTATTTTTTGTACACTGATTGTATGCCCAGTGTTATTATTTGTTGTGTATACGGCTACTCCATAACGGTATTCGTTATACGTCCCCCATGAACCTGATGTCAGTTTATCCAATGTCAATATGAAACTCAATGTACACCATTTATCGTTTTGACGTGTTCCTGATAAATACTTTAAATTATTTCCTGAACCATCAATATAACAGTTTGTGTACACAGCTCTATACCAAGTCTTAAATCCGTCATTTGAGCCATAAACTTCACAAGCTATGAGATAGTTCTTCGGAGAAGCTGCAAGGTCATCAGCCTTGGCATCTAACGAAATAACCACTTGCTTATCAGATTGTGCATTATCTGTAGCATCAACATTAGTAATAAGCCTTATTGCATTCCAATTACCATTTCCTGTGCGACTAGCCACACCAAAATTATCAATTCCTGTAGTCATTGACCAATCACCATTTGATGTGCTTATATTCCCGAAATTCTTTGTTGCGAGAAGTAAATTTGTACCACCAATCCTAGTATTTGTAACGGTCAAATAACCATTGAGATTAACTTTGTTTGCATCAATAGTAATTTCTTCAGCAGTTTGATTAATTGCAGATATTACTCCATCTTTTTTTACCGTAGCTTTTATACTATCCGCATTTTGTTCAATTTTTGATTCGGCAGAAGAAATTCGAGTTTCATAGTCTTCGGGTGCAGGCGACCAATCTGACGGAACATTACCGAATGACATTTTGAATTTACGGACGCTAAGAGTATGACCAGTGTTATGTTTTGTTACATATACGCCCATTCCATAACGGTACTCATTATATGTTCCCAACGAACCGCTGTTAAATGTAGCCGGAATGGTCACTATATAGGACAATCTACACCATTTATCGTTTTGACGTGTTCCTGATAGCACTTTAAGATACCTACTTGATGAGCCATCAATATAACATTCAGTATACACTGAACTCTGCCAAGTTTTAAATCCATCATTCGAGCCGTATACTTTTAAAGCTAATGTGTAATTTAGTGGGGAGGTCTCAAGGTCATCTGCTTTGGCATCAAGGGCAAGAACAAGAGTATTCCCTGCCTGTGGATTATCTTTGGCATCAATCGTTGTGATTGTTTGTAACTCAATCCAGCTTCCATTACCAGTTCGACTTGCGACTGTAAATCCATCATCATCTGTGGACATTGACCAATCACCATTTGAGGTAGATATTTTGCCAAAATTCTTAGTCGCAAGAAGTAAATTTGTACCACCTACAGACATATTATTAAATTCTGTCTTATCTACATAAGTTTCGCTTACGGTAGTCTTAAAACCATCAAAATCTTGTTTAAATGATGTTATCACCGTTGAATTATTAATACTATCATCAACACCATCTTTGAAGGTTTTATTGGAGACAATAGAACTAATTCCTTCATTAGTAATTGCGAAATCCGTTTTATCTCCGTCACCACTTACCAACCATTCAAAACCTTTAGCTGTTTGTTCAGATTTTGTATAAATCGTTTTGAGCGTTACAGGATTTCCTTCAGGATCTAATATCTGAGTATCTTGTCCTACGATAGAAGTCACCTTATCGTTTGTTTCAGTTTTTGTGTAATAATTACTCTTTAGTTCTTTATATACATCTTCCGATTTATCAGCAATCCATTCAGATGTAGTTCCATCATAACATTTTAACAATTTATTTTTAGAGTCGTACCATAAATCACCATTCTGAGGATTAGAAGGAGCATTAGGACTAACCGTAATGTCTTTTCCTGTTTTTGATATAATAATAGAACCAGTAGTAGAACCATTTTTATAGGAAACCTTACATATATATTTTGCACCGTTTGTAAAATCCGAACCATGTATAGTATATGTGTTATTTGCTTGATTTTCGACCAAATTTCCATTTTTATACCACTGATATGTAAATGTTCCAACTGCCTCATTTAATGTCCCTATATCGTAAATAACCGCCGTTAAAGTAGTTTCCTGTAGGTCAGATATAGAAGTACCACTACTAGAATCAATTGACACCGTATATAGCATCTTTCCTTCAACCGCATGAACGCTTCCCTGCATTTCGGTCAAAACAGTATTTAATGTTTGAGTTTTATCATCAAAATAAACATTTGAAGAAGATACACTTAAGTTACCGTTATCGTTAATACCTTCAACAACACTATCAATGTTCAACGCATCTTTAGAAATTCCTGAATAATTCGTATCTTTCCTTTTAATCATATTATCAACAATAAGACCGTCAGGAACAGCGTCTTGTGTAATGCCATCTGGTGATATTAATATATCTCCATTCTTATTCCTCATAATGAAGGATACATTATTTTCTCCGTCAATACCAAGTTGGATATAAACAGTGCCATCGGCTTTAACAAATTGAATTGTATTTGCGTTTATTTGAATTTTGTTGCCGTTCTTATCTGTACCAATCGTCATAAAATCAGTAGTAGTATTAGTGGCAAATATATCTTCAGCAGTAATATGTCCAGCAATAAGATTTTTGACAAATTCGAGATTTACAGTTTCAACAACAACATTAGAAACAACTGCATTAATTTCATCTATTTTGGCATAATCTATAACTGCGTTTTTAATTTGAGCATCACTTGCAACAATAGAATAGAGATTAGCGGAAGATATTTTATCATTGAATTTTCTTGAATTTAAGATAAATTTGAGCAGGTCATCATAGTTGTTATCAGAATTTTTACTATCAGAACTGCCATAAGAAATACTATTTTTTGAAGAAGAATATGAAGTATCAAATAAAGTAGATAAATCGCTACGAATACCACGACTTATAATCATATTTGCAAAATTAATAGATAAGTCATTATCACGTTTACATGGATTAAATGAAATAGAAGTAATTCTTAATTTTTCTTGATGAGATTCTGTTGTTTCAAGCCTGATGAAGTTTCCTACCTCAACTTCACTATGCCAAGATTTAAACTCTGGAAGATTAAATAGATTATCAAGATTACAAGAAAAAGAATACTGCGGTCTTGATCGTTCGCTAAGTTCTGTCTTAGCTTCATCAAGAAGTTTTAATTCTTCATCTATTTTATCTACTTGCGTCATAATTGTAGTAACTAAGAAATTTTCATTTTCGTAATCGCTTTCAATATACAACATTGATAATACTTTCAATTCATGTTCAGTAAAACCAAAATCTGAATTTTTAATATTAACCGAAATAGCAATAGTATTCATCTCGGTTTGTGCTGAATCCATTTTAGCTTGATAAGTATTAACTTCTTTTGTTAATTTGTCGTATTGAGCAGAAGCACCATCATAGTGTTCTTTCGCTTTTGCATATTGTTCATGAATTGTATCATAGGTAGTTTGATTAATATATTTTTTTTGTTCATCTTTGGTAAGTTCACTCCATGCTTTTTCGTAACCTTTTGCTGATTGCATCTGATTATCAAAAGTTTCCATCATAACTTTTAGTTCATTTGTACCATACAGCTTCCAATCATATTTCCAACCATCCAGATAATCCTTTTTATCATCATCTGGTAATAACAAATTTTCTTTTGCAATCTTAATATTCGGGATAATCCATTCGGTATAACTTTGATAATCTAACCAATATATAGAATTTTTTAAGGCGTTCATATCAAGATTACCACTTTCATCAGTAAATTCTTTTTCAATCGCCTTTACTAAATCTTCAAAATAAGCTTGTTCTCTATCAAGTTCATCCTTTGAAAAGGTGTCCCAATCATATTCGAGGCTGTCGAGTGGAACAAGATTAATTATATTATCACGAGATTCTTGGTTAGAAATAAATTCTTTAATCTTATTTACATATTCCGTTCTTTTTTTCTCTCTGACTTTAATCCAATTATTATACTTTTTTATTAAATCTTTAGAAAGGAATCTTTCATTCATAAAATATGACAAATCCTCAATTTGAGATTCGCCAAAATTAACTTGTGCAATATCTAAATCATCACTACCAACAACGGTAAATTTTGTATAAATCTCATCAGTCGCCTGAGTAATATCTGTTGAAGACAACAAGTTTCTATACCCAATGATAACACCCGTATCTTCACCAAGGTTTTCGCCCAAATAAGCGTTTATTGTTCTATTAATTGTGTCAAATTGAAAAATACACTTGAACGCATTAGATACATCCTGCATAAGAAAAGAATAGATGTCTTGATTCTCAACATCGAAATAATACTTCTTTGTTTGAAGTAATTTATCAACACGACCAACTTTCCAATTACCATCAAGTTGATTACATATAATATCAAGTAAACTATATCGTGAATCATTAGGATTGTAGAATTGAATAAAATTGATTGTATGACCAAAAGCGTCAATATTTTCAGGATACAATCTTTCATAACTTGATGTTTCACCAGTATTTATTTTGAATTCTTTTATATCCTTAAAAGATAATTCATATTCAAGAGATTTGCACGAAACAACTTTTTTCTCCATACCATCTGAATAAGATATTTCGGGTTCAGAACTAACAATGAATTTCCCCAATTTTGGTAAAACAATTTTGCTCAATAAATGTATATTGTCATATCCTTGTGCAATAACAGCCTCTCCATTATCATCATTAACATATTTTTTAATCTCAAACTCCAAGCTGTCATAATCTTGTAAATTATGTTCAAACTTAACAGTATCTTTGTCAATCGAAATAAGGGGACAAATAGGGACTTCATCAATTCCAAGAAGATTAATTTGAGTCGTTTCAATTTCTCCCCAATCATTATAATTAAAATTCATAAGGTTCACCTGCCTTTATCGGAATTTTATAATCTAACGTTATATCACAGGTATGATCGGTAATAATTGTATTTGTTCCATTAACAAGCTTTAGCCAATTCATATTACCAGTGTCGCTCCAACCCAAATCAGAAAACTTATAAGAATCGCTTTTAATGAGCATACGTTCACAATCAATTACTGCTGGAATACCTTTATATAAATTTATATTCATTGCTGAATTAACAGCATTATTATTCTTAATCAATAAATTAATCATATCCTCGTCACCAGTCCAAGATAGAGTGATTGTAGGGTATATATAATCGTCAACATCTGAATCAATTTCAAATGTATGTTCTGTTTTATCACTACTTAATGATAAAGTGTTTTTAATATATCCATAAGGTGTATCGGGTGAAAAAACAGTCTTTAAAATAACAATACCTCCGTTACCAATTTCATAAGTAACATCTGTAAAATGACCTTTGTAAAATATATTATTTTGCTCATTTCCCTTACAATCTTTATATATAATTTCAAGCTCACTTGAATATTTACAAGATGTAAGCCATGAGTTGATTTTCCTTTTTTCTATTTCTGAAAAAACTGTATTATCTTTTTTAAACATCTGTAAATTGAACGAGAAGTCATTGTTAAATACAGCATACGAATAAGACGGGAAGAGATTAATATCGGAAATAACTCCTTTTGTGACGGTACGAGTTAAACCGCTGTTGTGAGTATCTGTATTATTGGTAAAAACGACAGCATTAAAATCTTCACTACTTTTACCCCTATACTTAATTTCAAAATACATAATGATGTCTCCTTTCAAAAAAATAGAGTGTGAGAGTAGTTCCCACACTCTATAAAAATTATTTTCTTAAAGCACCCGATTTCTTCAAATCAACATAAATATCCTTTTGAACTTGTTTGCTAATATTAGGAATTTCCTTCTTAATAGTGTCCCAAGTTACACTATCAACATTTCCGTCCACATTGAATTGGATATTAACATTAGGTTGCATAACAGAAGATGGTGGTATAACAGGTGTTTTTATAAGCCCTTCCATAATATCAACCGCATGAGGCATAAGCTCGGTGAAACGTTCAGTAAGAACAGTTTCATTCGGATTAATACTAGCAAGTAGGCTATCACCATTCTGCTTAATTATGCCGCTTAAATCACGGGCAACACCACCACGAGAGAATCCTTTTAGATTTCCAATAGTAGTGTCTTTTAAATCAGAAGGTAACTTAGAAGAATCTATACCATAATACTTCATAAGTTTGCTAAGATGTTCAAATATGCTGTTATAACTATCAGCATATAAACTATTAGCTTTGTTAATTATCTCAGCTTGTTTATCAAGATTGGTTTTAAGTTCCTTTACGCTGTCATCGAAGTTTTCCTGAATTTTGGTTGAAAAGTCATCAAGTCCATTAACAACAATATTGATTTGGTGATCTAACTGCGTATCTTTCAAATCTTCTTGTTTTTCGTTCAATTCTTCTTGAAGCTCAAGAAGCTTCTTTCTCTTTTCAAGGGAGTCTTCCATTGACTGCATTGCTGCAATCTGAGTTTCGAGCGACTGAATATCCTTCGTTTTGGTCTTGATAGTCTTATCATAATCGTAATATTCTTTCTTCTTCTGAAGTGCCTCGGAACGTGCATCAATTTCCTTATTGAGTGCATCAAGGATAGCTTGTCCTTGTTCCTGATATATTTTAACAATCTCATCGCTCGCAGACTTGCTTTCGGACACAGCATTCCACATATCGGATATGTACTGACGCATATCGTCAGCATATTCTTCTTCAGAATATCCTATATCGTTATTACCGTTATTATATAATTTTTGCGCTTCCTGAATCTTGTTCTGAATATTTTCTATCTTTAATTTTGCAGCATCAATATTTTTGAGTGACAATCCAAGAGCAGCTTCACCATTCTTGGTAAAAGCACCTTTATCATCAAACATAGTATCGGTATCATTAACAAGACCAAGGAATGAGCTTAATCGTTCTTTGAGAAAGTCTATTTTTGTCGCCAGTTTTTCAAATGGTTTTATATATACCTCAGAGCGTAAGCTGTCTTTTAGGTCTTCGTTTGATTGCTTTAAGCTATTAATTTTAGATTCATTTGAAGCAATGGCATCCGTCCATTCTTTCCATTTATCCGAATTTACCGATACAGTTTCCAACTGTTCCTGCAACCATTCGTTTTCAGAAATATATAACTTCTCAAGCTGTTTGTTGGTATTTATCTGAGAGGTATAATCTTCGGCTTTAATTGCTTCATTAAGTTTTTGCTTCAATGAAAGAGCATTAGAAAGTTCAGTCTGTTTATTAGTTAATGTTCCAATCTGATATTCAAGTCTTTGGAATGGAATCTTATTAATCGTAGCATTAGTCTCATTTATGTCTGACTTGGCTTTGTAAATAGAAGAGTCAAGTTCCTTAATTGTCTTAGCTAATGCAAAATAATCATCACGTTGTAATTCCCCAGCTTCGTATTGTTTCTGAATCTTGTTCCAATCGAGCTTACCTCTTTCAGTCTCTAATTCAGCAAGTGCATCTTTTTGAGCCTGTAACTGATCCTTATAAGCATTCTCTTGGTATATAGAAGTATTTGAATATCCCATTGACTTACGGTAATCAAGATAAGCACTTGCCCTGGATGACTTAGAATTAAAATAATCGTAATTAGTCTGATACTGATTAATTATGTTATCCCACTTAGTCTTAGTGTTCTCTTGAACAGTACGATAGTATTCTGCGGAAGCTTTTTCGGCTTCTTCATAAGCTTTTTTCTGTGCGGTAAGAGCATTGTTATAGTCTACAATTGTCTTGTAACCTTCTCTCGTACTAGAAAATTGTGTAAGATAATCGCCCTTTTTCGCTTTTTTATTAGCCGTTTTAAAAGTATCATAAGCTTTCGTTCGAACTGCTGTCCAAGCACTGTTAAGATTCGCGTTAGCTTCCTTGAGAGCAGCATCATTGGCTGCTTTTATGTTTGCAGACTGTTTTTCTTGCAAATCAATATTCTTATTCTTTGAATCAGCCATATTAAGACTATTATATTTAGTCTGTAACAGTGAAAGATTATTAGAATATTTTTCAATCTTTTTGGAAGCATTATCTAATGGAAGATTCATAATACTCTTAGACAATTCTGCATTAGAGAGAGTAAGTTCACTAATTTTATCCTGGTTATCTTTAATCTGATCATTATAAGTATTCCATGCATCAGAACCTTGAGCCACCGTCTTTTGGAGTAATCTATATTTGGCAATTGCATTATCGTAAGTCTTTATTTGTTCCATATTCTTAGATTGCTCATACCTATAATCCGAAGCAGTATTAGCAAAATCAGACCATGTGGCACGAATGGACACAAATTTCTCACGAAGATCAAGAAGCTTTTGCTGTTTTTCAATTTGCTTGTTATAATGGTCAATTACCTTATTAGCATAAGTATCTTCTGCCGATTCACGCTCATCCTCAAGCTGATCGATTGTTTCAAGAGTCTGAAGGTAATTATTCCAATAGCCTTGAGCTTCGGAAATTTTATCAGCTGTAGCAGAATCAACGTTTTTGTCAATTTTATACTTACCACTCTTGATTTTATTCTTCCATTCAGAAGACAAACCTACACCATTGAAATAATTGAGATATGTCTGTCCAGCAGTTTTATTAGCCGAAATCTCAGAATTAATTTGTGAAAGATAATTTTTAAACTTCTTTGCAGCTGAATTAACTGTAAATGTCTTTTCAAATTTCTTTTGAAGCTTATCGGTTATTTTTGATATTGTTTCAAGCTTAACCTGTATCCAATCAAAATCGGAATTAGAGCTAGAAGAGGAAGACGATGAATTTTTCGAACCATTAGGATTTATACTGATATTATCTGTACCGTTAATTTTCGCACGGATTTTAGCTTTAATATCATCAAATTCACTTTGAGCATTATCTTCAAGATATTTATAAGCTTCCGCAGGAGCACCTGCAAAACTTCCAGAACCTTCTGTCACATTTTTTTTGGCGTTATCAAAAGCTCTGATAGCATCGGCAGCATAACCTAGTATCTCAACGTAATTAGCAAGAGCCTCAAGATCGGGAATTAAATCTATTTTTGTTTCACCAGCAATTTTCTTTTCGAGGATAAATTCAGCAATACCTTCTTTAACGGCATCTGTACAATCGGCTTCCCTTATAAAATTTACAATCTCTTCGTCTGTGGCATCAACTAATTCTTTACCAGTTTTCTTGGCAAATTCATTTTCAGCATTGAGCATCTTTTGTTTTTGAAGAAGACGATTTACAACAACCTCTCTTGCATTTTCAACGCCCATTGCATCAAGTTGGGTGATATAATATTCTTTAGTTGACTCATTAAGATCAGAAAGAAAATTATTACTATTAATCCATTCTGTCGCAAGTTGACCAGCAGCCTCTTTGCATTCCTGAACAGATGAAGTTGAATCGCCCATAAGACGCTCAAATTCTTTCCATGAATCCATTCCCTTAACATCATCGTCAAAACCAGCAAGGGTGTCTGCCGATACATAACCATTCTCACTTTTGGTCTTGAGAGCATTAGATATAGCCGAAACTTGAGAAGACATAGAAGAGAGCTGAGAAGATGATTGAACAAGAGCATTTATCCTATCAACTGCCTCATCTGCACTTATTTCGAGTTTTTTAAAATAGTCTGTAGAATCAGCTTTTTTAAATGTTTCGGCTGTAAGCTGACCTTTATTTGCCAATTCAAGAAGATCGTCTGACAAGCCTTTAATTTTGTCATCGGTAGTTGTTTTAAGGGATTCCCATGCATCTGAGAAAGAAGTTGTTTTATTGACTTCTTTAACGTGTTCATTCCATGCCTGAATAGCTTTGTCAGCATCGCTAATGTCTTTTGTAACTTCATTAAATTCATCAAGAAGGGCTGAATTTCCGCTAATACCTTCCGTATCAAGAAAATCTTTAATTTTTTGAGAACCATCTTCTCCGTATTTTTTTTCTAAATCAGCGATTTCACGTTCTGCAATCTGAACAGCACCATCAAAACCAACAAAATGCATAAGACGACCAACAACTTCAGCCCAATTTCCGTTATTATCATAATTTTGACTATCATCAATTCCCGCATAAATTCCTTGAACAAATGTATCACCAATTTGTCGTCCCTGAGCGTCAAGCTCTTTCAATTCATCATCGGTAACTTTTCCGTCATCAGCATATGCTTCTGCAAGAATCTGATTAATATATTCTTCAACTGTATCTTTTGATAAGAATGTTCCATCTGGTAATATAGGCGTAAATGCAATTTCCCAACCTTCTTCATGTCCTTTGGATCCCTCTCCAAATCTATCAGACATACCATATACAGTATCAATAGTCCCTACTTCTGGATCGTAATCCCAACTATCTAACTCATCTTTGTAAGTCTGTTTAAGTTCATCTGACCAATGAATAATGGTACGTTTATCCATATCGACATTGCCAAATTTGGTTTGGATAGTATCATTTTTTATTTGATCTGCGTAGTCGTCAAGCCCATAGTCAGAAATTTTTTGATATTCAAAGCTAAGATTTTCTTTTGCTTCATCAATTGCTCTTGAAGTTTTGGGATTGGTCGAAAAACGATTGATAATATTCTCATAAGATTGCTGTAATTTATCAGCATCTTTTCCGATGTCTTCAAGTTCAACTGGTATTTCAATTCCATTATCTTCACAATATTCACGAACAATCTTTAACGCAGAATCAATTCGATTTTTATATTCTTCAACAGTTTCATTATCTGATGGAGGTGCGTATAAATCTGTAAGAGCCTGTTTAGTAGAATCATCATGTGACAGTTCTTGTGTTAAAGAAATTATGGACTTACGAATATTTTCCTTTTCTTGCTCTGTTGTATCCGAGGTTATTTGAATACCATTGATATAATCAGAAACAAATTTCTTTTGAACATCAGACAATTCTGAATATGAATCCTCAGCCATAGCAACATATTGCAATGTTGGATTCGCAGATGTAGAAGCCTTATTCATATCATTATATGAAATATAAAGTTCTTTAAAATAATCCATTAAATCAATAAGTTGGTTATCATTTAAACCTTCCCATCCATCTTTTGTTTGTGATGCTCTTTCTTTTATTTTATCCAAATTATCAAATATGGCATCGGCATTGTCTAAAATATATTGATTTAATCCACCTTCCCATCCAGTAAATTCAACGCCTATTACATCTTCAATATACTGAGAAATTTGGTTCACATATCCAGTTTCTCTATTTCCGTTTTTATCAATTTTTACACCCGAATATTTGAGACTTGCAGGAATTTCTATATCTAAAAAATTATCTTTCGCAGTATTATATCTGCCAACAGCTCCATTAATTGCGGTTTCAACATTCTCAGGAAGAGCAAGATTTTTTAATTTTTGACTATATTCATCTTTCAATAACTGAATAGATGTTTCAATTAATCCATTTTTTTTTACCAAAATATTATTTTCATCATCATAACCTTCTATTAAACTCGGATTTATACCGACAATTTCCTTAACAATATTTTGGTATCTTAAATATTCATCTGCCGTAAGAGAAACATTTCTCCCTAAATCATCAACACCTTCTGATAGCTCTTTGAATTCATCGGCATATCTGTTTATTTTATCTTTATCTGAAGTTATATTATCAATATCTGATTTAAAAGTGTCTAACAAGTCTTCGGCTTTTTCTACAGCAATTTCATTTCTATGGATATAATCATCTATTTTTTCTACTGCTAATGATATGCCTTTACTTATTAATGAAAAGATGGCAGTAATAGCGATAGTACTCATTGTTCCTGCTAACAATTTAACCGCTTTAGAAGCAATTCCTGCACCTGTGCCAACTGATTGCAAGGCTACATTATTAGCCTTTTGCGCTTGTGCATATGCTTTCGCAGAGCCAGTTCCATTCTGAATATTTATTGCATATTGTTGTGCAGATACACTAGCTTTCTCCATAATATTATCAAATTGTTCTGTGGTGACAGTTCCACTTTGACAAGCAACTTCATATTGTTTCAAACAAGCAATATCAACCTCTAATTGCATTGTAGCTTGTTCTTGGGCAATTTTTCTTGCATTAAATATACTAACAATTCTTTGACCAAATAAGGCTGAATCATCATCTATTGTCTTGAATATCATACTATTTTTTGATATAATTATTTTACAATGCTTGAAGTTGTATAATATAGTAAAGAATTAAAGGATAGTATAATGGTAAGAAAAATTGTTTCAAAAGTTATAGTAATTGTTTTTATTATTTTTATTATAAATTCTATTGTTAATATGTCTGTTTTTGCGTATATAAAAGGATGTATTCCAATACAAAATACAATTATTAATAATGAAAATGTAATATATGAACTCGATTATGGTAATATAAAAATCATACCGACTAACACAGTTTTTTTGTTTTATATTTCATTAGGCTTAATTATAATATCAAGTTTTACATGTCTTAGAAGAAAAGTAGTAGACTTTATATTTATAAGTATCGCATTAATATGCGCAATATACGGATTACTTGGCTATAACTATATCAATTTTTTATTAATATTAAATATGTATATATTTCTGCTTATTTTATTCGATTCCCTTAATAAAAATAGAATAAATATCATTATTATTTCATTATCAATTTTAATATTTTGTTTAAACATAATTATAACTATAAAGCATTTAAGAATTAATTTTGATCCAATTAAAATACAAGAATTTAGTAATAATTTAATACAGATATCTAATAAGACATTAATAATATTTATATTATGGATTATACCATACTCTCTTTCTATTATTAGAGACTTAATACAAATTAAATATACATCAAATACAAGGTAGTGGTAAAGATTGACGAAAATTAGAATATTTAAACACATATTCTAATCACTAATTTTACTTAATTCTTGCAATATTTATTAAATATTCACGTTTCTAACTAGGAGTAACTTTGCGAATCAGAAAACATATCTATCTATGTCTTCGCAATTAAAAATAAAAATTAATCCTACTAAACAAAATAGCAGGAACAATTTCCTGCTATTTCGAGTATTATATATTAACTAAAACAATGTTCCAGTTCCTTCACCCATGATAATTTCCTCCTTGCATTTTTTACTATATATTATTCTATTATAACGTATTTGTCAACACCTTATCATTCGCCCTTGATAACTGTTCCTTTATTTGTAAGTGTTCTCAAATCTTGTACAAAAAGTGCTTCAGCTTCTAAGGTTTTATCATTCCAAATATTATATAATTCTATTATATTCGTAAAATATTTTGACGGTGACAAAGGGTTCTTTATTGCAATATGATAATACAACATTTGTACAATAGCAATATATGTCTGATGTAATGATTTATATACTACTGTTTTGTCGGCAACGTTATGTGTGAAATGTAATGCAAAATATTCAGTGTTATTAAGAACCGAAGTAATTAATTTCTGGACGAAACGGGAGAGCATTCCACAATAAATTGGAGAAAACGGTCTTTGTGTATTAGAATCTGTAATAATTTTTTCGCTTAATCCTAAATTGTATATCAAATCAGCTTTAATTACGACCTCAAAAAATTGTTCGCTATTCTGGATTCTTTTTAACTCTTTAATATCAGTTTCTGATAGGAACAAAACCAATTCTTTGTAATCAAAATGTTTCATTTGTGTTTTATCAATTTTTGATAATATATTACTAATTCCAGAATTATCAAAAATATAATTGATTGCTGCGAAATAACATAAAATATTATCTTTATAATACTCAGATAAATCTACAGCTTTTTGAACACAAATCAAATCCTTGTTTCTTTGGCTATCAATATATGATAGATAATATTGCCAAATAGCAATAACTACACCACTAATGACAAATATGGCACTTATTATCTGAGAACTATAAGACAACACTTGTACATATTCATAATCACTTTCTATATGTATTTTATACAATAACGCAAATAAAAATATAATAGTAATTGAAAATATAATTATAGTTACTGTAACAATTTTTCGGTGTCCTAGAACCCATTCTTTTACTCTGTTTTCCTTTGGCTCTTTCCTCATATGTTTCTCCTCAATTAGCAAATGATAATATCATTATATACCAATAATTGACAAATTACTATCCAAAACATTTGTTCATACTATATAAGAATAGAAGATCATCCAATAATAAAGACACCTGAATTGGTGTCTTTATCTATCACATATTATTTTTCAAGTACCTTTTTCAAATCTTCAAAGCTCATACCTTTTTCAATCATAAGCTTATTTATCTGTGAAAGTTGTTCCTGATGAATTTTTTCCTCAAGCTGTTTCTTTTCGCTTTCAAGTTCTTTGATATGATTCTTTGTTGCAGCAATTTCCTCAGTAACCTTTACTAACTGCTCATCCAATGAGAGAGCAATTTTACGTCCTCTTGCCATAATAAAAATCCTCCTATAGATATAATTTATATATTAATTATAGAACATATAAGTAAGAATAATACAAAATTTTATATTTGGCAAGACAAATAATGAAAAATGAGGTATAATAATATCAGGTAGTCCGCAATTAAGTTATCGCATCTTAATTCACTGCACGGCGAACACCTGATATTACATATCATGCGAAGTGTCAATTTATAGTTTGACACGGATAATCGGAAATAAAATATTCTGCCCGTTCTGGGCAATACATTTCCCAACTTTGACGAAATACTATAAAGAAGGGAGGTAGATTTGTTAGCAGTTATAACATTATTATTAAAAGTCTTAGGCTGCACGGGTTTATGTTATTTTGGATATTTGATTCTCAAATTAGTAACAACCATACTAATTTGCAAACATCCAGAACTCAGCAATGAGAAAGTAAAACATATAACCCATATGATATCCAAAGACAAACACCAATCTAAATAATTCCACCTATGTATCTTAGTTTATTTTTTCTCCTTTTATTTTCCCCACACCCTGAAATATGGGTGTGGCTTTTAATTTTATTCCCAATTATATATTCTCCATTCATTTTTCAGAAACTTAATAGGTTATGACAACACAAGCATATTTATCTTTCTGATTTATGTACTGAGCAATCTTATCTTTGTATTCTTCAATCGTACAATAAATCTCATCGTAAATTGAAGAATACATTCCTGAAATATCTAAGATAATTATTCTTTTCATCATTTATGCTCACCTCCTTATTAGTATGAAATAACAATACTACCTTATTTTGGAAAAATAAAGAGGTTTGTACAAAACTCAGAGATTATTGTACAAAAAATCTTGTATCAGGCTTTTATATTGAGGTGAAATATGCAAAATAGTATTGTCTTTTAAAATTATATCATCAGCCATAATTTTAGAAACATATCGCATATTTACCAAAAAACTTTTTGAGATTCTAACAAAGAATGGGCATATCTGAAATACTTCACTTTCTACTGTATCAAGCTTATGATAAAAGGTAATTGCACTATTATCTGAATGCGCAATTACAATTCTATGCTTTGATTCAAAATATATCACCTTGTTTAAATTAATTTGATTTTTTGTACCATTTTTATTGATACAATAATAGTATTTTGTTCGATAATAGTGAATTCTTCTAAGTGCGTTAGTAAGTTTATTCTTTAAATCATTAATGCTAATAGGTTGCTGAATATAATCAAATGGTTCAGCCTGAATAATATTGAAATCTTTATAACTAGATACATATATAAGAATAGTATCAGGATTGAGATTTTTAATAATCTGACCAATTTTAATTCCGTTGCCAGTTAAATCATTATTGATGAAAATAATATCATACTTTTTCATAGAATTAATCTTATCGAGCAAATCTCCATATAAAGAGTAAGAGTCAATCAAAAATATATTATTCCCTTGAAGAGAAACCACTTTATCTTTCAAAGAATTATCACACGCAATACATACTTTCATTATTATATTCTCCCTTGCATAATAATGATAGTGTGCGCAATAGATTGAACAAAAATTCATATTTAGTTGTCAATGTTCATATAATAAGAAACTTATATTTGCCGTTCATTATTCTTACCAAATGCTATGTAAGATAACAGAGTGGCGACTCTTTGACGATTTTTATCCCGGTCAAGGGAACAACACCTGACCAGTTGTTAATAAATATTTGAAAACAGTATAACCCAAAAGCCTTTATTTCCAAGAATTTTCGTATGACAAAATTTGCATGAAACGAGTTTCTTAATTTTGTTCCATCTTATCTACCTCTAGGAACTGAGAGGTCAAACTGATTTACACGAGATATGAGATAAGTTCACATCATTTAACATGTCGTGCCATGAGTACGGACTGTATATTACAATAGCATCGTTTCAAATAACTATTGCCAACGATTGTCAGTCTCTGAGGGCTTACCATTTTAAAGGTCTGTCCCTGCGAACCCACCGAGTTCATAGATTGTTACTGTACCTATTTAGTTTCCTTATAATAGGGGTAGTACCATGAGGTTTACGGTTTTCCTCGCATATTACGTCTTCGTTTATCGTATGTATTGCATACTAATCATAGTCCAAACTATCGTATCCGATAGAAACCCTATGATGTCGGTAATTCAAAACAATAACAATAATTTGACTAATACGCCACTAACGTATTAATGCCGACATTTTTAAAAGATAATTTTGCTCCAATAGCGGTCAATAAAGTTGGTAATACACCAAACTTGTCAATGATTTTATCTAAAAAGGTTATAATTTTTTCGCCAGCATCAATCAATCCTTTTAAAAAATCAGATGACAAAAAATCCTTTGCCAATTTTTCTAAAGATGCTTTCGCTTTATCAATTGAATATTGGATACCTTTTGTGAATTTTTCTTGTTCTTCTCTTGCAGAACCTTCTGCTTTTGTTGCTTCTTCGTAAGATTTCTTCAGCAAATCAACATTTGATAAAGCTGCTGCTAAAGCGTTACTTTGATTTTTCCCAGCTAAATTTCCAAGCAAACTTGCCTGGTCAATGTCACTAAGAGTGTCCCACTTTTCGGAAATACCAATGATAATATCGTAAATATCCTTAAATGTGTTTTCATCCTTCATAATGTCAAATCCTGTCATACTCTTAACAAGATCTCTCAATTTAGAAGTAGATTCTACCACATCATCGGTATCTTCGCCCATTTCAGCAAGTTCTGATTTCGCACCACGGATTCTGGCACTTACGGTTTTCCACATATTACCGACTTTATCTGGGTCTTGAATTACGCTATTTGTTGCAGTAACAAGAGCTACGGATTTTTCAAGAGATGTATTTGCAGCGTTAAATGAAGCAGCAGAACGCTGAAGGGCTTCGCCTATGCCTGAACTTGATATGGCTTCATTGTTACTTACCTCGTTAAATACATCTACGATATGTTCAGCCTGATCAGCTTCTAATTTAAAACCTTTAAGTGTTGAAACTAATGATTCGTTTGCTTCATCAATATTGATTCCATCACCAACATTTTTGTAAAGTAATGATACTTCTGCTAATTTCTTTGAATCTGGAATATTATAACCATTCTTTGACCATGCTGTGGTGGCAGCAATAGTATCAGAAATAGTTGAACCCATTTCTTTTGCTATATTTGCATAACTGTCAAAATCAGCATAAATCTTAGATATACTATCTTCTGAAACTTTAGCAAGTCCTATAATTTGTGTATTTAGCTCAGTCACCATTTCAGCAGCTTGTCTAATATACATAATCCAATCTTGCCAACTGAGAAACTGAGCGATGAATTTACTATTTATATCAGTAAGACGGTTTCTAATCTGACTAAAGAAATTTTTACCTGTTCTTCCAGTTTCTGAAATTTCTGCTTTTAATCCTGAAAATGCAATTTTAATTTGCTCTATTTGTTCAGCAGTAACTTTTCCAGAATATGCTAACTCTTCGGCAGAGCTTATCATTGAATTTAAAGAATTTTTTTGAGATGAAGACATATTTGTATTTTCAGAACGATATATCTTCATTTGAGAAATAATATCTGCAAGATGAGATTTTTGTTTTACAATTTTATTTTCTAACAGTTTTGAATCATCAACAATTTTATTAACTTCACTATCAATTTCCTTCAATCTAGCGACATCTTTTGGGTCTGTAATCTTAAGCTGTTTAATTTCTTTAATTTTTGATTCAACACGCTCGATAAACTCAGGGGTATAGATAGAAGCATTTGTGTATGAAGATAATTTTTTTGTTGCGTTAGCTTGGATTTTTAAAAGAGAATTAGAATCATTTTGTGCATTTTTTTGCTGAATTTCAGAAATAGTTTTATTTATTTTATCCAACCTATCCTGTGCATCAGATAATTGTTTAGACGATAATATAGTAGCAGAACCATCTGCTTTTCCCATAATTTCATTTATTGTTTTCAATAATTTTTGGGAATTTTCCTCATCATTATCATATGCCCCACCATTTGCCATTCGTTTTCTTATAGAAGCATAATCATCTATAGCGGTATTTAATTCTTTGAATTTCTGAATTTGTTCGTCCGTTTCTTGTGTTTTTACTTCATCTTTTCCGAAATTTGCTAATTCGTTGTCAAGTTTATTAATTCCTTTTGTAATAGTCCTAAATCCTGTTGGGAAAACTTGCAAATCAGAACTCAATTTCGCAGAAAAACTACGCCATATTCCATCAACATCTTTTATTTTTGCAGATACATTTACAAGTTCATTTTCTATGTCATAAGAAATATTGACACTATTTCCTAAAATAGTTCCGCCTTTTTGAGATGCAACTTTATTTCCTACTGCTAAAAATTCATCATATCTATCAAGAAATTCATCACTAGATACCTTTTTAATATTTGCATATTTATCTTTTTTCTTATTTTTTGAGTTGCTTCCTTCAGCAGAATCCTTAACCTGTTTATTAGCTTCAACAAATTCCTTTTTAGCATCCGCAGCTTCACGAGCAGACTTGGCAATTTGTTCCATTAATTCAGCTTCAAGTTTTAACGGATTTTCCGAACCATCAATAGAAGATTGAACACCTTCATTAGCTGTAGCAAAATCTTTTTTCGCTTGAATAGCTTCCTCGGTTGCTTTCTCTACCTGTTCCATACCTTCTGTTTCAGGTTTGGTTTCTGTAGAGGAGCCAGGAAATGCGTCTTTCTTCTGATTATTTTCTAATGAAATATTCGATTCTTGCAGAGTAGAAGATACTTCTTTAACAGCTTGGGAAGTTTCTCTTGCTTGATTTTCTGTGTCTTTTAATTCAGACTGAAGTTTTTCTTGCGTTCCAGTAACGGGGTTATTAGGAGCTATATTTTCTGTACTTATTACATCTTCTAATTGTTTTCCATTTGGAAGATAAAAACTAATTATACTTTTGAGAATTTGTTTAGCTTTTTTTTGAAAATTGTCCTTTATTTCTTGAGACACTTCTTCATCTTCATGCCAACCATCTGTATCTATAAGGTCATCAAAGCTCTTTTCAAATCTTTTTGCAACCAAACCCCACTGTTTGGAGGTTAGTTGTGAAAAATCAATATGCGTAACTTCATCCACGCCCTTTACATATTGATGAACAATACCTTTATTCATTTCTTCTATGGCAGCATAAATATCGTCAGGACTAAAAGCTGCTATTTTTTCAGGGTGAGTATGAATCAGCGAATCAACTTGTTCCTTACAATTATCTATGGCAGAATAAATTAAATCTTCAGATATAAAATCAGAATTTGTTCCTAAATTAGGAGTTGTAAATTTACCAGTTTTTGAATTTCCTAATGCAAATTTCTCACTATCCGATGAACCTATATCTTGTTTAAGAACATTATACAATTCTTTTATAGATATCATTGAATTTTCTGCTTGCTGTTGAGTTTCTTTCAACTCATCTTGCAATTTGTTTTGCTGTTCAATAGCAAGAGTAGAATCAGATGGGGCATTTAATTCTTGTGGAGTGGAACGAATTCCACTAATAGACTGAGCAGTTTTTTCAGCTTGATTTTGTGTTTCTTGCAGTTCGTTCTGAATTTTATTCTGTGAATCAACAACAGAAGTTGTTACATTGTCAGATATATTGTTAGAATTTGATGCAACATTAGTTAGTTCGCCAGTACCAGCTTTAACAGCACCAACGACCTGTTCATTTTTTATTTGTGCCGCATTTAGTGCAACCATTACGTTACTAATGTCTTCTTCGGTATCAGAGAAGCCGTCTCGAATATTTTTAAATATTACTCCGTCATATCCAAGATCCTTTGCTATCTGAATGATTTCATCAGTTGTATGCTTACCTCCATCAAAATCAATTTCATTCCACTTCGCACCATTTCCCTCAATTTCCAATGGGTTATGGAATGATAAATTTGCTTGAAATACCTTTCCACTTTCTGCAAGAGAATCGGCATAGTCAGCAGCAAGTTCAAGTTTGTCGGTAAAAAATCCAATACCATCTTGATTGATTAATCCAGACCAAGCATTAGTTACACCTCTAAAAGCAGTAACAACATTTCCCTCTTCGTTAGAAAGTAATGGAACAGAAGAGTAGTCTGTATTATTAACAGATATTTTTATATTCTTCTCATTTGGTATATTCTCAAGACTTTCTTTTACAGCATTAATGTCTTCTAATGCTTGCTTTGCCTCAACGCTAATAGCTATATTAGAATTCGATTTTTGAATATTTGATAAATCTTGTTCAGCTTCAATGGTTTTTTTAATTTCTTCTTTTTGTTTAGAGAGTTGTGTAGTTGTGCTGTTTTGATCTGAATTTAATGCATTGATATCAGATGATTCTTTTTGTTTTGCTATTGTTTCATCTAATTGATTAGAATATTTTTTTAAAGAATCACTTGATTTAAGAATATATTCATATTCAGTTTTTAATTCAGGATCAAATTTTACTGTATCATCTTTAGAGATTAACTGCTCATATTGTTTGTATAATTGGATAAATTCTTTTAACTCTTTATTGGTCGCATTCCCATCAGAATCTTTATCATATATTTCGTATAATCTATCCTCAATATCTTCCAAAGATTTTAGTTGCGTTTCGTCAACTATGTTCCCAATAACTTGTACATCATCATTTTTTTTAGAACTACTTTTTAATGTATCAATTTTATTTTGTAATCCCTCAACACGTTTTTCAGCCTTATCCACTGCACTATTAGCTTCGGTTGTAACCTTTTGCAAATTACGTTGTACGCTATCAATAATATATGTGGTTAAATCACTCTGAATTTTTGCTTCCTGTGTCTTTAAAGTATTTAAATTTGCCTTTACAAAATCTTCTTTTGATTTATTAACAGTATAATCACTTACTTTGTTAACAGAAGAAAGCTCATTTTCATCAATAAATCTTGTAGCACCCTTATTAGTAAATGAATCTACTTTTTCACGTTCTTCTTTTATTTTTTGAGTAACCACTAATAAGTCTTTGCTATATCTAATAGCTTCAGCAGTTCCCTTTTGTGGTTCAGCTTTTTCCATTGTCTGATAGAGATAAACCATTTTAGCGAGATTGTTAACAGATTCCTCTTGTTCCTTTGTAAATTCTTTTTCTATTCCAAGAGATTTTTTTAATGAATCCAATGTCTTAGAATAATCCTGACTACCATATTTCTTATCAATAGTTGATGCTGTTCTCGTTGACTTCGCAATTTTCGTTGCCTCACGATTATATTCTCGTGTCTTTTCATTAATTTCTTCTTGCTTTTGAGCAAGCTTTTCTGTTCTACTAATTAATGCATCAATTTGTTTGGCAGAAAGAGTATTGAAAGCATTTATATCTTGTCCGGAAGCTGCTTTGTTTAATAAATTAATTTTTTTAATAAAATCATCAATATCGGCAAATTTTTCTTTAGCATCTTTATTACTAAAAATAGAATCTAACAATTTGTTTATATAAGAAGATAAATTAACTTTTTTAAATTTACCCTTTAATAAATCCATAGCTTTATTAAAATTTTTCGATAATTTTTCATCAAGTTTAATATCACCAAGGTTTTGAAGTTCATCTTCATATACCTTACCTGCTCTTTTTGCAGCATCTTTTGCACTTTTCTCATCAAATTTTGACATAATAGATAAAATTGCAACATTATTATTCGCCATTATTTTTATTTACCTCCTTATTAAATACTTAACACTTTATATTCTTGTTTTGATGCTTTTTTATCTGCATACTTATACATAGAATCTAAAAAGGTTCGATTATTTACAAAATCTCTTAATATATTAATCGGTGGCGTTGTATGTATTGGCTCAAATCTACCATTATAGCCAGTAGGATCACCATGCCATCCATGCCAGCCAAGTTGTGCAATAACTATTGGATCTGTAAATTCAGGATTCATAATTCCACCAGAATAATATGGACTCATAAAATCGGAAGTTATCCTTACACCACCATAAAACGCTTTCCCATTATCATGATAATATGAAACATATGAATTATCTCTTAAATCATATGTTCTATTATAATAAATGGGAGAATAATCACTATAAAATTTTTCAATACAATATTTTGCCTTTTTAGTTATTTGTTTTTTTCCTTCATTTGCATATGCTTTTGAAAATGTTCTCATGTATTTTAAAATATCATTTTCTATATCTTTTGTGTTTATTTTAATACTCACTTATCATCACCTCCAAAATTTTCACTATAATTTCACTATTTATTCACTAAAATAGGAGAGCAGTATAACCACTCTCCATAAGAAAAACTCTATACGCTTTGACACGTATAGAGCCTAAATATTTAATCTTTAATATCTACATTAAATATCCTGTCTTGAATTTTTATATTTTCACACTCTCTGAAATCTCTAAAATTACGTTGTAATATTATTCTTGGATAAATAATACTTTCTGCTATATGATTATCAATTGCACTATCAATAATTACACTATCAAATCTATATCCTCTTACATGTTCATTTGGATATAAAATCTTCATCATACTATTGCTCTCAAATAATATTTGTATAACATCCATATATCTACGAATTTCATATACTTCATTTGGCATATATGATAATATCATTTTAACCAAATCATATATTATCTTCTTATGAGATTGACTTTGAATATATATACCACAAGACCAATGCCCTTTTGATATGCAATTATATACTTGTTTCTTTAATATATTCTCCAATTCCTCATTAAATTTTTCACAACCATTGCAACATTCATACCAAACAGATTTTCCATCATTGACATTGTTTTTATCAATTTTTCTTGCCATACTATATAATTGTTCCATAGTTAGATATTCAAATGAGTTACTATTACTCATATAATATTTCTGTAATTCAGAAATTAGTTGAGTTAAAGTATATCTCTTAGATTCAATAAATTCTATTTTTGTCATCATAATATCCTTTGAAATTTGAATTTCCTTAGACTTCTTTAAAATTGCCATTCTTAGCAAACTCAACAATCTTATCTAAATCTTCTTTTGGAATCTCATCGAGTTTCTTACTTACAACGTCCATAAGTGGTGTGAGAGTAGCTTCACCAAGAGCCTTGAATCTATCTACCTGTCTTTCAATGAACGCCTGTGGGTCAGAATAATTCTTTAAAGTATCTGAAACCTTCATATCCAAAATTGTCTTAAACTCACTCAATTCATTCATAGGAATAAGCGGTTCAGCCTTATCAGAACCAATCATCAAAATATCAAGTAAACCAGACGATTTAAGTGCATCATATTCCTCCGCAAATCCACCATTTTCGATTTCAAGATTAGTATATAACTCTATGGCAGAACGGCAAAATTGTATGTATCGGGCAATAGAATTCACATTAATCTTATCTGTTTTTCGATATTTTGTTTTCCCATTGTCATCATAAGCTTCCTGTTCAAACATTGTCTTATTTACAATTGCTTGCGCATATGCGTCTTTCATAACGATTGGTATATAAGATTTAATTGTAATATTATCCTGTATAAATTTGTCTTTTAAAGACTTAGTAACAATTGCATTATATTTTTCACAAAATTCTTTTATTGTCATATATATACTCCTTTTATTCCTCAATTATTTCATATAAAGATAGCAGGTAGCTACTATCAATTCCACTATTGAAAATTTCCGATGATTTAACCTTAGTGATATGTACATCAACTTCGGTTGATAAAAATTTTTCGTATTCTTCTTTAAATAAATTAAAAGCATTTTCGTCAACATTTTTATCATCAAGTGTGCCGTATTTTTCAATCAAGCTATTCTTAACAGTTTCATAATTCTTCATGTATATTTCCAACTGTTTCATGATTGTGAGTAGCTTAAATTTTAATGCAGGGTCAGTAATATTATCATTGTTAATAATCGCTGATAATCGACCATTCAAATTAATGATATTATTAATTGTCATTTATTTCCTTTTTCTCCTTTACAAATGTGACTCGTTGACAAACTTCTGAATGTCATATGTATATCTTGTTCGTTTCTTTTTGCTATCTATTTGGATAGCATTATTAATTTTCAAATCATTAATATTGAACGACTTCTTATTTATATTTTCCATCATCCTTACGAAATCTGTGATTTCTATAAAGAATGTGTCGTTGTTTTCATTCCTAAAATTACAAATAAATCCAGCAACAAGATTATGTTCACTTGCCTCTTGTAGGGATTTAATCTGATTATCTCTGATAATTGATAATGGAATAGAAGTACCTTGAGTTGATTTTAATTCAAGCAAATACAATGTCCTTGACTCGTCATCGAATAGAAGATAATCGCAAATATTACTACTAGCGAATCTAGTATTATTTCCATTTCCAAAAGATGCTGCGTTGTCTCTAAAACGATAAATCCAACATGTATTTGGAATAGAATTTTTTATTGATTGCTCAAAAATCTTTCCTGGATTCTGTGCTATTTCCGTTCACTCCTTTTCATAATAAACAAAAAGGAACTCCAATAAGCTGTATCACTTATTGGAATTCCTTTTTTATTGATATTTTGATTTTTTAACTATACTAACGAATTTTTATTGACAAAAAAGCTAACCTGACCTGGAACACCTACACGCTTAGAACTGTTAGTCATTTTAACTCTATTATTGTTTATAGCGGTAGACCATACATAATATGTACCCGTCCTATTTCCAATACTCTTTCCATGCTCACTTGAATATACAGGTGTGTTTTTAAGCTTATACTTCGCACCAGCAACAAAAGGTGTTTTCTTTACAACTGTAAATGATTTAGCTTTGTTATTGCTGAATGGAAGTTTGTCATTGCAAACATATGCCACGATAGTATATTCTCCTTTGTCATAATCTGTAGTGTCTAAATTAAGAGTAAAACCATGATAACCATTGCCATAAACTTTCAATTTAGCAAGATCTTCTCTATATTTATTAGCAACAACAGTATATGTTCCTCTTAAACACTTTTTAAAGTATACCTTAATAGTAACTTTAACAGATTCATCATTAATGCCATTATATGCCCAACCAGATATCGAAGTAGACGAAGCAGTGTCTACATAACCAACATAATCATAAGGTATATCCTCGGAGCACCAATAAAGATTACTCCATTTATTCCACTTAAATGTCGTATTGTCATAATAATGCAAAGAACGTTCTACTACCTGCATTGTATTACCAGCACAACATTCAATTACAGTTCCTGTCGATGCGTTATACACTCCAATATGACTATTATTCAAATAAACAAGATATATTCCTGCGTCTGGAAGTGTAGAAATATCGCCCTTTTTTGAAGCTTTATTATAGTATGCGCCAATCCATTCATCGGGTATACCATTTGCTTTATATTTTGGTTCAGCCCCAGCATTACCAGAACACCAAGGAAATGACTTTATCAAGCACACGCAATCATATGCATACTTACCATTAATCTTTTGTCCAAATTTTCCTGATATATAAGAAGTCGGAAGCTGTTTAACATTCTGTAAATAATCCCATAAATCAGTCATTGTTTTATACATAATTAACTCCTCCTTCGATTTCAATCTATTTCTTTTAATTGTCTCATAACAGGCTCAATGATAGAGTGGACAAAACCATCTCCACCACGAGCATCGTAATCATCAAACAAGTCCCAAAAAACGTCTTTGTCAACCTTTGTCCATTCTCCGACATCCTTAAATTCATTATAATATCCGACTATTTTATCTTTAAGTTTCTTAACTTCGGTGGCATTATCCTTCTTTTTCATGTCCGAAAGGGTGGCAGCAATCTCATCAACCGTAATCGAAACTTTATTTAAATCATGTCTAATCATCTCATCGTGCCGAATAGACTCTTTAGTATCATTTCGCTGTTTTTCCTCCAAATCATTAACTTTATTGATAGTGTTGACAAGCAGTTCATGATCTTCATCTTTCTTTTTTACCCATCTAAAAGGTTTTCCAACGATTTTTGAGAATTGTCCAATAAGTTGAACGGCAGACACAATAAATGTCAAAATCACAAAAACTGCTATAAAAAAACTGACAAAGTTGATTTGTAATAATTCTTTAAATGCATCCATCGTATGCCGCCTTTCTATTTTTTAGGCTCTGTATATGTAAGGGCAGCCTCAGAATCCCCAATACCTTTAGTGGTTGGGTCTGTAACTGCATTAAATAAATTAACTAAAGCCATAACTACAACATACGGATTTTTTATTGCTTCAAGGATAAGCTGTCCAACAACCTTCCATGAAGTGATATCCTTGGCTTCTAATCCAAAATACATAAGTATAGGCATAATAACAGCTAATGCTACCTGAGAAATAAACATAATATTCTTTTTATTAAATCTGACTTTCCAATTTATTTTCATAAAATTTTTCCTCCTTATTACTATTGTGTAAAACTCGTGACCACGACCAATCTTGTACTTGATTACATATATGGCAGATTGCTTCGCCAGGTTCTAGTTCAGTCCAACATCGTGTACATTGTGGATAATATCCATCTTCATTGATGTATGGCTTGGTTGGATTATTTAGTTCTTTATTGTCCATAATTTATTCCTCAATAATTTCATATGTAATCAACAACGGAACAACAACTAATTCAATATTACAATTTGTTATACATTCATTGCAGATTGTTTGAGCAATATTCTTATTTAGAAATTTGGTGGCAACAACAATGTTATCAACGAAACTATAATCAGCGTTTCTGTTAGAAAACAAATAATTAGTAGGAATTGATAAATCTGCGATGACAAACTTTTTTAATTCTTTTTCTTTATATTTCTTCATTATTTTAATAAACGCTCTTTCCATAAAAGATATAAAGGTCTACTCGTTTCTTTAGGAAATATCATTATTAGTTTATCTTCAGTTGTTTCTTCACCGGTTCCCTTGTTAATAATTATATCTGTTGATGTATACATATCTACAGGATATACATCATGTTTAATATATAATTTTTGCTGTTTTGGATCAGCTACTCTAATTACATCTTTAAGATAATATTGCTCACCATTTATCTTACTTATTTCGTAATCCATATTTTCCTTTCTTTCCGTTGTCAGCGTAAAAAATAGGGAAGTAGCCAGTAATGTTGGATACCTCCCTATTCATAAATTACTGACATTACTTTTTTCTTTTTTCATATTTAAGTATCTCTACTTCTTTAGCAGGTTCAACCTTTGTTTCCACAGGCTTTTTATAATCTAATATTTCATGAATCTGTGCCTGTGTTACTTCAGCAAAATTGTCAATATTAGTAATATCTAATTTCTTAATTTTTGCTTGTGCTTCGGCAGAAGATAACTCTTTATCTCTATACTGGGTGCAAACATTATAAATATCCTTACAATTCTCACCACAGAAAGTAAAATACCAAGTTGGTTTACCGGCATCTGCTCCGCAATTTGGGCAATACGAATAGGATTTACCACAAATAACACAAGTTCTATTATTCTGTTTTCCCATAAATTCCTCCATTAAATATAGGGTAGGATTAACCTACCCTATGTATTAATTACTCTTCGTCATCACCGCACATAACGATTGTGTAGAGTTCCTTATCAGCAGAGCAATAACTTATCTGCATATCACCCTTATAATCAAGAGTACCTTCTGTTGAAAGTGTAATACTTAATTCAGGTGATACCTGGAATGAAGGTATAATTATGTAGCAAGATCTAAGTGTATCTGGTTCGCATGGATCAACAGCAAGAGCTTTAAGTGTAAGCTTAACTGTTCCAGGGAATTTATCAGAAGCGTTTACAATCTTAACAGCATTTGCAGCATTTCTCTCGAATTTAACAACGAATCTATCTGCTGTATCATCTGTTGGAAGAGTAAGCACATTGCCTGAAAGAGCAAAGTCAGTCTCTGATGCTGAACCAGAACCAAGCTTGTATGCCTTACCCATAGCACCATTGTTACCAAGGGCATTAACATGAACCGTACCTGATACAAGTGTCTCGTTAGTACCATCTACAAGATTAACTGTAGTTGTACCTTTCTTAACAATTGTAATTTTTGCGATATAGGATGTCCATTCTGCCATGAAGGTAGTACAACAGATGGAAAATTTGGAGATATTTTGAATGAGAAATTCATTAACACACTTCATCCATATCAGGAAGTTGCTCTTGGTGGTGGAGATGCTACAAGTCATCCTGACTTAATTCCATTCTTGCAGAAACTCAAAGATAGAAAAGTGATTGTCAACATGACGGTAAATCAGATTCATTTTGAGAAAAAACAAGAACTTATTAGAAAGCTTGTTGATGAAAAACTTATCTATGGTCTTGGTGTATCACTTGTAGATCCCACAGAAAAATTTATTGAACTTATTAAGAAATACCCAAATGCGGTCATTCATGTAATCAACGGGGTATTAAAGCCATCGGATATAGAAGCTTTAGAGAATAATAATCTGAAGATGTTGATTCTTGGTTATAAACATTTAAGACGTGGTGATGATTTTTATTCAGAAGATCATGAAAACATTATTGTAAAGCAGAATTGGTTATATGAAAATCTTGCAGATATTATTGAGAAATTTAAGGTAGTTAGCTTTGATAATCTTGCCATCGACCAGTTGAATGTTAGAAGATTGATGTCTGATGATAAATGGAATGAGTTCTATATGGGCGATGATGGAACAATGACTTACTACATCGACATGGTTGAGCGTAAATTTGCAAGAAGCTCAACAGCAGCATTTGATAAGAGATATGACTTATTGGACTCAGTAGATGATATGTTCCAGAAGATTTTATCTGAGTAACTTCAAGCGAAAGAAATATATCTTTGGATTTTAGAAAAGAGGTATTAAATGGATAATTACAAGACACTTATTGATCCAACTGAATTACAACAGAAAGTATTGGATTACACCGCTTCAGATGAATTTAGCAAAATGGTTGATTCAACAGTGTTCAAAGATAACAATCAATGTAAAATGGCTATTATTCACGGAATGGCTATTGCATCTATGTTGACTTGTAGATGTGAATCATTTTGTATAAATTTTAAGGAAGAAGGTCGAAAACATGGTCATTGGTTTGTATTAGATGAATGTGCAAATGAAGGTGTATATTGTTCAGCTTGTACCAAGAAAGTATATAAATTAAACTATGCGAATCAGAAGTTGAAATCAAAATATTGTCCTAATTGTGGGGCGATTATGGATGAGAAAGAGACTACTGAGATTAATAAAAACACAATGCTGCAAAGACCACGATAAGTATTTCTCGACATGTGATACTTGTGAATTTGGAGAATAATACATTGGAGGTGAAATTATGATAAGTAATCCTAAATATGGGTGGTGTGATTTTGATTTAAAATCATTTCACGGCTCACCAAGCTATTTAACAGATGTACCAGTAGATTTATTAAATGTTTTTATTCAATATCATGCAACAGGCACAGGAATTGCATGGTTTGACGAAGAGGGTACTGAGTTTACTTTAGTTATTACTCCATACTCCCTCTTTATTATAGAAGAAAAAGATGAGCCTGTATTACATGATTTCTCTAAAATAAACATAGGCAATTTAGAGAAAGAACTTATAGAAGACATTGAGAAAGATTTAACTGGATGGTCAGAATTCATTACTGACGATGACAGAGAAGAAGTTATTACACATAGAGATGAGATAAGAAATAAAATCGCCATGTTGAAAGAATTAGGTAGATAAGAGGTGAAAATATGTATCAGAATTGTTGTAAGAAATGTGGAAGTATTTCACTACATACAGAAGTAAAAGGCAATAACATAGGACTTTATTGTGATGATTGCGGTGCTTTTCAGAAATGGCTTGGAAAAGATGAATTGAGAGCCTTTGAATATGCGAATAAATCAAGAGGTTTGAGGGCAACTGCAAAAGTATATGACGATGTATTTGCCAATAATGAAGTAAGTGAAAGACTTAACAGGTTTATAGATGGTATTGATAAAGCTATTGATAGCGTATACGACAATCCAACGGCAGAACACGACAGACTTATCTATAATAACGCATATGCTTTTGCTTTAGAAATATGTAAAGTAGGTGTTCAGAATATCATTGAAGGTAGAGAATTTAATGATTCAGGAAAGTCACAGTAAACCAATCTTTCTTGTGAAAATTTTTAATCATATCTAAGCCATTCGGCTATGGGAGTCCCGGTAACAAGAAGAAATAGTATTGTTTGATAGTTAGGAGAAAATATGGATTGGAGAGGTAGAAAATATTATATTGTTACATTTTGTTTTGACTCATATGATATGAGGATGAGTTTTCTAAAACTTATTCCAAATATTAAATTCACATATTATAAAAATATTCCAAAACAAAGAGATGAAACAGAGGAACGTGGAAATTATCAATTTATGATTGGTGTTCCTAATAGTTCTTCTGAAGCTGTTGAATATGAATTAAGAAAAGCAGAAAGAAATGATTTTTATTGTAAATGGAAAGAAATTAAACAAGACCTGTCAAAAAAATATCTTGATGTATTTGGTAATCCAATGCCTTATAGAAGATGTGATATAAATCCAAACAAAAGATGTAATCATTGTATGAATTGTTAATTGATAATTTCACAGTAAATTTTTCTTTCTTTTGGACAGATTGGAGGTATTATATGTTTTTTACAGTAGATTTTAGTTCAATAAGAACAGTTAGGGTTCACAAAGAACAATTTGACGCAATAGACAATAAAGCAAATGTCGTAATGATCACTTGCATTGAGGACGGAAGAGTTATTCCATTCAATAGAGCTGATAGCGAAAAAATTAAAATTGATAGATTGAACAGGAATAGTGGAGGATAACATTATGAAGCTGATTAACAAATATGCAAATTCAAAATATTCAAAAATGAATGAATATTATTGTGAAATCACAACAGAGTTGGACAAGCTTGCTGGAATTGATTCTAATAGACATTGGAAACATTATGTACTTTGTGATTATAAGGATGGTTGTTTACCTATCAGAATTCCAGGTGGAACACTTGGAAGTATTGAATATGATGAGAATAAAGTGATTACAAAAATTCATGTTTGCACTGATTATGTTGTGAAAACTTATCCTGATAATGTAAATGAACAGCTTCAGAAGTTCATTGGTCAGAAGATAGAAATGGGAGAATAAATGCATGAGAACAGAGAATATAGAAGTAACATTTAAAATTCCAATTCCAGTTGATAAACCTGATTTGAACGGTGTCATATATTCCAAAGAAGCAATTAGAAATGCTTATAAAAATGTAAAAGATATTCCAATTGAGATACCGTGCAATGATGGTCGGTTTCTTCCTATTGGAGTAGCACAAGAAGTTGAATTGATTGAAGATGAAAATGGTATGTATATTACAGGCGTTGGTCTTGTTTGGCATGGTGGCACAGAAGAAAGCGTTGAAATTAAGAATGGTAAGGTAACTAGCTTTAAAGTTAATGGCGTTGGAATTGCAAAAGAGTAGGAGAATAAGTATATGGGACAGTTAATTGATAAAACAGTATTACGAAAAGAATTATCTAAGCTGCCATCTGAAATGGGATTTGTAAGAAAGTCTGATGTAATGCAAACTCTTGGCAGTCAGAAATGTGCTTATAATATAGAAAGTATCGTAAAACAGTTAGGCGACTATGGGAATGAAGAAATGGATTATTACAGAAATACACCTTATGAAAAGTGCATAGAAGAATGCGTACATAAAGCAATTGAGATTGTGAAAGCAGGTGAAACATAATAGGCGATGGAAGAAAAACATATTCCGACAGTACATTAAAGTCTATGACAAAAGACGAACTGATTGATATTATTCGCTGCTTAGAAAGTAATCTCAGAAATGCTCATGAGACAAATGATATTCAATATGAGAACTGTAAGAGGTTACTGAGTGAAGAAAAGAATAAAACACTTGATGAAGTTCTAAAGACTTGTGACATTGAATGTGGACTTTATAGTGGTGATGTTAAAAATCTTACAAGACACGTTTTGATGAAAGTGTTGGATGGATTGAGAGAATAAATATTTGTAAACAATAATTTTTATATTATAGGAGGAAATAAATATGATAAACAATTTTTTAAATGGTATGTTTGGCAAGGTAGGAAGTGGAATGTGTAGACTTTCTATGAATGGTGGTATTGCAGTTAAGACAAATGGTGGTTACAAGACATATAACATCAAGACTGGCAAGCTCACAAACTGTAGGAACTTTGTATTTGATATTGGTGAGGAATTCTTCTTTATTATTCCAACTAATAAGGTAGAGAAGGGTGACATCATTCTTGTAAATGGCAAGCCAAGATGTGTTATTGAAGCTGATAAGACAAAGATCACAGTAATCAATTACGAGGATTCAACAATCGAAACTGTACTTCCTGAAAGACATGTATTTATGGGTAATACATATTTTTATGGAAAGATTGTTTCGATGTTTGGAAGTGATGTTATTAAAGGTAAGAAAGGTACAAATAATATCTTTAAGTACATGATGCTTTCTCAGATGATGAAAGGTGACAATGGTTCTACTGGAATGATAAATGGAAATGGTGGAATGAGTTCTGTGTTACCACTTATGATGATGGGTGGAAATATGGGTGACATGTTTGATGGAATGTTTGACTTTGATATGAGTGGCAATGATGACGATGATACAGAAGTAGATGAAGAGGAGGAAGCATAATATGGGATGCGGTTCATGGACAAGAGATAGTTATGTAAGTTATTCAACAACAAAGGGCATGAGTGTTTCAATGGATGGTATGATTAGAGGTTCTTATTCTAATCAGGACATGTTTAAGGCAAGAAATATTGATTCTGCACTTGATCCTAAGAATGTTATTAGAGAGTGTTGCGATACAGAGGAGCATCCAAACACGATTCCTGTTGTTCTTGCACTTGATGTGACTGGTTCTATGGGGCAGGCTGCTGTTGAAGTGGCAAAGAAGTTAAATGTAATTATGACTAAGTTATATGAAAAGGTTACAGATGTTGAGTTCCTTATTATGGGTATTGGTGATTTAGCTTGTGATAGCTGTCCAATTCAGGCTTCACAGTTTGAGTCAGATATTCGTATTGCTGAACAGCTTGATAAGATTTATTTTGAATTTGGCGGTGGTGGAAACAGTTATGAATCTTACACAGCAGCATGGTATTTCGGTTCTCGTCACACTAAACTTGATTGCTTAAACCGTGGAAGAAAAGGAATTATTATTACAATGGGTGATGAGCAGTTAAATCCATATCTTCCATTTAAGAATAGAGGTCATGGCTTATCAGAGGTGACAGGTGATAACCTTCAGTCTGATGTAGAGACTAAGGATTTATACGAAGAGGCTTCTCAGAAGTTTAACATTTATCATTTAGATGTAAATCATGGTCACAGATGGGATGAAGAAGAAATTGAGAAGTCTTACAAGAAGTATCTTGATGATACACACTTTAGAAGAGTGACTATGGATAGTATTACAAATGAGATTGTAGATATTATTGTTAGTGAAGCAGAGAATAATGTAACAGATACAGTTACTACACCTTCTAGCTCAGAAGGAATTACTTGGTAGGATAGGAGATTTAAAAGATGAAAGACATTAAGATTGTGATAGGTGCTAACTTTGGAGACGAAGGAAAAGGTCTTATGACAGATTACTTCTCACAGAAATCTAATAGTATTGTTGTTTGTTCAAATGGTGGTGCTCAGAGAGGACATACTGTAACAACGCCTGATGGAATCAGACATGTCTTTCATCATTTTGGATCTGGAACATTCAATCATGCAAGTACATATTTATCTGAGGATTTTATTGTTAATCCAATTATTTTTAAGCAGGAATATGATGAATTGATGAAATTAGGATATATTCCAAATGTTTATATCAATCAAAACTGTATGTTGACTACACCTTTTGATATGATGGCAAATCAGATTATAGAAGAAGATCGTGGGGAAAATAAACATGGTAGTTGTGGCTTGGGAATTTTTGAAACTATCAAAAGATATAAAGCTGGCATAACTAATGTAGATAGTCATATCAGGGAATATTACTTAAAACAATTTGAAAGAGAGAATATTGTATTAACAGATGAATGGTCAAGAATATTCTTTGATAATGGTATATTTGAACACTTTTTAGATGATTGGGATTTTATGAATAATCACTCATTGGTTATATCAGATAATTATTTCTTAAATCAGTTTGACAATATCGTATTTGAAGCTGCACAAGGTTTATTGCTTGACCAGAACAACACAGAATATTTTCCACATCTAACACCGTCTAATACAGGTATTAAAAATCCCAAGAGAATAATTGAAAATGTTGAATGGAATGATGAGATAAATGTTGAAACTTGTTATGTATCTCGTACTTATTTAACAAGACATGGTGCTGGCAAATTTCCATCTGAATGTAATAAGAGATTTATCAACGAATATATGTTTGACAAAACAAATGTACCAAATCCATTCCAGGATACACTGAGATATGGAACACTTGATTTGAGAGAATTGTATAGTAGATGTTCCGATGATATAGGAAACTTTGGAGATAAAAAATCAATCGCCATTACACATTGTAATGAATATGATTGGGATAATGATAAGTTAATTGAGTTATTCAAGGATTGGAACATTTATTACTCAGATGGCGAAACACATAATGATGTGAATTGAGAACAAGATTCGTTTCTTTTGGAAATTACAACAGATAGGAGTGATATAAACGAGAGTATATAAAGATAAACAGTATCTTATTTTCGATTATGAAGATGGACGTACTGTGAAATATGATTTTGCTACAAAACAAGCAATCGGTATTAAAGGTAAGCCAGTAAAAGACTTACGAAGTCAACTATCAGGATTTAGTTTAAACGATCTATTTGATTGTTGTGACGATGAAAAATACGCTAAATTTCTTAAATTTGTTAGAAATTCAGAAATGTATTCGTATTCAATTTGCAATATAGGGACAATTCTTGATCGTGTTCCAAAATATTCAAGGTTTGAACAAATTTTCTCAGCAGGGTTCGATGATATCATTAAAGATGGTTATCGTTTTAAATATTCTATTAACGAAATTCCAAAATCTCTTATTAAGTTATGTCGAAAATATCCCATTAAATTATCTAATAACACAGTTCAATATTATAAAGAAAATCCGAATGCTCATTATATCGCATATGACTTGGAGTATATTAGTTTAACATCTGATGATATTTATACTGTATGGAATACACAAAATGAAAGATGGATTGACCATGCACCAAACTATTTTTCATTTTTAAACAAACTTGTTGATGAATTTGGATATAACGCAAAAGATTTGTGGCTGTATTTGGATAGAATTAAGACATTTGAAGCCATTGAAGATATGAGTTATTTGATTAGAGAATTATATGACTATGCTAATATGATGCGTCAGCTTAGTCTAAGGTATGACAAATACCCTCGAAACTTTCTCACTACACATAAAATTGCTTGTAGGAATTACAACAGAATGAAGAAAGAGTTCTCAGAAGAATTATTTAAAAAGAGAATAAATAAACAGTATGAATGCTCTTTTGGTGATTACATATTCATTTATCCAGAATCTACACAAGATATAAAGGACGAGGCGACTATGCAAAACAACTGTGTTGCTTCATACATAGATAAGGTTATTGACGGTGAGTGCCACATTCTTTTCTTGAGAAAGAAGAATAAACCAGATGAGAGTTTGGTAACGATTGAAGTAAGAAATAATCATATTGTACAAGCTAGACGAAGATTTAATGATGACGTAACAGCAGAGGATCAGAAAGCTATTGATGCATTTAATAAAAAGTTTGCGAACAAGGAGGACAAAGTAGCATGATTAAAGGTGATCGAATTAAATTAGTTAAGAAAATGGGAGTGTTTGATAACATTGGTGAGATTTGTGAAGTGACTGATATTCAGGAAGGTGGAGTAATCTGCTTTAAGTTTGGTGGTTGCCATCTTGGTTGTATGTCATATGACGAGTATGAAAAGTATTTTGAAAAGGTTGAGACACCTGTAAAGAGGACTTGGAGTAAATGGAATTTACCTTTTGAAATGACTTTTTCTGATATTAGAGGCGGTAAAAAGACTATCAGTTATCAGTCAAGGACTAATGGGAAGAAAGTTCAGGTTAGAAGTGGAGTATTCAAAGCAGAAGCCACTTGCCGCAAAGATGATGTTTTTAACTTTGAAAAAGGATTGGCACTTGCAAAAAGTCGTTTAATTGTAAAATACCTTGATAACCAGGTTAAGTCGATTGCAAAGGCGATGTAAGGAGAGAATAATAGATTGAACAGTAGCATTTTTGTTCCTAAAACGATAAATGTTGGATATCAAAATCGTTCAGGAACTTATACAGGAAAGCTTGCCTACGTCATTTACTATGACGAAAAAGGCAAGCTGCGAAAAGAAGCATCATGGAATAGTTGGCGTGACGATAAAATTCCGAATGATGAATTTGATAATGTCCCAACAGAAGGATTTGTACTAAATAAAAAAGCTGGTGATTACTCTACAGGATGGGATCATAGACATGCTTATTGTAGAGTATATGATCCAAGAGGATTTGAATTTGAGATTACCATTGAGAATTTGTTATACATTCTTGAAAATGTAAATTGTATTAAAGGTAAAGGGCTTGAAGGAGAATTTATATATGGATGGGATGGTAAGGATTTAGTTCTTATGCCAGTTGAGTCACCTGATTATAAACAGATTGCAGCTTATAATAAGATTGTACATAATAATGAATCCATTAAGACAAAAGATTTAATTCTTGGTGCAACATATCTTACAAAAGAAAATATCGAATGGATCTATATGGGACGTTTCGAAACATATGGATATGGTTATGAATTTATGCAGGATGGTAAAATTGTAAGAATAAAATCTTATAAAGATATTCCAACCGAACCAACTCGTTTTGGATATACAAAAATTTCTTATAAAGGAATTAACAATCTCTCATATGGTAAAATGCATTGGTTCGCAAGATTAAGCGATGGAAAGTATGAATTTGAGCAATTCAAAAGTGTTCCTAAAAACAAACTTATTAGTTGTCTCGATGATAAATGCACATCTAAATATTCTGAAATTTATGATTCAATGGAATCATCTTATCAATTCTCCCCTATAGACGATAGTAAAGATAAAATTGTAAATATCTCGTTCGAAGATTTTTATGAAAAAGCGATTAATACATATGTTGATGATGATATAACAAGAAAATATGCCAATGTTCGCTTTATGGTAAACAACGATGGAGAATATATTAAATATGAAATGACAACACCATATAGGTCAGAAGATAACGGCAAATATACTGTTTATAAATATAGTGCTAAGAATATCTATTATGGAGATAAGGAAGCAATTGATATTTTCCCGACAGAAGAAAGAGAAGTGGAAGTACGTTATGGTCAAAAAGAAATTCAGACGCATATGATCCCAGTTTCTATTGAAACAGTTTTTGAAAAGTTAAAACCAGTATGTAAGCAGAAATATTTAGCAAATGGTAGAGAATATGAAAAGGAGTACGAGTTTAATGAGTAAAAATGATGACAGAATTTTAGAATTAAAGAAACAGATTGAAACTAAGAAGAAATCAATTTCTGAGAAAAAGGTCAGATTTATTCCTGAGACAAATTGTGTCCTCAATATGGATGGAATGACTATCAACCTTAATGTATGTTCAGATGATGCATTAGTGTTATTACTTATCAGACTTAATTCATACCTTATGTCGGCAGTTGACCTTGGGATGCCTGATTTTGAGATTTCAGGCTACAGTGTAACAGCTTGGATTAAGGATATTAAGAGTAAGCTAGAGGTATCTAGTCTGAAGAAAGAAGAGTCTGATTTGAAGAAAATGGAAAGCAAGTTGGACAAGTTACTTTCTGATGATAAGAAAACAGAGCTGGAAATTGATGAGATTGCTGCTTTATTGAAATAAAAGAGAGAATAATACAATAGGTAGTATATTTCATAAAAATACATACTATATATAGTAGTCAGATAAAATAAAACTACTATATATAGTAACAAAATGGACAAGAAATATCGGTTTCTTTTGGAACTGATTTAGATAACGAAGATATAAATCGTGAGTCTAGGAGGTGTATATGTTAAAGACTTTTGATGAATTATCTGAAGAAGAAAGTTTGTGTAAATATTGTTCAGCAACCGATTATGGAGAGCATAAATCGTACAGTACACCAAATGGATATTATTGGTGCGAAGGTGCGTATTGTGAAGATGCTTACAGAGAATATTTAGATGATAACGAAACAAGTGAAAATGTTGTGAAATATGCAAGTAAAGTAATACTTACGAATAAGGAGGATATTGATGAGTACACCACTAAAATTTGAATTCGATTTTGATGAAGTGTTTGAAGGAATTAAACAAGGTGTTATTAGAGAATTGGAAGAAATGAATTTCGATGCTGTAAAAGATAATGTTATCAATCAGATAAAGAGTGAAATTAAATCAAAGATAAAACTTACATACAGTGATGAAAGAGAATTAAAAGACGAGATAAAAAATGAAATCAAGGAAAGAGTTTATGATTCGATTATCAAAGAAGTCGGTGATAAATACGCTGATGAATTTAATGATTATGTAGAAAATCAGTTATCTAAAAATCCAGAACGTCTCAGCTCACTACAAAATATTATTAAAAGAGAAGTGAGTGAGAATCTATATGAAGATTTGTATAGTTCTATAAGAAATGAAGTAATTGGACAGGTTAAGGATGCAACAACACAGTTATGTAATTTAATTGGTAACAATTCTGTCAAGGTTAAAGACTCTAATAAGACTATTAGCAAAGAAGAGTATGAGGATTTACTTGATAGAGATAGAAAATTAAGTGCATTAGAAGCAGGTGGAGTTGATAACTGGGAATGGTATGGAGAATCACTAGCTCAGTATTATGGCGAAGAATAACACAAGAATTTTCGATTTCTTTTGGAGAATATAATTATAGAAAGAGAGGTACATATATGCCAGTACATGATGATTTAGGCTGCCGTATGAAGACATTTTATGAGCAGATTCCTAAGACAAAATTAATGAGAAGGTGTCCAGTTGCCATCAGAATTGATGGAAAGGCGTTTCATACATTCACAAGAGGATTCCAGAAGCCATTTGATGAAGTGCTAATTAAGTCAATGCAGGGAACAATGAAATACTTATGTGAGAATATTCAGGGCTGTGTTCTTGGTTACACGCAGTCAGATGAGATTACATTGATCCTTGTTGATTATAAGAAACTCACATCTTCAGCATTTTTTGATTATGAAGTGCAGAAGCTTTGTAGTATTGCTGCAAGTATGGCTACGATGGCATTTAATAGAATCTTTGCAGAAAAAGTAAAAGAATTTATATATAACGATGGTGAAAATTATGAAAATAATTCTGAAGAATATAGGCTATGCAGTGTATATAAGAACGCAGTAATAAAAGGTGCAATGTTTGATGCTCGTTGTTTTAATATTCCAAAAGAAGAGGTTACTAACAACTTTTATTGGCGACAACTTGACGCTTCTCGTAACTCAATTCAAATGGTAGGTCAAGCCAATTTCTCACACAAAGAATTACAAAATAAATCATGTAATGATATTCAAGATATGCTTATGACTCAGAAGGGTATTAACTGGAATGATTTACCTACTTATCAGAAGAGAGGAAGCTGTTGTGTAAGAAATAAGATTGTTATTGAAACTGATAGTGTTATGGTAACTGCACAGTTAAGAGATTCTTCTAAATCAGAAAATGAGTGGATTATTGATACAGATATTCCTATTTTCAAGGGCGAAAGTAGAGAATATATTGATAAATTGGTATTTGTGGGTGAAGAGTAAATATAAAGGAGAATATACATATGAGTAATTTGAAGGAAAAATTAACAAAAGGTGGAGTAACAGCAGTTATTGTCATTACAATTTTAGCTGTATGCTATGGACTTAGTTGGATTGTTACATGTGGAATAATCAAGCTTATTACAATGTGCTTTGGTTTGACATTTAAATGGTCTATTGCAACTGGTATTTGGTTGATTATCTGTATTTTAAGGTCAGTTTTCAATGTAACAGTGAAGAAATAGAGTCGAAGGAACTGACATTTCTTAGTATAAATTGGAGAACATTATTATGGAATATAAAAGAGGTCGTAGGGCGTGTCTTAATTTGATACGAGATCCAATAGATAATTACATAGAACATAGAGATGAAATCGAAGAAGTTCTTAATCCATTCATAGTAGTTCCACGAAATAAAATATCTAAAGTAGATACAGACCAATGGTTATATGTTAGTTCAACTCAACAAGATAAAAGATATGTAAGAGCAATTGAAATTTGTAAGGGTAGTAAGATTTACAGTACGGATGAAAATGACTTATATGAATTAGACAAAGAATTGAATGAACTTGGATTTAAGACAAGAATGGGTAGAAATTGTGATACAGGAACTTTGAGCATTGCAGTCTTGGAAGAACCATAGAACAGAGAATATATAGAGAGAAGATGAGAAATGTGATTCAAGTAATTGAGACAAATTTGAGTATTGATAAAGATAATATCATAAGAGATCATCAGTCACGAATTGTTGAAGTTGAAGATTGGGATACATATTGTAAAGCATTTGAAGAATATAATGGTGAAGCTATTTATTTTAAGTCAAAGTCTATGCGTGGTTACAGTATCTTATCAAATTGCACAATGACAGATTTGATATATGATGACATTCATTTATCTTGTATGATCTTACACCAATCAGGTTTTATTACAAAAAAACTTGCATATAGAATTGTTTTATAATCTATGATTCATTCGAATCACAATTCCCAATAAAAATGAAAACCAAATAGAGAATAAATATATGGGAGGATATTATGTGGATTAACAGAACAAAGTATGAAGTCGAAAAGCTGAAATATAGACAGAGAATATCTTATTTAGAGAATCTTATCTGTCCATGTGAGTCACATGATTATATTGAAATAGCTCACGAAATTATAGACGAACATAGCACAGTAAAACACATTTTCAGATGTAAGAAATGTGGAAAATTACACGATGAATTAAGTTCAGTGTAAATGATTCATTAGGATTTTGAGGTGGTGAACATGCTAGTAATTTTAATGAGTATTCATATAATTGGAGCAATTATTGCTATTGTTATTCATTATAGAGACGGGACAATGGAATATGCTTCAAAATATGGAGATGGATTTAGATTTGCAAAACCGTCAGATGTTATATTTCAAGATTGTTTACTATGGGAAATTCAATTAGTAATTCATACGATAACCTTTGTAGAAGATTACATAAACAATGAATTCAGCAAGCATTTTCATTGAACAATTCAGTTCAAAAATTCCAAAAACAAAATGTCACGAATAATATATAAAATCCGTGACAAAAAGAGAATAAATAAATGAGGTGATATTTATAGAGATATTAGCAGAAACAGATTATCAAGACCTTTATAGAATATCTGATGGAGTGTTACTTGTAATTAACAAATTTAAGAGAATTGAATATCCGTCTGAACCTTATTTTCATGTATATACAAGTGATGCAAAGTATAAATCATATAATAAAGGTTGTCAAAAGTGGTTAAAGGTTTTGAAAGAAGATTACAAGAATAAATACAATAATATTGTTGTTCCAAAAGGAACAATATTATATATGGATTATCCAGTAGAATCAACAAGTAATAAAGCTGATTGGACTTATGAAATAAAGACAACTGCTTCTTGTTTAGGTGGAGATTTCACGACCACAGAGAATATGTTAAATACAATACTGAATATTATGAAGAACAAAGTAAGTTCTTAGTCTTGAACAGATCGTTCAAAAATTCCAAAAATCAAAACTGAATAGAGAATATAAATATGGGTGGAAGAACAGCATACCCTTGGGTTTGTACGCTCAAAAATCACTGATTATACATAGATGTTTACATAAATTAACTTCTGTGTTCCGTCCATTTGGGCGTTTAGATAGATTGTTTTATTAACAATATTTACATAAATTTTTAATTTTAAGGAGGACAAGTAATTTGGCAAAGACAAAGGAAAGAAAAGCATTAAAAAAAGGTAAGGCAACATTCAATCTTATTGGTCGTGTAAAAGTAACAGACAAGACATTCAATCTTGGCAATAGCTATGATTCTGGGTGGACAGATAACAGTATGTATGTAGGTGTTGATTGTGGAAATGGCAACACAGTGTATGCAGAGATGAGAAGTGGCTTTTATTCTGATCCTGATAAGGAGAGTGTTATTCGTGCTTACAGTAAAGATGAAAAGGATGATGCAGGAAAGAGTAAGTCAGTAGAGATTGCGTGGGAGGATCGTCTTGATGAGTCTCTGTATGATAGCATTTCAGATTCTTCATTCTTAACAGTTGGTGTTGAGAAAGATGTAAAGGATAAAACTGTATATAAGAAATTCCTCACAGCTTATGATGCAGTAGAGTATCTGAATGAGCATCTTGAAGATGGAATGATTGTAAATGTAAAGGGTACAATTGGTTACAGCGAGTATGAAGGTAATGTTTCTACAAAGAAAGAGATTACATCTATTGTACTTTCAAAAATTGATGATGAGGCAGATTTTAAGGCTACATTCTCACAGACAATTCTTGTTGATTCAAAGAGTATCGGAAAGAAGAATGATGATAAGGGTACTATGGAACTGGCAGCATATGTTGTTGATTATGTTGGAAAGCCTAAAATTGACGGAGAGAAGATTGAAGTTAAGAAAAATGTCACATATCCTAAGACATTTGAAGTTGCTATTAATGAGAATCCAGAGATTACAGCTAAGATGCTTCAGAGATTTTTCAAGCCTAAGAAGTGTAAAATTACTGAGATTACAGTTACAGGTAATTTAGTAGAGAGTGGATCTACTGTAAATATTACAGAAGATGATATTCCTGATGATATTAAAGAACTTATTGAAATGGGACTGTATTCAGAAGAGGAAGCAGAGAAAAAGATTGCAGTAGGTAATGGTAATCGTGAGAGAAGAATGATTATTGTAAAGCCTGACATTACATATGTGGGAACTGGTGACGATAGAAAGCCTACGGTAGCATTTGAAGATGGTAAATATGATGAGGACGACCTTTATTTCTATGAGCAGGCATTACTTGATGCTGGTGCAGAACCAAGCTCAGATGATAATACAGATTCAGAGAATGAGGAAACTTCGTCAGAAGATGATGACCTTCTTGCAATGCTTGAAGGCATGAACTAAAAAAATACGCTTGCCCTGTTTAATACAGGGTGAGCATTTTATCAAAAAATATATACATTTTAGGAGGACAAAAAATTGGCATTTAGAAAAGCAAGAGAAGCAAAGATTGGTGGAAAGTTTTTAGCATATGGTTATGAGGGTTCTGGTAAATCATGGTTTGCTCTTACATTCCCAAAGGTTGCATGTGTCGACTCAGAGACAGGTATTGCTCACTATGAGGGTAAGGATATTATATTAGCAAATGGTAAGACTTACAACAATCTTATTTTAGTAGACGACACATCAGATCTTGATGATTTAGAGGATGATATTGACGAAGCAGTAGATTCGGATGAGATTCAGACACTTGACATCGACTCAGAGACTAAGTTTTATGCAACAATGCAGGTTGGAGCTACAGAAGTTGAAGAGAAGAAAGCTCGTAGAAAGGGTGGAGATGTTGACGATACAGTAGTTTCTCAGAGACAGTGGGGACGTATCAAGATTATTAACATGAAGCTTCAGCAGGCTAAGATTGATCTTTCTGCAAAAGGTAAGCATGTTGTGTCAGTTGCACAGGCAACAGAAGTATATGAAGGAACGGGCGATAACCGTAAGTTAGTTGGCATTAAGCCTGATATGCATAAGTCAGTTAAGTTTGATTATGATACAATCCTTGAGTTCTATAAGGAAGAGAATGGTGAGGATGTCCGTTATTTTGCAAAGGTTAAAAAGGATAGAACAAATGTAACTAAGGTTGGACAGATTATTGAGAATCCATCTTATGATATTTGGAAGGATTATTTTGAGTCAATGCATGATCTTGAGACAAATGAGACATCATACAAGAATGACTTAAAGACTTCTACAGATTCTATGGTTGACAAAGCTGAGAAAGCAGAAGAGTTAGCTGCTGAATTTAAAGATGTATTAAAGGCACTCAAGGATAATAAAGATGCTTTGCTCAAAGTAAATAAGCAGATGAAGGATAAGGATGTTTCATTAAAGAATCTTGAAATGCAGTCACCAGATATTCTTACAGAATTAATTGATTTTGCCAAGTTACAGTTAGCCTAATTAAAATTATGCTCCGACAGGTTAATTGCCTGTTGGAGTTTTTATGAAAGGATGATTTGGTAAATGAGAAATGTAAAAAAGAAAGATAACGAGCAATGGATTGAACTATGCGAGTATGTAAAGAAAGAGATTCTTGAATACGATGATAATATGAAATTTCCACAGTATCTCGCATTAAAGTTACAAGGTATTAAACGTGGAGAACACATAGCGAATAATAATCATGAAGCAAAAGCTAATTATAATGATTACACCATTTTATGTACTTTTAAATTATGTAAAAGAAAAATTGTTACATATCTACATGAAAATGAAAAGAAAATCAAAGATGAAAAACATAGAATCAACCTTATTATGAAAATGATTGAACCCGAAATCAACGATGTGTATTTGAGATTACAGAATGTTAAAAAGACTGAAGAGAGAGTTGAATCTAAAGACTTCAATAATCAGAGTAATGAGAATGCTGGATATGTTAAAAAGACTAAAGAAACAAGCGACAGAATGAAGAAACTGTTTTGAGGAGGTACTAATTGGCTGAAAAAAAAGAGAATAAAAAATTGACTCCTTATCAGGAAGAAGTATTAAAATGTGCAAAACAGATTCGAGAATACAAGATAATAGCAGAAGCTAATATAGTTGCTATTTTATATAAACAACCAGAATTAATTTTTGATTATACATTGCAGCTTGAAGATTTTAGTGAAAATACATGGCGTGTTTATTGGCAGATTGCTAATGACATTATTGTAGTGGAGAAAAAATCTGTATTGGATGATATGACAGTTGGTTTATATCTTGAAAAACATCAAAAGCTCAAAAAAGAATATGAGGATTATGGTGGGTATGAAACAATTGATAAAGCCAAAGAGTATGTAAACATCAATAATATGGATGGATATGTCAAGGAATTATACAAATGGAAGACAGTTTTAGAAATGTTAAAAAATGGTTTCCCTGTACATAATCGTATTAATGAATTCTGTGACATGTCTTTGGATGAAATATATGAAGAATATGAAGCAATGTTAAATCACATTTTCATCAATGCAGACGATGATGTACAGTCATATTCATTAGCTGATGGCATTTATGATTTGATTGATGAGTTAGATGCAGGAATCGCAGTTGGTCTTCCTTATAATAATATGGATATTCTCAATAAGGAAACTGGTGGTCAGTTACCTGGTAACATAACACTGATTGGCGGATTATCTAATATGGGTAAAACCACATTAACAAGATCAATGTTAATCCCAAGTACGATTAAATATGGGGAAAGACTTGTTATAGCTGTAAACGAAGAAGGAATTCGTAAGTGGCAGAGAGAATTACTTGTATGGGTTGCAAATAATATCTATAAGCAAGATTTACAGAAGTTTGTTGTAAGAGATGGCAAATATTCAGATGAGACAAAAGATTTGTTAAAGAAATGTGCAGATTGGATTGTTGAAAAATCTGAGAATAACATGCTTACCCTTATTCCATTTAAAAGATATAAGACTCAGAAATTCATAAAAGTTCTAAAGAAATATGCAAATCTCGGTGTTAAGTATTTCATTCTTGATACATATAAAGCCGATTCAGGCAGTCGTTCCGATAAGATGTGGTTAGATATGCAACAGAATATGGTTGATATTTATGACACAATTAAGTGCAAAGAAGAAGGTGGTTTGGAAGTTCATGTAACTATTACATTCCAGTTGGCAAAGTCTTCAGCACGTCAGAGATTTTATAGTCAAGATAATATTGGTATGGCAAAAAGTATTGTCGATCCTGCAAGTACATGTTTAATGTTGAGAGATGTATTTGAAGATGAGTATACAGGTGAGAAAAATGCTTTAAAGGTATACAGATTTGATGGAAAAAACAATAAATCAAAAATACCTGTCAAACTGGACGAAGGCAAGCATTATCAGCTTATTTTCATTTGTAAAAACCGTGAGGGTGCTGCAAGTAGTATACAGATTGTATGTGAGCATGATATGAGTAGAAACATACTGAAAGAAGTTGGTTTTACTTCTGTCCCAGTTGATTTTTAAATTTGTGATGGAGGCGGTGAGCGTGTATTAATGCAGATGAACTAAAGGAATACATTATAGAGAATAATTGTATAGAAGAGATTTTATTATCGTTGGAATGTCATGGACTACACGAATATCCTACTGAATGGAGAGCCGCCTTGCCACAAGGTAATAATAAAACTGCTATATGTGTAAAGAAAGATACATTATCAGTGGCGATTAGGAGTTCGGAAGAAAATAAGCGTGGAGATATTTTTACATTGGTTATGACAATAAAAGGTATATCTTTTGGAAAAGCTAATAAATATCTCCACAATATTTTAGGTTTGAAATATTCATATAGCAAGGGTGACAACAAAGATAATAAGAAAGATCCATTAGCAATCTTCAAAAAGGTGAAACGCCAAAGATACACTGTAGATAAAGATGTTCCAGTGTATGATGATTCATGTATGAAAGAATATACTGATTTACCATATATTGATTGGGTTCGTGAAGGTGTTATGCCTTTTGCATGTAAAAGATTTAACATTGGATATTCATATGATAGAAAACGAATTGTCATTCCTGAACGAAAGTGGGATGGAGATGACAATGAATATATAGGTATCAGTGGAAGAACCACTGTACCAAATTATGAGATGTTTGATATTCCGAAGTTTTTTAAATTATCCAAAACATATCCAAAAGGAATAAATGTATATGGATTAAATGAGAATTATCAAACAATTCAAGAAGCTGGTTTGTGCGTTGCGTTAGAAGCACAGAAATCAGTGCTTAAAAGGTATTCACGAAAAGATGGTACGGCTGTTGCAATAGGAAATTGTGAATTTACAGAAGAACAAGTTAGGATACTGATTAGCTTAAATGTAGAGATTGTCGTGGCATTAGACGAAGGAATTGATATAAACCATATTAGACAGGAATGTGATAAATTTTATCCTATTAGAAAAGTAAGTTACATATATGATCGTTGGGATTTGATTAAGAAAGGTAGTAAAGACAGTCCTGCTGATATGCCAAATAAAGTATACAACTTCCTTCTCAAGCATCGTGTTTTATATGATGAGTCAGAAAGGAGAAAGTTAAGAGATTGGCAAGAAAGACAAGTAAAGAATTAACAGAAATTTGTAACAAGTTTGGTGTTGATACATTATGGTCATGGTCAAGGTATCATTGTTACAAACAAGATAGATGGGAATATTTTTTGAAATACATCCTACACAAGAAAGAAGATAGAACAAATAGTATTTATTGTATATCTGGTGGTAATGTACATGATATTATTGAGCAGCTATATACTGGTAAAATTAAATATGAGGATATGCCAGATTTATATGAAGATAGCTTATTTACAATGAATTGTGCAGAACTCAAATACAATCGCAGTGATTCTGATAAAAATGATGCAATAGCAAATAAATATGAAAATTGCATTAGACATTTCTTTAAAAATCATAATCTGATTACTTTCCCACATAAAGTTGAGCATTTTATTACGATTAAAATTTCTGATGATATTTACATGCAGGGATATATTGACATGCTTTATATCGAGCCATACAAAGACGAAAATGGCAATGAGAAAAAGCGTGTGCATATTGTAGATTGGAAGACATCTACACGTTATCAAGGTGCAAAAATTGATGCAGAGTGTGGTCAGTTAGTTATTTATGCTGAAGGTATTAGGCAAGCATTAAATATTCCATTGGAAGATATTGTATGCGAATGGAATTTCTTAAAATACGTCACAGTTACCATTGAACAGAAAAATGGTAAGAAAAAAGATAGATACATAGAAAGAAATTCTATAGGCGAAAGTCTTATCAATACGGCAAAGATGTGGCTGAAAAATTTCGGATATGAAGATGAGATTGATAAATATGTTGATGAGATGATGTTAAACAATAATATTGATTGCTTACCAGATGAGGTTAGAGAAAAATTTGAAATCCATGATTGTTATGTACAAGTACCTCTAACAGAAGAAAAGATTAACGATTTAGAAGAAGACATTATCAATACAATCAAAGAAATCAGCTCTAAAGAGAGAGAATATAAGGATAGTGAAGATGAAAATATCTTTTGGCAAGAAGTGACAGATGCCGATGAATTCAGATTGGCAACCCTCTCAGGATATTCTAGGTCGTTGCATAAACCATATGACCAGTATTTGAAAGAGAAGGAATTGTTTAAAGAAGAAACTGAATCTGATTCTGATGCAGACGAAGATGATTTATTGGCATTTGTGAATAGTTTATAGATATAGGTAGGTGAGAAGTTGAGCAATTTAACAGTATTACATTTACATAGTATGGATTCTAACCCATATAGCGGTCTTGAAGTTGACTCAATCACCCCTTTTCAAGCTTATATTGACAAAGCAAAATCAGAAGGAATGAAAGCCATCGCTTTTACAGAGCATGGCGCAGTCCTTCATAATGTTGCAAAAAGACAGGCATGTGAAAAGGCTGGGTTGAAATATATTAATGCAGAAGAATTCTATGTAACAGAAAAAATTAATATGGATAATCTGCAAAGAGACAATTATCATTGTTGCTTATACGCAAAGAATTATGATGGGGTATTAGAACTTAACAAACTTTCTTCTGATTCATTTAATCGTAATGATGGTCATTTTTATTATAATCCACGAATTACCTTAGAGGAACTTGAGAATACATCAGATAATATTTTAGTATTAACAGCTTGTGTTGCAGGTATGTTATGCAAAGGAACGAAAGAAGTACAGGAAAGATTTCTGAAATTCCTTATTAAAAATAAGCATAGATGTTGGTTGGAAATACAGCCACATAATTTTGACGTTCAGATTTATTACAATCAGTATTTGTATAGAATTGCTCAGAAATATGGAATGAAGCTTATTGCTACAAGCGATGTACATGCCATTGACAAGGATCATATGATGGGTAGAGCCGTAATGCAGAAATCAAAAAATGTTAATTTCCATGACGAGGATGCGTGTGATTTATCATGGAAATCTTATGATGATATGGTTGCTGCCTTTGAATTACAGAATGCATTACCAAAATCAATTTATCTTGATGCAATCGAAGAAACAAATAGATTCGCAGATAATATTGAATCATATGAATTAGATTATAGTAATAAATATCCAAGATTATATCCTGATGCTGAGAAAGAATTTAAGGCACGAATAGTTCAAGGCGTAAAAGAACGTGGGATAAGCAAACTCCCAAATTATAAAACAGAGTATATTCCAAGGATACAGGAAGAGTTAGAAACATATAAACATAATGACGCTATTGATTTTATGTTACTCGATTCAGATTACAAGAATTGGTTGCTGAAAAATAATATGCACTATGGATGTTCAAGAGGTTCTGTATCTGGTAGTGAGATTGCATATTTGATTAAATGTACTGATGTTGATTCAGTTAAATATAAGCTTAACTTCTCACGATTTATGAATCCTGAAAGAATGTCATTGGCTGATGTAGATACTGATATTTTCGCAGAAGATAGATATAAAGTGCGTGAGTATCTATTTAATAAGGAAGGTTTGTATTGTTGTAACATTATTACTTTTAATACAATTCAGTTAAAAGCAGCAATAAAAGATGTCGGTAGAGCATATGGAATGACTCCTGATCAAACACAAGAATTATCAAATATGGTAGAAACTGATGATAAAGGCAAAGATTATATGCCAGAAAAAATCAGAGAACAATATCCAGAAATGTTTAAATATGTTGATATGGTAATTGGCACGATTACATCACTTAGCAGACATGCAGCAGGAATTGTTTGTAGTCCTACAGATATAAGATATGATTTTGGAACATTGTCTATTACATCAGATCCACGTCCTGTAAGTCAGATTGACATGCACGAAATTGATTCTTTGAATTATGTAAAACTAGATTTGTTAGGATTAAATGCCGTTGGCTTAATTGATGGTGCTTGTAAACTTGCAGGTATAGACTATTTAACACCTGATAAAGTTAATTTCTCAGATGAAAATGTTATTAACTCAATAGCAGAAGATACAACCTTAATATTTCAGTTTGAAAGTGGTTTTGCAAGTGATTCATTAAAAAGAACACTTAGTAAAGAAACTTTGGAGAATATTAAAGCACAGAATGATAACATCTCATATCTTGATGTAATGGCTATGGTCAGTGGTGCTATTAGACCAGCAGGTGAATCTTATAGAGAACAGTTATTCAATGGTATTTACAAAGATAATGGCAATGAAGCACTTAATAATTTCTTGAAACCTACGCTTGGTTATTTAGTATATCAGGAACAAATTATTGATTTCTTACATGACTTCTGTGGATTTACTATGGGACAAGCAGATATTGTCCGTAGACATTTTGCTAAAAAAACAGGTACTGAAGCAGATATACCTATCATTGAAAATGGTGGATATATGGTAGACATTCATGGTAATAAAGATGATAGATATATTCCAGGATTTATTGCAATTGCGCAAGAGAAGTATGGAATGACCGAAGCTGAAGCAAGAGAGACTATAAAATCATTCTTGGTAGTAATCGAAGATGCATCTAATTATTTGTTTTCACGAAATCATTCCGTTCCATATAGTATGATAGGTCTGTTTATTGGATGGTTAAGATATTACCATAAGATTGAGCTATTAACATCAGCATTAAATGTTTATGTAGACAATAATGAAAAGATGTCAAACATTAAAGAATATATCAAATCACAAGGTATAGAGATTAAAGGAATAAAATTCGGTAAATCTAAAGCACAGTATTTCATGGATAAAGACGAAAATGCCATTTATCAAGGAATCTCTTCTATAAAATATTGTAATGATCAGATCGCAGACGAATTATATGAATTGTCTAAAAATCATTATGATAATTTTGTCGATTTACTTTCTGACATTATATCAAAAACATCTGTGGATGATAGACAATTACATATTCTTACAACACTAAATTTCTTTTCTGAGTTTGGCAAGAATAAATATTTGCTATCAATTATTGATATGTACAATTTATTAGGAAAATGCAAGACATTGAAAAAAGATAAAATTGCATCACTGAACATTAGAGAAGAAGATGTAAGAAAATGTGCAGAGAAAGAGACACCTAAACAGTATAGCAATGTTGATAAAGACAAACTTGTTAAACTTATGATAAGCGGTTTAGAGAATAAGCCATTATCAATAAAAGAACAGATTGTATATGAACAAGAGTATCTTGGAAACATAATGTATAAAAATCCGAAAGCACCAAAAGATATGTATTATGTGCTTGAATGTAAATTCTATAAGGATAAAACAAAACCATATCTTATGCTTTATAACATGAGAGATGGCGAGTATCTAAAAACAAAAATCACTTCTGGAAAGTCATTCATTGAATCCCCATTTATAGCAGGTAATGTCATCAATGTAAAAGAATTTGGTGAGAAAAATAAAATGAAGAAAGTTGGTGGCGATTGGATTAAAACAGATGAAAAAGAGAGAATAGTAAAGAAGTGGGACGTATATTAGAAGGAGATGCAAAGTTGGACAAAATAATTGAGTTTAAATGTGTACCAGAAAGACTTGTATATAATTCTACTGACTTCAAAATATATGGTGTTTCTGTCAATTCATTTGAATATCCTGATGTACAGATTGGAAAATATGGTACAGCAACTATTAAAGGTAATATTTCAGAACTTAATCTTGGAGTTGATTACATTATAAAAGCAAAGGAGGTATCCGATTCTCATGGAGTCGGATACGATGTAATCAATATTAAAAGAGAGAAACCTACTACATTAGCTGCGACACGAAATTTCTTATATGAAATTCTTACACCAAATCAGACAGATGTGTTATTAGAAGCATATCCCGACATCGTAGATAGAATAATGAATAATAGATTAGATGACATTGATTTATCAAAAACAAAAGGTATTAAAGATTATACATTCAATGTTATTAAGAATAAAGTCATAGAAAATTTCAAATTAGCTGAAATTGTAGAAGAATTCAGAGGATTATTTAATCTTTCAACAGTAAAAAAACTGTATGACAAATACACTTCTGTTGACAAAATCAAGGAAGTTATTAGAGAAGAACCATATCAATGTCTTTGTAGATTAGGTGGGATTGGTTTTAAAACTGCCGATTCTCTATTGTTGACATTGGACAAGGATGGTAAAGAATGTCAAAAGACTGGGAAAAAGCCAGTTTTATTCTTTGGATTTGATCTTATAACATCATATCAGAGAGCGAAAGCTTGTGTAGATTATCTACTTGATGAGAACGAAAATAATGGTAATACATATATGCATGTTGGTGATTTGAAAAAACAGTTTGATGTATTAGTGCCAGAAGCAAAAAGTAATTTACCTCTTATTCTCAAAGGTGATAATGATGTGATATTTGATAGAGAGTTATTAAGCGTGTGTAAAAAAGAAACGTATGAAACAGAGAAATATATAGCAGAGAGAATAAAAGAAGGATTACAGATACATACAAAATGGGAGTGTAATTGTTCAAAGTTTCAGGAACTTGATGGTTTTAAACTAACTGAGAATCAGTGTAAAACATCACAATATATGTGTGAAAATAACATTGTTCTTCTTGTTGGATATGGTGGTAGTGGTAAATCTTCAAGTACACAGGCATTTGTAAATATGTTAAATGCTTATAACAAAAGGCATTTACTTTTAGCACCAACTGGTAGAGCTGCAAAGGTACTGTCAGGTTTTACAAATGAAAATGCTATGACAATTCATAGAGGTCTTATGTATATGCCACCTGCTGATTGGGGATTTAACGAAGAGAATAAATTGCCATACGATGTAGTAATTGTGGATGAGTTTTCAATGGTAGATATTTTCTTATTTAGGAAATTGCTTGAAGCTATAGATTTTGAGAAAACAAAATTACTTCTTATTGGTGATGATGCACAGATTCCTTCCGTTGGTGCTGGTAATGTACTTTATGATTTGTTGAAATGTGAGGATATTCCTACTATTACACTTGATAAGGTATTCCGTTATGGTAAAGGTGGTTTATCTACGGTTGCTACAGATACACGAACTGGTACTGAATATTTAGATAAGACCAAAACAGGTATGCAAGTGTTTGGTGAAGATCAGTCATATATATTTATGCCGATTCTTCAAGATAAACTTGTTGGATATACTGTAAAACTTTATCAGACATTATTATCAAAAGGATATTCTGTTGATGATATTGCAGTGTTATCTTGCTATAACGTAGGTGATTTTGGAACAGTAGCATTAAATAAGAAGATACAAAATGCTGTTAATTCTAATCCAAAGGCGAAAATTACATTTGGAGATACAGAATTCAGATTGAATGACATTGTAATGAACTATGCTAATGATTATAAAGCAATCATCTATAATGAGGAATATATTGATGATAAAAATACAACATTTATTGCTAATGGTGAATCTGGTAGAGTTGTAAAAATTCTAAAAGATGCAATGGTTGTTGATTATGATGGAACGCTTATCTATATCCCAAAAAGTTCTATGAAAAATATTCGATTGGCTTATGCTATCAGTACACACAAATCTCAGGGTGGTCAGTTCAAGGTGGTTGTTTTAATCACACCTAAAGCCCACACATTCATGTTGAATTCCAATTTGTTATATGTAGGAGAAAGTAGAGCAAAAGAAAAATGTTATCACCTTGGAGAAATTCGTACAGTAAATAATGCACTTAAAAAGAAGGAAAATTTTGATAGAAAAACAATGCTTCAGATATTTATGAAAGCAGAATAGGAGAATATATGAATAGTAAGTCAAGTATTTTTGATTCGATTTTAAACACAATTGAATCAGAAGATATTAGAAAATTTGCAGAAAGATGTATTGAAACAATCCCAGATTATTTTTGGAATGTAGGTGCGTCAAGTACGGGAAAATATCATCCTCGATATGCTCTTGGTGATTTAGGATTGGCAAGACATACATGTGCTTTGGTAAGATTCTTAAATCATATTTTTGCGGTTGATTGCTTTGGTAAAAATTTTACTCAAAGAGAAAAAGATTTAATGAGAGTTGCAGGAATGATGCATGATTCACGAAAAAGCGGAAATGATAATGACTTTACAAAAAATAAATATACAAAGTTTGATCATCCTCTTTTAGCAGCTAATGTTATTCGTGAATTAAAAGGCAATGAACTTCCTGATGAAGAAATCGAAATGATTGCAACTACAATTGAAAGCCATATGGGTGCATGGAATACTGATAAAAGAAGTTCAACGGTATTACCATTGCCTAAAAACAAATATCAGACAATTTTACACTTAGCAGACTACCTTGCAAGTCGTAAAGATATTGAAGTTCTGTTTGACGGATTTGAAGTACCAAAAAAAGGAAGTCGTTAAGTTAGAGGATTATGTTCTAAACTTTGGAAAACATAGTGGCGAGAAACTTGTTGATGTTGCTCAGTCAGATCCAAGTTACATATCATGGGCTAAAGAAAATATGAATAGAGAACCAATTAAGAGTTTATTGGCTCAACTGTAGAGAATAATACAATAGAGGATTTCTGGAATGCCCATAAATAGGGCGTTTCAGAGACTCAAAAAGCCAAGGAAAGACGGATTTCTTTTGAAATTTAAAACTATATGTAGTGTTTGAACTAACTAACGACACTGTATATTGTATGTGGTTAGGAGAAATAATATGGATTATAATTCAAAACTTCAAAAATTATTTAATGAAGCCAGCAAAGATGGATATGAATTAATAGATGGTAAGTTTGAAAAAATACAAGATGATAAATTCCCAGTAATGGAAATCTTTTTTGTAGATAATACAACATATGAAGATTATGGACATTTTCATATTTATAAAAGAACAACAAAAATATCACAAGACGATTATAATTCTATTTTATCTTACGCTAAAGAGAATAATTACAAGGAGTTTAAATGCAATTTTGAAAAAAGTAATGATTTTGTAAATGAAATTATTTTTAAAAATGATGACTCATGTATTGATTTTCAAAATAGAAACATTGGTGGAAATATAAAAATAGTATATAGTGATGATTATTATATTTACAGCGATGGAGATGAATGTGTAGATTTATATTTTACAAAAGAAGATGACGATGATGATTTTCCAAGAGGATATATTAGCTTCTATATGATTGAAATGCAAGACTTTGAGAAAGCAGAAAGAGTAAATTTACATTTAAAAAAATTCATGAGAGAAAATTAAAGATATAGTTCTCATCCGTCAAAATATGTGGTGGTGGAATATGTAGACACAAGTATGGCTATCGAGTAGAGAGAAATTTGGTAAAACATAAAGGAATATCGCCCACCAGTTAAGTGGGAGTACGGTGGTTCTTCATCCTTGGTAGCCCAAGATCTGTACAATAAAAATGTACATGTAGGGTGAAAATCCCTACCCACATAATTATATAGAAAATAGATATAATAAGGAGATTAATATGCAAAAAATTATAAACACATTGGGGAAATATGAATTGTCTAGTGTTCATGAAGAGAAATTCGATAAAGGTATTACATCAGCAAGATGCATTGATGCAGACAAACAAATAGCAAACAAAATTGCAGAACTTGAAAAGAGAGTTTTGGAGTTAAAAGAATTACAAGAATTTATGCAAACAAATAATCAAGCATATTATTTTGAAGATAATGCTAGTAATTTTGGTTATACAGATAAATTTGGAAATCCTTATGAATATAAGAAAGCATATAATAAGCATATTTTAATTGATAAAGATTTTAATGTGTATGAGATAGTTGGATATGAAAATGTAAAAGATGTTACATTTAAAAGTAATCATGTAATACAGATTTGTAAAATTGTAAAACTAATTCCTTTGGGAAAATAGATATTAAAATTAAATTTCAAAAAGATGAAGTTATTGTAACAATTATGAAAAACAAATCCGACAACACTTATTCTTTTTTAATCTAACAAAAGAACATATTTATCCATGTAATTTTAATAATATAGATGACGCATTAATATTCGTTGCATTTCTTAGAGCAATTCGCTCAAATTTCCATAAACAAAAAAAAGAATAAATAGGAGGTACATTACTTGCAGGTAAGAATAATATCATTCAGTGATAATTATGAAGGGTATAAACTTAAAGGATATACTGATATAGATAATATAAGCGAATTAATAAAAACACTTAATTATATGAAAGAAAATGACATACCAATAACAATCAATACGGAAGATATTGTTGATACAGATGGAGAAGATTACTACATAAGAAGTTTTAGTGTTGTATTCCCTAAAGTTGGTGGTGAAATTATTCCTCATATAGTTATCTATGTGGAAGAGGTATAAAAAATGAATAAAAAATTATTACTGATAATTATTATCATCTTACTTATTTTAGGCATATTTATCAGCTTATGTATGAGTAAAATGATTTTCAATTTGATAAAGAATTCCAATATGCCCAATTGGTTAAAGTGGATAATACTAAGAAGTTATTAAGGAAGTAGGTGAATACATGGAATGGAATGTATATTTTCATGACTTCAACAGAAATGAAATTATTACATACAACATATTTAGACATTATAAGTTTAATGAAGAGGTTCAGAAATTAATTCATAGTAAAATTGATAAGATAGAATTCAAGGAAAAGCTAAGAAAAGAACTCATGTATTGGTTTTGGTCAAAATGTGAATATGAAATAGTTATATCACCTTGGGTTGGTAGAAATAAAGAAGAAGCTGAAGTTAAGATTGATATACATGATCAGGTAATGTTGAATTTTAATAGATTCGTTGATTACTGTTGGTCATTTAAGGAGAAATAATATTATGGGAACAATTACAATTTTATCAGAAACAACTAAGAATCCTATTACATTAATGGGGCAAAGGGCAGGAGTGTGTTGGGGAGCAAATGTTTCTGACAATGAAAAGAATTATAAGCGTGGATTAGACTGTATTAAGTCAGGGCATGGACGTGTTATGGAATATGTCAATGTAGAAATGATTATTAATGGATATTCCGCTAAAGTTTTAAGAGAATATTATACACATATTGGTGGAGCACCAACAAGATTACAGGCAAGTACAAGATATATTGATTATTCAAAAGGTGATGGTTTTACATATACTACTCCAAGTTCTATTAATAAAAACGGATATTATCCTGTATGGAAGGCATTAATGGATACTATCAACAGAACTATAAAAACAATGATTGACAATGGAGTACCAGTAGAAGATGCAACTATGGCGTTACCATTAGCATACTCATCAAAAATGGTAGACAAGCGTAATCTTAGAAATCTTGTTGATATGAGTAGGCAACGTATGTGCAGTAGAGCATATTGGGAATACAGAGAGCTTTTTAGAGATATTTGTAATGCTTTGAGAGGATATTCAGATGAATGGAAGTGGATTGTAGATAATCTTTTTCATGCAAAATGTGACGAGGTTGGATATTGTACCGAAGCTAAATCATGTGGAAGAAAGCCAGAGAGGGAGATGTGATTACTATGGCATCTTTTTATATTATTTCGGAAAAAGAATATAAGGAATATAAGGAATTAAAAAAGAAAAATAAACCAATGAGAAAACTGCTTGGATATGATAAATGTTATTGTCCTGTGTGTAATTATGTGGTTGATAATGCCGTTCCAAGACAGAATTATTGTGATAGGTGTAGACAGAGGTTATATAAAAGATGGTATAAAAAGAAATAGGAGGATATGAATGGATAAATTTGATATAGTAGCCAGAGTAAGAGAACTCAATAGAGCATCAGAGGCTTATTACAATACTGGACAACCTATTATGAGTGATTATGAATTTGATAAGAAAATAGAAGAACTCAAACAATGGGAAGAAGAAACGGGTATTGTATTATCTAATAGTCCAACACATAATGTCGGTTATCTAGTTGCCGATGAACTAAAAGAAGTAAAGCATAATCATCTAATGCTTTCTCTTGATAAAACAAAATCTGTTGAAGAATTAATTGAGTTTCTTGGAGATAAAAATGGTTTTTTATCTGTAAAGTGTGATGGTTTAACCACCTCACTTCATTATATTAATGGAGAATTAATTGGTGCAGAAACTAGAGGTGACGGAGTAACAGGCATAGAATGCCTTCAGAATGTTTTGACAATGAAGAATGTACCAAAGGAAATTCCATATAAAGACGAACTTATCATTGATGGAGAAACAATTATCGGATGGGACACTTTCAGAGAGATTAATGATAAACTTCCAGAAGATAAGAAGTATAAACATCCAAGGAATCTCGTATCTGGTTCATTACAGTTACTTGATAGCAAAGATGCTGCAAGTAGAAATATGAGATTTGTGGCTTGGAGAGTTATCAAAGGATTTGAGCATAAGTCAGTTTTTTTTGATTTAAAAAGAGCAGAAAGTAATGGGTTTGAAATTGTCCCAATGTGGAGTTATTCAAATAATTGTTCAGACAAAGAAAATCTTTCAAAAATGCTTGAAGATTTAAGATATGAAGCTGATTTTCATAATATACCTTATGATGGAGCTGTTATGGCAGTTGATGATTATAAAATTGCTGAATCTATGGGAAGAACGGATAAATATTTTAGACATTCTAAGGCTTATAAGTATGAAGATGAATTATTTGAAACAGTACTTACAGATATTGAATGGAATACCTCTAAGACAGGATTAATAAATCCCGTGGCAATCTTCGAGCCAGTAGACTTAAATGGAGCAATTACAACAAGGGCAACACTTCACAATATTACATATATTAAAGATATGATGCTTGGTCTTGGAGATAGAATTAGAGTTTATCGTTCTAATATGGTTATTCCAAAAGTACATGACAGTATTGATAAGAGTGGTAACTTTAAAATTCCTGATAAATGTCCTATTTGTGGTCAGCCTACAAGAATTATCAAGGATAACGATTCAGAAGTTCTTTATTGTACTAATGAGGATTGTAAAGGACGATTACTTGGCAAACTTACACATGCTGTGTCCAAGTCGGCACTTAACATTGATGGTTTTTCAGAATCTACGATAGAAAAATTTATTAATCTTGGTTGGTTAAATTCCATTAAGGATATTTATCATTTATCAAATCATGAAAACGATATGAAAACCATAGATGGATTTGGTAAAAAATCTGTTGAAAAACTTCTTAATTCTATCGAGAAATCTCGTAAAACAACTCTTGATCGTTTTCTTTACAGTTTATCAATTCCATTACTCGGTAAGTCAGTAAGTCAGGATATTGCTGAAAATTGTACAATAGAGAATACTTCAAGTATAGGTAATTTTATGCAAATTATGATTACTGATGGTGCAGAACATTTTAGAAGTATATCAGGTATAGGAGATAGCCTTATAAATTCTTTAAATTCGTATTTCAATATACATTGTTCAGAAATATTTGAACTAACAAAAGAGTTTAAATTTGAATCACCTATAGTCTTAGATGAAACTCCAAAAACATTACAAGGTAAAACATTTGTTGTAACTGGTTCTGTCAACCATTATAAAAATCGTGATGAACTAAAAGCTGATATAGTTGTTCATGGCGGTACAGTTGTTGGTTCTGTAAGCTCTAAAACGTCTTATCTTATTAACAATGATATCAACTCAACAAGTTCTAAAAATCAGAAAGCAAAATCGCTTAATATCCCAATTATAACAGAAGAAGAGTTTCTGAAAATGCTCTAGCATAAAGGAGAATATATATATGGAGGTGATAATTTGAAACGAATATCAGCAATATGCATAATAACATCGTGGATAATATTATTAGTATTGCCATTTATTTCAATTCGGGCAATGCCTAGTAAAAGCAATAGTTGTAATGATTTAAAAGTTTATAACGATCTTATTTTATTAAATCGACTAGAATTAATAGAACCAGATATTATTCAAACGGTTGGTTATGTTGTTCACGAAAATCACGAAAACAATCCCAACCCTAACAAGAAGACAGAACAGAATAAAAAGGAAATACCTAAAGAAAAAAGCTATTGGTGTAATTGGGGTGAATTTTCTCTTAATGAAGAAGAGTTCAGACTTCTATGTAGAACTACTTATTGCGAAGGTGGTAATCAAAGCTCTAATACCCAAACATTAATTGCTTTGACAATTCTTAATCGTGTTAATTCTAACATATTCCCAAACAATATCTATGATGTAATTTATCAAGAGGATCAATATTCTGTAACTAAATGGAGCGATTTTGACCAATATGAATGGACGGCACTTACCGAAAGTGCAGTAATTAATGCTTTAAACGAAAATAATTATCCGCGTAATTTATATTATTTTCGCACTAAACATTTTCATTATTTTGGTGTTAGTTATATGCAAGCAGATGATTTATATTTTTCAACTGAGAATTAAATGAGAATTAAAAAGGAGGATAATTTAAATGGATACAGGAATTAATTATAACGCTATCACAATAGATGATTGTATAGACAATTATGAAAAGAAAAATAAAACAACTATTATTAACGATGGAAAAATAACGGGATTTGAGGATAAAGAATGTTAGTATTAATGGGGAAAACGGCTTCGGGCAAGACTGAATTGTTAAAACATTTAGTTGGTCGGTATCATTTCAAGCCGATTGTAATTTACACGACACGACCAATAAGAGAAGGGGAAATTCCTGATGTTACATATCACTATATATCTGAAGGAGAATTCATGGAAAAAATAAGTAAAGGCTTCTTTGCAGAATGGAAGATATATAAAACAGTTGAGGGAAACTGGTATTATGGATCTGCTGCGTCAGATTATAAAAATACAAATATATTCGATATAGTGATATTGACACCAGATGGGATTCGACAAATTCAGGAAAATGGGTTGAAAAATATACGGATATTTTATATTAAATGTCCAAAACATATAAGACGGAAAAGACTAAAAAATAGAGGGGACAAACTTTTAGAAATTAAAAGAAGGATGAGAGCCGATGATAAGGACTTTAAAATAATTTCTTTTCCATATTATTCAATAAAAAATAAGGGTTATATAGATAAAGCATTAAATAAGATTTTAACAGAATATTTTATTGGGAGAAATAATATTTATGGCGAAAAATAGAATAATATATTTGGCAGGAAAATGTAATGGACTCTCAATAACGGAACAGAATTTATGGAGGGTGCATATTAAAAATATCTTTGAATGTAATTATGATGATGTAATCGTAATAAATCCAAATGATTATTTTAATTATTTCCAAAAATTACATAAAACAAATAAACAGGTTAAAGAATATTATATGTCTTTAATTGATAAGAGCGATTTAGTAATAGTAAATTTGAATAATTCAGATAGTAGTGTAGGTACGGGACAAGAACTTGAACACGCACGAATGATGAATATCCCTATTATCGGATTTGGAACGGAAAATGTATATCCTTGGGAGGCAGAGGTAGATTGTCAAGTGGTTTTTGACCGTATTGAAGAGTGTATAGAATATGTAAATAATTACTATTTAAACTTAAGATAAAGGGAGGAGATCAAAATTAATATTATAACAACACACAGTTTAGCGCGCGAATTATTAAATAAACCAGATGATTACTTAACAGTAAGTGTTGATAATAGAGAATATATAATTAAGGGGATTAAACCTATTAAAACTCATGCAAATTGTGATGATAGTTTCACGCACAAATCATTAATTTGCGAAGAATCTAGCGGAAATATAATTAGATAGTTGATTTCTTATGAAATCGAGAAAGGAGATAAAATTTGTACAATGTAATAAAAAAAGATGGCACTATAGAGCCTTATAATGAACAGAAGATTATTGATGCTTGTAACAAAGCTGCTAGACGTGCCATGTATGAGTTGTCAGGCAATGATTATGCGCAGATTTTAAACGATGTATTAGTAAAAATAGATGAGAGTTATGACGAAGATACGGATATTGAAATTTACGACATGCATAACATTGTAGAATCTGTTTTGGAAGAAGATTTTCCAACAGTTGCAAAAATGTATAAAGAATATAGAAACTACAAAAAAGACTTTGTACACATGATGGACAAGGTATACGAACGTAGTCAGTCTATTAGATATATTGGAGATAAAAGCAATGCTAATACTGACTCTGCTCTAGTAGCAACAAAAAGAAGCCTTATTTACAACGAATTAAGCGGAGAACTGTATAAGAAATTCTTTTTAACTTATGATGAAAAACAGGCTGCAAAAGATGGATATATTTATATTCACGATAGGAGTGCAAGGCTTGACACATTTAATTGCGATTTATTTAGAGTTGGCGAGGTTATGAAGGGCGGTTTTGAAATGGGTAATATTTGGTATAATGAACCAAATTATCTTGATACTGCTTTTGATGTAATGGGAGATATTATTCTTTCAACAGCCGCACAACAATATGGAGGATTTACAGTTCCAGAAGTAGATAAAATTCTTGAACCGTATGCAGAAAAATCATATAAAAAATATTATCAAGAGTATATGGGTATTGCAGATGATATAAAAGCGTTAGTGATACCACAAGAAAAAGCTTGTAAATATGCAATAAATAAGGTTCAGCGTGACTTTGAACAAGGGTGGCAGGGCATTGAAATGAAGTTAAATTCTGTTGGATCAAGCCGAGGGGACTATCCTTTTGTCACGATGACAATTGGTTTAGCCACATCTACTCTTGGTAAAATGGCTGCCATTTCTCTTCTTAAGGTTCATTCAGAAGGACAGGGTAAGAAAGGGTTTAAACGTCCTGTATTATTCCCTAAGATTGTATTTTTGTATGACAAAAATCTTCATGGAGATGGTTCAGATAAATATCCGAGTGCAGATGTATTTAATGCTGGTCTTGACTGTAGCAGTAAGACAATGTATCCAGATTGGTTATCATTAACAGGTGATGGATATGTTGCAGAAATGTATAAGAAATATGGGAAAGTGGTATCTCCAATGGGCTGCCGAGCTTTCTTATCGCCATGGTATGAAAAAGGTGGTATGCATCCAATAGACGAAAATGATAAACCGATATTTGAAGGGCGTTTTAATCTTGGTGTTGTTTCTCTTCATCTTCCTATGATTCTTGCAAAGGCTCGTAGGGAGTCTAAAGATTTCTATGAAGTCCTTGATTACTATCTTGAATTAATCCGTGGATTGCACAAAAGAACATATGATTATATTGGTGAATTAAGGGCAAGCGTAAATCCAGTTGCTTTCTGTGAAGGTGGTTTGCTTGGTGGCAATTTAAAGCCAACAGATAAGATCAAAACAATTCTTCCACCAATGACAATAAGTTATGGAATTACTGCATTGAACGAATTACAAAGACTTTATAATGGTAAATCTATTCGTGAAGACGGGCAGTTTGCATTAGAAGTTATGCAATATATCAACGATTATACAAATCGAATTAAAGAGGAAGACCATATTTTATATGCAATTTACGGCACTCCTGCCGAATCGTTGTGTGGTCTTCAGATTGAACAGTTTCGCAAGATTTATGGAATCATTGAGAATGTATCTGACAAGCCTTATGTAAGTAATTCGTTCCATTGCCATGTGTCAGAACAGATGTCACCTATTGAAAAACAGGATAAAGAAGGACGTTTCTGGAATTTATTTAATGGTGGAAAGATTCAGTATTGCAGATACAATTTAGGATATAACAAAGAAGCAATTAAAACACTTATTCTTCGAGCAATGGATAAAGGCTTTTATGAGGGTGTGAATCTTGCAATGTGTTACTGTGAAGATTGTGGATATCAGCAAGTAGAAATGGATATATGTCCTAAATGTGGTAGTAAGATGATTACTAAAATTGACAGGATGAACGGATATTTGGGATTTACAAGAGTACATGGTGAGACAAGATATAACGAAGCTAAAAATGCAGAAATTGCAGATAGAGTTTCGATGTAAGGAGCGTGATTCATATCAATTATCATAATATTACACATGATGATATGAACAATGGAGATGGTCTGAGAGTCGTTTTATGGCTCTCAGGCTGTTCTCACCATTGTTATAATTGCCAAAATCCTCAAACATGGAATCTTGATAGTGGTATTCTATTTGATGAATTGGCAAAGCAAGAAATATTCACAGAGCTGTCCAAAGATTATATATCGGGCATTACCTTCAGTGGTGGAGATCCGCTACATGAAAATAATCTCGATGAAGTCCTAAATTTAATTCAACAAATCCGTACTTCTTTTCCTGAGAAAACCATTTGGTTATATACAGGCTTTTGTTGGAATGACATTATGTGTTCTTTCGCAGGATTACAAGCTGATTGTGTTGTTTTAGATAAAAAGGACATTGAAGCGTGGAAAAAGAGAAGAAAGATAATTTCTAATGTAGATGTGCTTGTTGACGGAGAATATATAGATGAGCAGAAAGACATAACGCTCAAGTGGAGGGGTTCAAAAAACCAAAGAGTCATTGATGTAAAGCAATCTCTCGTTCAGAACAAAGTAGTTTTATATTGTGATTAAAGAAGGAAGGTGATAACCACGTCATACTTAATAGATAAATTTAAAGGAATATATCGTCTTAAAGTACCTTATGATTTTAAAACAAAAGATTATAATCGTAAACTTAATGGCACATTAGAGGATATTGATGTTTATATTGATTGTTCATATGGAATAAAAATATATCATCATGGAAGAGACATTTTACAGGCATATATCCCATCAATCGGTACGGGAAAAAATATTATCAAGACAATTTATGCTAATTATATCAATCCTGGCAACTGTACAAAAGAGGTAAAAAGATATCCAGTGGAACGAAATGGTGAAGAAATCTATATAGAAAAAGAGAATATTTTTATTATAGATTCTGACATCTATAAATCCGATCTTTCGTTAAGTTCTAATATAATATTTGGATTAGAAGAAACAGACTCAGAAGTTCTATTCAAGTTCAAATATGTTGATTCTGACAAAGTAATTCCATTACTAAAACCAAAGACAAGTGGATCGAATATTAGTCCGTTCAGTTCAAAGAATTTACCTAAAAATAAGGACTATATAATACCAGATGATGAATTAACCCTCTATAAAGAAATAATCGCTCAAATTCCATCAGAAGGCATTTTAGCTATAACACATACCACAAACAAATTCGTCAAAACATTGGCAACAAAGAAAAACACAATAGAGAATATTAAAGCGGATATGAAGATTAAAGGACTTAAAGGAAAAGAATATATTCACTCGATAGGTCAATGGAACAATTATATAAAATATCTTAAGGAGGAATTAAAATTATGAAGTATTTTATAAAAACAGACAAGATTTCAAACTTGCACGAAATCAGTAGAAAGGTAGCAAGACTTGATGTTGAAGCAGATGTTAAACAGGGTAGATTTACAGTTGATATCAATAGTATACTTGGCACATATAGTCTTAATTGGGCAGTTGGAGTAACTCTTGAGTTTGTAAGAGAAGGTGAAGATAATGATAAATTAATATCATTTATATCTTCTTTGCCAGATACAATTTGCTCCAGATTAAAAGATGAATTAGGTGACGAAAATGACTAAATGCGAAAAATGCAAGAAAGCAAAATTCATATTAGATGAAAAACCTGAAAAAATAGAATGTACTGTTACTGGTAAAAAATTCATATATGGACAGCGAGTAAATTGTCCAGATGATCAAAAAGATAGAAAGTAGGTTAAATATGCGAAGAAAGATTAAAATTAAATATTTTAGCAAGGATATAGATAAATTGTCGTTCGTTGGTGGAAGAGATAAATCTGACTGGATAGATTTACGTTCAGCCGAAGACATAGAGCTAAAGAAAGGCGAGTTCCATTTAATCCCATTAGGAATTGGAATGAAACTGCCGAAAGGTTATGAAGCAAACATTGTACCACGCAGCAGTACATATAAGAATTTCAAAATACTTCAGACCAATTGTTTTGCGGTAATTGACAATTCTTATTCTGGCAATGAGGATCAGTGGATGATGCCCGTTGTTGCTATGGAAGATACAGTAATTCATAAGAATGATCGTATCTGCCAATTCCGTCTTAATAAAATTCAGCCAACAATTAAATTAGAAGAAGTTGAAAATCTTGATGATACATCAAGAGGGGGAATCGGAAGTTCGGGAACAAAATAAAATACTATATAGAAAGAGTGATTGTTATAGAAAATAAAATTTTGTTATCAATAAAAGAAGCTTCAAGCTTATTTGGTATTGGACAACATAGATTGCGAGCAATAATTTCTGAAGATTATGGTTGTAAATATCATTTAATGATGGGGCGAACAATCAAAATAAAAAGAAAAGCATTTGAGGTTTTTTTGAACGAGGCTGAACAGATATAATAGACAGGGTGTTTTGAGTGTGTTATAATTTCTTTGTACGCATTCGAGGCACCTTTTTAAATGGAGGCTAAGAATATGGCAAATAAGACAACAAAAAACAAGCCTGCGAGAAAAACACTAAGAACTAACGAATATTACAATCCTAAAACAAAGAGGTATGAATACCACTATAAGGATTGTCTTGGGAAAGAAAGAGTTATTAGTTCATATAGGCTTGAAATGACAGACCAATTACCTAAAGGTAAAAAGTCAACAAAGAGTTTGCGTGAAAAGGAGGCAGAAATTAACGCATATCTCAAAAACAACATTGATATTAATGGAACAAAACTTACTCTGTTAGAGGTTGTAGACAGATATCTCAATTCTTTATATAACAGAAAGAAATTAACACATAATACCAAAGTTGGTTATAATGTTACGGTAAATACGCTGAAACAATATAAACTGGGTTATATGGAGATTGGAAAAATTAGACCAGAACATTGTGAAGAGTGGCTTGCTGATATGAAGAAAAAGTATAGAGGTTCATCTATCCAGACACAAATTAGTCTTATTAAAAGAACCTTTGAATATGCTTTAGACTATGATTATGTAGCAAAGAATCCATTCAGACGCATTACAACAGACAGGAGCGACAGTAAGAAGATGGAAGCTCTTTCTGTAGAAGATATGAACAGGTTTCTTGATTTTTGTTTAAAAGACACTCATAGTTCACATTGCTATGATATGTTATATATATTGTTTTGGAGTGGATTAAGAGCATCAGAATTATGCGGACTTACTCTTGACAATATTGATATGGACAATCGAATGATAACCGTTGATAAACAGTTACAATGCATCAATCACACTCACGTTGTGCTGCCTACAAAAACAACGAATGGTGTAAGAACCATCCCTATGACAGATGGTGTGTATGAAAGTTTCCAGCGTATTATTGAGAATCGCTATTTAAAAGGCGATATAGAACCTGTATGTTATGATGAACAAGGAAATGTATATGAAGGATTTGTATTTCTTGCAACAAGAAGCAGAAGAACTATTACAAGAAGTCATGTAGAGGAATATCTACAAAATTGTATTAAAAGATTTAATAATGCGAATCCAGAAAATCCTATTCGTAAATTTGAACCTCATATTTGCAGACATACATTTGCCACGAATATGCAATATTTACCACCAAAGACATTACAATATATATTGGGGCATGGCAATATATCTACAACAATGGATAATTATGTGGATGTTAAGCCGGGGATTGAACAGCTTGCACAAATCAATGAGATAGCAAAACAACTAAATGCTAATTAGTATGAATTTTAGTATACTAAATATTTACTAATTATGATGTATAATGAAATGTAACGAAACATAATAAAATGTAACAAATTGAGATTTAGTAAATGCGAGAATAAACGATAAGTAGGCGAAAACGCCCTATTTAAAGGAGAAAAATAAGAATGATAGCAATTATAGATTATGATGCCGGAAATATAAAGAGCGTTGAGAAGGCGCTTGAGTATCTTGGACAGGAGACGGTTGTCACGAATGACAGCAAGCTGATTAAGAGTGCAGACAAAGTTGTGCTTCCGGGTGTCGGATCGTTTGGTGATGCTATGGAGAGACTGAATAAGTATGGCTTGACAGATACGATACGCGAGGTTGCTGATATGGGAAAGCCTTTTCTGGGAATATGCCTGGGATTGCAGCTGTTATTTGACAGCAGCGAGGAATCACCGGGAGTCGAAGGTCTTGGGATATTGCCGGGAAAGATAATCAGGTTCCCGGAAGACAAAGGCTTCAAGATACCGCAGATAGGATGGAATTCACTGGATATTAAGCCGGGTGCAAGGCTGTTTAAGGGCGTGCCGGATCAGTCATATGTGTATTTTGTACATTCGTATTACCTGAAGGCGGATGATGAGAATATTGTGGCTGCGACAAGCGAGTATGCGGCACATGTGCACGCATCGATTGAGAAAGATAATATTTTTGCATGTCAGTTTCATCCGGAAAAAAGTGGTGAGATTGGATTAAAGATACTTGAGAATTTTGCGAATCTGTAGGAGTTGTCATATGTATACCAAAAGAATAATACCATGCCTGGACTGTAATAACGGAAGGGTAGTTAAAGGAACTAATTTTGTTAATCTGAGAGATGCCGGAGATCCGGTTGAAGTGGCGGCGGCATATGATAAAGCCGGTGCGGATGAACTTGTATTTCTTGATATAACGGCAACGTCTGACGGAAGAAATACGACAGTTGACCTTGTAAGGAGAGTTGCAGCCAAGGTTTTTATACCTTTTACGGTAGGAGGCGGAATCAGGAGCATTGAAGATTTTAAAGTACTCCTAAGGGAAGGCGCGGATAAAATATCGATAAATTCGGCGGCAATAGACAGACCGGAGCTGATAAGTGAGGCAGCATTAAAGTTTGGAAGCCAGTGTGTTGTGGTTGCGATAGATGCGAAACACAGAACCGATGGCGATGGCTGGGAAGTGTATAAGGCCGGAGGCCGGATCAATACAGGACTTGATGCTGTGGAGTGGGCAAAGAAAGCATATGAGCTTGGCGCCGGAGAAATACTTCTTACAAGTATGGATGGAGACGGAACAAAGGCAGGATATGATATAGAGCTTACGAGGACAATTGCGGACAGTGTGGGAATTCCGGTAATTGCATCCGGCGGAGCAGGAACGATGGAGCATTTCTATGATGCCTTTGCTAAAGGACATGCAGAAGCAGCACTTGCGGCATCACTTTTTCACTATAAGGAATTAGAAATAACGGATTTAAAGAAATATCTTAAAGATAAAGGTATTTCAGTGAGGATTTGATAATGGCAGCGATAGATAACGATTGGCTTAAAGCAATGTCGGAAGAATTTCATAAGCCGTATTACAGAGATTTATTTTATTTTGTTAAAGATGAATATTCCAAGGAGGTTATATACCCACCGGCAGATGATATTTTTAATGCATTCCATTTTACACCGCTTAACAAGGTAAAGGTTCTGCTGCTTGGACAGGATCCCTATCATAATGTGAATCAGGCGCACGGACTCAGTTTTTCGGTTCCGCCGGATCAGAAAGAGATACCGCCATCATTGCAGAATATCTATAAAGAATTGCATGATGATCTGGGATGCTATATACCGAATAACGGATACCTCAAACATTGGGCGGACCAGGGTGTATTGTTGCTCAATACCGTGCTTACCGTAAGAGCACATCAGGCCAATTCACATCAGGGCAGAGGCTGGGAACAGTTCACTGACGCGGTCATTCAGGCGGTCAACGCGCAGGACAGACCGATTGTGTATCTGTTGTGGGGTGCGCCGGCAGGTAAGAAGGCGGCTATGCTCACGAATCCGAAGCACCTTGTGCTCAAGGCACCTCATCCGAGCCCGCTTTCAGCGTACAGAGGCTTCTTTGGATGCAGGCATTTCAGTAAATGCAACGAATTTCTTAAGGCCAATGGGGTTGAACCGATTGACTGGCAGATACCGAATATTTAACAGAATATGTTTTTTGGAAGCAGGGTGAAAATTCATCCTGCTTTTTTGAGACCAAAGGGGTGTAAATGCGTACATAATAGGTGAAAGCGCTTTTGAATCAGGCAAGGGAGGTGAACAGCGTGAATGATTCAGAGATTATAGAGCTTTATTTTCAGAGAGATGAGCAGGCTATTAAGGAAACGGATTCAAGATACGGAGGACTTTGTCACCATATTGCATATAATATTTTAAACAACAAAGAAGATGCGGAGGAATGTGTTAGTGATGCTTATGTCGGTGTATGGAATGCAATACCACCGGCGAGACCGGACAATTTTATGGCTTTTATAAGCAGGATAATCAGAAATTTATCGTTAAAAAAACTGGAATTTATCACCCGCGATAAGCGTTCAAGAGATATGTCGGTTTCGCTCGAAGAGCTTGAAGCGGTCCTTCCGGATGAAAGATGTGTGAAAGATATTACCGGGGAAGAGCTTGGAAGCGCCATAAGCAGATTTTTACGCGGACAGAAGGCGGAAGCCAGAAATGTTTTTATCCGGAAATACTATTTTTTTGACTCCGTTAAGGAAATTGCGGCAAGATACTCATTTACTGAAAGCAAAGTGAAAAATATGTTGTTGCATACCCGTAAGAAGTTAAGAGATTATCTGGTAAAGGAGGATATCTGGATATGAAAATAGTAAACGCAATAGGAAATATTGATGATAAGCTGATTGAATCAGCGGAAAAAAGCAGCCGGAAACCGCGGCGTTTGTGGGTAAAGTGGTGCAGTGCGGCTGCTGCGGCAGTTGTGTTGGTGCTTGCCGGTATTCTGATAGCGCCGCATCTGACACATAATAACAATAGCGGTGGCGAACGCGTATACAAATACCATGTCAACGGAGCTGAGAGCAATATTGCGTGGCCGTGGAAATACCTTACCGATGGTGAAAAATATCGTACCATAAGTCTGGACAACACGACATATAGTATAAGAAATTGTCGCATAATCGGTGATGAATTTCTGGGAGAAACAATCGGCGATGCAGTGGCGTCCGGAACGGATGATACAACAGGTAAGAAATATACGGCAACATTTAAGGTACGAAAGATTAAAGGAATTGCGCCTGAATATATGGTGGCGGCCGGAAATGACAAAGATTTCTATGTATATATGGTGAGTGACTTCAAGGATCCGGCTACCGTCGGTGAACTGTTAGAAAACTATAACCTTAGACAGAATATGCGTTTGGACAATTTTACGGAATGTTACGGATATGATGAAAAAGGCAATTACAGCATAGAGAATGATTCGTATATTTGGGATGTATTAACGGGATATCCGGACGCAAAACTGTGTTCAGATTATGCATTTAACAGGGATGGCATTGAGTATCTGACATTCTGCGTGAGTTCAGACGCACTTGGCGTGTATAAGAAAGTGATTTATATATCTGAAAGCGGGTATCTTGAAACCAATATTCTGGATTACGGTTACACATATTATATCGGGGAAAAAACAGCGCGTGAAATTATTGATTATGCCAGAAAGAACGGCAGAAAAGCAGAAAAAGTCGTATACGAGGCATCAATAGATGGTACGCTGACTGAAATAGGCGACGGATATGTTCTTATAGATGACAGCATTCTTTGCGAAGATGCCGGAAAAGGCAGAGTGTACAAGGTTTACACTGATGACATAAGGATGAGAAGATGTATTGAACTCGGAAATATCCAAACCGGAGATATAGTGTCCGCAAAGTACGATGGCGATATTTCCGAAAATAATGAAGTGAGCGGGGCATACTCGATATATACCGGAGAGCTTGTCAGCGGCGGACTTGTAATACCGGAGTAACTAATAATACAATATTAAAAGGTGTAAAAGCTCATAACTTTTACACCTTTTTGTTTTATATGTTTTTCATTGCTGTTGCAAGCATGAGTTTAATTCTGTTAAGCTGGTTGACTTCGCTTGCACCGGAATCATAATCGACGGCGATGATGTTGGCATCAGGGAATGCCTGACGGATTTCCTTGATGACACCCTTACCAACGATGTGGTTAGGCAGACAGCCGAACGGCTGACAGCATACGATATTCTTGGTGCCGCTGTTGATCAACTCTACCATTTCACTTGTGAGCAGCCAGCCTTCACCGGTCTGGTTACCGCTTGATACATACGGAACGGAAAGTTTCTGCAGATCCGAGATATGCATCGGTGCATGGAAACGTTTGCTCTGTGCGAGAAGTCTGCCGGAACGCTTTCTTAAGCCTTCAAGGAGTGTGATGACAGTTTTATTGATCATCAATGACTTACGGCTTGCTCCAAGATGCTCTGTCTTAAAGTAAGCATTCTGTGCACAGTACAGGAAAAATCCCATAAAATCAGGTACAACGGCTTCGCAGCCTTCCTTTTCCAGAAGTTCGACAATATTGTTATTAGCGGTAGGATGGAATTTGACAAGTATCTCACCGACAACGCCGACACGCGGTTTGGTTATATCAAGAAGCGGGAGATTATCAAATTCATCTATTATCTGTTTAACAACTTTATTGAATTTGCGGACCGACAAATGCGGGTCATCAAAACTCTTCGCACATAAGTCGCGCATTTTATCTGCCAGTGCGTTGGCTGAACCCGGAACCTTTTCGTAAGGCCTTGTCCTGTAGAGGACGTTCATGATTACATCACCATATTGTAAAGCCATCATGGCTTTCTTGAGAAGAGTATAATTATATTTCAGTCCTGAATTATGTTCAATACCCTGAGCACTGAGTGAAATTACAGGGATGTGTTCAAGACCGGCTTTTATAAGAGCTCTTCTGATAAAACCGATGTAGTTGCTTGCACGGCATCCGCCTCCGGTCTGTGTGATTACGACCGCAGTACGGTTCAGATCATATTTGCCGGAAAGGAGAGCTTCCATAATCTGACCGGTAATTATGATTGAAGGATAGCATGCATCGTTATTAACGAATCTGAGTCCGGTGTCAACAGCCGATTTGTCCATGTTCTGCAGCATTACAAAACGGTACCCGCATGAATTGAGTGCTGGTTGTAAAATATTAAAATGCATTGGTGAGAGCTGAGGACAAAGTATTGTATATTTATCATCCTGCATTTCCTTGGTGTATTCAACACGCTGATATGCGGCCGGTTGGATTCTGCGTACATATTTGTTATGTTCGCGTACCTTAAGGGCAGCGATAAGCGAACGGATTCGGATTCTTGCCGCACCGAGGTTATTGACCTCATCAATCTTAAGGACTGTATATATTTTGCTTCCGGATGAGAGAATGTCATTAACACAGTCCGTTGTCACGGCATCAAGTCCGCATCCGAAGGAGTTAAGCTGAATCATATCGATGTCATCCCGGGTCTTTACGTAACTTGCGGCTGCGTAGAGACGGGAGTGGTAAGTCCACTGATCCATTACAATTATAGGACGTTCAACCTTGCCGAGATGACAGATGGAATCCTCTGAAAGTACGGCAATGCCGTAGGAATTGATAAGTTCCGGTATTCCGTGGTTGATCTCCGGGTCAATGTGGTAAGGACGGCCTGCAAGGACAATGCCACGGCGTCCTGTTTCTTCAAGATATTTAAGGATTCTTTCACCCTCTGCGCGGATCTGCATACGGCAGGAAATCATTTCGTCCCAGCCTGCTTTACATGCGGCTGCGGTTTCGGATGCTGGAATGCCGAATTCCTTCTCAAATACCTTGCAAAGCTCTTTGCTTGCAACCTCTTCATTGGCAAATGAGATGAACGGATTCATGAATCTGACATCATTATCCTTGAGTTCTTCCATATTGTTTTTGATGTTTTCGCCATATGAGGTGACAATAGGACAGTTGAAATGATTATTGGTGGTCTCATCTTCACATCTCTCATATGGGATACATGGCATAAATATGAACTTAATGCCCTGATGTATCAGCCAAGATACATGTCCGTGGACAAGCTTGGCCGGATAACATTCCGATTCACTTGGAATGGATTCTATGCCGAGTTCATATATCTGTCTGCTTGATTTAGGTGAAAGCACAACCCTGAAACCAAGCTTTGTGAAAAATGTATGCCAGAATGGGTAGTTCTCATACATATTAAGGGCTCTTGCAAGGCCTACGGTTCCGCGCGGAGCCTTATCAGGGTCAAGCGATTTGTATGAGAAAAGAAGCTTATTCTTAAATTCATACATATTAGGAAGGTGGTCCTTGTTACGTTCCTTTCCGAGACCGCGTTCACAACGGTTTCCGGAGATGAACTGGCGGCCGCCGTTGAATTTATTAATCGTGAGAAGACAGTGGTTATTACATCCCTGACATCTTGTCATGCTTGTTTCATATTTAAGTGCCATTATCTGTTCAAGACCAAGCATGGAGCTTTCCTGACCTTCATAACGCTCGCGCGCGATGAGTGCCGCACCGAAAGCACCCATAATTCCTGCAATATCAGGTCTAATGGCTTCGACTCCGGCTATTTTCTCAAAACTTCTGAGTACGGCGTTGTTATAGAAAGTACCGCCCTGGACTACGATATTTTTGCCGAGCTCTCTTGCATCTGAAAGCTTGATAACCTTGTAAAGGGCGTTCTTGATTACGGAATATGCAAGTCCGGCAGAGATGTCGGCGACGGTTGCGCCTTCCTTCTGTGCCTGCTTAACCTTGGAGTTCATAAATACGGTGCATCTGGTTCCGAGGTCTATAGGATGCTCCGCAAAAAGAGCGGCTTTGGCAAAATCCTGAACCGAATAGTTGAGGGATTTGGCAAATGTCTCGATGAACGAACCACAGCCTGAAGAACATGCTTCATTAAGCTGTACGCCGTCAACCGTGTGATCCTTAATCTTAATGCATTTCATGTCCTGACCGCCGATATCAAGTATGCAGTCTACTTCCGGGTCGAAGAAGGCAGCGGCGTAATAATGCGAAACCGTCTCAACCTCGCCTTCATCAAGCATGAGTGCGGATTTGATAAGCGCTTCACCATATCCGGTAGAGCAGGAACGGACGATATGTACATCCTCGGGAAGCTTATTATATATGTCGGTAATTGCCCTGATGGATGTGGCAAGAGGGCTTCCGTTATTGTTATCGTAGAACGAGTAAAGAAGGGTTCCGTCCTCAGCAACGAGGGCGACCTTGGTTGTTGTTGAACCGGCATCGATACCCATATAGCAGTTGCCCTTGTATGTGGCAAGATCACCTTTTTTAACGGTTGCTTTGTCATGACGTGCAATGAAGTCGTCATATGCTTTCTTATCAGCAAAAAGCGGTTCCATACGTTCAACTTCAAAATCCATCTTAATGTTGGACGAGAGTCTTTCAATAAGTGCATCAATGTCTGCTTCGGCATCTTCTTTGTAAGCCAGTGCTGAACCGATTGCAGCAAAGAGGTGCGAGTTATCCGGAGCAATTATGTACTCATCGGTAAGATGAAGTGTCCTGATAAATGCTTCTTTGAGTTCGGAAAGAAAGTGCAGTGGGCCGCCTAAGAATGCGACATGTCCGCGTATCGGCTTACCGCATGCGAGACCGCTTATTGTCTGGTTGACAACAGCCTGAAAAATAGAGGCGGATAAATCCTCTTTCGTGGCACCTTCATTAATGAGCGGCTGGATATCGGTCTTGGCGAACACACCGCATCTGGCTGCGATAGGGTATATTGCTTTATAATTCTTGGCATACTCATTAAGACCGGCAGCATCAGTCTGAAGCAGTGACGCCATCTGGTCAATGAATGAGCCTGTACCGCCGGCACAGATTCCGTTCATTCTCTGATCGATACCGCCTGTAAAATATATGATTTTGGCATCCTCACCACCGAGCTCGATTGCGACATCGGTCTGCGGTGCATAGTGGCGCAGCGCAGTTGATACGGAAACAACCTCCTGGTTAAATGGAATTTCAAGATGGTTGGCGAGTGTAAGTCCGCCGGAACCGGTAATCACGGGATGTACCGAAATAGGACCCGTTATTTCGCGGGCCTTTCTTAAGAGATTTGCTAAAGTATCCTGAATATTGGCATAATGTCTCTCATAATCGGAAAAAATTATGTCATCATTATCATTCATCAATGCAACCTTTACGGTTGTGGAACCGATATCGATTCCAAGTTTGTATAAATTACTCATATTGTGCGGCGTAAAGTGCCGTACCTCCTTATAAAAATCAATTAAATTTAACAATTTCTTAACAAATCTTTATTATATATGAAAGAACTTCTTTTTTCAACTGTGATGATGTAAAAAAAATATTAAAAAAAACTAAAGTAAACGGAATTCTTGACAAAGCATTATGGGTAAAATATAATTAGTTGAATGAAAAATTTGAAACGGAAGGAAGTGGACATATGGAAAGCGGACCTGATAATTATCACAGTTGTACCTTGGGAAAATACTATTTTCATATGGCTGCGGACTGTATGCGTTAGACGGGCTTTCAGAAATCCAACCGTAGCCATAAGGAGGAACTATGGTTAAGATTTTTAAGACTGCCGAAAGCGGAGTCCTTCAGATTGAGAATTTTGAACCCGGATGCTGGGTGGCTATGACGAACCCGACAGCCGAGGAACTGCATGAGGTTGCGACCAGATATGATATCGATGCTACTGATATGAGGGCACCTCTTGATGAAGAAGAACGTTCAAGAATTGATGTCGAGGATAATTATACACTTATCCTTGTTGATATACCTACTATTGAGGAGAGAAATGAGAAGGATTGGTATGGTACAATACCATTATCGATTGTGTTATGCAATGACACGATAATTACTGTCTGTCTTGAAGATACTCCGGTTCTCACGGCCTTTATGGACGGAAGAGTCAGGAATTTCTATACACATATGAAGACGAGATTTATTTTTCAGATACTTTACCGGAATGCGACGCTGTATCTGAATTACCTCAGAATTATTGACAGACGAAGCGACAGCATAGAACAGAAGCTTCATGAGGCTACGCGTAATAAAGAACTTATCGAACTTCTCGAATTGGAGAAATCCCTTGTGTTCTTCACAACATCGCTTAAGGCGAATGAGATAGTTCTTGAGAAACTGCTTAAGTTCAGTGCCATCAAGAAATATCCGGAGGACGAGGACCTTATAGAAGATGTAATTGTAGAGAATAAGCAGGCTATTGAGATGGCCAATATATACAGTGGAATTCTTAACGGAACGATGGATACTTTCGCATCGGTTATATCCAATAACCAGAACAGTGTTATGAAGTTTCTTACCACGATAACAATTGTGCTTTCAATCCCTACCATGATTGCCAGCTTTTACGGAATGAATGTCAAGTCGTTTTCAATGCCGTTTGCTGACAGCGAATGGGGATTCCCGATTGTAATAGGAATATCACTTATTATATCGTTGATAATAGCATTTATCTTCCGTAAAAAAGACTTGTTTTAGAAAGCAGGAGATGACATAATATGAATTTTATATATAAACTGGAACATAAATTCGGCAGGTTTGCCATACGTAATCTTTCACTTATACTGATTCTGTGTTATGTGGCGGGATATATTATCGAATTTGCGGCACCGGCATTTATGGAGTATCTCACACTTAATCCATACGCAATCGTACACGGACAGGTGTGGAGAATTGTAAGCTGGATCCTTATTCCGCCGGGAGAGAATAATATATTCTTTGCGATAATCATGCTGGTGTTCTATTATTCAATAGGAACGTCGCTTGAGAGGACATGGGGAACATTCCAGTATAATCTTTATCTGTTTGCCGGTATGTTTTTTACATTAATCGGAAGCTTTCTTATGATGGGCTTCTGCTATTTGTTCAGACCGGAACTTTTGAACGGAATATACAGTGAATACACTGTTTTTGAGTCACTTTCATATGTGTTCAGCACATATTATGTCAATATGTCGATATTTCTGGCATATGCTGCGACATTCCCGGATAATCAGGTGCTGTTGATGTTTATTATACCGATCAAGGTTAAATGGCTGGGCGTTGTATATGGTGCTTTCCTTGTGTATGAGATGATTTCCGGCATGTTAATGAATGGGAACGTTGGATTTGTATATCCTTTTGTGATAGGTTCTTCGATGCTCAATTTTATTGTATTTTTCTTCACAACGCGCAATTATATCCGGATGAACCGCTCACAGCGGAAGATGCACCGCGATTTTGCCAGAAAGCAGAGAACTGATAAGGCGGCACGGAATGCAGGAATCACCAAGCACCGTTGTGCGGTCTGTGGAAGAACGGAGAAGGACGGGGATGACCTCGTATTCAGGTTCTGCTCCAAGTGTGCAGGCAATTATGAATATTGCCAGGATCATCTGTACACGCACATTCACAAGACTAACTAAGCAGAACAGGAATATTTATACCCGCTATGCCGGCTGACACGGTGTGGCGGGATTTTTTTCACGCAATTGTCACATTAAATACACAAATAAAACATTTTTTGGACTAATTTTAACCATAAATTTTCCATATAATATTTTGTAAATTGGCTGAATGTAAGGAGGAATCAGTTGTGATTGAAGTTAAGAATCTGGTCAAGAAATATGGCAGTCATACAGCCGTTGACAATCTGTCGTTTACACTTGAACCGGGAAGAATTTACGGTTTTCTGGGACCGAACGGTGCCGGTAAATCCACTACAATGAATATAATAACGGGATATCTTGGTGCGACAAGCGGTGATGTCATAATAGACGGACATAATGTGCTTGACGAACCGGAGGAAGCCAAGAAATGCATAGGATACCTGCCGGAGATACCGCCGCTTTATACGGATATGACTGTTAACGAATATCTGCATTTTGCCGCGAAGCTTAAGAAACTTCCGAAAGATAAATCAGAGGATTTCATCGAACAGGCGAAGGAGATGGCTCATGTCAAGGATGTGGAGGGCAGGCTTATAAAGAATCTGTCCAAAGGTTACAGACAGAGAGTCGGACTTGCATATGCGGTCCTTGGTTTTCCGGATATAATAATACTTGATGAGCCGACAGTAGGTCTTGACCCGAAGCAGATTATCGAGATAAGGGACCTTATTAAAGAACTTGCGAAGAATCATACGGTCATTTTAAGTTCGCATATTCTTTCGGAAGTCAGTGAAGTATGTGATTATGTATTGATAATATCCCATGGACGTCTGGTTGCCAGCGATACGATAGATAATCTGTATAAATATATGGGTGAGACATGTGAACTTGAGATTCTGGCCAAAGCTGACGAAGGAAGCTTCAGAAATGCCATTGCAGAGGTGCCGGGAATAAATGAAACGGAATGTAAGACAGAAGATGATTTTGTCAAGGCAACGATTGATTATGACGGCAAGGATGATACACTTGAAGCTGTTTTCTATGCACTGGCACAGAGCCGCATACCGGTTTATGAAATGCATAAAATAACCAAGTCGCTTGAGGAACTCTTCATTGAGCTTACAGCCGACACAAAGGAGGCCGAATAATGGGTGCAATATTTTCAAAAGAAATTAAATCCTTCTTTAATTCTATGTTGGGATATGTTTTCTGCGCGGTAATGATTATCCTGATAGGAATATATTTTTACATATATAATCTTTCATATGGATATCCGAGGTTCTCATATTCACTTATGAGTGCGCTTTCGATAATGATGTTTGCAACGCCGCTTTTGACAATGCGTTCTTTTGCCGAGGAAAGAAAGAGCCGCACCGACCAGATGCTTCTTACGACACCGGTCAGGATATGGCAGATTGTGCTTGGCAAATTCCTGGCATATGCGGTTATATATGCAATACCGTTGCTTGTGTCATGTCTGTGCCCGCTTATCATTAATCTTAAGGGAAGCACATCATATCTTAAGGTTGACTATCTCACAATATTTACGGCGTTCTTCTTTGGACTTGTGTACATCAGCATTGGTGTGTTCATATCATCACTTACGGAGAGCCAGATCATAGCGGCTGTCGGTTCGTTTGCGGCTGTATTCCTGCTGGTGTTCTGGAGCGGACTTACCGGATACATACCGAACACGGTAATGGCAGCACACATCGGTCTTATGGTTCTGCTTGTACTTGTGTTCCTTATAATATATGCTTTGACAAAGAACTGGATAATTGCCGGAGCAATCGGCGGCGCAGGATTTATAGCATTACTGGCTGTTCGCCTTGCAAAGTCATCCTTACTCAGTACATGGCTCAATGCAGTTACCGATAAAATGGATTTATCCAAACCTATATCGAACATTGCGTATTACAATCTGTTTGATATAAGCGGAATAGTAATGTATATTTCCATTATTTTTGTCTTCCTTATGCTGACTGTTTCAAGTCTTAATAAGAGAAGATGGAGCTAGGAGGTCAGCCATGAAGAGAGAAAAACATAATTTAATCGGAACAAAGGCTTTTAGAAAAGGTTCTTATTCCACGGTGATTATGGTAGTAATAATTGCTATTGTAATAGCGGCCAACGTGATGTTTTCAAAGCTTCCGACGGCTGCCAGAAATATTGATGTCAGCAGTAACAATCTGTATTCAATAGGTGATACCACACATTCGGTTCTTGACGGATTGAAGAATGATGTTGAGATAATTGTAATTAAAGATAAAGAAAGTACGGATAAGAGAATTTCAACACTACTTGCTAAATATGCCGATTATTCGGACCATATCAAGGTTACATATAAGGATCCGGTCCTTTATCCTTCGGTTCTTACCACATATGATACAGAGGAAAACAATATCGTTATCAAATGTGATGCCACAGATAAGACCACAAAAGTTGCATTCAGTGACATAATCGTTACATCAACCTCTTACTACGGAAGTACGTATGAGACGTCTTTTGACGGAGAGGGCCAGCTTACCAAAGCAATCGATTATGTATCCAATGAAAACAACAAGCTTATATATACAATAAGCGGACACGGTGAGAGCGATCTCGGGAAAAATATATCGGGACTTATATCCAAATCGAATTTCAATGTGAAATCCGTCAACCTTCTCGTAGATAACGGAATCCCGGATGATTGTGATATGCTTATATGCAACCAGCCGACGAAGGATCTTGCCGATGATGAGCTTAAGCTTCTCAGAGAGTATATGGAAAACGGCGGCAAAATGACAGTTGTATTAGCTGATACTACGACCGAAACACCGAATTTTGACGCGCTTATGGCAGATTACGGAATTTCAAAGGTAAACGGATATATCGCCGATACCGAGAGGTATTACGGACAGAATGTATATCAGATTTTCCCTAATTATAGCTCTGGCGACATAACCGGCAAATTCGGTTCGGAAGAATATACACTTTTATTTGGTTCGCTTGGATTGAAAGTTGAGAAAACAGACGGAGTTACGGTTGATGAATTTCTTACAACATCCAATAAAGGCGCAGCCGTTGTCGGTGAGAATGATTATACCGAAGGCAAATATACACTTGCCGCAGCCGCAACAAAAGACGAATCAAGATTTACTGTTTTTGGCTCGGCTTCAATCATTGATGATGAATTTACGTCATATTACACGAATCTTATGGACCTGCAGGTGTTTATGAATTCGATAACATCTAATTTTGATGATGTCAGCAACATATCGATAGACAGCATAAGCCTTCAGACAACATATAACACGATAGCCAACGGAAGCGGAATCGGTGCCATATTTATAGGTATAATTCCGGTAGCGCTTCTTATCCTTGGATTCTTAAGATGGTTTGGCAGAAGAAAGCTTTAGAGGTGGTGCAGAATGAATAAACAGATTAAAATAATAATAATTCTTGCATCAATCCTTGTAGTGCTCGTTGCCGGAAATATCATTATTAAGAAAGTAACGAAGTTCAACTCTGAAAAAAGCCAGAAAGAAAGTGAAGCGGAATCGTTGGCTGCTGCAATTAAGGTTAATGATTACGATGAACTTTCAGCAATAAGCTTCGGAGATTTTACTTTTACATGTAAGGACGGTACGTGGAATTATGACGGAGACAGTGAATTTCCGCTGGACTCATCAATTATTAAGAAAATAGCTGATGAATTTGCAGGACTTTTGGCAAGCCGGGAAATCAGTAATGCGGATTCGATAGAAAGCTACGGGCTTAAGGATCCGGCATATACCGTGAAAATCACATCCCCTGACGGTGGCAGACAGACTATTTATATAGGTAAAAGCTATGACAGCGAATACTATGTAAAGGATGCAGAAAATGATACGGTATATACATGCAGCATTTCCTGTATGGATGATATCAAGGCGGATGAGATAGCGCATTTTGCCAGGATAGACAGTGTCAATACAGTCTGGAACAGCAAATATTACAGTTTCAGCCTTGCAAGTAAGGACGGCAGCAGCCTTGTACTTAATAAGGACAGAAGCGTGGATGTATATTCGGAAGATGAGACAGATGAGAATGGTGATAAAGTTCCAAATGTTGTGTGGAATGCATCCGTAAACGGAGGCGAAGCATATGAAGTCACGGATACGACAGATTTATCATCTGTGCGTAATGCACTTGACATAACATATGACGGATGTCTTGAATATAAATCGGATGATAAAACGCTTGCCGCATATGGTCTGGATGACCCGACGTGCACTATTAAGATAGGGTACACAGATGAGAATGATAAAGATTCCGTCATTACATTAACAATAGGAACACTTGATTCGGATAATAAAACATACAGCATCAAGTCAGACAAATCAGATGCGATATACTATATTACAAGCAGCAAGGCAGACGCAATCAAGAACTGTTTTTCGTATGATTTTAAATCCGATGAGACAGAAACAGATGCGGATACGGCAGCAGAATAAAAAGTACTTGCATTTTATTTGAGAGTATGATATTATTTTACAGTCAATGATGATTTTACTAGGAGTGAGCTTTTCGGAGCTCACTCTTTTGTATGGAAAACAAATGCCATAGAAAGGATGTGACAGTGTGGCAAAACGTGACGATTACGAAGCCATGGCAGAGAAGCTTATTATGCCGATAATCGAATCCAACGGATACGAGCTTGTGGATATTGAGTATGTCAAAGAAGGTCAGAATAATTACCTCAGGGCATATATTGATAAGCCGGGCGGAATTACCGTGGATGATTGCGAAGTGGTAAGCAGAGCATTCAGTGACAAGCTGGATGAGAAGGATTTTATTGCAGAGTCCTATATATTGGAGGTAAGCTCCCCGGGACTTGGCAGACCGTTCAGGAAAGACAAGGATTTCGAACGCAATATCGGTAAAGAAGTTGAACTTAAGTTATATAAGCCGGTTGAGCATAAGAAAGATTATGTCGGACTTCTGAACGCATATGATAAGGACACGGTCACTATCGGACTGGAAGATGGCAGTGAGAAGGTTTTTGAGAGGCGTGATATCGCCGTTATAAGACAGACTGTATATTTTTAGATAATTAGGAGGATAAATGAAAAAATGAACAGTGATTTAATGGAAGCACTCAGTGCTCTGGAAAAAGAAAAGAAAATCAGTAAAGACACCTTAATTGAGGCAATAGAAAATTCACTTCTTACGGCCTGCAAGAACCATTACGGTAAAGCGGACAATTTTATTGCCAAAGTTGATCCGGATACAGGAGATTTCTCAGTGGTTGCGGCTAAAGAAGTTGTTGAGAATGTAGAGGATGACGTTACGCAGATAAGTCTCGCAAAAGCAAAAGAGATTAATTCCAAATACGACATCGGAGATACCGTAAACATTGATGTCAAGTCGGCAGAACTCGGAAGAATCGCAATCCAGATTGCCAAGAATGTAATTCTTCAGAAAATCCGTGAGGAAGAGAGAAAAGTGCTGTTTGACGAATATTACAGCAAAGAGCGCGATGTAGTAACCGGTGTTGTTCAGCGTTACATCGGTAAGAATGTAAGCATCAATCTTGGTAAGGCAGATGCAGTATTAAGTGCGGATGCCGTTCTTAATGAGAGTGAAATGGTCAAGGGCGAGCATTACAAACCTAATGACAGAATTAAGGTATACGTTGTAGAAGTTAAGGATGATAAGAAAGGACCGCGTATCCTTGTTTCAAGAACACATCCGGAACTGGTTAAGAGACTTTTTGAAGAAGAAGTTACAGAAGTGCGTGATGGCACAGTTGAGATTAAGAATGTTGCAAGAGAAGCCGGCTCAAGAACCAAGATGTCAGTCTGGTCCAAGGATCCTAACGTTGATGCGGTAGGTGCATGTGTCGGAGTTAACGGAGCCAGAGTTAATGCAGTAGTAGATGAACTCGGCGGAGAGAAAATAGATATTATCAACTGGAGCGAGAATCCGGCCAATCTTATTGAAAATGCCCTCAGCCCGGCGAAGGTTGTATCGGTAGTTGCTGATGATGAAGAGAAAACAGCGCAGGTTATAGTACCGGATTACCAGCTTTCACTTGCAATCGGACGTGAAGGACAGAACGCAAGACTTGCAGCCAAACTTACAGGATTTAAGATCGATATCAAGAGTGAAACACAGGCCAAAGAGCTTGGATTACTTGATATGTATTATCCGGAAGCTGAATATGATGAGGAATATTCAGATGAATATCCGGATGAGCAGTAAAAGGTAATATTATGGCAGCAGAAAGAAAAATACCGCTCAGACAGTGTGTGGGATGCGGTGAAGATAAAGAAAAAAAAGCAATGCTGCGTGTTATAAAGACAAGTGAAGGTGAAATACTTCTTGATGATACAGGCAAGAAAAACGGCAGAGGCGCATATATCTGTAAGACAATGCAATGTCTTGAAAAAGCAGTTAAGAATAAAGGCCTTGAGCGTTCGTTAAAAGTCCGTATCCCACAGGAAGTGTATGATGAGCTTAAGAAGGAGATGACTAATTATGAAAAATGATAACGTTCTTTCCATGCTCGGACTTGCCAAACGTGGCGGAAATATTGTCAGCGGCGAATTCTCTGTAGAGAATGCGATAAGGGACGGAAGTGCGTACCTTGTTGTGATAGCGAAAGATGCCTCTGACAAGACCAAAAAGAAATTCAGTGATAAGTGCAGTTTCTATAATGTCCCGATAGCATTCTATGCTGACAAGGAGACACTCGGAAAGAGTATCGGATGTGAAATCCGTACATCGGCAGCGGTTACGGACGAGGGACTGGCGAAGTCGCTTATCGGCAAATTAGATTTATAAATTCCGGTTAATCGGAATGTGAATCCTTAAATATCAAGGAGGTTAGTTTTAACTAAATGAGAGTTTACGAATTATCAAAAGAAATAAATGTGCCCAACAAAGAACTTGTAGAGTACCTTTCAAAGAGCAACAGCGATATTAAAACACATTCAAGTTCTGTGTCTGATGCGGAAGCTGAAAGTGCAAGAAAGTATTTTGCAAAAGGCCGTAATACATCAGAGACCAAAGAACAGGCGCCTAAAACAGAGACGCCTAAAACAGAGACACCTAAGACAGAGACACCTAAGACAGAAACGGCAGCCGGAGCGGACGCATCTAAAGATGCAGCACCGAAGAAAAAGATTTTTGCTTCATATAATCCGCAGAACAGCGGACGCAAGGAAGTAAGAGACCAGAGAAGAACAGGCGACAGAAGGGATGGAAGACCTGGCGACAGAAGGGACAACAAAGTGCGCCCGGACGGAAGACCGGTAGAGAGAATCCGCCCAAGAGACAACGCTAAGCCGGGAGAACGTCCAAGCGACAGAGTGCGCCCGGATGGAACAATGGTAGACAGAAAGCCGAGACCGGATGCCAGACCGGCAGAGAGACGTCAGGATGGAAGACCTGATGACAACAGACGTCAGGATGGAAGACCTGATGACAACAGACGTCAGGACGGAAGACCGGGAGATAACAGACGCCAGGATGGAAGACCGGGAGATAACAGACGTCAGGATGGAAGACCGGGAGATAACAGACGCCAGGATGGAAGACCGGGAGACAACAGACGTCAGGACGGAAGACCTGGAGATAACAGACGTCAGGATGGAAGACCTGGAGATAATAGACGTCAGGATGGAAGACCGGGAGATAACAGACGTCAGGACGGAAGATTTGCAGACAGACGCCAGGATGGAAGAAACCAGGACAGAAATGCAGCACCGGATAACAGAAGAACCGGTGGCAATGACAGAAATAATTTCCGCAAGGATGACAGAAACAGCGGATTTGACGGCGGAGAAGCTATCAAGGAAAGAGAAGCTAAAGAGCAGAGAAACCGTGACAGGGAAAACCGTAAGAGAGATAACAGCAGCTACGATAAGACCGAGAGAATGGAGAACACCAAGGCTCTCGAGAAGAATATGAATAAAGTTAAACAGCAGCAGAAAAAAGCGGAAGAGGAGACAATCAGAACCCTTACGCTTCCGGATACGCTTACTGTTAAAGAACTTGCTGATATGATGAAGATAGCACCTGCAGCACTTGTTAAGAAACTTTTCCTGCAGGGAACGGTTGTGACGATCAATCAGGAAATCGATTTTGATACAGCTGAAGAAATTGCATTGGAATACAACTGTATCTGTGAACATGAGGTTAAAGTCGATGTTATCGAGGAACTTCTTAAGGAAGAGGAAGACGATCCGTCAACTCTTGTTCCGAGACCGCCTGTTGTCTGCGTTATGGGACACGTTGACCATGGTAAAACATCACTTCTTGATGCCATCCGTTCGACACATGTAACATCAAGAGAGGCCGGAGGTATCACACAGCACATCGGTGCTTATACGGTAGAGGCACACGGACAGCAGATAACATTCCTTGATACACCGGGACACGAGGCATTTACGGCCATGAGAATGCGTGGTGCCAAGTCAACAGATATCGCCATTCTTGTAGTTGCAGCCGATGATGGTGTAATGCCACAGACTGTCGAAGCTATTAACCATGCAAAGGCAGCCGGAATTGAAATAGTAGTTGCAATCAACAAAATTGATAAGCCTAGTGCCAATATAGAAAGAGTAAAGCAGGAACTTGTGGAATACGAACTTATACCCGAAGACTGGGGCGGTTCCACTATTTTCTGTCCGGTATCGGCACATACGGGAGAAGGTATCGACAATCTCCTTGATATGCTTTTGCTTACGGCAGAAATCCTTGAACTTAAAGCTAATCCTAACAGAAGAGCCAGAGGACTTGTTCTTGAGGGAAGACTTGATAAAGGTAAAGGACCTGTTGCAACAATGCTTGTACAGAAGGGAACACTTCATGTCGGTGACCATATTGCGGTTGGTTCATGCCATGGCAAGATAAGAGCAATGGTTGACGATAAGGGAAAAAGAATACAGCAGGCGGGTCCGTCAATTCCGGTAGAGATACTCGGTCTTAATGATGTGCCTAATGCCGGTGATGTATTTGTATCTCCGGAGACAGAGAAGGAAGCAAGAAGCTTTGCCGAGACATTTATCAGGGAAGGAAGAGAGAAACTTCTCGAAGAGACGAAGTCCAAAATGTCGCTTGATGATCTGTTCTCGCAGATCCAGGCAGGTAATCTTAAGGAACTTCATATTATTGTTAAGGCCGATGTACAGGGTTCGGTTGAAGCAGTAAAGCAGAGCCTTATGAAATTATCCAATGATGAAGTTGTCGTCAAAGTTATTCATGCGGGTGTCGGCGCGATTAATGAATCAGATGTTATACTTGCATCAGCATCGAATGCAATTATAATCGGATTTAACGTCCGTCCTGATAATCAGGCTAAAGCAGTTGCCGATGCGGAGAATGTTGACCTGAGATTATACAGAGTAATTTATCAGGCTATAGAGGATGTCGAAGCTGCCATGAAGGGAATGCTTGATCCTAAGTATGAGGAGAAAGTAATCGGACACGCAGAAGTACGCCAGACATACAAAGCATCAGATGTAGGAACAATTGCCGGTTCTTATGTACTTGACGGAGTTCTTACAAGAGGATGTTCCGTAAGACTTATGAGAGGCGATGACATGATTTATGATGGACCTCTCGCCTCACTTAAGAGATTCAAGGATGACGCCAAGGAAGTCAAAGAAGGATATGAATGCGGATGTGTTCTTGAAAAATTCAATGACATCATGGAAGGCGATATACTTGAAGCTTATACTATGGTTGAAATACCGCGTTAGGAGGTTAAGCCATGCGTAAAAACAGCATCAAACTTACCAGAATAAATAATGAAGTCATGCGCGAATTAAGCAATATAATCCGCGCCGAAATAAAGGATCCGAGAATTAATCCGATGACTTCCGTGGTTGCCACGGAAGTTTCACCGGACCTTAAGATGTGCAAGGCATATATAAGTGTTCTCGGAGATGAACAGTCACAGAAAGATACAATTACCGGTTTGAGAAGTGCGGAAGGATATATAAGGAATCTTCTTGCCAAGACCGTTAATCTCAGAAATACACCTCAGATTATTTTTGTGCTTGACCAGTCAATAGAATACGGTGTTAATATGTCCAGACTTATTGATGAGGTAAGTGCCAAAGATGAGGGCAGGGAGGAATAATGGTATCTGTTGAAGAAGAGATTTTAAGTGCTGCAAGCATAGGAATTACAGGGCATATAAGGCCTGACGGGGACTGTGTCGGCTCGACTCTTGGTCTTTACAATTATATCAGGGAGAATATGCCGGACAAGACTGTTGATATATATCTTGATCCGATTGAAAAAAACTTTAAGTTCCTGTCGGGTGCTTCGGATATAAGGCATTCGGCAAATAAAAATATCAAATACGATGTTTTTATCATACTGGACTGCGGCGACCTCGGACGTGTTGCGGAATTTACACTTGACTATATACGCAATGCTTCTAAGACGATATGTATCGATCATCATATGTCCACAAAAGGTATTGCTGATGTCAACCATATATGTCCGCAGATAAGCTCTGCAAGCGAAGTGCTTTTTGAATTGCTCGATGAAAATCATATTTCAAAAAATACGGCAGAATGTCTGTATACGGGCATGGTTCATGATACAGGTGTTTTTAAATACCAGTCGACGACAAGCAGGACAATGCAGATTGCGGGCAAGCTTATGGACAAAGGAATTGATTTTACAAGTATTATTGATGATACGTTTTTCAGAAAAAGCTATAAGCAGAATCTCCTGCTCGGAAAAGCATTGCTTGATTCGGAGAGACTTTTAGACGGCAGGCTTATATATTCCTATGTATCAGCGGATACATTGAAGGAATATGATGTTATCGGCCGCGATACGGGAGGAATTATTGATGAACTCAGATTTACTGAGGGAGTCGAAGTTGCTGTATTTATGTACGAACTTCCGGACGGAAAGATAAAGACAAGCCTGCGCTCCGTGCATGATGTTGATGTCAACAGCATTGCGGGAGAATTTGGCGGCGGCGGACATATAAGAGCTGCCGGATTCACAACGACACTGGATAAGAATGCGATTATTACCAAACTGGAGGAGCTCGTAAGAGCGGGACTTTGATAATGTATAACGGCATAATCAATATTTACAAAGAGAAAGGGTACACGTCACACGATGTTGTAGCCAGGTTAAGAGGAATATTGAAACAGAAGAAAATCGGACACACAGGAACACTTGACCCGGATGCAACGGGCGTGCTTCCTGTGTGCCTTGGCAATGGAACCAGATTATGTGATATGTTAACGGACAGAACCAAGGAATATAAAGTTACAATGCTCTTGGGAGTTACCACTGATACTGAAGATATATCCGGTACGGTATTGACAGAGAAGGAAGTCACGGCGGATGCAGGTGCGATAACAGATGCGATCATGTCTTTTGTGGGAAGCTATGATCAGATTCCACCCATGTATTCGGCAATTAAAGTTAACGGACATAAACTTTATGAACTTGCGAGAAAAGGTGTTGAAGTAGAGCGTAAGCCACGCAATGTTGTCATAGATTACATTAAAATAGACACCGTAGGAACCGCAGAGTGTGTATTTACCGTCGGATGCAGCAAGGGAACTTATATCCGATCGCTTTGCAGGGACATAGGCACCAAACTGGGCTGCGGGGCATGCATGAAAGACCTTGTAAGAACCCGTTCGGGAATATGCCTTGCAGAGGATGCGCTCACGCTGGATGAAGTTGAACAGAGGAAGAACGCCGGAACATTGGAAACGTGCATTAAACCTGTTGATTTTTTCTTCATGGATTATCCTGCAGCAGTGATTCCTGAAACATACTGGAAATACGTTAAAAACGGCAATATGTTCAAAGCGGATGAATGCAGTGCCGGTCGTCTTGAAACAGATGATGTATATAAGGTGAGAATATATTTTGACCGTAAGGAAAGAGAACCGCTTTTTACGGCTTTGTATGAGTATGACAGACATACCGGCATTTACAGACCGTATAAAATGTTTCTGAACGGAGAGTGAATTAATGATTTGCATTGAAAACAAAGATTTTGTACTTGATGAGCACACGGTTGTGACGCTGGGCAAATTTGACGGAATACACAAAGGACACAGAAAACTCATTCATAAAGCGCTGGAGATTTCCCGCAAGACGGGAATGAAAAGCGCAGTTTTTACCTTCAAGGTAACAGAGGAAAATAAATTTCCGTATATGGAAAGCGAGAAAATAACCACACCGGGGGAAAGAAAAGCTATTCTTGAGGAACTCGGAGTCGATATTCTGGTTGAGTACCCTTTTGATACGGAAGTTGCGGACACAGAACCTGTTGATTTTCTTACAGATGTCATGAAAAACAAAATGAAAGCCGCATATATTGTAGTTGGTGAAGACTGGACATTTGGCAAGGGCGGACGAGGAAATGCGCAGACATTAAGGTCAAACTGTGACAAACTCGGGTTTGAACCGGTAATTCTCAAAAAAGAGACATATGATGGCCGGAAAATCGGCAGCAGCTGGGTCCGCGAAGAAATTGCGGCAGGACATATGGAAACGGTTAACATTCTTCTGGATTACCCGTACAGCATAACGGGAGTTGTCGTACACGGCAACAGAATAGGACGCACAATAGGATTTCCGACAGCAAATATATTGCCGGGTGATGATAAAATTCTTCCGCCGTTCGGCGTATATGCGTCCAAAACATTAATAGATGGCAAAGAATATTACGGAATCAGTAATATTGGTGTCAAACCGACAATCTCCGATAACAATGCGGTCAATGTCGAAACCAACCTTATCGGATATGACGGCGATCTCTACGGCAGAAGCATTAAAGTGGAACTGATACATTTCCGGCGGCCTGAAATGAAATTTGAATCGGTCGACGCACTTAAGAACCAGCTTGTAAGGGATATAGAATTTTCAAAAACATATTTTATGATATAAAGAGCGAAAGAAAATCTTGATTTATATCCGATAATATGTTAATATCGTAAAGTATTAATGCTTAACCGATACTCAGATACAGGACACTCCGACCTGGTTCTTAGTATACGGTGATTATAATTAAGGAGGAATATCACAGATGATATCTAAAGAAAAAAAGACTCAGATTATCGCCGAGTACGGCAGAAAAGAAGGAGATACAGGTTCACCAGAAGTACAGGTAGCCCTTCTTACAGAGAGAATCAAGGAGCTCACAGAACATCTTAAAGTTAACCAGAAAGACCATCATTCAAGAAGAGGTCTTCTTAAAATGGTTGGTAAGAGAAGAGCATTACTTGAGTACCTCAAGAAGAATGATGTTGAAGGATATCGTGAATTGATTGCCCGTCTGGGAATCAGAAAATAGTTTATGGTATGGGCGGAGTTTTCCGCCCATTTTTACCGTGCAAAAGACGGATGGCAGGATGTGCGAGACCACTGACAAATGTACAGACAGCTGTGGATTTGTCAGTTGTTTCGATGTCTTGCCGCCGCACTATAACAAACATGCCGCAAAGGCAGAACAGGAGATACTATGTATAAAAGTTTTAGTATGGAACTTGCCGGAAGAACACTTACGGTAGACATCGACAGAGTTGCAAAGCAGGCTAACGGCGCTGCATTTATGCACTATGGCGATACTGTTGTACTTTCAACCGCAACAGCATCGGAGAAACCAAGGGACGGAATCGATTTCTTCCCACTCAGCGTTGAATATGAAGAAAAATTATATGCCGTAGGTAAAATACCGGGAGGATTTAATAAGAGAGAGGGAAAAGCTTCAGAGAATGCCATTCTTACATCGCGTGTTATCGACAGACCTATGAGACCTCTTTTCCCTAAGGATTACCGTAATGATGTAACACTCAACAACCTTGTTATGTCAGTTGATCCGGAGTGCAGCCCTGAACTTACGGCAATGCTTGGCTCAGCTATCGCAGTTGCTATATCAGATATCCCATTTGACGGACCTTGCGCAACAACACAGGTAGGACTTATTGACGGAGAATTCGTAATCAATCCTAACGGTGCACAGACAGCTGTTTCTGATCTCAAGCTTACTGTTGCATCAACAAGAGAGAAAGTTATCATGATTGAAGCAGGTGCCAATGAAGTACCTGAAGCCAAGATGATCGAAGCAATATACAAGGCTCATGAAGTTAACCAGCAGGTTATCGCTTTTATTGACAAGATTGTCGCTGAATGCGGTAAACCGAAGCATGAATATACAAGCTGTGCAATTCCTGAAGGCTTGTTTGATGCGATTAAAGAAATTGTACCTCCTGCAGAGATGGAAGAGGTAATGTTTGCTCCTGAAAAGCAGGTTCGTGAAGAGAGAATCCGTAACCTTAAGGATTATCTTGCAGAGAATTTTGCAGAGAAGGAAGAATGGCTTCCGCTTATTGATGAAGCTGTATATCAGTATGAGAAGAAAACAGTTCGTAAGATGATTCTTAAAGATCACAGAAGACCTGACGGACGTGAGATTACACAGATACGTCCGCTTGCGGCTGAAGTAGATATAATTCCAAGAGTCCATGGTTCGGCAATGTTTACACGTGGACAGACACAGATCTGCAACGTATGTACTCTTGCACCTCTTTCAGATGCGCAGAAAATTGACGGACTTAATGAGCAGGAAACATCCAAGAGATATATGCACCATTATAATTTCCCGGCTTATTCGGTTGGAGAGACCAAGGTTTCAAGAGGACCTGGACGTCGTGAAATCGGACATGGTGCACTTGCTGAGAGAGCTCTTTTGCCTGTGCTTCCGTCAGAAGAGGAGTTCCCATATGCAATAAGAACCGTATCAGAGACATTTGAATCCAACGGTTCAACATCAATGGCTTCTACATGTGCATCATGCATGTCACTTATGGCAGCAGGTGTACCTATTAAGAAGATGGTTGCCGGTATTTCATGCGGACTTGTAACAGGTGAGACAGATGATGATTATGTTCTTCTCACGGATATCCAGGGTCTTGAAGATTTCTTCGGAGATATGGACTTTAAGGTAACAGGTACCGATGCAGGTATAACGGCAATCCAGATGGATATCAAGATTCACGGACTTACAAGACCTATCGTAGAAGGTGCCATAGCAAGATGCCGTGAGGCAAGAATGTACATTATGGAGAACTGCATGAAGAAAGCCATTGCGGAACCTCGTAAAGAAGTTGGCGCATATGCACCTAAGATTGTACAGATTCAGATTGACCCTGCTAAGATCGGTGATGTTGTCGGACAGAGAGGTAAGACGATTAATGCCATTATCGAGGAAACGGGCGTTAAGATTGATATAACAGATGACGGAGCAGTTTCGGTATGCGGAACAGACAAGGCTGCTATGGATAAGGCAATCAAGTATATCCAGACAATCGTAACCGATTATGAGGAAGGTCTTGTACTTGAAGGTAAAGTCATAAGCATCAAGGAATTCGGCGCATTTATCGAGTTTGCACCGGGCAAAGAAGGAATGGTTCACATTTCCAAGATTTGCAAGGAAAGAATAGATCATGTTGAAGATGTCCTTACACTTGGCGATAAGGTTAAGTGCGTATGTCTTGGCAAAGACAAGATGGGAAGATACAGCTTCAGCATCAAAGACGTTAAAGAAGACTAATGGAGGTGTCGTATGTCAGGACATTCAAAATTTGCCAATATCAAACATAAAAAAGAGAAAAATGATGCTGCAAAAGGTAAGGTTTTTACCAGATTAGGTAAGGAGCTTATGGTTGCGGTTAAAGAGGGCGGTCCGGATCCTAACAATAACAGTAAGTTAAGAGATGTTATAGCAAAGGCTAAATCAAACAATATGCCTAATGATACGATCGACAGAAGTATCAAGAAGGCTGCCGGAGATGCCAATGCAGCAAACTTCACTGCAATCACATATGAAGGATACGGTCCTAACGGAACTGCGATCATCGTTGAGACACTTACTGATAATAAGAACAGAACAGCGTCTAACGTAAGAAATGCATTCACAAAGGGCAATGGAAATGTAGGTACGCCGGGATGTGTATCATTTATGTTTGACAAGAAAGGTCAGATCCTTATCAACAAGGAAGATTGTAAGATGGATGCCGATGAGCTTATGATGCTTGCACTTGATGCGGGTGCAGAAGACGTCAATGACGAGGATGAGGATGAAATTGAAATCATCACAGCTCCGGATGACTGTGGCGCCGTAAGAGAAGCTCTTGAAGCAGCAGGACTTGAGCTTGCACAGGCTGAAGTTACAATGATTCCGCAGACATGGGTTGAACTTACTTCGGAGAACGATATTAAGCAGATGAACAGAATTCTGGATCTGCTTGATGATGATGACGATGTTCAGGCTGTATATCACAACTGGGATATGCCTGATGATGACGAAGAGGATTAAATCATATTGAATTATGAGAATCGAAGAATTTAAAATGGAACGGGAGAATCTCGTAAAACCGGGAGATACCGTTAAGATAACAGAGGGAGTGCTTCCGTCGAGCTGGTATTATACCATTGTCCCGGCGGTGGCAATGTCCCGCAATTACAAATTCGCCGAACGCATCAAGTCTGCTGAGGGTAAAGTTCTTGAAATAGAGACGACCGAACGTGGTAATTATGTTAAGGTGGAATTTGATGAAGAATCGGTTTGAATAAAATAATACATCCTGATTTAACTGGGGCATAGAAAACGGTATGTTTTTTAGTGCCCCTTTATAAATAAGGAGTAAATCCCGTCCGCGTGGATACGGGTACGTTGATTGAGATATTCATGAGAGTGTCCGCAATATGCCTTGTTATTTCATCAAGCCGGCAGTTTATGCTGCCAAACGGCATGATTCCCGGCTCCGTACATAAATCACAACCGCATCCGGTTATTCGGACATCCGGCATTGCAAGGGCGTTTGATGCCCCGAGTGCAAGCATATCGTTGGAACAGAATATGGCATCCGGTATTTTGCCCTGTTCTTTTAGCGATTTAATATAGTTATAAGAATCTGCGGTTCCGCCGGGGCACAGATGCATATATTCGACTGACGGTTCGATTCCAGCACCTGCGCAGGCAAGTTTGAAACCGTCAAGCATCTCAAGACAGAATTCCGACATTGACGAGAAGAGAAAAGCCGGAAAAACAACACCTGATTTAAGCGTATTACTGACAAGTGTCATAAAAGTATCTTTGATGTCGCAGATGATATTGATGATGCCGGGCGTGTCTTTATATGAATTTATCATTATGACCGAAGGCAATGAGCCGCTTTTGAATCCGGCCAATGTATCCGCGGCAGAAGAGGGAAGGCATGTGTTATCACAGACAATAGCATAAACATGCTTTGAACACATGAAATCGACAGCAGGCTTAAGATCATTCTGGCTGCCGTCGGACACCCACAGATACGGTGTTATGTTACGATTGTTCAAAACACTTACAAGGGTATTTATCATATTGAAACCATTACGTTGAACAGAGCCGGAATATATAATCCCGACACTTTGTGATGACTGGCGCTTCTGCCGGCTGTATCCGGTAAGACGGATGGCGTCCATAACCTTCCGGCGTGTGGATTCGCTTACCTTTGGACTGTTGTTGAGTACACGGGATACGGTTGCAATTGATACACCCGTCATATCAGAAATATCATAAATATTCATTTGCGGCCTCCTTTATGCCGCTATTATATAATAAATACAAAAAATGCTCAAGAAAAATCATAAACAGGTATAATTTTTTGACGGACAAGTTCCGATACATAAGATAAAGCTGTAATTATGTCTTTTTGGAGGATAATATGAAATTCAGAAAATTCCTTAGAAATCATTGGAAGGCAGTAGCTGCTGTTTTCGCAATAATAGTTGCGACTACAATAGGAGTGGTTATGGTAAGGGCCGCAACGGTTATTTTATCCGTTGATACGCCAGCCATTAATTTTAAATCAGATTCAGAGGCGGTTACTGTAAATGCTACGGTCAGTATTTTGAATGCTTCGGCGACGAACGGTACTTTTACGGAGTTCAGCCGATAATCTCGTGGCAAGTGTCAGCAATATCGAGGGCGTAGGAACGGTTAAGGCTGTTGCAGCAGGCAAGACCAAGATTACGGTAGGATATCTGCTTGATGAAGATTATGTATATAAAGAGATACCGGTGATGGTACCGCTTACGGTGGCTTATGATTCTGTTGCGGGAATTATGCAGCCGGGTAATGACGGCAATGTTACATGTAACGCTGCCACATCCAAATACGTTGAATGGTCGTCATCCAACAGTAATATTGCCACGGTAACAGGTAATGGCAATGCAGCCACAATTAAGGCTATAAGTGGTGGCACGGCTACAATCACTGCTGCGATACCTGCGGACGGACTTCAATATTCATTTAATGTAACGGTTGGAGTTACCATTGCTGAAGATACCGTTGAAGTTGGCCAGGGACAGAGTGTTGCACTTACCACTAACAGTAATTCAGTTTCGGATGTATATTGGTGGTCTGCGGATGAGAATGTTGCTACTGTAAGCAACGGAGTTGTGTACGGTGTGTACGCAGGATCTACTACGGTATATGCCAGCTGCCTTGATCATAATCCCAATAATAATGCCGGCGATTCGGTAACGGTAAAAGTACCGTATGTTGTCAATACACCGGAGACGACAGTTCTCGTCGGTGACAAGATTGCGATTTCAACAACAGCCAATCCATCAGAGGTTAATTATGCATCAAGCAATAATAATATAGTTTCGTATGACTCCAAGACAGGAATGTTTACGGCAAACAGCACCGGAACGGCAGATGTGACGGTGACATGGAACGGGCATGTTGAGACAATAAAAATTACGGTTATTGACGGATTTTCACTTTCCAATACATCAATGTCCCTCAACATCGGAACAAAGGGAAGCGTTACAGCTATGGTTTCGAACACTGAGCAGCCGGTTCACTGGAAATTATCGGACAGTGACATGGCGTTGCTTGAAATTTCGGAAGACGGTCTTACAGCAACGGTAACAGCACTTAAGACCGGAGACAACGGATATGTAACACTTATAGCAACGCAGGAGATTGACGGTATTGTCAAGACTGCAGAATGTAAAGTTTATATACTTAATCCTGTAAATAATCTCACACTTATGTACAATGGTAAAGAGATTAAGGACATGATTTCCCTCCAGAAAGGGGCGGAATTATATATTACGGCGTATCTTAACTTCGGAGAGACGGTTGTTCCGGATAATACCAAGCTCAGCTGGGTATCCTCCGATCCGTCAATCATATCGGTTGTACCATATACCAGTGAAGGCCAGCAGCAGCTTGGACTTGTAACTGGTCTTAACGGCGGCAAGGCTACGATAACTGTAGTTTCGGAAGACGGATTATATATCGCAACGGCGGATTTTTATGTAACTGAAGGAGTAACAAGCATAACTCTTGATAACACAAGCGTTACGGCACAGATGGCATTGCAGAAGTTCCAGCTTACAGCCACAGTCCTTCCGGCATCGGCCGGCGTTGATACATCCGTAACATGGGCATCCCTGGATCCTTCGGTCGTTACGGTTGACCAGAATGGTCTTGTAACATTTGTAGGACCTGGTGAGACATATGTAAGTGTAACTTCCAATGCGGACAGTTCCAAAGTGGCATATTGTAAATTCCATATAACGCAGCAGGTTGAAGGAATTAAGATGGATTACGACAGGCTTACGCTTAATGTAGGCGAGCAGTCGAGACTTACAGCTTTGATTACTCCGGATAATGCAACCAATAAGAATGTTAAATGGTCATCATCCAATGAAGCGGTTGTGACCGTTGATTCAACAGGTATGCTCACTGCTGTGGGAAGCGGCAGTGCCACAATAATCGTCCAGACAGAGGATGGCGGATATATTGATATGACTAATGTTACGGTTCTTCAGCCTGTTACATCAATCAACCTTTCCGAAACTGAATTATCGGTCAAGAAAGGAACGGTACTCTGGCTCAGTGCGGAGGTACTTCCTGATACGGCTGACAATAAGAAGGTAACATGGAGTTCATCTGATACATCGCTTGCAACGGTTGACCAGACCGGTAAAGTTACCACACTTGCTGTAGGTACGGTAACGATTTCATGTGTAAGTGAAGATAACGGAACGGTTGCATACTGCGTTATAGAGATAACGGAACCGGTAACGGGACTCACACTTAATACATATTATCAGGAAATGGTAACCGGAACAAAGTTTGTAATAGTTCCTACGGTACTTCCTAATGATGCACCTGATAAATCGGTAACATTTATGTCAAGTGACCCGACGATAGCGACTGTTGATGAGAACGGTGTTGTATCGGCACTTGTCGGAGGCGAATGTCAGATAGTCGTTACGACTAACGAGAGCGGACTCAAGGCTACATGTACAATTAAAGTTAAAGAGTATGTAGAGAGCATTAAGATTTCAGGTAACCCGAAGAATCTTAACGTGAATAATTCAGTAAATCTTAAAGTGACAGTTGGTAAAGAGACTGCTTCCAATAAAGCGGTTGTATGGCGAAGCAGCAATACGTCGATTGCGACCGTGGATCAGAGCGGTAAGGTTACAGGCGTTAAGCCGGGTAATGTTGTTATAACTGCGACAGCGGCTGATGGTGGCGGAGTAAGCGATTCGGTTGTAATAAGAGTCATTAATCCTGTTACATCGATATCATTAAGCAAGTCAAAGATTACTGTATATGTAGGAGATACATACAACTTACAGGCAACAATAACACCGCCTAATGCATCTATCAAGAATCTTGTCTGGACATCGGATGACGAGAGCGTGGCAAAGGTATATTCCGACGGTGATGTAGTGGGTGTAACTCCAGGAAGAACTGTGGTACATGCTACATCGACAGATGGCAATGAAGTTGTTGCCAACTGTACGGTTATTGTCAAGGAAATAATAAAGGCATCTTCGATTTCGGTTAATTCATCGGAAATCACGATGTTAAAGGGCAAGACAAGACAGCTTACTGCAAGGTTATATCCGACCAATACAAATGAACATGTTAAATGGGTATCCTCAGATACATCTATTGTGACGGTTGATGCATATGGCAATATCATTACGGTTGGGGCCGGAACATGTGAAGTTACGGCATACAGTTCATCCGGAACCGTTCAGGATACATGTATAATACATTCAATGGCAATGCATTATACGGATATCAGGATAGAACAATATGATACATTTAACCTGTATGTGGATGGTGCTCCGTCAGCAGTATCGTGGAGAACATCGAATCCAAGAATTGCTACAATAGACAGTAACGGACTGGTAACAGGACGTATGCCGGGTGAATGTGTGATAAGCGGAACGGTCGATGGTAAGACAGTTACATGTTATGTCAAAGTAATGGCTGTGGATCCGGGCAAGTTCATTAATAGGAAAAAATAATATAAGAATAACGAAAGGCATTGCGGCTGATTGACCACAATGCCTTTTTCGATTCCGAGAACAAAAACGAAGCACCAAAGAATTAACTTTGGTGCTTCCAGCTTTTAAATATGAGGGGGGAGATAGAAAGTTATACTTCACTATCCACTTATTAATCTAGTATACGAATGTGACGGCTGTGTGAAAAAACGAAAAAAGATTTAACATTTTTGTAACAATTTCATCTTGAGTGTATTTCGTAACAAAAACTTAATATTTGCATTTGTTGATTTTGAATGATGAATGTGGTATAGTGTGAGTGTATGCAAAATAAGGAGAGGTTACTATGAGAGATGATTTTGATTTAGAAGAGGAACTTGCCAAATCAATAGCAAGTATTGTGGATGAAGAGACAGCTGATGCACATGCATATGTTAATAAGAACACATCTGAAACAGATGATATACCGGATGAAGAAGAGAAGATATATGATGATCCGGATGATGATTCTGATGATGATTCCGATAAGCCGGATAAGAAGAAGATCATTATTATCGTAGCATCTGTTGTAGCAGCGGTTCTTATAATAGGAATAACGGCATTTCTTGTGGTCAGGGCTGCTTTTAATAAGAGCAAAGATAATTACGGATATTATAATGAACTTGGATATAAGGCCTATGATGATAAAGATTACGATACCGCTATATCTGATTTTGAGAAAGCACTTACCTATGATGAAGGCAAGGGCGACAGTGATACCAATATCAATATGATGCTTTACCTGTTTGAATGTTATAAGAATACTTCCCAGGATGATAAGGCAGAAGAGATATTGCTTGATGTGATTGACCGTGACAGTGATAACAAGAATGCATATTATAATCTTATGTCAGTTTATCTGAATGGTAAAGATTATACCAAGCTCGGCGACCTGTATGAAAAGGCAGCTGCCACTGAAGATGATGATATTATTGCATTGTTTAAGAAATATGTGCCTCAGGATCCAGTGGCGACACCGGATGAAGGCAGTTACAGCGACGATCAGAAGGTATTCCTTTCAGCTGATAACGGATGTAAGATATATTACACAATAGACGGCTCAGATCCTAAGGACAATGCACAGGTTTTTTCTAACAGAATAGAACTTAAAGAGGGCCAGACCACTGTTAAATTCTATGCGGTTAACGATTACGGAATTAAGAGCGATGTTATAACCAAGACCTATAATATACAGTATTCAGGACCGGCGACACCTGAAATAACACCGTCAGACACGACAATTTCACAGTCGTCCAAAGTAATGGTTACGGTTACCGGAATTGCGTCAGGCAGTAAGGCGTATTATACACTTGACGGAACGGCACCTACTACAGACAGCACAGAGTACAGCAAGCCTTTTGAACTTCCGGCAGGAACTACGGTTGTTACCGTGATGGTTGTTGACGGACATGGAAAGAGCACCATGGCATCCAAGACATATAAGGTAACGTATGAATCCAAATATACTCAGACAGAGGCAGAGGATTTCATATGGAGTGCATTGATAGACAAGAAAATTGTCAATAAGAAACATATTGACAAAGATGATAATGAATGTTCAATGGATTACTATTCATTAAAGACAGTCGATGATAAACAGATATATATGTTCTATTACAACATTGGACATGATGCACAGGATTATTGGTATGGTGCTGATGCCAATACCGGAGATGTATATAAGGTAACAGGTTCAAAGGGAAGTTATAAACTTTCATCAGTCAAATAATACAATCATAGCGTGGGACTTTTATCGGTTTCACGCTATTTTTTTACAATTTTCCAGTATATTTGTATTGCATTACTTGATTCTATTGTATAAAATGGTAATTAGATAAATATAGGAGGTGCTTTATGTACAAGATACTTAAGGCTGAGTTTCTGGCCAGCAATATTTTCCTTATGGAAATAGAAGCTCCGCGTGTGGCTAAATCATGCGAGCCGGGCCAGTTTATTATTGCTAAGATTGACGAGAATGGTGAGCGTATTCCACTTACGATTTCAGACTATGACAGAGAAAGAGGAATGGTTCAGATAGTTGTTCAGGTTATCGGAGCATCCACTAAGAAGATGTCAGAGCTTAAGACAGGAGATTATCTTGAAGATTTCGTAGGACCGCTTGGATGTCCTTCCGATCTTGTTACAGACGATATTGAAGATGTTAAGAAGAAAAAGATTCTTTTTGTTGCGGGCGGTCTTGGAACTGCTCCGGTTTATCCACAGGTTAAATGGCTCCATGAACACGGTATTGCCGCTGATGTTATTGTCGGTGCCAAGACAAAGGATCTTGTTATTCTTGAGAAGGAGATGCAGGAAGTTGCCGGCAATCTCTATATAACAACAGATGACGGAAGTTACGGCAGAGGCGGAATGGTTACGGATACGATTAAATATCTCGTAAACGATCTTGGTAAAGAGTATGACCACTGTGTAGCTATAGGACCGATGATCATGATGAAGTTTGTATGCCTTCTTACCAAAGAACTCGGAATACATACGGTTGTCAGTGTCAACCCTATCATGGTTGACGGAACCGGTATGTGTGGAGCGTGCCGTGTGCAGGTTGGTAATGAAGTTAAGTTCGCGTGTGTTGACGGACCTGAATTTGACGGACATCTTGTTGATTTCGATCAGGCTATGAAGAGACAGCAGATGTATAAGACACAGGAGGGTCGCGCAATGCTGGCACTTACAGAGGGTGCAACTCACAAGAACGGCGGATGCGGCTGCGGAGGTGACAAATAATGGATGTTATGAAGAGAGTGCCTGTAAGAGAACAGGATCCGAAAGTAAGAGCAACCAATTTTGAAGAGGTTTGCCTTGGATATAATGAGAAAGAGGCTATGGAAGAGGCTTCCAGATGTCTTAACTGTAAGAATGCAATGTGTATGAAGGGATGCCCGGTATCTATCAATATTCCGGCATTTATACATGAAGTTAAGGAAGGTAATTTTGCTGAGGCTTATAAGATTATCAGCCAGTCATCAGCTCTTCCGGCTGTGTGCGGACGTGTATGTCCACAGGAATCACAGTGTGAAGGCAAATGTATCAGAGGAATCAAGGGTGAGCCTGTATCAATAGGTAAGCTTGAGAGATTTGTTGCTGACTGGGCAAGAGAGAACGGAATCACACCGGAACCGGCCAAAGAGAAAAAGAACAAGAAGGTTGCGGTAATCGGTTCAGGCCCGTCAGGACTTACATGTGCAGGAGACCTTGCCAAACTTGGTTATGATGTTACTATTTTTGAAGCATTACACAAGGCCGGCGGAGTTCTTGTATACGGAATTCCTGAGTTCCGTCTTCCGAAGGACAAGGTAGTTCAGGCAGAAGTTGAGAACGTTAAGAAGCTTGGCGTTAAAATAGAGACGAATGTTGTTGTAGGTAAGGCTGTCAAGATTGATGACCTTAAAGAAGAGGGCTTTGAAGCTGTATTTATCGGTTCGGGTGCAGGTCTTCCTAGATTTATGGGAATACCGGGAGAGAATGCCAACGGAGTATTTTCAGCTAACGAGTATCTCACAAGAAATAACCTCATGAAGGCTTTTGAGGATGGTTATGATACCCCGATTGCAGCAGGAACAAAGGTTGCTGTTGTCGGCGGCGGTAACGTTGCGATGGATGCTGCGAGAACGGCATTGAGACTCGGAGCTGAGGTTCATATCATTTACAGAAGAAGTGAGGAAGAACTTCCTGCCAGAGTTGAAGAGGTACATCACGCTAAGGAAGAAGGAATTATTTTTGATCTTCTTACCAATCCTACAGAGATTCTTGTCGATGACAAGGGCTGGGTTAAGGGAATTAAGTGCGTGAGAATGGAACTTGGCGAGCCTGATGCATCAGGCAGAAGAAGCCCTGTGGAAATTCCGGGTTCTGAATTTGAAATGGATCTTGACACAGTTATTATGTCACTCGGAACATCACCGAACCCGCTTATATCATCGACCACTAAGGGTCTTGAGACCAATAAGCGTAAGTGTATCGTTGCTGATGAGACAACCGGACAGACATCCAAGATTGGTGTATTTGCCGGTGGCGATGCCGTAACGGGAGCTGCTACGGTTATTCTTGCAATGGGAGCCGGAAAAGCTGCAGCAAAAGGTATTGATGAGTACTTAAGCGCTAAGAATTAATCAGCGCATTATTATCCGGCGTGCCGTAAGGCATGCCGGAATGAATTATATTATTGGTTGAGTGAGGATTACACAATTGATTTTGCTTGAGATGGAGATAGATGCAGCCACTATTCAGGTCAACGTATATCTGCTTATAGTTCTTGTCGGACTTATATTAGTGCTTGTAGGCTATTCATTATGGATGGGAAAGAGGAATACCCAGAAGTTAATTGACGAACATATTAATATTGATCCGATATCAGGGTACGGTAATTTTGCAAGGTTTGTTGATGATGCCGAAATAATGCTTAAATATAAGGACGTTAATTATGTTGTCGGTGTGATAGACATAAGTAATTTTAAAGCGATTAATGATTATTATGGACGTAACCAGGGTGATAGAATACTTAAATCTGTAGCAGACAGGATTCATGACATTATTATGCCGGATGGCATTTTTACAAGAATGTTTGCGGACAGATTTGTTTTTATGATTAATTTTCTTGATATTAACAGTCTTAAATACATTATTGAGACATATCTGGAAGATATTGAATTTGAAATCGAGGAACTTAGAGAAGTTATTAAAATAAATTGCAACTGTGGTATGTATATCATCGAGGATTACGGAGAAGATGTCAATATGATGATTGACAAGGCAGCAATAGCAAGTAAGCTTTCCAAGAAATCCATATCCAAGATGGTAACCATTCTGGATAATAATATCAATTATGATATTGCCAGAAAACAGAAACTTACATATAAGATGAGCAAGGCGCTGAACAATCATGAATTTGTTCCTTATATCCAGCCTAAGGTGAGTTTCAGGGACGGACATATTGTCGGTGGAGAGGCGCTTGTGCGTTGGATGTCACCGGAGGACGGAATGATTGCACCGAATGATTTTATCCCACTTTTTGAGCAGAACGGATTCGTCAATAAGGTCGATTTCTATATGCTTGAGCGTATCTGTGCCATGATCAAAAAGCGCAGCGAATGGGGCAGATATACTGTACCTATTTCGGTAAACCAGTCAAGAATGCATGTGTATGACACGGTTTATATTAATAAGCTTATCAATACTTTTGATAAGTACGGCATCAATAAGAATAATATCGTATTCGAGTTGACGGAGAGTGCTTTTACGGAGAATACGGATGATATGATTGATTTAATAAGACGAATGTCAAAGCTTGGGTACAATATATCGATGGATGATTTCGGCTGTGGATATTCTTCACTTAACATGCTGAATCTGCTCCCGATTAGTGAACTTAAGCTGGACAAGCAGTTTCTGGATGACGAATCCGAGAAGAGCAGATATATTATTAAATCAATTGTAAACCTGGCGCACGGACTTGGCATAAAGATAGTGTGTGAGGGTGTAGAGACTGCAGAACAGGTCGAGTTCCTTACCAATATCGGATGCGATATTGCACAGGGTTATTATTATGCCAAACCTATGCCGATGAACGAGTTCGAGAAATTACTGGATGGAGATGTGTGTCTGCTGCGATGAAAATTTCAATTATCTGTGTTGGTAAAATCAAAGAGAAATTCTATTCACAGGCCGTGGATGAATATATGAAAAGGCTTACAAGATACTGTAAGCCTTTTGTTGTTGAACTGCCTGACGAAAAGACCCCGGAGGGCTGTTCGCAGACTGTGTGTGACCAGATTAAGGCCAAAGAGGGCGAGCGTATACTCGGTGCGCTTAAAGGTGACGAATATGTAATTTCGCTTGCAATAGAAGGTAAAAAATTAAATTCCGAGCAGCTGGCAGGAATGATAGATAAACTGGGTATCGGCGGTACAAGCCATATAGCTTTTATAATCGGAGGTTCGCTTGGACTTGACCCGCGTGTATTAAAGCAAAGCGATATGCTGCTCAGCTTTTCTGACATGACTTTTCCGCACCAGCTTATGAGGGTCATACTGCTTGAACAGGTGTACAGAAGTTACAGGATAATAAACGGAGAACCATATCATAAGTGAAGATGAAATTTGCGCAATATTATTGTATTATGGGGTCAAAAGGTTGACCATATGTACAAATACACTGTATATAATATTGAAGAAACGCACATAATGTAATAAAAATATATTGAAGGAATGTATTTTTGGCGATATAATATGCTTATACAGGTGGAGGTACTTATGTATTTTAAAAGACAAGCATACAATAAATTATTGGAATGGAAAAGGTTATATTCAGAAAAATATGCCGTATTGCTTGAGGGCGCAAGGCGGGTTGGCAAGTCGACCATTGCGGAGAACTTTGCAAAAAATGAATATAGATCTTATATTTTGATTGATTTTTCCAAAACAACAAGTAATATTCTGGATTGTTTTGATGACATAGGAAATTTAAATATTTTTTTCCTGCGGCTGCAGGCAGAAACCGGAATCACATTATATGAACACGATTCCCTCATTATTTTTGACGAAGTACAGTTGTTCCCAAAAGCCAGACAGGCAATAAAGCATCTTGTACATGACGGCAGGTACAGTTATCTGGAAACAGGCTCTTTAATTTCGATAAAGAAAAATGTAAAGGATATTCTGATTCCGTCAGAGGAAATGAAGATCGAAGTATACCCCATGAATTATGAAGAATTCTGTGATGCCACAGGTGGTAATTATGAGTTGTTGCATCAGATTTATGATAGAGGGGTAGCCATTGGACAGACAACTAATCGAAAATTAATGAGAGATTTGAGAATCTATATGGCGGTAGGCGGGATGCCTCAGGCAGTAGAAGCTTATATAAGTGGGAAAAACTTTTCAGAAATAGATATGGTAAAAAGGCAGATCATATCTCTGTATGAGGAAGATTTTAAGAAAATTGATGCATCCGGAAGAATATCGGCATTATATCATGCGATTCCTGCACAGTTGGCAAAGAATGCAAGAAAATATCGTATTACAACAGCAATTGGAAAAAGAAATAATACCAAGGCAGAAGAATTATTATATGAGCTGATAGATTCGAAAACAGTTCTGCCGTGCTATAATTCTACCAATCCAAGAGTCAGCCTGACGGACACGAAAGATTTTGACAGTTATAAATTATATCTTTCAGATACAGGATTGTTCGTTACACTAATGTTTATTGATCGGCCGGTGACGGAAAACGATATTTATGCGAAGCTGCTTTCCGATAAATTACCTGCAAATCTGGGGTATCTTTATGAAAATCTGGTCGCTCAAATGATGGTAGCATCCGGAAGAGAATTGTACTATCATACTTGGGAAAAAAAGGGAAGTACACATTATTATGAGGTGGATTTTCTAATCTCGGAAGGAAGCAAAATAAATGCATTTGAAATTAAATCTTCCGGCTCAGGAAAACACGAATCCATAAGAGAATTTTGCACTAAATTTTCTCAGAATATTAATAGGGCATATTTAATATCACAGAAAGATGTAGGAAAAGACGGAAATCTATTGTTGAAACCTTTTTATTTATTACCTTTTCTGGTAAAATGAGATAAACAAATTTCTTATCTTTATGGATATGTATAATAATAGTAGCAAAATAGCAATTAGCGGTTTATGTAATAAATGCTCAAAATATAGTACGATGATTGTGGAGGTGATATGCAATGATTTTTTCACAAAAACTACAATTAATTCGTAAGAATAAAGGTTTGACCCAGGAAGAATGAATGAGGCGGGTCCAACGCGACTGGATTCTCATATAGCAATGGTTCTTATACATATCATGATACATACGTTGGTGGGGAACAGTTTGCCGGCGAAGAAGCCATATGGTATGAAGGTAAATCACAGTATGCAATGAACTACATTGGAAGAGTTTTGAATCAGAAATTCAGTGGTGACTTTTTAAAGGAAGCTCTTCGCAATGCCGATAAAAAAATGCCATTTAGAGGACCGGAGTATTATCAATCAGGACAATATACCTATAAGTGTAATGTAGTTGGAGATTTTTCCTGGTTTCAAGGTTATGAAGAAATTTTTTGTGAGAATGTCAAGGTATATGAATGTTATTTTCACGGTGGAATAGTGAAATGATTCCAGGGAAATGGAAGTATGGCTGTAATAGCGGTACAATGGTGTAAAAATATACAAAATAGTTTAGTAAAGGTACGTTTGAAAAAATAACGATGAAATACGATTGTGGATTTGAAAAAGAAAATAACTGGTTTAGATATCGGACGGGTGGAATTATCATTGATAATAATAAGATGTTATTTGTGAAAAGTGCTGACGGAGATTATTATTATATGGTTGGCGGAGGTGTTCATTTAGGAGAAACTTCTAACGCATGTATAGAAAGAGAAATTTACGAAGAAACTGGTATACATGCATGTGCGGAACATCTCGCGGTTATTTGTGAAAATTTTTTTAAGGGTGTAGGCGGTGCGACTGATGGATTTGATTGCCATACAATAGAATTTTATTATTATATGAAAATTTTGGATGAAGATTTAAAATCGTGTAAGAGCAAAACGGATGAAGGAGAACAGTTGGTGTGGTTATCGTTGGAAGAAATTTCATCAAAAAATATCAAACCAACCTTTATTAAGGAGAACATAAGTAATATCATTAGTGAGAGAAAAATAATGCATATTATTGAAGAACGGGATAGGTAGATTTTAAACTGTCGAATATGGAGGTTTTAGAATGATAACGGATACATTTGATAATTTATCGGAAGAAATAATTAAGGTTGGCCGTAGCGAGAATGCGGTTAAGGTAGATGCCTGTATTCTCACTTTTTCTCATGTTATTTTAAAATATGTGCTGGAAAATTTTGAGTGCTATAAAATCGGAGATTTATTTTCTTCTAATGGTGTAAATCATGTTTATGGGTTCGAGTATGAGAACCGGCATTTTGCCGTATATATGTCTTATGTTGGGGCCCCTGCGTGTGTGGCAGACATAGAAGATACAATGTCCATTATTGATACAGATAAATATGTTGTTTTTGGTGGGGCGGGATGCTTGAATAAGGAGATTGCACGTGGAAAGGTTATGGTGCCTACTGAGGCCTATCGTGATGAAGGGACTTCATATCATTATGCACCTGCTTCAGATTATATTAAAATTCAAAATGCAGACGTAGTAGCGAAGTTTATGGAAAAAGTTGGTTTGCCGTATGTGAAGGGGAAAACATGGACAACGGATGCAGTGCATAGAGAAACAAGGGGGAATTTTGAAAAACGCAAAGCGGATGGCTGCATTTCTGTTGAAATGGAGTGTGCTGCTATTCAGGCTATGTGCGATTATAGAGAGCTCAATGCCTACTTCTTTTTTACTTGTGGTGATTTATTAGACGCACCTAAGTGGGATGAAAGGATGAAGAAAAACCAAGTTAAGCATACACAGCATGATTCGGGACATTTTGATATAGCTCTTGAATTGGCTCGTTATATTGTCGAATAGTGACATTGACAGATTCCTGCTTGTCCGTGTAATATCACCCAATCCTGCGCATGGAGTAGAATTTATGAAATTGAAGATAGCATTTTTGCAATTAATTCCCGGTGTAAACATAGAAGATAACATTGAAAAGGGAATAAAAGCGTGCCGCAAAGCCAAGGCGGAGGGCGCGGATATAGCGTTGTTTCCCGAAATGTGGAGCAGCGGGTATGTTTTTCCTCATAACAGAGAGTGGATGGAGCAAAACTCTGTTTCATTGGAAAGTGAGTATGTTAAGATGTTTTCGGAAATCGCCGTTGAACTTGATATGGCGATAGCGGTAACATTATTAGAAAAACATGAGCCAAAGCCCAGAAACACAGTTTGTCTGTTTGACAGACACGGAAAGCCGGTATATCGTTATTCAAAGGTACATATTATCCGACAGAGAAAGCTTTGCAAAAACATTTTAATGATGACGGAACATGTAGATAACTTTGGATTTGCAGGGATGATTGAAAAACAGAATACATGTTTGGGAGATGCGGTTAAATGCTATTATAATGATAAAGAAGGCGCTACCGATAGACGGTTAGCCTGATATATTGTTAGTTACAAAAATAACCGCTTAGTTTCTCGGGCTAGGGCGGTTATTTTTTTGATCTTTTGTCTATATGTATCTTGTGAATCTTCTTCACAGCCTTATAAGTGACAGCCACCACTTGTATCACAAACATGAAAATTGTGATTAAGTCTGAAATGATTCCAATTTTATCCATATATTCACCCCCTCGTTTTAGGAGGGGAACCATCGCCCTCCATTTCTCATGAGGGCTAACCGCCTACCGTTATGATAGCACCAGTAAAAGTATACCAGTTGTTTCGATTCATATCAACATATAATCCTAATAAAACGTAAGAATTGTCATTCCCCTGCGACCCTTTTTGTTACCATATTAAGTACCATACCGCCTCAATATCTTACATTACATGTTATTGCTAAACTGACAATCTAGTGATAGACTAATAATAAATAATTTTCTTATTGGGCGTATTTGACCACCTGAAGGAGAGGGACTTACTCCACTAACCAAAGCCCCATTTCAGGAGATGTATCCCCTTATTTTTGATGATGTGTCAAACAACACGAACAGAATCAAGAATAGGTGATACAACCTATTTTCAGAGACATATAACACAAAGTTAGAATTTATTTCACGGAAACAAATAATCATGGATTTACGTGCAATTGGTATTTTCGACTCAGGATTTGGCGGAATAAGCGTCCTACGAGATATAGCAAAAGTTATGCCAAATGAAAATCTTATATATTATGGAGATTCTGCAAATGCCCCTTATGGCACAAAACCTATTGAGACCATCATGTCCTTATCTGAAAACTGCGCAAACTTTCTCCTGGCAAGGGATGTAAAAGCGATTGTCATCGCTTGCAATACTGCTACCAGCGTTGTTATCTCTATC
>ENA-ORSS01000084-ORSS01000084.1-human-gut-metagenome-genome-assembly--contig:-NODE-84-length-116081-cov-20.147631_pt1 | contig 116081 bp, 104 predicted proteins | sample MGYA00241899_ERZ509162 | MGnify/ENA primary metagenome ERZ509162 (study PRJEB26280, sample SAMEA2338641) | human gut metagenome | biome: human gut; feature: human-associated habitat; material... | reverse complement strand
TGAGATCCTCCTTCAGCATGTCTCTATTGTACCATGTTAATATGTATTTGGAATTCCTCATTTTGGCTTGTAAGCTTTCGACTACTTATCCATCAGTTTTCTTTCGAATACAAGTACATCTTCACATGCAGTAGAATTTTCCACTAATCCCAACACCTTTAACGCATTTTTGCCTAGCTCATTTGAATAAACAGTATGTAACTTCCACCCCTCTCTAGCACGCCTGTTTATCAATTCAGTCATTCTCTTTGCATCAACACACCCATGATCTTCATTTAATATTGTTTCAACTGCATATTCATATAAGCCTATTAATGAACGTGCATACTCTTGTTTCTCCATTTCATCTTCTTGCATTCGCTTTCTTTCAATGATTATTTCTTCAGCTGTCCTATGCGACTTTTCAATATCTGTTGCAACTTCATCAATATATTCTTTCGCATTTTGGGAAAATTTAGAAACATTTATAGAATCTCTAAAGAAAAGCAAATCATCCTCATTTCCATTTCTTAATCCTTGTAACCTAGCAAAACAATTGTTGCAAATACTCATTCCGGCAATTATTCTATCTCCTTTTTTTTCATTGCATATCTCACATGTTTTCATTATTCTTCTCCTTATTTACTACAAAATTTACACTTTCTGTTTTTTCTTTCAAATTTAACGACATTATACCTTATATCGGCAGATTAGCATATCCATTCTTGTCATATTTCTGCAATATATATTTCTGCAATATAAAAGGTCAAACCCGTCAAGCTCGATGGTTACTGACGAATCTGACCTTTTATAATCAAATTTCTGAATTTTTTCTTCTATCTATAATATGTGTCAAATCAGGATTTAATTTATCTCGTTTTTATCTTAAATCCGTTTTTAAAGATGAATAGTATATCATCCTTTGATTTTATCACCACTTCCTGAACAAGGCTGCTCCAAAGTCCCTCATCAAATTCTTCTACTAAAGCCCCCCGCTTTTCCAATGCCCGGATGAAGCCCTTGAATAATTCTCTCTGGTCCTTTTTGCTTTCAATCTGTTCTGAGATTTTGTCATAATCTGCTTTGATGGTATTGTACCTTTCGGTAAGGTCAGCATATCTTCTTTCATATTCATTCTGGTCAAGTGTGCCCTCTTGCAATTCTCTGCTATGGCTGTCTTCATCTGCTATACAATAATTATATATTACTCTCCCCACAAATAGAGCCAAATGAATATTCTTGTGCGGCAGAGCCGCCCGTACGGTGTGGCGTGAGTCGCCTGTCCAGACGGAATGAGCCACTTTATAATTAGAGTATTACTCTCGCAGCGATCTATCTAAGCCATAAACCTCCCGCATGGATCGGTCATGCTCAGCATCAATGCTTGTGATGTTGATCTGATAGCTATCATGAGCAATACGATCAATGATTGCATCAACCAGAGGACTTGCTTCTCCTCCAAGCTGGTCGTACCATTCCTCGAATACATACTGAGAGCAGAAGATAGTGGATGATTTCTTACGCCTCCGATGAAGAAGCTCAAAGATATCTTTCTGTTCTGTTTCTGTTGGCTTCAGAAGCATCCATTCATCCAAAATGAGAAGTACCGGGTTGGCATACTTAGCCATCACCTCGATAAGTTCCCTCTGAGCGAGCAATATCAAGATCCATGAGCATGTCTGGCATACGAACATACCTGGTATTGTAATACTGCTTGCAGGCTTCCATGCCAAATGCACATGACATGTATGTTTTACCACAGCCTGTTGCACCAGTAATAAAAAGATTCCGGTGTTCAGATATATATTCGCAGGTGGCAAGTCTGTTTATCAGCTCCTTGTTCAGTTTACGCCCAGAAGTATAGTTGATATCCATGATATTTGCTTCCGGCTGGTCGAATCCGGCATTGCGGATAAGACGTTTCTGGCGGTTATTCTTGCGATTGCTGTATTCGATGTCTACCAGCATTCCGAAGCGGTCTTCAAAAGGAACTTCCTTAAATTTAGGATCGTCAAGCTGGTTGCGGAATGCATGTGCCATTGTGGTAAGACGCATTTCAATAAGTTTATCTATTGTACTCTGATTTGTCATATGTGATTACCTCCGATAGTAGTCGGAACCTCTTGTGATGCCGTGTGCTTTATGTGTGGTCTTGGATCCTGATGATTCTGGTTCCGCTTTTACAGAACCGGTTACAAGGATGTTTTTGATACTCTTGTAACTGGGCGAAGAAGTATAGGATAATGCCTTTTTACAGGCGGCTTCAAGCAAAGATTCTGAGTATTTATCAGTAAGCTTCAAAAGTCCCATACACCTCCGATAGGTCTGTTGTTCCACACGTTTAGAGGTCAGTATCGCATTGACCACAGTGTACGTGTTTATGCCAATCCGCTCAGCCCATTTGCGGAAACGGTCGCCGTTCCATTCCAGATATTTCTGATGGCCTTCCGGCATATGTTCCGTGACAGTACTGTACTTTCCAGGTCGTCCTTTCAGACGGATATGAGAGGCAATGCGGTTATGGTTGTAAAAAATTTCAATGGTGGTATCTGTTACTTTAACGTCAACCTTCTTTTTGATGTATTCATAAGGAACTGAGTATAGCATTCCGTCCACAGATATGTGATAATTAAACTGAACGGTGGCTGTTTTCCAGTCGCTCAGTTCAAAACGGGAAGCGGGTAACGGTGCCAGTAATGGCTTTTCATCTTCAAGGAATAAACTGAGCCGGCTTCCCTCTTTCTTTTGAAAGAATCTTCGATTGAATTGTTCCAGTTTTTCTCTGATTGCACGGTTTAATTCGACAAGAGAAAAGAACTGTTCCTTTCGGAGTGCTGCTGTTATCCAGGTAGAAATATTTCCTACTGTTCCTTCAGCATTCGGCTTATCCTTTGGTGTCCTGACACGGGTAGGGATGATAGCTGTGCCATAGTGCTCAGCCATTTCCTGATAAGTTTCATTGATCTGCTGGTCTTTCCAACCACCATTGTGAACAACTGCTGTCTTGCAGTTATCTGGTACGAGGATTCTGGCAACACCGCCAAAGAACTCGTACATATGGACATGAGCAGTGATCCATGATTTCTGCTTCATATCCAGAAAGGCTTCTACATACGCATACTGGCTGTAAGTCATTACACCTACGAATATGTAAGCCTTTAAGATTTCACCGGTATCCGGGTCGATGATTGTTGCAAGATCCCCTGCCCAGTCAACTTCAACCTGCTCACCGGGTTTGCGATTGATGTGCATGGTAGTACGTCGTTTCTGCTCATCCTGTTGGATATGATAGCAGAATTGAAAATACATGAGCGGTTCATCGCCGTTGGCACGGCAGTCCTCCATATATTCAGTCCACAAAAGCTTTTTACTGACTCCGTTGCGGAGCAGTTCTTTGTGGATGTAGTTGTAGTCTGGCATACGCTTTGGGGAACGATCGCTTTGTTTTGGATAAAACAGGGCTTCAAGAACCCCATCCGTTTGATTGTCTTCCAACGGCCAGGAAATATCTAATTCTTGTGCTCGTTTTAAGACCTTTGCTACGGTATTTCTTGAACACGGAACGCTTAATGCCATGTTCCGATTACTAAATCCCAAGCTGGATAATCTTAGGATTTCACGATATTGGGTCATAATAGTGACCTCCTGTATAATAGATTTACACAATAATTTGTGCATAATTCTATTATAAAACAAGTGGCTCATCGTGACCGGAATGATGGCTCAAGATAAAACGGAATCGTGGCTCACTTACGCCGGACAGGTGGCTCATTGGGGCGCAGATTATTCAGTTATACGACCTTTTACACCACGACATAACGGGAAAGTTGAAAGAAGCCACCGAAAGGATAATGAGCGTTTTTATGCAACTCATACTTTTTATTCTTTTGAGGAATTTGCCAAACAGTTGAAAGTGTATAATCGCAGAGATTATAACAACTTTCCTATGCGTCCATTAGGATGGAAATCTCCAAATCAGGTACTAAAGGATTATCTGTCATCTGTGTAACATATGTTTGACAAACCTACAATTTTTAACTAACTAAATCCCACTCATTCCAATCAAATGAGTAATCTGGATCTTCCCAATATTGGTGTTCATACCAAGTACTTCTAAAGTCTTTAAAATATTCTTGTGCCTGCTTTTATATTTCCATACACAATCTACGATTGAATAACTTCCTTTTTCCTTTGGTTACCACAATCATACATATATACTTCGCTGACACGCTACTTGTAATATTAGAACAATCATTGTCTTTCATAAGTCATTGAAAAGAAATAATTTAGATAAATTCTTTCAAGGTCAATCTCGGTATTGTTTGGATTGTTGTATGCTCTATCTATGCAACCATTTTAATTGCATATGTCATAGTGAGTAAATTTCATTAAATTCGCCATAAAACCTCGATTTCTAAATCATCCCATTTAGCCGCATAATCATAATAAGATGATTTATTTTTTTATAATCTACACTATCCTTTGCAACATCAATTTTTTCGGTTTTACCGAAACCTAAATCAGCTGAAATCTCACGGGCTCTTATCCAGCGCTTACCACCATCAATAGTTGCCTGTAAGCAGACATCCTCAAAAGCATTTGGCATATCTGCTTTTGTATAAGGAGTTCTGCCGGAAAATACAAAAGCAAGAGCAAATCCATCTGCATCAATTTCTGCAATATCATCGATGACTTCCATACCAATTGCATTGAAATTGTAATATGTATCAGGATGAAATTTTCTCTGCCATACATGCCGAAGCTCATGAGCTACCGAATACAAGTTCTCAGCATCTGTTACATTTTTAAAATGTAGTGTCTGGGTTTCAAAATCGACTACAGGGAACTTTCTTGATAGAAGAATCAGGTTTCTATCGTCAAGATAATACGCCCCATCAAAATGAGCATCTGCAGGTATCTCGTCCCGATTAAATTCAAGCTGTGCTAGCACCTGATTATTACTTTCATAAATGCACGCTACTGATTGAATTTCAACACTCTCGATTCCAAGTAATTCTACGATTTCTTTTTTGTAGGCGTTGATATCCTTTTCTACTAATTCCGTCATTACTGTTGGAGCAATATTGCACTCCTCTTTACTTTTTTTCTTATTAAATAACCTTCTAAACATATCTGTCATCCTACCATAATCAAATAAAATATTTAACTATTATATCACTTACTTTGTCTGATTCCGATAATGAATCATATTGTTTTTTATAAGCAGAAATTATATTCTGCTTAACTTCTGGATTCTCAACAATTGACTTTAATAGTTTATCCCCACAAAGCCCAAGCCAAGAACATTCAAATTTATTATAATCAAACTCGTTTAAGTCCAATAACCATTTTGACATTTCATCATCTGACTCATATGTCACCTTTTTTAAATTTTCCACATTAATTATTTTATTATCCAAATACAAATTAATTAATTGTTTCAAAATGCTCAAATGACTTAGTCCACCTATATATAGAATATTGGAATGATCCTCTTTCTTTGAATTTTCAATCATAGAAGAAAGCCATGAGACAATCTCCATTTCCACCCTAGCATCGTTTACAATTACTTCAGCTAAAACACCTTCGCAATACTGATAGTAATCACCAATATGATTATTTTGCGGTTTCCATTCTGCATATGCATTTTTTACAATAATCTGTTCCCTATCGTTAAGATATGTAAAACAGGCAAACAAAATTTTTCTGCTATCGTTCTTCACAAGTTTCTTTATCATATTTATATTATTATAACTCAAGCCACCTTCGTTAATAAAATATAATAAGTTTCTTATTAGATACATGAAAAAACCATTATTGTTATTATCTTTTGCATTAAAAAATTCCAATAACAAATTAACCATGCGGTTTGCTTGCTTACACACTTCCTTATTCTCATATAATTTTTCTTCTATAATTCTTATAAAAAGCCTGTTTAATGTATCTCTATACGATATAATATCCATCTCGCTTTTTATCAATAACAATCGTTTAAATACATTGTGAATAATATTCTCCGTAACAACTGTATGATTTAATATTTCCAAAAAAGTCCAAAAACGATCTGTTTCATAAATTGTTTTTCGTTGAACAATTGACTCATCACATATAGACTTACTTATTTTTTCTATATATGAAATTGCCGACTCACTTACTGGAAGTTTTTTTATTCCATACTCCTTAAAATAAGTTATCAACTCTTTTCGTTGTATGTATCGCAAAGCGATATATATATCAAAATCAGTCAATGTATCTGGTTTAATATTTCCACAAGGTTCACCTATATCATCGTTAGAAATATTAGAAGCATTGATTGATGACATGATTGTCCTAATATATAAATCAAAAATAGATTTATTTTCCTTGTAATTATCCAGAAATATGTAATTACAAGTCTCATATCGTTCAAAATCTCTTATTTTTTCCCTCAAACTTTGGTATGCTGCCGTACCTGTAAACAATGAATACGCTGTCGATGCCTGTTCATTTGTTTTTAATGAATCTTCGTATACATTATAAAATAATGTATACGAAATAGTAAAATTGTTAAGTTCATACAAAAACTCGTTATTATTATTACCAATATTGGGAATACTTTTTAATATTCTTTCTAAGTCAATAGCTTTAATTTCATCTTCATATTGGTCTTGTTCCTCAGCTGGTATACTTTGCAAAACAAAAGGAGATAACATAACCTTGCCAATATATTTTCTATCAAATTCTGCTATAAAGTATTTTGCATACATTCTTCTCGAATAATACGCGTGTGCAGCAATCTTTAAATAATTATATGCTTTACAATATTCATTCAAAAAAGCGCTAATATAAGCCTGCTCCATATATAAATCAGGCTTATCCAATGAGAGTTTTGCATTATTATCATTTAATATTCCTCGTAATCCTTCATAATCAAATTCAGATATCTTTTTTTCAATATCACTAATTTCAACATTATTCAGTTTTTGAGTATTACATTTATTCTTCTCTACTCTAGAAATACTTGAATACCTGCTTTTCCCACATACACTTATTATAGAATTAATCTTTTTTATATCAAAAGAATTGGAGTTCTTTTTCTCTTCACTATCATCCTTACCTACATCATCATTTTTTTCATTGAGTTTTACTGTCTCCCATATCGCATCACGCAAAGGATTGTTTAAGGAATCAAAACTGTTATTTGTCATATCCAGCGTATTATCTTCTCTACAAATAATCCCATGCTTTCTAAACGCATTTGCAATATATTTTCCATATACAAAATTCAATTCTTCAAAAGGTTTTAACTCATCATATAATTCATCTAATTTGCTTGTATCTTCTTTTTCCTTAAGGAAATTTATAACCTCTATTAACTGCTCGGAATGCCCAATATCGTGCTGTTCAACAAGTTCATTTGCATATATTATATTTATTCCTAGATTTCTAAAATAGTCTTTTTGAACGTCATTTTGCTCCATTTTTGTTAATATCAAATATGCTCTTTGAAAGTCGTCCTTAAGAATATCCTTAACCCAAGAAATTATGTGTAATACATCTGGATCATTTAATGAATATCCAACAAAAAGAACTACCTTAGATCCAATAATGGACTTTACATACGTTTCAATCAGCTTAAAATTACGCGAGTAATTAAGATAATCATCCTCCTTCAATACAAAGTTATCATGTTCAAAATCACCATGCATTTTTATCAGTTCTTTTTTTGATTTCCTATATGGCATATCAACATCTTGACTTACAACACGTATAAACTGTCCATTTTCTTCAGCTGCTTTTTCAATTAAATGATCATAGTTTGTTGTTATTATAGTCGATGTATTTAAATCAAGAAGCGTTTTTTGAAGCTCTGTTGGCAACAAACAATCTTCATACTTAAAAATATCACGCATCAGCTGTGTATATTCTTTTTTTCCTCTGGAATTATAATAATACTGAGGTACTTTCAAGTAATCATTCTGGTCATCAGTTAACTGCATTTTTTCAGCAATTTTAGATATAGCTTCTTTCCACAGTGGCATTCCTGAATCTACAGATGCCCCTGCACCAACAAACAGAACCAACTGTTCATTTTCCATAGCTTCATAAATAATTCTTTTTGTCTCTTTATATGTAATTTTTCCTTCCTGTAATAAACTCAAAAGTAAATCCGCCTCCAAAACATTCAATGTTTATATATAAATCTATAGTTTAATGGATAACTTCGCCAATCACTTTTTGTACTTCCTCCGACTGTATCAGCATCATCATCTTCTCATTCCCATCCTCAATCTCCGGCTGACCACACCTCAGATTATCCGGATATTCTGACACACAACAATCCTTGTACCAGCACTCACCCATAAGAGAACCCTTAACGGACCACTTCTCGTTTTGTGTAAATTCACCCACCAATGATTTCATCACACGCTCTGTAGAGTATCTCTTAAAACTTGCCAAATACTGCAATGTCTTCTCATCGCCAATCTTTGACAAATTGATTCTATGATTCTCAATTGCTGATAAAACCTCTTCACGAATTTTGATTTTATCTCTCTTTCCGGTGCCTGTCCATTCCACCAGCTTATCAAAAGCAAGAATCAGGTATTCAAAACAAATCATATCCAGAATTATAATCTTTCCTTCGGACTTATCTGCTATTGATTTCAACATACGATACTTATTACGAATATCCTGATTATCAACCACATAGTCAAACGCAATATAATATTTATCGTCCTCTTTCATGTCTATCTCTGACAACGCATCCAATAAGCCCTGATTACTTCCCTTGCTTTCGATCACAAGTGCATCATTAAAGAAAAGTTGGTTAACCAATTTCCAGAAGTGAAGTCCTGCGCCGGTATCCTCCGTCCATAAATATCTCATATCACAACTCCTCTTCCAGTGTTATCCTATTATCGTCAAACTTCAACACCTTAAAACTTTTATCAGAAACATTTAGGCCATCGCAATTTCTCAAGAAAAGCATATATTGGTTCGACGGTTCAAAATTAATGAAACTTCTGACCTCATCATTAATCAAATTATCTGCATTATCGACCACAATAAAATTATCTCTGCATTTTTCAATCGATTCTGAGAAATTATCTGATTTGTAATTAAACAATTTTATAGCTTTGTATTCATCAGTTAATCGTAAATCTTCTAATATTTCATAAAGCACAGTTTTACCAGTACCACTATCTCCGCCAACAAGAGTTATTCTGTCATCAAATTCCAGATTGTATGAAAATGGATCTGCTTTAAATGTAATATTCTTATAGATCATCTGCTTCTCTCCTTTCATACTCCTTGCTCCACCAGGCATTATATTCTCTCCTTCCAGTCACTATATCCGACTCATTGAATCTGATTTGCACATCATCCGGAATATCAAAAAGCGTTGGTCTGGACATATAAATCTTTATATTATCCATAGTAAAAATGATATTAAGCACATTCGGACCACATTCTTCTACATTTACCACCTTATCAGGGTGTTTTACAATATTAAGTAATGTCTTGCAGCCAGATGACAAATTACGGATTGTGCCTAATCCATATTTTGTTTCAATGTGCTTGTCTGGAGTAAGCTTTGCCTCATCCACTTGCCAAATGAGATTTATTTCATTTTGAGACATTTCTTCATTACCTGTATTCAAATTGAAATACAAATCGTTTTGAAGTATCCAGTCTTTTGACTCTTTTTTTTCTGTATATATATCTATCATTCGGTGTCACTCCTTCTCTCAATCATAATCAGGAACAAACGTTGCCATTTCTTCATAATATCCAGCAATACAATTTAAGTTATCACCTATCTTTTTGAATACCTCCACAAACATTTCCAAATCTACAACCTCATTTCCATAATTCTCAATATAAAAATGATATTCGTCATCCGTATTAAACGGATACCGTGAAAAATCCATATTTTTCATCTTTGCATTAGCATTATGGTCTTTATCTATTTTGTCATATAATTCTAAAATATAGTCGTCCAGTTCTTTTGTCATTTCCTTAAATTGTTTTCTCTGGTCTTCATCGGATTCAAAACTTATCATACGTTTTTTTACTATATTCCATATCTGCCTGATATCGTGCCCTCCGCAAAAGGACTCTTTCTCATTAAGCAACATATTCAAAGACCAGTTTATAGATTTTAGATACAACTCTATTGCATGGTTTGCCGAAAACAGCATTGGGAAAACTACAATATCAGCCTTCTTATCCATATTGTCCTGCAAACAGTCCTGTGCGAGCATTATCGCTGCCTTCATATATCCGTCAGCAATAATCATCATATCATGAATCGGTTGATGCTGTCTGGTTCTCCAATTCATATATGCTGTTTTGTCTATATCTACATTATACGAAAAAATCTTTTCCATTCATTCACCTACTTTTCAAAGCTATATATTTAAATTTCTGAAATACCTAAAATCTATAAAATATCAACCAAATACCTTCCACCAATTAATGAAAATAACACTTTTGATGGAAATAATCTTTCACCCATACTGGAAAACCCAACAACAGTCATAGTCCAATCACTGTACTCATTCGGCAATCTATAACATATCGGCTTATCATTTTCAGAGATTGTTACTAATGGGGTCCTATTCTGTGAAAATCCAACTGAAAGAACATAAAACTCATTCTGTCCACTATGTAATGGCAACATAGGTTGCTTGTTAATATCCTTATAAACCTTTGCGCCTCTTTGATTATAAAAATAATCTTTTCCATCTTCTACTATAGGATCAATCGGTAATTTGTTCCTCATTATTTTATAACGTTCGTTCAAGCTCTCGCAGACAAAAGCATTATAATATTCTGGTTGCATTTCTATCTTACTATTACGAATCTCATCTGCATCTGAAAAATGATTCATAAATTGAAGAAATGCTACAAAAGCCACCAAATCATCCGAATAAATTCCAGAAAAAGATTTGTACCAATAGTCATTATTCTCACAAATTACCCGATATAATTTTTTATACAAATCAAGCTGTCTTTGATTCAATGCAAACCAGCCCGAATCTAAAAATGTCTTCTTCATTTTCCCATCTTTATAATCTCCAGTTAACGATATCTTCAATGATTGCATCAATCGAGATATCAATCCAGCAAGCATATCAGCCATTCTGATTCCAACATAATCCTTAGAATCTTCTTCGATGACATTTTTAAGTCCTACATTCTTTGCAGAATTCAATGTATGCGATTCTTTTCCTTCTCGGTCAATCATCAACTGATATTCATTAACATTCATCTCTGTCAACAATTTCTTAAATCCATCAAAAGGTGCAAAATAGGACCAATCTAATGTTTCGGATACCTCTGTGTCCTCAAGCAGTAAAAGTATTTCCTGAAATGCTTGATTCTCATGCTCTTTCAAAGTAGTATTCGCTTGATTTTTAATAATCCTATCTTCTAAAAAAGACCGTAGTTCTTTAACAAATATTTGTGGTTCTTTATAAATTGCTTCTATCACATTTTGTGGTCGATATACATTGATAGCCTTAATTATTGAGTATTTCATGTAATCAACATCAACAAACATAGAACTATGATAATTTACAAACAACTGGCTAATAACATACTCTATTTTGCTAAACACAGAGAAATAAATAATTATTTTCTCATCAAATAATGATACAAGGTCTTCATAAAACTCAATCGTATGATTATTAAGAGAAGCAAACCCAAGCCTAAAATCTTTTGCTTTCATGGTCTGGCTCTTTAATTCTCCGTCTTTTTTTCTATAAGCATACTTCGATTCAAAAGCAAGGTATCTGTCAGAAATACATTCATCTTCTTCTGCTTTCCACCCTACAATTCCAGTTATGAAATTATCATAGTAATTATTCGCAGTAACAGTTTCATAATTAATCTTTCTACTATGCTCTGTTTCATCATAAAAAAAAATGTACTTCATCTTCAGTGCCTCCCCTACTGATTATTTTTTGAATCACCATAATGTGCCGAATCTTCCGCCACCTTCATCACATTATACTCTGGCTCATATTGATAAATCTTTGCAGACTTAGCTGCTTCATTTCCTATATCTTCTGTTACGGAATACTCTTCAAAATTCTCCACCTGTTCCATAACTTTGTTGAATACTTCCGGACTATACTGAGGCGGATAACCATTCTTAACCAGACATATCTTTATTTCAAATTTTAAATCATTCCGAACATTCTGATTATTGAGCCAATCTGCAAATGAGGATTTTGTATCAATAATATCTTTTATCTTCTTAGCTAATGCTTTACATTTATCATTTACTACAACACCATCAACTTCTTTATCTGTTCCATATTCAAAGTTATATTGTTCTCGAAGTGAAATCAAAATATCATAGAATGCTTTTTCTTCGAAGGTTAAACCGATTTTACGAAAACTTTCTCTGTTTTCGTTCATTTGACGAAGAATTGCTAAAGCCTGTTCCGTGGCAATCCTAATAATATCCTCTGATGCCTTTTCCTGTGTTTCTCCAGCTTCTTCCGCTGTAAGATGTTTACGCCTTTCATGATATTCTGCAATCGTCTTTTCCAACATTTCTTGGAACGATTTTGCAGCTAACTGATTGACTTTTCCGTATTCCTTAATCTGCTTACGAAGCATTTTTATAAGAAGTTCTAACTTGGTTGCTGGCATTTTGACATCAGATAATTTTTCAAAGTATTCTGGTGAAAAGATATCTTCTTCCTCGCCACTTTCAAGAACACTTTCCACCTGATTGTATTTCAATGCTTCTTCAACCATTTTGGAAACTGCACGATTCATGGTATCTGTATCCACTTCACTTGTTCCACTCATTTTACGAACAAAACCAGCTATAGCCATAAAGCATTGTGCAAGTGCAGATTCTTCTTCTCCAAGATAACCGGAAGGCTGACAAATATCAAAAGCTGCCCTCATTCGTTTTACTGTCTTTAAAAAATAGGTTTTGAAGGAAACTTTCTGAACACCATTATTTCCTTCCGACTGTAATTCTTCTGTTGATACAAATACATATTCTGCTGCTTTTGCAAGAAGTCTATATCGTTCTATAGGATCACATTCCGGATTTAAAAATGGTGATAAATCATAACCTGTGAACATGTTTTTCAACACTTCTAGTTCTTCTCTAAACACTGATGTAGCCTGCTCAACATCATCGGATGTCGGTGCAACAGATGTATCTCCTCCATATACCTTCATGGCTTCACGCATATTGTCGCGAATACCAATATAGTCGATAACCATACCATATTCTTTCCTCGGATATTTTCTGTTTACACGGCTTATTGTCTGTATCAGCAAATGCTTTTTGAGAGGTTTATCATTATATAAATATGTAAGGCAAGGAACATCAAAGCCCGTAATCCACATATCTACAACAATGACAATACTGAAATTTGATTTTTCCTGTTTAAAAGCAGCATCCAATTCTTCTGAACGCTTATCATTTTTAACTCCGCCAAGATAATCATACATATCTTTTTCATCATTACTGCCGACACTAGATACCATTGCCATAAATGGCATCGGTTTCAATTCGTTCAGTTCCTCTTCTGTTACAGAAACCCCATCCGGTGATTTCTTTTCCTCAAACCATTCCGGGTATTTATCCTTAAACTTCTGTAATAATGCATAAGCAATCTTTCTATTAGAACATACAACCATTGCTTTTTGTATTCTATCCGGATCACCTGCACAAGACGCAACATAATGGTTGTGGATATCTGTAGCAAGACGCTCAAGTCTGGAAGGCTCACCAAGAATTATTTCCATAGAGCTCATTGCTTTCTTACTTGCTTCGATATCCTCATATGTTGCACCATCATCAGCACATTTTTTATAATAATTCTCAATTTCTTTTACTTTTTTATTATCAAGCAATACCTTTGCAATACGCGGATGATACTTAATGGAAACAGTAAGTCCATCTGCAACTGCCTGATCCATTGTATATCGGTCAATTTCATCACCAAAGGTCTGATAAGTTTCCGCAATAGGCGTTCCGGTAAAACCAACGAAAGTAGCATGTGGAAATGCTTCCTTCAATACTTTTGCATATGGTTTTGAAACCATAGCTTTCATATTTTCATCGGCATCCTTACTAAACTGAATTTTCTTAGAATGTTCAAGCTGAGTTCTGTGAGCCTCGTCTGAAAAACATATAATATTCTGCCTATCATTGATAAGTCCGATTTTGTCATCTTTCCTATCGCAGAATTTCTGAATGGTGCAAATATAAAAACCACCACTTTGTCTTGCACCAAGTTCCTGCCTTAATTGTGTTCTGTTTTTTACAACAGATACTTCACCCAGATTAAGAAACTCTTTACTCTTTGTAAAAAGCTTTGAACCTTGTTTTTGCAGTTCATCTCTGTCAACAATTAATATAATTGTTGGTGAACCGATTTCCGGAATATCAGTACAACGAAGTGCAAGCTGACGTGCAAGAAAAGCCATCGTATATGTTTTTCCACATCCAGTTGCTCCAAAGTATGTACCACCTTTACCACTCCTCGTAACAACAGAATTTACAATGCTTTGTTTTAAAAGTTTTGCTGCAAAGAACTGAGGATATCGGCATATGATTTCTACTTCATCACTGTCGTAAATACTATCTTGGAAATAGATATAGTCCCTAAAAATCTCCATGAAACGTTCAGGTGCGTAAACACCCTTTATCATAGTTTCTGTTTCTGCAAAAGGAAGAGTGGATACCGCATCTCCTTCATTTACTCTGCGCCAAGCATAAAAATGCTCGTAAGGTGTACGCACTGTACCTAATCTTGTTTTCACACCATCTGAAATGCAAGCCAAAGGGCAATAATGTAAAAGATGCGGAATATCTCTCCAATAGCGAATATTAATTTGTTCCCAAGCATCATAAATAGTCGCATTGGCATCAGCAGGATTTTTCAACTCAATAACACATAGTGGCATACCATTTACAAACAAAAGTACATCCGGTCTACGATTTTCTTTTTGACCATTGTTTGTATATTCTACTGTAAACTGGTTCACTACACGGAAGATATTCTTATCCCAATTATCAAAATCAATAAGTGGTATCATTCTTGGCAATCCATCCTGCGTCGTAAACTGAACACCATTTACCATCCAGCCATATACTTTATGCAAAGTAGCAAAATCACTTTCCGCACCTACAAGACGAACATTATCATATATCTGTATCACCTCGTCTTCTGTCAAATCCGGGTTGGTGTCTGCTATAAACTTCTTGAAATCATCAGCAATCAGTACATCTCTTTTTGTGACACGAGAGATATTATTACCAGAAGAATACTTCCAACCTTCCGCTTCTAAAAAGCCAATAAAGGCATATTCATATTCTGATTCACAATAATGGCCATTGTATTCTTTTAATCTTGCCATAGGCTATGCCTCCTTTGCTTTTCTTGCCTCTTCTATAGAACCTTTGATAAGAATAGGACAGATGTCTTTTATCTGTGCTTTGAGTTTGTCATTGATTGCTTTTCGTTCTTTATATGCTTTGTAAATATTTGCTATTGATTTTTGAGTTTTCATATCTGCTATAGGAATTTCTACTTTAACTAAATCATCCCATGTAAATGTTTCTCTTGCCGATCCCCATGAATGAAACCTTGCATATCTATCGAACTCCGTTCTGTTAAAAAACATACAAAGGTATTCTGGCAAAAGCTTATCCTCATCAACCGAAAACACTTCATTTACTGATGTGACAACAATATCATCCTCGGTGTTATTGAAAGCATATGCAAATACTTTTTCATTGTGTGTTGTTTGCACAAAACTAATCTGACGAGGTCTTACTATCTTATAATTTGATAATTCATTTCTATTTACTTTTGAAGTAGGTTCTCTAAACTCCTTAGACGTACTTACACCCATAACATTTTTAATTTCGTTTGTTCTATTTCTTACGTCATGTCTTTCAACATATGGACCAATTGCCTTGCAATGTATACCATGTTTTAAATCCTCAATATACGCATCACAAGCAAGCTTTAAGTCCTCCAATCCATACTCATAACTTTTCTGATTTTCAAGCATAGCATTATAAATATCTACATATTTTTTCTGTATTTCAATATCTGGTAGTGGAATAACTATGTCACTCATATCATTAAAATTGAATTCTGGTCTTTGACTTCCAAAATTTCTAAATTTCACTTCTCTGCAAAATTCTGAACGCCTAAAATAAATATATAACCACATTGGATCAATGATTTTCTTTCCCTCATCCGTCAGATAAAAAACCATATATAGATGAGATACTATACATAATCCCTCAGTACGGTAGGCAATTGAACCTAATTCAAGTCGGGTTGGGTTGTACACAAAAGCTCCATTTTCGACAATTTTATAAGGTTTTAAATCTACTCCATCTGTATTACCTTTAGGAGCTGCAAAAACACCTTGGCTATTTACACCAACTATCAAATCAACCCCATACTTTAATTCTTTGTTGTTTATCGTGGAGCGTTCAATGTAATCTCCCAATCTAATATTAGTCAATTCCATATCCAATCCCCCTAAATGCTTCCTCCAGCATCTGCTGGGATTTCTTTTCTTGTTTCATAACCTCTTTCATTTCAGATTGAATACGAGCCATTTCTTTTTCATAATCAATTTCTAAATCATGGTCAATAAACTCAATGTATTTGCTTGGTGTAAGAGCCCAACCTTTACTTTCAATTTCATTAATGCACACACTACGGTAAAGTTCTGGTATCTCATAGGCTGCTCCATCAGTTTCCTCACATTGCCATGTGTGATAAATATCTGCTGCCTTCTCAATTTGTTCTGTATCCAACCGAACTTTCTTTTTGCTCTCACCCTTAACAGCATTTTCTGTCCATTGGCGTAAATCCATAAAGAGTATCTCATGCTCGCGGTTTCGGAGATTTCTTCCATGGTATTTTCCACCTTTTTTATTCTGATTTAGAATCCACAGAGTAACACTGATATCTGTAGTAATAAACAATTCTCTTGGCAGAACAACGATAGCCTCAATTTTATCATTCTGAATCAGTTCCTTACGTATTTCCAATGTATCGCTATCATTCAATGCACCATTCGCAAGAAGGAATCCTGCTACTCCATCAGTTTTCTTCAAATGTGAAAGTATATGCAAAATCCATGCATAATTTGCGTTGCTTTCAGGTGGCGTTTGATAGTCAGACCAACGACCGTCATTTTTCAAATTGTCATTATACCAGCCTTTCAGATTAAAAGGTGGATTTGCCATAATATAGTTAAAGTGCAACCCCTTGTGTAAATCATGTGTAAATGATGAATCTGCTTCTTCTCCTAGATTATGGCTAATTCCACGCAAAGCCAAATTCATTTTCGCAAGGCGATATGTAGCCGGTTCTTTTTCCTGACCATATACATTGATACCATTTAAGTTTCCTTGCTTTGACTTTACAAGTTCAGCACTCTGAATAAACATTCCTCCTGAACCACAGCAAGGATCATATAAGGTGCCATCATAAGGCTCAATCATCGTTGCAATGAGTTGAACTACGTCATGAGGTGTATAAAATTCTCCTTCCTCCTTTGTAGCATTTACCGCAAACTCCTTAAGAAAGTATTCGTATACACGACCAATAAGGTCTTTTTCCTCTCCAAATGTCTTATGACTGATTTTGTTCACTTCATCAACAATTTTCTTTATATCATTAGCTGCTAAATTGCGTGCTGTAAATGTTCCTTTAACAAAACAGCCTTTCAACTGTGGATCTTCTTCCTCAAGCCTTTGCAAAGCTGTATCAAGTGCAACATTAAGCTGTGGTGCCGGTGTACTGATAATAGTCGACCATCTTGCTTCTGGTGGTAAATTATATGTACCATCTGCAAAAGTAGCATCATCAAAGAATGCTGCTCTAATGTTCTCATCTTCCGGATCTAATCCCTGCTCTTTAAGTGTCTGTTTTAGATTTTCAATTCCATCCTCATACTTTTCGCCGATAAACCTCAAGAACACTAGCGTAAGCATCATATCTCTTTTTTCAAAGAATGAGCCGGAATTACGTGCCGCACGCAAATAATCTCTACAATTAAATAAAATATTATCTATGTTCAATGCCTTTTCCGTTGTTTTCTTCTTAGCCATATTACTTTTCTTCCCTTTCCTCGTCTGGAACAAATTCCATGATATCCTGTATCTCACAATGCAATACTTTACATACTTTTTCCAAAACTTGTGTACTTACATGTTCATTCTTCCCTAGTTTAGCCAGTGCATTTGTTGTAATTCCTGCCTGATCTCTAAGGTCAACTTTCATCATATTTTCATCTATCAATTTCTTCCATAATTTGTTGTATCTGATTGCCATTATTATCCCTTTCGTGTCATTACAACTATTTATCATTTCTTTTCATTATATCATCAAGTCCTCCTTGTTTCAATCTAAAATTGATTTTTTCAATTTTAGAATTGTAGGATTACAATACATGTGTTACAACTGAATATAAAAAAAGCAGAGATGCTTCTTTTGTGTTATATTTTAGTCACCACAACAAAAAAGGAGTTCTCTGCTATGGCTACTATAACACAAGATATGCGGTATCGTCTATCCTTAATCAAATACGCTGAAAGGTTTGGTGTCACCAAAGCTGCTATCAAATATAAAACCAACCGTCAATACATTTATCGTTGGAAACGACGTTATGACGGTTCTATTGAGTCCCTTCGTGACCGCTCTCGCAGACCCATCATCCAAACCAACATACCCCTGAAGAGATCAAGCTGATCTTTGATATGCGCAGACGCAATCCCAATGCCGGTCTTGTTGTCTTTTGGGTTAAACTCAAGCAGCGTGGTTACTCCCGTTCCATCCCTGGACTATACAGATTTCTCCGTAAGCAGGGAATTATGGCAGTTCATCCGCCAAATCCTAAATATATTCCAAAGCCTTACGAACAGATGGATTATCCGGGACAACGCATACAGGTTGATGTAAAATTTGTTCCTTCTGCATGCCTCAAAAACCCCAAGGTCATCGGCAAACAATTCTTTCAGTATACTGCCATTGACGAGTATTCCAGATGGCGTTTCGTAGAGGCTTTTGAAGAACACAACACGTATTCTTCTGCTATGTTTATAGAGCATCTGGTGAAAGCCTTTCCGTTACCCATTCAGTGTATCCAAACTGATAATGGAGCAGAATTTACAAATCGTTTTACCACTCACCGTGACAAACCCACACTATTTCAGGTGCATCTGAAGCAGCATGGGATTTGCCATAAAGTTATACGACCTTTTACACCACGACATAACGGGGAAGTTGAAAGAAGCCACCGAAAGGATAATGAGCGTTTTTATGCAACTCATACTTTTTATTCTTTTGAGGAATTTGCCAAACAGTTGAAAGTGTATAATCGCAGAGATTATAACAACTTTCCTATGCGTCCATTAGGATGGAAATCTCCAAATCAGGTACTAAAGGATTATCTGTCATCTGTGTAACATATGTTTGACAAACCTACAAAATAAAAATTATTGATTATCCCTCTACGTCGCAAAATACTATTTAGCATCGGTTACAATCGGAAAGTTCATTTCAACAATAAACTCTTTTTTTTCTATTTTTGCTTCAATCTCTCCATCCATCCGACTAACCAACTCCTTTGCAATAGATAGTCCCAATCCAGTAGATGTTTTACTTCTGGCAACATCTGCTTTATAAAATCGCTCAAATACCTGATCTATATTAATCTGTTCTGGATGTGTAACCTGATTGCTGATTCTAAGCACCGCCTGATTTTGATCACGTTCCAACACAATGCTAATCTTCTTTTCTCCATGATCCAGCCCATTTTTTATCACATTCTGGATAACACGGCGGAGTCCCTGCCTGTTTCCATGTATATACAACTGTTCTTCCGTAATCTGAATATCCGGCTGAATTTCCATTCTTACCCATTCATCATAGTATGAAAAAACTGTTTCTTTCAAAATCCGGTTCATACAGCACAATGTCAATTCCAAACTGTAAGATTCGTTTTTTAACTTTGTAAACATAAAAAGTTCTTCCAACATTTCATTCAGACTATGAATTCTTTCGTGGATAATGCTTAAATAACGTTTCTGATCCTCTATATTTTCACATTCTTCCATTAGCTGGAAATATCCGTCCAAAGATGTCAGTGGTGTGCGGATATCATGAGAAAGATTTGTATAAGTGTCCGCAATCAGAGCTTCTTTCTCCTGATAATGCTGCTTCTCTTTTCTTCGCAGTTCCAGAAGCTCATTCAACTTGTCAGAAAGCTTTCCTATTCCACCCACATCAAATTCATGGTTAATCAACATGTTACTGTCATGTTTCATCATAAACGCCAATTGGCGGCAGATGTCTTTCACCTGCCGCTGGTATTTCCACATAATAATAAATTGTGAGATAATAATTCCTGCTAATATCCCAATTACGATATACATCCGTTAAATATCCCTCTTTTGAAAAACAACGCTACTTACTGATATCATCATAACGATGAACACTATTGCCACACCAAATGCCGCCAAACACTCATTTCCACTCGGATCCATAGGAAGCAGTGATAATTTTCCTGTTATCGTATACTTATAAATCTGGAAATTCTGAATTCCTATTTTTTGAATAGCACTATTGATCACCCCATACACAATGGTCATTACATTCATGCTAAGACAGACAGCAATGACCATGCTGATTACATTATTTTTCAAAATAATTGCAATCGCCATACAAATCAGCACAAGTGCATAATGAAGAGCCAGTTCAGTCACAAAATAAGATAAAATTGCCTTTGTATTTCCCCATTCCAATTCCCCGAAAACAATACCATTCGCCGCTGCCTGAAATAAGAATGCACCTGCCATTGTCAGTACCGTAAAGACAGCCAAGGCAATTGCCCTGGAAAAAATCAGAGTTCCTCTATTTCTAACCTGACCTCCTATATTCTTAATATATCCGCTACTGATATCCGCTGTTGAAAACAGAACAGTAAAAATTACCAAAAGCAGTGCATACAATTTTCCTTGGGAATTGGCAAAAAAGATATCATATACCGTCACCTTTTCTCCCGGCTCCGTAGGCAGCGTTACCATCATTCCCACATTAATATTATCCACAGTAGGTTCAGTAACCTGCTCCTGTTTCATGGCATCCTTTTCAGTCAAAAGCTCATAATCCGTCTTGCATAAAGATGTTGTAATCAATAATATTGCTGCCAGTACGATCCAGATTACATACATACTTTTGGTTTTAAGCATCCGGTATAAATCCATTTTTATTATATTAAGTATGATCCGCACCTCCCGTCAGATTCAGAAAATAAGTTTCCAGTTCTTCACTGGTTATGGAAATCCCTTTTACCGGAATTCCTGACTTTGCAAGTTCCATATTCAACGCTGCACTTTCATTCAATCGTTCAAAAATATGAATATGCTCTTTATCTGTTACCTGATAGTTGGTAAATCCCATAGAATCCATCACCGGAATCGCCTGTTTCGGATGATCCAATGTCAACTCTATCCGTTCACTGCATCTTCTTATTAATTCTTCTCTTGTAATTTCCTGTAATAAACTTCCATTATGAATAATTCCATAATCAGTAGCAATCTTCGATAATTCCTCAAGAATATGACTGGAAATGCATATTGTCATATTCTTCTCTTTCTGAAGTCTCTGAATCGTATCCCGGATCTCTGCAATACCCTGTGGATCCAATCCATTGATTGGCTCATCAAGAACTAATAAATCCGGTTCTCCAACCAAAGCAAGACCAATTCCCAAACGCTGTTTCATTCCAAGTGAAAAATGTTTTGTTTTTTTCTTTCCCACATCCTCCAGACCGATAATTCTCAATATTTCTTCAATATAACTTTTTTTCTTTATTCCAAACAGCTTGCATTTGATATTCAGATTTTCATATGCAGTCATATCTCCATAAAGTCCCGGTGCCTCAATCAGACATCCTATCCGTGATCGAACTTTTTGCAAATCCTTTCCCTTGTATCCGAACATCTCGATTTCTCCACAAGTTGGCTTGGAAAGTCCACTGATCATCTTCAGACAAGTTGTCTTCCCAGCTCCATTTCGACCGATAAAACCATAAATAGCACCTTTTTTAATATGCATATTGACACTGTCCACAGCTTTATGGTGTCCATATTGCTTAGTCAAATTTCTTGTTTCCAATAACATTTCGCTCAAGTTTTTCATCTCCTTTTTCTTATCTGCATTTATCATAAAGGAATAATCCTAATCAAACGCAAATAAATAGTAAAAAAAGAGTAAAGATTATAGATGAAGACGATAACCGATTCCCCAGACTGTTTCAATATATTCCTCAGATGTAACTGTTTTTATCTTTTTACGAATATTACTTATATGTACATCCAGAGTTTTTGTTTCACCCATATATGGTTCGTCCCACGCATATTCAAAAATGTCCTCTTTACTGAAAACCTGCTTCGGATTTCTGAGCAGTAATTCTAAAATCGCAAACTCCTGTCTTGTTATCTTAGGAAGTATTTTTCCACCAATGCTGACCTGAAAAGTAGCTTTGTTCAATACCATCTCTCTGAACGAAAGGTTAGATTCTTTTATTTCCTTTTCTTCTGTATGACGAAGCTGTACCTGAATTCTTGCCAGTACCTCTCTGATTTCAAAAGGTTTCGTTATATAATCATCAGCCCCACTAGTTAAAACCTTTACCTTTTCATCCAAGCTATCTTTCGCAGTCAAAACAATAACCGGAAGATTTCCCTTTTTCCGTATTTCCTCCAGAACTGCTTCTCCTGTAATTCCCGGCAACATCAAATCCAGCAACACCAGTGCATAGCTATGCTCCTGCATATTCAAAAGCAGCTTTGCCTCAGTTCCGGAAAACGCCTGCTCACAGGAATAGCCTGCTTTGGATAATGCTTCCTGAAGCAGATTATTGATATTTGTATCATCTTCTACAATCAGTATTTTCTGCATGATAGTTCTCTCCTCTATTTTACACTGTGAAAACATTATTTTCTTGCATTATACGCTTTTTCCTTTTTTCCCGCAAATCCCCCCACAGATCCCCAGAATTCTCCAGTACATAACTTACTTTTTGTTCCAGCTGAACTTATAATTTTCAGTATTGCTGTGCTTCCAAGATGCATATATCACTTTTTTCTTACCATTATGCCTTTATTTCTCCATCAGTGCTTTCGCAACCCTTATCCCGCCCACAAATAGAGCCAAACTAGAGCCATTTGATAAAACAAATGCCGGAAGCCCGCATAAATACAGGCTTTCGGCATTTCTGTCCGTTATTCAAACTCAATCGTTCCAGGCGGCTTACTCGTCAGATCATACATTACTCGATTGACACCCTTCACTTCATTAATAATTCTTGTCATAACTCTCTGCAATACTTCAAACGGAATATCCGCGCAGTCAGCAGTCATGAAATCGCTGGTGCATACGGCCCGAAGTGCAACTGCATAGTCGTAGGTACGTTCATCGCCCATAACACCAACAGAACGCATGTTGGTAAGAGCTGCAAAATACTGTCCAAGTCCTTTATCAAGACCTGCTTTTGCAATCTCCTCACGGTAGATATAGTCAGCATCCTGAACAATCTTAACCTTCTCAGCCGTTACTTCCCCAACGATACGGATTCCAAGACCCGGACCCGGGAATGGCTGACGACTTACCAGATACTCTGGGATACCAAGCTCACGACCAGCTTTACGAACCTCGTCCTTGAACAGGAGACGAAGCGGTTCAACGATTTCTTTAAAATCAACATAATCCGGAAGTCCGCCTACGTTGTGGTGGCTCTTGATCGTTGCAGATTTTCCAAGACCGGATTCGATCACGTCAGGATAAATTGTTCCCTGTACTAAGAAGTCAACAGCACCGATCTTCTTTGCTTCTTCCTCAAATACACGAATAAATTCTTCACCGATGATCTTACGTTTTGCTTCCGGTTCAACAACTCCTGCAAGTTTCTGGTAGAAACGATCCTGCGCATTTACACGGATGAAGTTCAGATCATATGGACCATCCGGACCAAATACTGCTTCGACTTCATCACCCTCGTTCTTACGAAGAAGTCCCTGATCGACAAATACACAAGTAAGCTGCTTGCCGACTGCCTTGGATAACAGAACGGCTGCAACCGATGAATCTACACCACCGGATAATGCACAGAGCACTTTTCCATTTCCAATCTTCTCACGCAGACTCTTGATCGTATCTTCAACGAAAGAATCCATCTTCCAGTCACCAGAGCATTTACATACATCCATGACAAATGCACGAAGCATCTTCATTCCTTCTTCTGTATGCATAACCTCTGGATGGAACTGTGTTGCATATAAGTTCTTCTCTGCATTTTCCATTGCCGCAAATGGACAGTTTGGAGTCGTTGCAGTTGATACAAATCCTTCTGGTGCTTCTGCGATATAGTCGGTATGACTCATCCAGCAGATCGTTGATTTATTTACATCTTTAAACAAAATGGAATTCTTATCCACCATTACCTCAGTTCTGCCATATTCACTAACCGGAGCAGTTGCTACCTTGCCGCCGAGCACATGTGCCATCAACTGTGAACCATAACAGATTCCAAGGATTGGAATACCCAGTTCAAAAATTTCCTTGCTGTAACTTGGTGAATCAGCCTTGTATACACTATTCGGTCCACCAGTGAAAATAATGCCTTTCGGGTTCATCTTCTTGATCTCGTCAATGCTCATAGTGTACGGATGTACTTCTGCATAAACATTACATTCTCTGACCCTTCGTGCAATAAGCTGATTGTACTGTCCACCAAAGTCCAGTACGATAATCAATTCCTTATTCATGAAAGTTTCTCCTTTATTTTTCTTAACCGTGCCACTCACAAATACTTCGTATTTCCTCGTTGTCGGGCTTTCGCCCTATCAAAATAAACTCTAATGCTTTCGTCTGCAAGCAACCGAATCATCAGAGTTTGTTTTGGCACGGCTCAATGCTTACGCATATTATACCATGTAATTACTCTATTTTCTACACCTAATCCTGCTCTATTTTACCTTCCCGCGCAATACTTCCAGCCCCTTCTGGTACTGTGTATCTTTCTCGCCCTGGAAATCATCGGAAGTATAATCCTCCGGAAGTTCTACTTCGATATCCGGTGCTACGCCCTTCTTGTGAATATCATTTCCATTTGGTGTGAAATATTTGGCAGTTGTAAGCTTGATCGCTGATCCATCTGAAAGCGGGATAACCGACTGTACGATTCCCTTGCCATATGTGTTCTCGCCAACGATCGTTGCTACGCCATATTCTTTTAATGCCGCTGTCATGATCTCGGATGCACTTGCGCTTTCTCCGTTTACGAGCACTACCATCGGTAGATCTAGTTGCTCTTCATCCGTAGACTCATACGTTGATAAGACATTTCCATTCTTATCTTCCTGATATACGATCTTACCGGCAGGAAGCAGATAATCACACATATCAACAACCGTTGATAACATTCCGCCCGGATCGGAACGGAGATCTATCATCAGTGCTGTCATTCCCTGTGATTTCAGATCTTCTACTGCTTTTCTGAACAAATCACCTGTATTCGCAACAAACTGTGTTACACGAACATAGCCGATCTTCTTATCTGTATCTGCCATAAAATAAGAAACGGTACTGTTTTCCAGTTTTCTTCTTGTAATGGTTACTGTATGGTACTTCCGCTCGCTTGGTCTGTAGATCTCAAGAGTGACATCCGTACCTTCTTCTCCACGGATCTTTGTAACCAGATAATCCAGATCATCAGATTCCTGAATCTCATAATCATCGATCTTACAGATCAGATCATCCGGCTTAATATCAGCTTCTGACGCCGGGGAATCTTCTGTAATGCTAACCGCGATCGCATATCCGGTATCTTCATCCTGTCTCACAACAACACCGATGCCCGCATATTCTCCGGAACTGTCTTCCTGCAATTTTGCAAATTCCTCTGGTGTGTAATATTTTGCATATGGATCATCCAATGCCTCGATCAGCCCGGCATACAGACCATTCTGCATATCCTCATCCGATGTGTCAAAATAATACGACTGATCAATGATCGTCTCCAGACTTGCAAGCTTCTCCAGTGTATCTTCATCCACGACTGAACCATTGTATTCCAGATTATCATGCCGTTTTCCGGCATCCGTATTCAAATCGCCGCTTTTTGTATTGTCCTTCGTAAAGGAGCATCCCATCATTCCCGCACATCCGGCTATAACTGCCGCACCAAGAATCCATTTCTTAAAATTATGCTTCATTTTACCTTTTGCAATGCGCATCGCGCATTTTGCATCCTTTCATATTCTTAGAAATAATCATTCATATTCATTTGTATCATATTAACTTTTTTGAATATCTCCCGAAAATTTCCTTTTATAAACGACAACAGACAAATCCAGCTTTCACCCGATCTGTCTGTTGTTTTATCCTATGTGTAATTCTGTAAAATCTTACAATTCTGACTGGTTATCATACTTGTATGAATCCCAGCTTTCTGTCTTTTTACAGGTAATCCAGTGGATTTACATAAGATCCATTGATCATAACTCCAAAATGGCAATGGGAACCTGTACTGTATCCGGTACTTCCTGCCTTGGCAATTACCTGTCCCTGTTCAACACTCTGTCCTACACTGACAACCAACTGGGAATTATGCATATATACTGTCGATACACCATTTCCATGATCGATCATGATGTAGTATCCTGCAGATGAGCTGTACTGTGATACAACAACTGTACCTGCTGCTGATGCAACAATATCACTACCGGTTGGACATGGAATATCAATTCCCTTATGGTTCGAACTTGCACCTGCTGTAGGTGAAGATCTTGGTCCGAAGTAAGAACTGATCCTGCTTCCCTGTGTAGCAGGCCACATGTAAGAACCACCGCTTGGTGTATAGTACTGTGGCTCACTGCTTCCGCTGCTACCACCACTCTGCTGCTGTGCTGCACGCTGCTCATCCAGTCGCTTCTGAATGGCTGCCATCTCTGCATCTGCTGCATCAATCTCTTTCTGATACTGTTCAACCATAGCTGTCTGAGCGTCAATATCCTTGGAATACTCTGCGATCTTATTATTCTTCTCTGTAATTGTTGTATTCAGATTATCTTTTTCAGTTTCAAGATCAGCCTTAACACTCTCAACCTCTTTCAGGTCTTTTTCCAGTGTTGCTTCGTAATCCTGAATATCCTGTCTGGTCTGAATCAATGCATTTAACTGTTTCTGGTCATAGCTTGAAATCTGCTCAACATATTCTGATTTATTCAACATATCTGTAAAGGAAGCAGATGACATCAGTGTGTCTATGTATTCTACCTCTCCGTTTTCATAAAGATACTGAATACGCTTCATCATTGCTGCATACTGATTATCTTCGTCAACCTGGGCTGCTGCCAGCTTTTCCTTTGTATCATCGATCTCAGTATTCAACTGATTTTCTTCTTCCTCTTTTGCAGTGATCTTTGTCTGAATATCAGAAACCTGTTTATCAAGCACTTCAACATCACTGATCAACTGGTTCTGTCTCTCCTGCAGACCATCCAGCACATTCTGTGCATCTTTTTTATTTCCCTCAGCTTCATTCTTGCTGTCCTGTGCCTCCTGCATGGTAGTTGCCGAGACATTGGAAACCGGCGGTATTGCCGCAAGTGCAACTGCACATACAACAACAATTGCTGTCTTTTTGAATTTCTTCATCAATGGAATCTGAAATTTCTTCAAAATAAAACCTCCCTTAAACCTTCAAATGTTTTCTGGTAGTGATCAAACTACCAAACAAACCTACACCTATACCAAGTATTAAGCCTACCGGTACCATCGTACGGAACAGTTCCTCTTTGCTTACAAATGCAAATACTGATGTCAGAACTGCAAATCGTCCTGCCACATATTCCAGAATCTTCTGATACATAATATATAACAGATAAAGCGGAATAACAGAACCGACTGCTCCGATAATAATACCTTCTATTATGAACGGTGCACGTACAAAAAAGTTTGTTGCACCGATCAGCTTCATGATCGCAATTTCTTCCTTACGAACGGTAATACCGATCGTGATCGTATTACTGATCAGGAAGATAGATACCAGCATCAGTATCACAACGATACCGACGGAAGCATAACCGACCAGTGATGATAATGTCGAAATACTATCAGCCGTTACTTCTGAGCTTCTGACATTTCTTACACCGTCCAGTCCCTTTGCAAATGCTACAAATTCAGCCTGTTTGGATACATCCTTCAATGTTACCTCATAAGAAGCAGAATTCTTTAACGGATTGTCATCACCAAAAGCTGCTTTTGCTGCTTTCGGATCATCATAGTTCTGCTCACAGAATTTATCAAATGCTTCATCTGCACTGATAAAATCCATTGTGTTCACATAATCGAGAACACGGATCTGCTCTCCGATCAACTGAACCGTTTCATCCGGAATATCTTCATCAAAAAAGATAGATATCGTTACGTTGTTCTCCAGATCCTGCATTCCGGACTGGAAGTTAACAACAACTGCATATACAATACCAAATATAAACAAACACGAAATAATTGTACCGATGGATGCAAGGGAGAACAATATATTTCTTCTGATGTTTGTAAATCCCTGTTTCAGGATATAAAAGAATGTACTAATCTTCATCTATATAACCACCTTGTTTTTCATCGCTGATAACCACACCCTTCTTCAGTGTGATTACTCTCTTTCGCATCTCATTTACGATATCCTTATTATGTGTAACTACAACAACTGTCGTTCCACGTTTATTGATATCGTCCAGCAGCTCCATAATATCCTCTGAGTTCTTCGGATCCAGGTTACCGGTTGGCTCATCGGCAAGGATGATCTCAGGATTATTTACCAAAGCTCTTGCCATGGCAACTCTCTGCTGTTCACCACCGGATAACTCCTTTGGATATGACTTGTACTTATCAGCAAGTCCTACCAGCGTCAGCATAGCAGGTACCCGTCTTCTGATATATCTTGCAGGAGTCTGTATAACTCTCTGTGCAAATGCGACATTCTCATAGATAGTACGATCCTTTAACAGTCGGAAGTTCTGGAATACAACTCCAATCTTTCTTCTGACCTTTGGGATATTCTTCTTTTTGATCGTTTTATAATTATATCCCGCTACACGGATAGAACCGGATGTCGGATCTAGTTCCTTTAATAAGAGCTTGATCAATGTCGTTTTACCAGATCCACTGCTTCCAACGATAAAGACAAACTCGCCTTTTTCTATATTGATATTAACATTCTTCAGAGCCGTCATACCACCCGGGTAGGTCATAGTAACATTCTCTAACTCTATCATAATGGTTTCCTTTCAACTTTAACTGTCTGTACTTTCTCTCTCTTTGCATTTGCAAGTATAGCAACTAAATGTGAAATATATGTGTAAATCATGCATACAATATATTACAAAGAGACCAGCTTTTACCTTTAATAATCTAATGACTCCATATACTTAATGTATTTTACAACCATCAGCGCGATCTTAAATGTGATCGCATCCTCAAATACACGAAGATCCAAGCCTGTACTCTTCTGAAGCTTATCCAGACGATAAACCAGAGTATTTCTGTGAATGTATAACTGTCTGGATGTCTCTGATACATTCAGACTGTTCTCAAAGAACTTATCAATCGTCGTAAGTGTTTCTTCGTCAAATTCATCCGGTGACTTGCCATCGAAAATCTCACGGATAAACATCTTACAAAGCGGAAGTGGAAGCTGATAGATCAGACGTCCGATTCCCAGATTGCTGTATGCGATGATATTCTGGTTCTCATAGAAGATCTTTCCTACATCCAGTGCCATCTTTGCTTCTTTATAAGAACGGGATACTTCCTTGATCTCATTTACGATCGTACCATAAGATACATGAACAGAAGACATAACCTCTGTATTCAGCATATCTACAACAACCTTTGCGATCTTATTCATATCATCATAGGACTCTGTCTGCTTTACTTCCTTTACAAGAATAATATTCTTCTCATCTACAGCAGTGATAAAATCCTTTGTCTTTGTTGAAAAGATATTACGAACCGTCTCAAGTGCATTGGTATCCTTCTCATTCTTGGTTTCAATGATAAATACGATTCTTCTGACATCTGTATCGATATGCAGTTTCTTTGCCCGGTTGTAAATATCAACAAGCAACAGATTATCCAGCAGAAGATTCTTGATAAAGTTATCCTTATCAAAACGCTCCTTGTATGCAACTAACAGATTCTGGATCTGGAATGCTGCGATCTTACCTACCATATAGGTATCATCTGTCTCACCCTTTGCAAGTAAGATATGCTCTAACTGGTTATCGTCAAATACCTTGAAGAACTGATAATCACGGATTGCCTGACTTTCCGCAGGAGAATCCACAAATGCGAGTACAGCCTCTTCACAGTCATCGACATCCTTAAATGTTGATGCAAGTATTTTACCTTCTGTATCAAGAACACATAAATCGGTTCTTGTAATATTCTTTAATCCATCAATCGTATCCTGAAGTATCTGGTTCGATATCATATATTCTACACTCCTTATTCTTATATTCGGATTCTGTATTCTTTCCTTATCCATTCTGCCCAACGGATAAACCTCCCGGAAAGCATACGAATAACAAAATACACTACTATACCTATTCTAAAACATATTTCAAAAAAAAAAAAGAGAAAATGCAGAATTTTCTGCATTTTCCCTCTTTGTTTATAAATATTAAGTATGTAGCATCTATTAGCTTACTAAGATTTCCTCTGTTTCCTTATCAAAGATATGAATCTTGCTTAAGTCAAATGCGAACTGAACTGTATCACCAGGTCTTGCTGTTGTACGAGCATTAACTCTTGCTGTGATATCGAACTGATCGATTGTGAAGTATAAGTAAACTTCTGCACCTAACATTTCATAGATATTGATTCTTGCATCAATAACGCTTTCCGGTGAGGACTCGATGAAGAGCTGCTCATCATGGATATCTTCTGGACGGATACCAAGAACAACTTCCTTATCAACTGCATCAAGTGCGATAAGTCTCTCAGCCTTGCTGTCAGGAACTTTGATTGAGTGTGAACCGAACATTAAGAGAATGTCTGATCCAGACTTAACTACCTTACAATCAATGAAGTTCATAGGTGGCATACCCATGAAACCAGCTACGAATAAGTTACATGGCTTATCGTATAAGTTCTGTGGTGTATCTACCTGCTGAATGATACCATCCTTCATAACTACGATTCTTGTACCAAGTGTCATAGCCTCTGTCTGGTCATGTGTAACGTAGATGATAGTTGTCTGTAATCTCTGATGTAACTTGGAAATCTCAACACGCATCTGTACACGAAGTTTCGCATCAAGGTTTGAAAGTGGCTCATCCATAAGGAATACCTTAGGCTCACGAACAATTGCACGACCCATAGCTACACGCTGTCTCTGACCACCTGATAAAGCCTTTGGCTTTCTGTCAAGTAAGTGCTCAATGTCAAGGATCTTAGCAGCTTCATGAACAGCCTTGTCAATCTTCTCCTTTGGAACCTTTCTTAACTTAAGTCCGAATGCCATGTTGTCATATACTGACATATGTGGATACAGAGCGTAGTTCTGGAATACCATTGCGATATCTCTGTCCTTAGGCTCTACGTCATTTACAAGCTTGTCGCCGATCCATAACTCACCTGAGCTGATATCCTCAAGACCTGCGATCATTCTAAGAGTTGTTGACTTACCACATCCTGAAGGTCCAACGAAAATGATGAACTCCTTATCTTCAATTTCAAGGTTGAAATCCTTAACAGCATTAAATCCGTTAGGATATACCTTATAGATGTTCTTAAGTGATAAACTTGCCATTCTGCAAATACCTCCGTAAATATTATATAGTATTGTTTTATTTATTCATTCGTTCTGAACATAGTGTCATTTTACAACATTCCCCTTCTTTAAACCATATGATTATTGCCCAAAAAAAATTTTAATGTTTTGTTTGTTTTGTATACGACCGCAAAAAAACTAACATTTTGACGATTTTCGCATCGATTTAAGAAGATTTAAGACGAGAATTTTGTGAAACCTTCACCAAAAACCTCCGTAACCTGCCCTACAATGAGAAAAGAATTTTCATCAATTGTCCTTATTTTATCTTTTAATTCTACTAATTGCCTACTTGACAAAACAGAAATAATCATTACACGCCCTTCATTCGTGTAACCGCCTCTGGTATTTAATACCGTCACACCTCTTCCAATCTCATTCATGATACAGGCTTTGATCTCTTCACAATGGGAAGAAATAATATATACCAGTTTTCCATGCCGGAGTCCCTGCACGATCACATCGGATAATTTTGTCGATATCGCAATCGCAATAACTGCATACAGCATATTTTCAAATCCAAATGCCAGTCCGCCTGCCACAACGATCGCCAGATCAATCCCGCCAAGAAATAATGGTGCTCCTATATCATGCCGCAGATGATTCAGGATCAATGCCATCAGATCAACCCCGCCGGAGGAAGCATTCTGCCGGAACATCAGCCCATAAGCACAGCCAAACATAACACCGCCAAGGATCATATTTAGCAGTTTATCCTGTGTTGCAAGCGGAAATGTGGGAATAGCCGCCATGAATACTGTTGAAACGGCTGTTGTATATACTGTCCTTATCATGCTCTTCTTTTCCAATAGAAAATATCCGCAGATAAAAAGAGGTATATTGATCACCAGATTACTCAGCCAGACCGGTATGCCTGTTTCTCCGTTTCCCATCCCTTTTGTCAAATTCTCAATTATAATTCCAATTCCTGTCACACCACCCGGCACGATCTGTTCACTGTTAAAAATCCAGACAACCCCAAGCGACATCAGAAATGCTGCCACCGTAAGCAATGCATATGTTTCTATCACTTCGCCAATATTTTTCATATAAACCGCCTTTCATACAGTTTTTTATAGTATGTCCGATTTATTCCAGTGTAGTCATGTGCATCTAAAACAAAAAACAGGTACTGTCACACTTCTGTGACAATACCTGTTTTTTGTATGGGCAACCTGTACAAATACATGTTCTTCCAGTTGTTCTGTTTAATTTTTAATATCGCTAGTTCCTATAATAACGATAATATCATATCCATCAATTGATACATCACAATCAGATGCGCTTACGGAATCTACCGTTGACATCTCCGGCGAAGTTAATTCAGCAGCAAGATCTGCTCCATCATATGAACCGGATACACATACCTTTGAGGTTGCAATTGCAGACTGTGTATACGTACCAACTTCTACAGAAGTATAGCCCTTGCCTTCTAATGCTGTCTTCCATGCACCGGCAACGCCACTTGTTCCTGTAGCATTGATAACAAGGATCTTCGCATCTGTGGAAGCAACAGAACCTGATTCGTCTGAGTCATCTGATCCACTGTTTTCTCCATCTCCATTCTTGAAGGTAGGATCATTTTCATCTCCTGCTTCTGTTACAATTTCTTTTCCGTTTGTTGTTTTCTTACTGTCTTTCAGAGAATTATTCTTTACTAAGGTCTTTATAAGCAGTGCTCCCATAATAACTATTCCGATTGCAAGAATAATTACAAGTGCTCTGAGCATTGTTTCCAGAAATAATCTCAATACTTTTTTTCCCATTTTCTGGCCTCCATTTAATATATACTATAATGCATCCTAGGAACATCCGATTGTTCTTAAAACAGCCTACCAGTTCCATGCATCACAAATGCACCAAAAAAATTACTTTTCTATGATTCTTCATTATATCTAAAAATCACCTAATGAGTATACCAAACGTACTTTTAAATTTCAACCTGCATTTCCAATTTCTTATTTATCCGCGGCAAATGATCGACCAATATAATATACAATCCTGTATTTTGTCCATTTTCCCGACATAAAAAAAGAATCCTTATATGTTTTCATACAAGAATCCTTTTCCACTTCTATACTCTCTGTTTTAAAAATCAACCGATTCCATATATTTTTACTTCTGTACCCGTTTTTTCCCACAGACCTCACAGACTTCTCCACTATTTACATGTCCGCAGCCCCAGCATGTCCACTCTGAAGCCTCTGCTTCCTTCTTCGGCTGCTGGCTGGTTGTCATTGTAAAATTCTTCGATACGATCTCAACATTGCCATCTTTATCTACTGTCGTTTTCAGATCTGCCAATGTATTTGCCGCAGCAACCTCACTCTTTTTCTTTTTAATAAACTTTATTCCCATAATCTCTACCCCATACCTGCGCAACTTTGCATAGATTATTTTATAGCAATATGAACAATTTTTCAATAGATAATTATGGAAAATGCAAAACGTTTACCAGACTACTGCCAACCACCATCAAAGGTCAGGACCTGACCGGTCAGATAACTGCCGGCATTTGCTGCCGTTACGATAAAATCTGCGGCTTCTTTCTCAGTAGCCATCCTGCCAAACGGAATCTCCTCTTCCAGAGCTGTTTTTTCTTCCAATGACAGATGTCCATTCATCGTAGTATCAATTGCACCAAATGCGATGGCATTTACCGCGATGCCGCTTGGGGCGAGTTCCTTCGCAAGAGCCTTTGTGAATGCATTGACCGCACCTTTGGTTGCTGAATACGCTACCTCACAGGAGGCTCCGACATTGCCCCATACAGATGAAATGTTGATAATACGTCCCTTATGTGCATGCACCATGTACGGCACAACCTGACGGCATGTGTTAAATACTGACGTTATATTCGTATCTATAATTCTTTTCCAGTCCGTTTCATCCATATCAGTCAGCAGCCCGACATAAGAAATTCCGGCATTATTGACCAACAGATCAATCTTCTCACCAAAATGTTCGGTTACATGTTCTATAAACTGCTTTACAAATGTAAAATCTCCGGCATCACCAATCTCTGCATAACAATCTGTGCCCTGCGCAAGTATCTTCTGTTGAACCTCTTTCAGCTTTTCCGGATGACGAAATGACGTTATGGCTATTTTTTTATATTGTTGTGCAAGGGCTTCCGCCGTTGCTGCACCAATTCCTGTTGATGCCCCGATAACTATTGCTGTTTTCTGCTCCATTCTTTCTGTTCTCGCTGTTCTTTCTATTTAAAATGTGATACCCAACAGATTGATCAACAACCCCCAGCACACACTGGTAACATACAAGGTTCCAACGACCATAATGTTTTCTTTCAATCTGTGGCGGTTCATACGGAACAATACCAGAAGTCCTACGCCTGCGCTGACAAGCAGGCCTGACATCATTGCTCCGGCACTGAGCATACCATCCAGATAAAGCTCCGTAATAATAACAGATGGTGCGCAGTTTGGTATCAGTCCAATCAGTGCTGCCATTGCTTCTCCAAGGAACGGTACATCACCAAGAAGTCTTCCAATCGCATCTTCCCCTGCGATACCGATAATAATATTTAACACAAAGGATACCGCCAGAATAAATACCGTGATCTTCAAGGTGTGCTTTAATGCCGACATCCAGATTCCGTCCTCGCAGTTGCAGTGTTCCTGCTCGCACAGATCATGGATATGTTTATCTTCTATGTCTGTACCATCATAGTGGATATGTCCATGATGTGTGTGTGTACTTTTTTCATCGTCGGTATGAATAATTTTTTCATCATGCACATGCACACTTTTTCCATTATGTGTATGAGTATCTTTATAATTATGTGTACATTCTGCATTGACTGTCTGTGTTGCCTGAACGGAATATCCAGAATGATCTGATTCATCTGCACCGTCTGTATTTTTAGAATTATCGCTTTTTGAAGACGCTGTATGCTTCGTTTTTCTTCCTGCCAGATATCTTCTGCGGATATATTTATTTGCAAGATCGACTGCATAACCTGTAACGATCGCAATGCACATTTTTGCAAGCAGGATACGAATAATTGTACCGGCATTTACTGTATGCGAAATAAAGATTGGGAGCATCTCATCAGAGGTTGACATAAATACTGCAAGCACAACTCCTGCTGTGATCACGCCACCACTGTAAAGGTTTGCTGCCACACAGGAAAATCCACACTGTGGAACGATTCCAAGTGCTCCACCTGCCAACGGACCAAACGCACCGGCAGACTGCATATATTGCTTCTGCTTTTCTTCTGTTCTCTGCTCCAACCATTCCATCAGCAGATATGTCACTAATAAAAATGGTATTAATTTTACACTATCGATCAGTGCATCTGAAAACGAATCAAATAATAATTCCATACTATCCATCTCATTCCTGAAAATATAATTTGCAACCAAGTTGCATTATCAGATTATAGCATTATTTTGCCCAATGTCAACTCCTATTATCAGAAATATTCAATTTTCAGCATGGAAATTCCTGTTATCTGGTTTTATTTTTCTGTTTCTTTTCTTTCTTACTGCATTCGTCGCAGACACCATATAAAATGGAATCCTTGCAGCAAAGCGTGAACCCATGATCAGACAAAATGTGCTCTGATATCTCTTTCATGAAATCACAGTCCAGATGGATGACCTTTCCACATTCGGAGCATTGCAGATGTAGATGCTTCTGACACCTGGATGGCTGCTCTACATACTGATATCCTGCTTTTTCGCCCTTATCAGCCACATATTTCATCAGCGTCTTCTCTGCGACCAGCTTATCCAGATATCGGTATACAGTTGTTTTATTTACCGAACACTCTTCCTGATCCATATGCCGTATAATATCCGACACATGAACGGCACGATCTTTATTCCGGATCAGATAATCAAGGATCATCTGTCTGCTCTTTGTCTGATATTCATGTTTACGTTCCATCTCAATTCCTGCTTTCTATCTGTTCTTAAGTCTCCACTATGTAAGCTGTTATTCTATGCAGTATCGATCTGCTGTCACATTATCTGCTTTTTGTTACACATTCTATCTATACTTTATCTTCCTACTGCATATTCTAATTACTGCTGCACATTGTCCTGCATCTGCACCGGTACTCCCTGATAATAAGGTGTATTCGGGATATTTCTGAGATCCTGATTTCTCATATACCGAAGATATGCCAGCCCCTCATCAGAATATCCAAATCTCGCATTTGGACATGCCTGTGCAAGTACATTCAACAACTCCTGTTTACTCTTTTTCCCTCTTGCCAGTACATTAATAGCAACACGGTTCTTTTGAAAACGATTTTCGATTACATATTCACTTCCGGTTGGAATAAAGTTCGTCGATGTAGTATGCAGATAGATCAGATATACATCCCAGAGCCAGGTCATCTGTGTCGGCTGCTTCTTATTCGCAAGCACCTTATCGGAAATCAATACATATTGGTCTTCATATATTATATGCGAATATAACTGGTCGGCCATCTCCAAAAGCTGCGGGTTATTTTTCAAATAACCGGTTTTTTCAGGTCTTACAATATTACGAATCCCTATTATGATAAATACAATTCCTAATAATGCAAATAAACCAAACAAAATGATCATACCCATTCCGTCATCTGCATTATCTGACATCACACCTATTGTGATCAATCCGAAAATCAGCATTAACACCGCTCCGCCGACAACCGCTGTGATTCCACCTTTTTTTATTTTTGCCAGTACAATATCTCTCCCCATATGAAGATCCTCCTTTTTTATGTAAAAAGTATATAATATCTATATTATACGAAAAGGTCTCCATAGATTCAATCAAAAACTTTCCATAAAATCATTATAGATTGTATCTGCATATCCCGAAATAAAGCGTTATTGAATTTTCTTTTCTATAATGTCTTTCTCGCAAAAAACCCCGAAATCGCATATCACGATTCCGGGGTCTTATATTAACATTTACTATATAATAATTATCGTTAGATTTTGACCGGCATTTGATTAGCAAACACCCTGAGCAAGCATAGCTTCTACAACCTTTTCGAAACCGGCAATGTTAGCACCTGCAACATAGTCGCCTTCTACACCGTAACGCTTAGCAGCGTCGCTGATGTTAGCATAGATTGTCTCCATGATTCCCTTTAACTTGCCGTCAACTTCTTCAAATGTCCATGAAAGTCTCTCTGAGTTCTGGCTCATTTCAAGTGCAGATGTAGCAACACCACCGGCGTTAGCAGCCTTACCACCTACGAATAATACGCCATTCTCCTGTAAGTACTTAGTAGCCTCTAATGTTGTAGGCATGTTAGCACCCTCTGTTACAGAGATAACACCATTTGCAACTAATGCCTTAGCATCGTCTAAGTCTAACTCGTTCTGAGTAGCACATGGTAATGCGATATCACCCTTAACATTCCATACACCGTGCTCACCGTTCTTCTTCTCATGGTATTCAGCGCTTGGTCTGGCTGCTGCGTACTCTGTAAGACGTGCTCTCTTAACTTCCTTAACTTCCTTAAGTAAGTCAACATCGATTCCTTCCGGATCATAGATCCAACCTGTTGAATCGGAGCATGTTACACACTTAGCGCCTAACTGATGTGCCTTCTGGATTGCGTAGATTGCAACGTTACCAGCACCAGATACGATACAAGTCTTACCAGCGATATCAATACCATGATCCTTTAATAATGCGTTTGTTAAGTATAATAAACCATATCCTGTAGCTTCTGTACGAGCAAGTGATCCACCATATGTAAGTCCCTTACCTGTAAGAACACCTTCGTAGGATCCACGGATTCTCTTATACTGTCCGAATAAGAAACCGATCTCTCTTCCGCCTGTTCCGATATCACCAGCAGGAACATCGACATCTGCTCCGATGTACTTGCAAAGCTCTGTCATAAAGCTCTGGCAGAATGCCATAATCTCTCTATCTGATTTGCCCTTAGGATCAAAATCAGAACCACCTTTACCACCACCGATTGGAAGTGTTGTCAGTGAATTCTTAAATACCTGCTCAAATCCAAGGAACTTGATAATACCTAAATTAACTGAAGGATGAAGTCTTAATCCTCCCTTGTATGGTCCAATAGAATTGTTAAACTGTACACGGAAACCTCTGTTTACCTGAACCTGTCCATTGTCATCTACCCAAGGTACTCTGAACATGATCTGTCTGTCCGGCTCTGTGATTCTTTCAAGAATCGCATTCTTTCTGTAGAGCTCCTCGTTTGCATCGATACAAGGTCTAAGTGAATCAAGAACCTCTGTTACTGCCTGTAAAAATTCTGGCTGGTCAGCATTTTTCTTCTTTACGATCTCCAGCACTTCATCAACGTATGACATCTTAAAATCCTCCTTAAATTAATTATAAGTAAATCGCATCTCTGCGAAATTCATTTGGAGTAGTATTTTCTCTTTAAGAAAATTTCCACTTAAGATTATAAACAATAGACTTGAATTTATCAAGTAAAAATATGATTTTTATGAATTTTTTTATCTTTTTAATGAAAAAGCAGGATTTTCTTAAGTTGCAATGCGCTAAAGTGCTAGCAAATTAGCGGGATTTACAGGTCTTCCATCTCTGCCTTGATCTCATCCTCCGTTGCTGCCATTGCCTGTAATGTCATGGTCAGAAGCTTCTCAAGCTCCCAGTTAAGCTGTGCAGCACCACGTTCAATCACTTCTCTGGAACAACCTGCGGCAAATCCCTTGCTCTTGTATTTTTTCTTCAGAGATTTCAGTTCCATATCCTTTGTACTCTTTGACGGACGCATCAATGCCGCTGCCCAGATCAGGCCTGTCAGTTCATCTGCCGCAAACAGAACCTTCTCCATCTCATGAACCGGCTCTACATCGATGGTTGTACCACATTCCACTGTAATTCCATAACCATGAGAACAGACCGCATGAATAATATCCTCTGGCACACCACCATCTCTTAACAGCTCTGGTGCTTTCAGACAATGCTCTGCTGGATACAGTTCAAAATCAATATCATGAAGCAGACCTACGATGCCCCAGTATTCAGCATCTTCACCATAGCCAAGTTCATTTGCATACCATTTCATAACAGCCTCAACTGTAAGCGCATGCTGAATATGGAATGGATCTTTATTATATTTCTTCAGTAATTCAAACGCGTCATCTCTTGCAATATATTCCTTCAATGTCATAACCTCTTCTCAGTATATTTTTAATAATTTTATGTTCAATATCTCGTGAGCATAGTTCTATCACTTTATACCGCATCTCAAAATAGACTCCATTTTTTTAATCGGTATATAAATCCAAAAATAAATGGATGGTATTACTATTAAACGTCTTGTGGAATAATAGATAATACCATCCTTTATTTTGTTTCAAAGACTATATATTAGTTGAGTCCTTTAAGGTACTCGTCAATGCCCTTTGCTGCTGCCTTTCCGGCTCCCATAGCAAGGATAACTGTAGCTGCACCGGTAACTGCATCACCACCGGCATATACACCTGTCTTTGTGGTCTGTCCGTTTGCTTCATCAGCAACAATACATTTCCACTTATTTGTATCAAGCCCCTTTGTTGTAGATGAGATCAGTGGGTTTGGTGAAGTACCAAGTGACATGATAACTGCATCCACATCCATAACGAACTCAGAATCTGGAATCTCAACCGGTCTTCTTCTACCGGATGCATCCGGCTCACCAAGTTCCATCTTAACACATTTCATGCCCTTAACCCAGCCCTTTTCATCTTCAAGGATCTCAGTTGGATTTGTAAGGAGATCAAAAATGATTCCTTCTTCTTTTGCATGATGTACTTCTTCTACTCTGGCAGGAAGTTCTTCTTCACTACGTCTATATACAATATGTGTTTCAGCGCCAAGTCGAAGTGCTGTTCTTGCAGCATCCATTGCTACGTTACCACCGCCGACAACGGCAACCTTCTTACCAACCATGATAGGTGTGTTAGAGCCTTCCTTGTAAGCCTTCATCAGGTTACTTCTTGTCAGGTACTCATTTGCTGAGAATACACCATTTGCATTCTCACCCGGAATACCCATGAACTTAGGAAGTCCTGCACCGGAACCGATAAATACTGCTGAGAAGCCTTCCTCCTCCATTAATTCATCTATCGTTACAGATTTACCGACTACAACGTCAGTCTCAATCTTAACACCTAAGGATTTTACGTTTTCAATTTCTTTCTTTACTACGCCATCTTTTGGAAGACGGAATTCAGGGATACCATAAACCAATACGCCGCCTGTCTCATGAAGTGCTTCAAAGATTGTTACATCGTAACCCATCTTTGCAAGATCTCCTGCACAGGTAAGACCGGATGGACCAGAGCCAATAACTGCAACCTTCTTGCCATTCTTCTCTGCTGCCGGTTCCGGCTTAATGCCATGCTCTCTTGCCCAGTCAGCAACGAAACGCTCCAGTTTACCGATAGATACAGGATCGCCCTTGATACCTCTGATACATTTGCCTTCGCACTGTGTCTCCTGTGGACATACACGGCCACATACAGCAGGGAGTGCTGATGATTTGCTGATCACCTGGAATGCCTCTGCAAATTCGCCCTTCTTTACATGAGCGATAAATCCAGGAATATCAATAGAAACAGGGCAGCCCTTTACACACTGTGCATTCTTACAGCCGATACATCTTGCTGCTTCTGCCATTGCTTCTTCTTCATTATATCCGTAACATACTTCTTCAAAATTCTTTGCGCGAACCGCAGGTTCCTGTTCACGAACCGGTACTCTATTTAAAACGTCCATTATTTGTCACCTCCACACTGTCCGCATCCACCATGATGGGTGTCGCCTTCCTTGGCTGCAAGATATGCTCTGCCTTCCTGTGTTTTATAGATCTGCTGACGCTCCATAGCTTCTTCAAAGTTTACAAGGTGTCCGTCAAATTCAGGTCCGTCTACACATGCGAATTTTACTTCGCCGCCAACTGTTACTCGGCATGCACCACACATACCGGTACCGTCTACCATGATCGGATTCAGGCTGACAACTGTAGGGATCTCAAGCTCTTTTGTAAGCTTACAAACGAACTTCATCATGATCATCGGTCCGATTGCTACGCATACATCATATTTGTTGCCTGCGTCTACAAGCTTCTGAATCTCATTTGTAACAACGCCCTTGCTTCCATATGAACCATCGTCTGTTGTAATGTAGAGATTTCCGGCAACTGCCTTCATCTGCTCTTCCAGAATGATAAGCTCTTTGGATCTTCCACCGATGATAACATCAGCGGCTACTCCATGCTCATGTAACCATTTTACCTGTGGATATACAGGTGCGGTTCCTACACCACCGGCTACAAATAAGATCTTCTTATTCTTTAATGTCTCTAAATCTTCTTCTACTAATTCCGACGGACGGCCAAGCGGTCCAACAAAATCTGTAAAGCTGTCTCCAACCTTTAAATTCTTCATCATCTCTGTTGCTGCACCTACTACCTGGAATACGATAGTGATCGTGCCTGCTTCTCTTGAATAATCGCAGATTGTAAGAGGAATTCTCTCTCCATCTTCTGAGCCTCTTACGATTACAAACTGACCCGGAAGACAATTCTTTGCTACTCTTGGTGCTTCCACGTCCATAAGATAGATTGCATCTGTCAACGCTTCTGTTCTAACAATCTTAAACACGTTTTTATCCTTCCTTTCTCTTTTCCCGACTCTCCACACAAGACTCAGGAATACTACACTGCCGAAATCGCACAATATAGTCCATTATAGCATCTATTAACAAATACTGTAAAGGTGTAATTTTCAGGCATTTTCATATAATTTTTACGTTACTCCAAGCCGGAAAACAGATCGCTTTCTATCCGACTGATATCTTCAATCGGTATGATCGTTGCATCTGCCATGATCACCGCTCTCCTGTACAGATCGATTCGCTTAACGATACCGGAATGCGTAACATATTCTCCTCCGGCTTTTCTCTCATCCTGTACGAAATAGGTAATATCCACTAACTGTTCTGTACCTATATTGGCTGAAATAATGTTTAGTTTCTCATTCAATTCTTCCAATACTTCATCACTGAGCACCCGTTTCTCATCTGTCCGTCTGGCAGTCTCACGAATCGCCGCCGCATGTCCTGTCAATGCCGCAAACGGCGCAAATTGTGCCGCCCGATCATAGAGTGACATCCGCGGATGTGTCTTTGAAACAGGGTGTTCCAAATGAATGATATCATCATATTTATGGTTATTCTGCTCCTGCATATTATATATACCTCTTTATGCCTTATGTCCGCCGATCTGTGCATTTCTGTCTTTCGCCGTTGCCCCTTCCTGCAGGTTCATGCCCTTCAGAATCGCATTTTTTCCATATTTTTTCTTGATGTTGAGCATGGCTTCCTGCATGTGGCGTTCCCGTTCCAGATCCGCTTCCTCTTTCTCCCTTTGTTTTTTTACAGCCTCATAATCTGTAAAAAAATCAAGTTGCTCATACGCATCGTCATTCGTGACAGTATGTTCATCCACCAGTTTATTCGCGGTAATATTAATCCTCCGGATCAAAAGATCCTTGTCGACGATCCGGTCATACAGTTCCATTACCGCATCCATAAGCATCTGCGTCGATGAGGTCTGCCGCTTGAGATTGATCGTCCCATGCGCATGCTTCGGAACCTTTCGTCCATATCGATCCGTCGTAACCGCACCTTTATATTTCTTTCTTCTCGCCGGATCTGTCAGATTGTCAATATCATATCCGATCGTAAGCACGATCTGATCCGTAACAAGTCCCTTGTCCACCAGATCAAGCGCCATAAGATCGGTCATTTCCTTCACAACCAGCCTTGTCTTATCAAAATCATACGGACAATGCAGTACCTGCCCGGTGCAAATGCTGTTCGTCTCCGGCTTATATGCCTTGATCTGATCGATCGTGCAAGGCTCATATCCCCATGCATGATCGATCAGCAGCTCTGCATTAATGCCAAATAACTTATATAGTAAATCTTCATTATATAGTTCATTTGCCTTTCCGACCGAGCATCTCGCCACATCACCCATCGTGTATAGCCCATATTCCGCTAATTTCTTCGCATATCCCTGACCGACACGCCAGAAATCCGTGATCGGCTTGTGACTCCAAAGCTTCCTGCGGTATGCCATTTCATCCAGCTCCGCAATCCGTACTCCGTCCTCATCCGGTTCGATATGCTTCGCCACGATATCCATCGCGATCTTACAAAGATACAGATTGGTTCCGATTCCTGCCGTCGCTGTGATTCCGGTCGTCTTTAATACATCCCGTATCATCATCATGGCTAATTCTCTGGCTGTCATATGATAGATATTCAGATAGCTGGTCACATCCATAAATACCTCATCGACCGAATAAATATGAATATCCTCCGGCGCAATGTATTTCAAATAAATGTCATAGATCCGTGTACTGTATTCCATATAAAGTGCCATGCGCGGCGGAGCAATAATATAATCCAGCTGAAGAGTCGGATCTGTCCCCAGCTTCGTGCTGTCATCCGATGTCCCGGTAAAATGATGATCCGGTATATTCCGTCTTCTTGCGTTATTTGCCTCCCTTACCTTCTGAATAACCTCAAACAATCTCGCCCTGCCCGGTATTCCATATGCCTTAAGAGAAGGGGATACCGCCAGACAGATCGTTTTCTCTGTTCGGCTCGGATCTGCCACTACTAGATTTGTGGTCAGGGGGTCTCTGTTCCGCTCTCTGCATTCTACAGAAGCATAGAAGGATTTCAGATCGATCGCTATATATGTTTTATTTTCTTCCATTTATCCATGCTCCTTCCGAATATTTTATCCACATCATCCGACAGTTGTTCTGCATTTTATTCCATGTTTCAATTATATGTAAAATGGTTGGTTTTCTCAATGGCAAAATACGGATACAAAGATAAAGTTCCACCTGTTTCCGGTGCTATGTCAGGGATATTATTGGAGCAAAAAAGTCCTATGGTCTGCCAACCGAATTGCACAATCACGCAACAGATCATAGGACTTTTTTGTTTCTAATCAAATTTCTTACATTTCATCTTTTTGCTGTAAGTATATATCTGTAATCACCCACTCCGGTTCTACAATATACTCCAGCTTACCATCATATTTCTTTACAACACGACGCATACTTTCTATTCCATATCCATGATATTCACTATCCTTCTTTGTTGTTCCAAAATCTCCTTTTGAAAGTGCTTTATATCTTGTACTATCATATGTATTCTTAATCTCAAAATGAATCATGTTCTCATAACCTGCAGCTTTGAACAAAACACACTTATCACCATTACTATGCAAACAGGCTTCTGCTGCATTTTCCAAACCATTCGAAAGCAGTCCGCTCAAGTCAACATCCTGGATCATTAATTTTCGTGGCAACTTACCTTCACAATGGAACTTAACATCTGAATAAACCTCTTTCGCAATAATTCCATTTATGATGGCATCCACCATATAATTTCCGGTATATAGCACATTTTTCTTCTTCAGATCCTCATCTTGTTCCGAAAGCTGTGCCAAGTAATCTTTTATTTCCTCCAAATCTCCTTTAGAAGCCAATTCTCTAAGAACCGCCCTATGATGTCTATTATCATGACGATATTGTCGCATATCATCATCCATCATTTCCATATTGGCATATAACGCCAACCGCAGACCATCGTTCTCTTCCTGAACTTCAATATTCTTTGTTTTCAGATCATTTTCTTTTTTCAAATGGTTGGAATATAGGAAAAAGGCGAGAATGCAGGATAGTGTAAGAACGGTTGAAACTGTCAGCAAAATATACAATCTACTTTTAATGATAATATCTCCATATACAGTAAATAATGGAATTATCATGATAATTGCGTATAAACCTATCATTGCTCCATTCAAAAGCAAACATTGAAATATTTGAATTTGGCAAACCAACCAATTCTTATTTACTATTTTTGTATAAACAACTGATATTGCAGCTAATACAGTAATTACAAATATACTTCCATAAACCACTATATTTTGTATGCTATGTATAAAATACCACCATACATTTCCATGAAGTAAAATTCCCATTATTCCATAGCAAAGTGTATCCACATAATTAACTAGAAGAATTGCCAACATAAATAGTAAAATTTTATTTTTTGCATTTCCGTTATACATTACACTTAATGCCGAACCAAATATAATAATTGAAATAATAAAGTCATCGTTTTTCAAACAAAACGAGAAGAATATCACCTCTGCAAATACTAACAAACATCCTATCCATAATCTTTTACTTCTGTAAATTTTTCCTTTTAGCATAATAGAAAAAATTATAAAAAATTTAATTATTTCAACTATATTTGTAATTATTATTAAATTCATTTTATCCCCATTTCATCTTTCTTTTACAAAATTCGAAATATTTTTCTTGACATTCATGCCTATTCGAACGTGGAATATTAAATAACTCCCCATTATTTAATTCAACAACTTTTTCTATCTTTTTAATGTAATTCATATTGACAATAACACTTTTACTAATTTTTAAATAATCGGTGTTTAATTCACTTTTCCAGTCCTTTAATGACTTTCTAATTAGCATCTTATCTGTTTTAATAATTCCTGATGCATTTTCTATTGTGATATATTCTAAATACGTATATACGTGTTCTGCCTCTATTGCAATAATTTTATCTTTTCGGATATGCAAATTTCCCTGATCACTCTTAATACATAGAATTTCTTGATTATTTGCTTCCTGTTCAAAAAGTTTTAATTTTTCAATCAAGCAATTCTTATCATGCAAAAAACTAACTTTATCAACAAATCCTATCACATATCTTCCAAATGCTTCCTGCACAAGCTCGTCATGACTTGTCAGATAAATAATACTGCTTCCATACCTGTATCGTTCTAACTCTTTTCTAAGCCATAAGCCATCCCTGCCCGGCATTTCTATATCTAATATAAAGAGATCAATATCCCCCTCTATCTTATCAAGATTTTTCAATAAACTCTCCGCCGACCGGAATCCATATAATTTGACATCCGGAGATAAGCATTCTCTGCATATCAATCCTACATCTTCAATTACTTTTCTTTCATCATCACAAATGACGATATTCATCTTTTGCCCCTTTCCCTTCATACTTAAGTTATATAAAATAATAAATTGTTTTCTGTCTTTTTACAATAATAACTTTGTTATTCGACATTCTTAGACAAAAATAGTCAAAAAAAATAGTCCAGGAATTCCTGAACTATTTTTCCAGTTGATGCCCCCACCAACTGACGCAGTCATACTTGCTAAAATATATACCATAATAATTAATTATTATTTTAACACATCCCTACATTGTCTCTAAACGCAATGCCCCTTTTATATCTAAAATAATATATTATAGTCTTAAATTTTCCGTACCTTTTATATATTCTAATATTTCACCCCTTTTTTCTCAGATAAAGTTTCTATTTCCCAATTCCTAAAAACTTCTTTATCCATTCTAAAAACCCGAGACTATACAACATGAATTTCCCTTTCCCTTTAGGCGCCATCAGTTGTTTGTTTCGTACGATGGTTTCAGTTTAAAGGGATAAAGTGGTATTTTCTATTTATTTGTTCTGAACTGTCGTTTTTTGTTCTGTAGCAAAAAAATCATGTATAAACAATGACTATATTTTGTTATTTTATCTTCTTTAGTAAAAATGTGTCTCGGATCATTCCTTACTGCTGCCTTGTACTGTGTATCTCCCATATTTATCGGAAGTTCTGTTGCTCCTGCGTAAAGGTTCGATATTCCTGTTTTTATCTCACTTGAGAATTTTGTCAGTTTTGTTCGCTATGTCTACTACTCTCATAGCACGGCTGTTCTACTTGATTATGTTAAGAAAGTAAACGATAAAGAATCATCATTATAAAAAGGAAAATAACATTTGCAACTGTAAATTCCAAAAAATATCTGCCCCTAAATGACCGATCCTCTTTTGCAACATATTTGAAGCTGATCAGGCTTGCCATTGATGCTATCAACGTTCCAAGACCCCCGAGATTGGTTCCGATCACCAGCTCCCGAATATGGTCTGTGAATCCGGATAACAAAATCGCAGCCGGAACATTACTCATTACCTGACTTGCAATTACCGAAGTAACCACCTCCCGTCCGGTCAATATATCCGAAAGCAGTTGACTGAATGCCGGGATACGTCCAAGATTACCGATGAATATAAATAACGCGATAAAAATACATAACAGAGAATAATCAACCTGTGTCAGAATTTTCCGGTCACGCAGAAGCAAATATAAAAATACTAACGCGAAAGGCACACCATACGGAAGAATATGTGAAACCGCAAGCAGACTTATGACAAACAGAATAAGATATGCTGTAAATTTTTCAATCCATTCCGCATCCTTTTTCTCCCATTTTGAACCGGAAGCACTCAACGAATCCTTCTGTCTTTTCGTTGAAGCTTTATCTTCAGCAGAATCTAAGCCTTTGTTCTGCTTTATTTCTATCTTCCCATCATGACTTAACTTTCTTTTTCGAACCATGGATGCCAGACCGATCCATGCCATTAACAAAGCAAATGCGCAGACTGTATACGGCAGCATGATCTTTAAAAACTCCGCAATACCTATACCTGCTTTTCCATACAAATACAGATTCTGAGGATTACCAAGAGGTGTCAACATACTGCCAAGATTCGCCGCAATCGTCTGCATGACAATTACTTTTAGCATCCATTTGCTATCAGTGTCCGGGTTCAGTTTCTTCATTATTATAATTGCAAACGGCACAAATGTAATAAGTGATACATCATTTGTTATAAACATCGACATAAAGAAACACAAGCATACAAGGATTACCGTTACTCCTCCGATCCCATGCACCTTTGCTAACAGCCGTTCTGCTAATTTATCAAACACATCAATATTCCTCAAGCCGGCAACGATACTCATAAGGCAGAACAGGATCGCCAGTGTCCGGAAATCAATATACGAAATATATTCTCTGTCAGGGACTACAAAAAATACTGATATCACTGCCAGCACGACCGCGATCGATAACACGGTTTCCTTCTTTATAAAATATAAAATCTTTTTCATCCTTCTAATCCTCTTAACACATATTTTCTGCTTGCATTATTGTACTGCATTCACTTCCGCCCCACAACCTGTAATTCTGCAATTTATGATCAAGTCTTCCTTATATTTTAGATGCTTTTTTACCGGAAATATTTTATACTCTACATATAAATATTTACAAAAGCGTTCCTGTACTGATAGTATCAACAGGTTGAAGCTCATAATCTACACAAGCTGTACAAGCATTAATAAGGGAGGGCATGCATATGAATCTCAAAGACAAAACACTCTGGCAAAGAAATGCTGCTGCGATCGGCGGCATGGTTTTATTTGCCGCCGGAATCAACTTCTTTATCGTCCCCGCCAGTCTGTATAACGGCGGTGTCCTTGGTATCAGCCAGATCATACGAACCTTACTGATCCAAGTATTTCCATCGCTTGCATCAGGAACCGATATCGCAGGTATTATCAACTTTATCTTAAATATACCTTTATTTATCATGGCATATATCTCAATCGGCAAAAGTTTCTTCAGCCGGACACTGGTCTGCCTGATCAGTCAGACGATATTCTTAAGTATATTTCCAATTCCGGCTACACCTCTGGTCAATGACAGCCTGACTGCCAGCATTATGGGTGGACTTCTCGCCGGTACAGGCATCGGTATCTCCTTACGCTCCGGCGGCTCCAGTGGCGGTATGGATATCGTCGGTATGTTCTTTACCAAGAAATACAAAAATTTCAGCGTGGGAAAGGTATCTTTGACAGTCAATGCTGTTGTCTACGGCATCTGTGCAATCCTTTTTGGTATCCCGACAGCCGTATACAGCATTATCTATTCCGCTGTCAGCACTCTGATGACCGACAAAGCACATACGCAGAACATCAATACCGAAGTCGTGATCTATACAAAAGAAGAACCGGAAGCCATCCTTGATTACATCGTAAATGAATTCCACCGGGATGCAACCTGGTGGGAAGCGCGTGGTGGTTATACCGAAGAAACAACTTATATGATCGTTACGATCCTTTCCAAATATGAATGTGTTCATCTCCGCCGCGGGCTGAAAAACATCGATGAACACGCCTTTGTTGTCGTAAAAGAAGGTATGCATATTGGCGGAAAATACGAAAAGCATTTATAAAACCTGCATAAAACCTGTAATTTTCAGCATTTTTTTGCATATATAAATTGCATTTTTCAAAACACAATGGTATATTTATTCAGAAAAGAATGAAAGGAAGTAATGAAAATGAAACTTAAAAAATTTTTAGCAATTACTATGTCTGCAGCCCTGGCTATGACTGCATTAACAGCATGCGGAAGCAAAACTGACGACAGCAAATCTTCTGATAAGAAGACTGCTAAGGTTATCGAGATCGACCTCACAGATGAGGAATACGCTTTCGGCGTTGACAAAACACAGCCTGACTTATTAAAGGAGGTTAATACATTTATCGCAGATATGAATTCAGATGGCACATTTGAAGAGATCTGCAACCACTACTTCGGTGATGGCGAACCTGTTGCTGTTGAATCAGCTACATTAGACTCCAGCAAGGATCAGTTAGTTGTAGCAACAAACGCTGCATTCGAACCATTTGAGTATACAAAGGGTGAGAACTACTACGGAATCGATATGGAGATCGCTAAGGCACTTGCTGACAAGCTCGGTAAGGAGCTGGTTATCCAGAACATGGATTTCGATGCTGTATGTCTCTCCGTTGGTCAGCAGAAATGTGATATCGCTATGGCCGGTCTTACAATCAAGCCGGATCGTGAAGAATATGTAGCTTTCTCAGATTCTTACTACAAGGCTTCCCAGAAGTTGATCGTTCCATCAGACAACACAGAATTTGACGAATGCAAGACTGCCGATGATGTAAATGCAATCCTTAACGCTAAGGATTCAAGCAGCAAGATTGGTTTCCAGACAGGTACAACCGGACAGTTCTACTGCGAAGGTGATGATGACTGGGGATTCGCTGGTCTTAAGATGACATCTACCGGTTATAAGAACGGTTCACTTGCAGTTCAGGATCTGTTAAATGGTAACTTAAATTATGTTATCATTGATTCTGCTCCTGCTGCTGCCATTACAAAATCATTAAATGCTATGCAGTAAAAATATGCTATAAGAATCACGCGTTTCTCGCGTGAAGAAAATATATGGTAACAGGTAATTGTAAATTGCTAAAACAGTTCTGCTGATTCAGTGTATCTATATTTTACAATTACCTGTTATCTGATAGATATTGAAAGGATATTTCATGGGAGACATTTCAAGTAAAATACAAAAGTTCATAGAAATATTCATTGATAACAGAGGATATGTAAAGGTTGTTGAAGGTCTGAAGAATACCGTTATCATCGCCATAACCGGTCTGATCATCGGTATTTTGATCGGAACCATCATTGCAACTGTCCGCGTCATTCCAAAATATAAACGGCTGCCACGAGTTTTAGATGCAATCTGCAGCGTCTATGTCGGATTCTTCCGTGGAACTCCTATGGTCGTGCAGTTACTGCTGTTTTACTATGTTCTGCTCCCTATCGTAGGAGGTCATATGAGCGGTGTACAGGTATCCATGCTTGTATTCGGTCTAAACAGTGGTGCTTATATTTCTGAGATCATGCGAAGCGGTATCCTTTCTGTGGATCCCGGACAGATGGAAGGCGGACGTGCCATGGGCCTTAGCTTTGCGACGACCATGCGTAAGATTGTGATTCCTCAGGCAGTTAAAAACATCCTTCCTACTCTGGGAAATGAATTTATATCTCTGATCAAGGAAACATCTGTTGTAAGCTTTGTTGGTGCTACTGATCTGTATGTAGCATTTAACTATATTGGAAGTAACAGCTACGAATTCATGATCCCATATCTGGTTATGGCACTGATCTACATTGTGATGGTGCTTCTGATCAGTCTTGGTATCAAATTAATGGAAAGGAGCCTGAGAAAGAGTGATAGACGTCATTAATCTTGAAAAACACTTTGGTGACAATGAAGTTTTACGAGGCATCAATGTCACAATCGATAAAGGCGATATAATGGTTGTAATCGGCCCTTCAGGTTCTGGTAAAAGTACATTTCTTCGCTGTTTAAATTGTATGGAAGACCCAACAGGCGGTCAGATCATCTTCAATGGTGTCGATATTGCAGACCCAAAGGTTGATATCAACATCCACCGTCGTCATATGGGAATGGTATTCCAGCATTTTAATCTGTATAACAACAAAACCGTTATTCAGAATATCATGCTTGCTCCTGTACTGGTGCGTTGTCAGGATCTGAAAAAAGCAAAGCGTCATAATCGTATGCTTCCGCTTACGAACCTGTTCCGCAAAGAAAAGCAGGAGAAAATAGAGATTACAACAAGTAAATCTCAGATCGTTGCCGAGGCAAGAGCAAAGGCAGAAGAACTTCTGAAACGGATCGGTCTGGAAGATAAAGCAGATGTATATCCTTCTACTTTATCCGGTGGTCAGAAACAGCGAGTTGCCATTATCCGTGCGCTTGCTATGAATCCGGATGTGATCTTATTCGATGAACCGACTTCTGCTCTTGATCCTGAAATGGTTGGAGAAGTTCTCGACCTGATGAAGGATCTTGCAAAAGAGGGAATGACCATGATCGTGGTTACTCATGAAATGGGATTTGCAAAGGAGGTTGCCAATAAAGTCCTCTTCATCGATGAAGGACAGATTCTTGAAACCGGCACGCCGGAAGAATTCTTTGGTAATCCGAAGAATCCTCGACTGAAGGATTTCCTTTCGAAAGTATTATAGACTGTGCTCAAAAAATGGAAGAGGGTATTTATCTATTATTACGTAAGACGTTTTCACTCTACCTTCGACGCAGTGGTACATAAGGCTGCAAAATACGCAGCCTAAGTACCAGCGCTCAGGCAGGCTTACTTCATAATAGTAATACCCTCTTCCATTTTTGTTTCCACTTCTCAATAGTAAATACATTTCATTATCGCCAAGGACCGACGTGAATAACTGAGAACTTTAAAACAGCTACTATTTATGTCGTCTGACATATGACAGTAGCTGTTTTTCGTTTATTTTTTTAATGCTTCCTCCAGGGTATGCCAACCAAGGACTGCGCATTTTACACGGGCAGGCATATGGGAAATGTCTTTTAAGGCGGAAGCTTCTTCGAGTTCGTCGATTTCTTCATCGGTTGCTTCGCCCTGTATCATCTTTAAGAAAAGTTTTCCAAGCTTCAATGCTTCTTCCTCGGTCTTGCCAACAATCATGCCGAGCATGATATCTGCGGACGCCTGTGAGATTGCACAACCGTCTCCGACAAATGCTCCATCTTCGATGATTCCGTTTTCCACCTTTAATTTCAAGAAAATGTCATCACCACAATTCGGGTTGACGCCTTCGAGTACAATATTTGCATCCGGAAGATCATGCTTGAATTCCGGTCGAATATTGTGCTCCGTCAGGATCTCGTTATAAAAATTTCTATTCTCCATATCCCATCCTCCTTCTGACATTTGCAACACTCTCTACAAATGCATCGACTTCTTCTATCGTATTGTAGAACATAAAGCTGGCTCTTGTTGTATTATACACCTTCAGATAAGTAAGCAATGGCTGTGCACAATGGTGTCCGGCACGAACATCGATACCATCTGCTGCCATGATCTCACTGACATCATGTGGATGTACATTGTCGATCGTAAATGCCACAATACCGGTATGGTTTGCAGGATCTTCTGAGCCGATCACATGAACATGCGGAATCTTTGCAAGTCCTTCCATCGCATGTCGGGTCAGTTCCAGTTCTCTCTGCTCGATTGTCTCAAATCCAATCTTATTAATATATGAAATTGCGGCTGCAAGTCCGGCTGCACCGGCTGCATTTACAGTTCCTGCCTCGAACTTATGCGGAAGCTCAGCCCATACCGCTCCTTCCGTCGTTACCGACTGGATCATCTCGCCACCTGTCATAAATGGCGGCATCTCTTCCAGTAATGCTTCTTTTCCATATAACACGCCGATACCCATCGGTCCCATTAGCTTATGACCGGAAAATGCAAGAAAATCCGCATCCAGATCTTTGACACCGATCGGCATATGCGGTGCGCTCTGTGCCGCATCTACTACAATAACCGCGCCGACCGCATGTGCAAGCTTTGAAATCTTCTTGATCGGATTCACACAACCGAGAACATTGGATACCTGCCCGATCGCTACAAGCTTTGTCTTCTCATTGATTCCTGCTGCAAGTGTCTCATCTGTCAAAGTACCGTCCTTCTCACAGTTCAGATACCGGACCGTTGCACCTGTCATTCTCGCTGCCATCTGCCATGGGAGAATGTTGCTGTGATGCTCCATGATGCTGACTGCGATCTCATCTCCTGCTTTCAAATGACTGCATGCATAGCTGTATGCAACAAGGTTCAGACTCTCTGTTGTATTTCTTGTAAAGATGATTTCTTTTTCAGAATCTGCATGAATAAAATCACGCACAACTTTTCTGGCATCTTCATATGCTTCTGTTGCTGCAAGGCTCAGCGGATAGAAACCACGAAGCGGATTTGCATTGCTTTCTTCATAAAAACGCTTCTCTGCTTCAATTACAACTGCCGGCTTCTGTGCTGTAGCCGCATTGTCTATATAAATGGTTTTATTTGTCTGTAATAACGGAAAATCCTCTTTATAATTCTTCTCTATCATCTGCCATTACCTCCGCAAGCTGTGCGTCTACTAGCTTCTGTGTCTGCTCGTCTCCTATGTGGCGATATAACATCTCGAATTTGCCGCGGGTCATGATATCCTCCGCAGTCTCCTTGTCGATGCCTCTTGATTCAAAATAAAATAATGTCTCCTCATCCAGTTCACCGATCGTTGCACCGTGAGAACCTTCTACATCCTCCTCTGCACAGAGAATGATCGGGATCGTCTTATTGATCACATCATCACCAAGCAGTAGTACATTTTCTGTCTCTGCACCTGTGGATTCGGATGCACCGTTCTTGAAATCGATCGTTCCACGAAATACTTTCTCTGCTGCATCCTTTAAGGTTCCATCTACCTGGATCTCACAATTCGTCTTCTTACCGAAGTGATTTATGATCAGGTTCACATCAATCTTCTGTGTTTTCTGTCCGAGGTATCCGATCTCGACCTGTGTATCTGCCCCTGTACCCTTAAGATCTGTACGGATTCCGTTATAGAGATCACCTTTTCCGATAAAGATCTGAAGGATATCGAACTTTGCATTTTCATCGCAGACACAACCGATATCATTTAACAGAGTCTGTTCTTCATCCTGCATAAATACCTGTACCAGACGAACACGGCTGTCTTTCTTTGCCTGTATCATCGTACGATATGCCAGTGAACCTGCCTGCTCACTTTTCTTTGTAAATGTCTCAATTATGGTTGTATCCGTACCTTCTTCTGCTGTCAGATAACATGCACCTGCCGCAGACGCTGCTGTCGTTCCATCAACAGCCAGACGGATTGTTGCCTTTGCGTCTTTGTCCGAAGCAGTCAGAACTGTTTTTTCTGTCTGCACATCTGCAAAAATCGGATCAGTCTCTCTTCCTGCTCCACTCTCAACTGTAGCAAATTCTGCTGCATCCCCGGATATCAGGCTGTTTGCCTCTTTATCTTCAAATGTTTCCTCTACCGTCACCTTACATGGTGCTATCTCCGGATTCCATGAAACCTTTGTATCATTCATATGAAGCCAGTACCATGTTTTGGATGGAAGTTTATTAATATTGATCGTATTCTTGTCCATTGCTCATTTCCTCCTAACCTATACTGCCCTTCATTTCCAGACGAATCAGATTGTTCATTTCCAAAGCATATTCCAGTGGAAGCTCCTTTGATACGTTGTCCGCAAATCCACTGACGATACAAGCTCTGGCATCTTCCTCACTCATACCACGGGACATCAGATAGAATACCGCATCATCACTGATACTGCCGATCTGTGCCTCATGTCCTACATTTGCCTTTCTGGTACGAATATCCATCGCCGGGATCGTATCAGATCTTGAGATAGAATCCAGCATCAGCGACTGACAGGATACTGCTGCCTTGGCATTCTCTGCTTCCTTTGCTACTACAACGGAAGAACGGAAAGTACTGATACCGCCATCCTTTGAAATAGATCTTGTATTAATGTAAGAACTGGTATCCGGTGCGCTGTGAACGACCTTTGCTCCGGTATCCAGATTCTGTCCTTTTCCGGCAAATGTGATACCGGTAAACTCCATCTTCGCACCCTTTCCTTTCAGGATACTCATTGGATACAGATAGGATACATGCGATCCGAAGGATCCGGAAACCCATTCGATCGTTCCGCCTTCCTCTACAACCGCACGTTTTGTATTCAGGTTGTACATATTCTTTGACCAGTTCTCAATCGTGGAATAACGAAGCTTTGCATTCTTACCGACAAATAATTCCACGCATCCGGCATGGAGATTTGCCACGTTATATTTTGGTGCGGAACAGCCCTCAATGAAATGCAGATCCGCGCCCTCATCTACTATGATCAATGTATGCTCGAACTGTCCGGCTCCCGGTGCATTCAGACGGAAATAAGACTGCAACGGGATCTCTACCGATACTCCCTTTGGCACATATACAAAGGAACCGCCTGACCATACAGCACCATGAAGAGCTGCGAACTTGTGGTCATTCGGACGAACCAGCTTCATAAAATGCTTCCTTACCATATCTGCATATTCGCCATTTAATGCACTCTCCATATCAGTATATACAACGCCCTTTTCAGCTACCTCCTGACGGACATTGTGGTATACCAGCTCGGAATCATACTGTGCTCCGACACCTGCAAGAGATTTTCTCTCTGCCTGTGGGATGCCCAGTCGTTCAAATGTATTCTTGATATCTTCCGGCACATCAGACCATTTTGCTTTCATATTTGTATTTGGTCTGACATAGGTTACGATGTTATCCATATTCAGACCTTCAATCGATGGTCCCCAGTCCGGTACTTCCATATTATTATAGATCTGCAGGGATTCCAGACGGAAGGTCTGCATCCATGCCGGATCATGTTTCTCTTTCGAAAGCTGCTCAACGATCTCTGGCGTCAGTCCTGCCTTGATCTTATAAGCATCTTTTTCATCATCTTTGAAGTCATATATATTTCTGTCTATGTCTTCTACATATGTTTTTTCTTTCATATCTATCGGATGCTCCTTTCAAAGACTACTGATTCTGCTCTGTCTTCTCATATTTTGCAAATCCATTCCGGTTGATCTCCTCTACCAGAGATGCGTCACCGGTCTGTATGATCTTACCTTCTACCATAACGTGTGTATGATCAACAGATAAGGACTCCAGAATCTTCGTGCTATGGGTAATGATCAGAAGACTGCCCTTGCAATTCTTCTGGTATTCTTCGATACCGGCAGATACTGTTCTTACAGCATCAACGTCCAGACCGGAATCTGTCTCATCAAGGATTGCAAGTGAAGGCTTCAGCATCAGGAGCTGTAAGATCTCTGCCTTCTTTTTCTCACCACCGGAAAATCCGACATTCAGATCACGCTCTGCATAGGATGGATCCATCTGAAGGATCTCCATTGTACGCTCCAGTTCTTTCTTGAAATCATATAAACGCTGTCTTTTTCCTGTTTTCTGCTCCAATGCATTTCTGATAAATGAACTTAAAGTCACACCCGGAACCTCTAATGGATTCTGGAAGGACAGGAAGATTCCTGCTTTCGCCCGCTCATTGACAGGCGCCTCTGTAATATTTTTACCCTGAAACCAGATCTCTCCGCTCTTTATGGTGTATCTTGGATTTCCCATGAGTGCATAGCCAAGTGTTGATTTACCTGTTCCGTTTGGTCCCATGAGAACGTGTGTCTCACCCTTTCCGATTGACAGATCTACACCGTGAAGGATCTGCTTCTCTTCTACATCTACATACAAATTCTTTACATTTAATAACTGTTTCTCTGACATATTCGTGCCTCCTGTATATTCATCTATTCTTTCACTGTTTGTCCGGCTTTTCCTGCCACATCGGCAAGTGTCATATTATCAAAATAATTATTGATCAGATCGGCAAGTCCTTGCCAGATCGGTAATGTATAACATAATTCCGACCGGTCACACGGTACTGAATCATCCTTCAGGCAGGATACCGGTGCAAGGGTTCCTTCGGTCAGTTTGAGGATCTCTCCCACACTGTATTCCTCCGGTTCTCTGGTCAGACGATAGCCACCTCCATGTCCGCTTGCCGCTTCGATCAGATGTGCTTTTGACAGCATCCTGGTGATACTTTCCAGATATTTCTGTGACAGCTCTTCGTGTTGTGATATTTCTTTTAGTGGTATAAAACTGCCATCATGATTTACCGCCAGATAAACCATAACGCGTAATGCATACCGTCCTTTTGACGAGATGACCATAGTATTTCTCCCTCTTTCCAAATTATGCTACAAAGATAATATTCCTATTCACCTACCATGTCAATAGGTGAATAATATTTTTGTTGCTTTTTCGACTGTAAACCTTTAAACTGGAACAGTATGGCACGTATAGATAATTGCGTAAGCATTAGTTACTAATATGCATAAATGATTCTGACATTACCAACCAGTGGACGCTTCCGCTCGTTTCGTCCTGCAACGGTCCTTAGATGCCACTGTTTTGGTAAGTCAAACCATTCATGCTAGTTTATAAATCTGAATTACGCAATCATCTATATAATAAAGAAATAGATAGGGTTAGTTTATGAGTAATAAAAATACGAAAAGTTTTGGAAGCAGATGGGGGTTCATTCTGGCTTCTGTTGGTTCTGCCGTTGGTATGGCAAATGTCTGGGGATTTCCAAATAAATTGGGAAGTAATGGTGGCGGCGCATTTCTGCTGATCTACCTGCTTTTTATCTTTATATTCAGCTATGTGGCACTTCCGACCGAATTTGCGATCGGACGAAGAGCCGGAACAGGAACACTTGGTGCTTATAAATATGCATGGGAAACAAGAGGTAAAAAAGCCGGTACTGCAGGTGGACTGCTTGGCTGGCTTCCACTTGCAGGCTCCTTATGTATCGCGATCGGTTATGCGATCATCGTTTCGTATATTTTAAAAGCCTTCCTTGATTCTCTGATCGGAACTTTAATGCATGAAGATACAGCAGTCTGGTTTGAGTCATTTTCATCCAAACCGTTCTCCGTGATCCCGCTTCACATTATCGTGGTAGCCGGAACGCTTCTGACTCTGTTCTTCGGTGCACATAGTATAGAAAAGACAAATAAGATCATGATGCCGTTATTCTTCATCATTTTTCTGATCCTTGCAGTCCGTGTTGCTATGCTTCCGGGCGCAGCGGAAGGATATAAGTTCATGTTCGCACCGGACTGGTCAAAGCTTGCTGATCCTATGATCTGGATCTGGGCAATGGGACAGGCATTCTTCTCCCTGTCAGTTACGGGAAGCGGCATGATCGTCTATGGCGCTTATCTGTCAAAGGATGAAGATGTTGTCGGAGTTGCCAGACATACTGCAATCTTTGATACGATCGCTGCCGTTGTCGCAGCACTGGTCATTATCCCGGCATGTTTCTCTTATGGCGTTGATGTCGGGGCAGGTCCAAGCCTTCTCTTTGTTACCCTGCCGACCATCTTACAGAACATTCCGCTCGGACGGTTATTTGCAATTATCCTGTATATAGCAATGATCTTCGCCGGTGTAAGTTCCCTTCAGAATATGTTTGAAGCGGTTGCTGAATCACTCTTACACCAGTTTCCGAAGCTCAGCCGTACCGCAGTCCTGATCATCATCGGTGTGTTATGCCTTGGCTGTGGCATCGGTATGGAGACGATCTCCAAATGGGGACCTTGGATGGATATTGTTTCTATCTACATTATCCCGATCGGCGCAACCATCGGTGCTGTCTCATGGTTCTATGTTATGAAGAAGGATGAACTGCTTGAAGCTGTCAACTGCGGCAGCAAAAAGAATCGTGGCACACTCTGGTATTCCATCGGACGCTACCTCTATGTACCACTTGCCATTGTATTATGTGCAGTTGCGTTGTTTAAACATATATCGTTTTAAAATAAAATCCGCAATATATCAAAACATTGCGGATTTTATTTTATACCTTTATTTCTAAATATGTGATATAAAAACGGCGGGGAGTTTCCCCGCCTGTTCTTTTGGTTGGACCTGGGTCTTTCGACCAGCCCATAACTGTGACCTGTCACATTCTTTATTATAGCTCTACCACACTTCTTCTGCAATCTCTTTTACAAGACGAAGCTTATCCCACTGTTCTTTCTCGGTCAGCTTATTACCGATCTCACAGGATGCAAATCCACACTGTGGGCTGAGATACAATCTGTCAAGTGGAATATAATTTGCAGCCTCCTTTATACGGGCAATTACTTCTTCCTTATTTTCAAGCTTTGGTGATTTCGTTGTAATAAGACCAAGCACAACCTTCTTATCACCGGAAACCTTTGCAAGCGGAGCAAATCCGCCGGAACGTTCATCATCGAATTCCAGATAATACGCATTTACATTTTCCTCTCCGAACAGGATATCTGCCACAGGATCATAAGCACCACTGTTTGCATAAGTAGAATGGAAATTACCACGACATACATGTGTATTGATCGTCAGATCCTTTGGTGCATTTGCGATTACCTGATTATTGATATCCTTATGGATCTTCTGAATTTCCTTTAATCCATCCGCAGTTGTACCATATGCAAGATGTCCGCTCCTGTCTGCCATCATGCCCCAGGTACAGTCATCAAGCTGGATATTTCTGCATCCTGCATTGTACAGATCCTGGATCACTTTTCCATATGCATCTACAATATCCTTTACCAGATCTGCATCGGATGTGTAGTATTTCTCTGTCTCCACACGGTTGAATGGCATCGTAAACTGCGCAAGAAACTGAGCCGGAGATGGCATTGTCTGTTTTGCTACTGTATTCTCATCTTCAAACTGTTTTACGAACTTAAAATGCTCTACAAATGGATGCTCTTTGGATATACCGACTTTTCCGACCAGATAAGTATCATCAACCATAGCTGCTTCACCATGGAATGGAAGGCCTGTCTTTGTAGGTGTATGTCCGATTCCATCAAATCCCCACATAAAATCAAGATGCCAAGTTGCACGACGGAATTCACCATCTGTAATAACATGATAGCCTGATTCTTTTATCTTTGTTATAAGCTCTGTGATCGCTTCATCTTCTACTTTCTTTAATTCATCGTATGAGATATTTCCCTTATCAAACTGTCTTCTCGCCTTCTTTAATTTTGCAGGGCGAAGAAAGCTTCCTACATAATCATAACGAAATGGTGTCTGTAACTGACTCATTGCTTTATCCTCCATATAATTCAAATCATTTCCATAATAACCACTCTGCTTATTTTCCAGCCGTGATTTCCCGCTTATTATATGACAACGGACAAGATCTGTATAATACAAAAAGGATTCTGTTTGCCATAGTTTTAAACTATATCAAAACAAAATCCTTTTTGGTTTTATTTCAGCTTCTTTATATGTTCATCTATCTTATCTGTAACATCCGTCAGCATTTCCCCATCTCTGCCAAGTTCATTAAAGCGTCCCCGATGTTCCAGTTTTCGTCTGGGCGGTTCCGGACCCAGATATTTTTTCAGAACCTCCAAATATGTATTTCCCAGCCGGCTGATCATTCCTTTCTTATGTGTGATATATCCGATCCGCATATCACTCTCATCTGCAAGAGGAACTGCTATGATGTCTCTACCATTCAGTTTCTTATCGATCACACCGCTGCACACGGTATAGCCATTTAACCCGATCAGCAGGTTAAATAACGTAGCTCTGTCCCGGACACGGATATTCCGTTTCCGCTCAAAAGATGAGAAAATCTCTTCTGAAAAATAAAAGGAATTATGCTCTCCCTGTTCAAATGAGAGATATGGATAGTCCTCAAGTTCTTCATTTGTTATGACCGTCTTGTCGGCAAGTGGATGTTTTCTGCTGATAAATACATGCGGTCTGGCTACAAACAGCAAATGAAATTCCAGATCATGCGAACGCAGGAGCTTACGCAATACTGCTTCATTAAAATCATTCAGGAATAAGATTCCGATCTCACTTCTCATCCTTGCTACATCTTCGATGATCTCATAAGTCTGTGTCTCCCGTATACTGAAATCATATTCATCCTGTCCATACTGCTTGACCAGATCTACAAACGCATTAACGGCAAATGAATAATGCTGGGTTGATACACAGAACTGTTTCTTGCCACCATCATTTCCCTTATATTTGTCTTCTAAAATAGCCGCCTGCTCTAAAACCTGTCTTGCATATCCTAAGAATATCTCTCCTTCCTTTGAAAGACTGATACCCTTATTCGTCCGGTTGAAAATGACGATATTCATTTCCTTTTCCAGTTCATGGATCGCATTTGTCAGACTTGGCTGCGAAATATACAGCTTATTTGCTGCTTCCGTGATCGTTCCAGTATCCGCTACTGTTATCACATATTTTAACTGTTGTAATGTCATTGCCGGCACTCCTTATTATTAACTTATCTGAAGTCCACCTTTACTTCCACACCATCATCTGCATTTTTCATCTCACAGGTAAATCCATGGCGATCCATGATGGTTTTGACGATGGATAAGCCAAGCCCGGTTCCTTTGTGTCCATGTCTGCTGTTATCCCCTTTGACAAATGGATTCCAGATACTCTTTAAAACATCTTCCGGAATCGGCTTGCTTGTATTCTGAATGGAAAGGCTCTCATTGCTCATCTGAACTGTGATCTTTCCATCCTTTGTAACATACTTAACCGCATTATCCATCATATTCATAACTGCCTGATACATCAGAGTCTCGTCTGCATCGATCTGGCAGCTTCCCTGAATGTCAAGCCTGATATTTTTAGTTTTAATTGTTTCCGCATATACCTCTGCTGCCGTATTTATGATGCTTCCAATATCAACTTTAGTCTTATGAAGCTCTGTATTTACATCCTCTGCCTTTGCCATATCAAGGATGGATGCAACCTGTTCATTCATTGCCTTTACTTCATTTAATATCCCTTCCATATAATACTGGTTCTTCTCAGGATTCTTTCCTGATTTCAGATTCTCGGCATACAGAGAAATAACGGCAAGCGGGCTTTTGAGATCATGCGCCATCGCATTTGAAGTTGTTCGTCTGTACTGCTCCATATCATACGCTGATTTATAAGATCTGTACATTATATATGCGATCACAAGTGAGATCAATGCACTTCCAAGCACTACTCCAAGCCATATGTAAATGATCATATGTCCCATCAATGACTTTGCAATATTATAATGATAATCTATGACCGCAAAAGCAGTATTATCATTGTTGATAGGAAATGCATAGACTGTATGTGTGCCGTATGCACATTTTTCTATATCTTCCACATATTCCCAATTGGAATTATTCTGATAATCATTCACGATATCATCCGTACCTGTATACCGATCAACCTTTAACGATGTTGGTATACAGCCAACGACTCCATGCGGAATGGTAAATTCCGAACTCTGATCCAGCTTCACATAACCATCCGGTATCTCTGATACCGTTCTTTCCTGTTCCTCCCCATCTGCAAAACAGGTATAGGAAGCCGGATAAAACTGCATTCCTGACACATAGACCTCATTCATTTTATCGAATGAAAAATCCGCAGACATATCCTTCATTTCAGGAACAGCAGTTCCAAATATATCATTATCACAATACAACATATATTTGTTCTCAGATGTATCATTGATCTGAAGAAATACCTTATCCTTCTGATCCGTGATCTCGGTCAGATTACCGGCATCGTCCTTCTGATACAGATGAATAAATTCCTGCATACTGACCACCTCGCTGTCATTTAACACAGCCATTGACAGATTATTCAAATATATCATATTTCCAATATAATGATTATACGGTGTCTGGAACTCGTACTCTGCGTCTTTCTGTTCTTCAAGCTCCGTCTGATAAATATCCCAGTATTTCACGCCTGCCTGACGGATCGTCTTTTCTGCTGCCTGCACATTGCTCGATATATTATTCTGAAATGTCAGGTTTAAAAATGCTGTAATGATACCCCCAAGTATCGATGTTACAATAATAAACGGAATAAAAATCTTTAAAAAGAAGGAATAAAACTTCTTCTTTTTTCCATAATATTTCTTTTCTTTTTTCTTCATATAATAGTCCACCTCTCTGATCTGATTACTCCATCCGATATCCTTTTGCAAATACAGTCTTTACCAGTTTACCGCTGTCACCAAGTGCTTTGCGAAGCTTCTTTACATGGTTGTCAACCACACGGTCACCACCATCGTAATCATACCCCCATAACCGGACAAGCATATCATCCCTTGTCACGATCATGCCCTTATGCTCCATCAGGTATTTGAGCATCGCATATTCTTTTGGTGCAAGCCGGACCTCTTCTCCTGCGGCCTCAACAAGCAGTCTGTCCGGATACATCTTGATGTCTCCCACCTGGATCACCTGATTCTTCGTCCACAAGCCTTTCGACCTACGCAAAAATGACTGGATCTTCGCCTGAAGCTCTGCCATGGAAAATGGTTTCACAACGTAATCATCACAACCGAGATCGTACCCATAAAGCCGGTCTTCTTCTCTGCCTCTGGCGGTCAGAAAAATGATCGGAACGTAACTCTTTGCCCGGATGGCTCTGCATATCTCAAATCCATCTGCCCCCGGCAGCATCACATCTAAAAGTGCCAGATCATATTCATGTTCGTACACCAGAGCAAGTGCCTCGTCTCCGTCCGCCGCCCAGGTAAATGTGATCTCACTCTCTTTCATGTAATCCATGATGCCCTCTGCAATTCCTGCTTCATCTTCTACCAGTAAAATGTTGTAACTCATAGCGCTCCCCATTTCCAGAATTCATTTTTTAATCTCTCGATATCTTAGATTCTGAACCTATCATACATGGCAATTATATCCTATTTGTATCCTGTTGTACACAAATGTAAGTTTTCAAAACGAAAAGAACGTCCTTCTGCCTGGTATCAATGCCCATTATATAACTCGTTACGATTTCTGTTTGTTGCACATAACTTATTCGTAAATACTCCTGTGCTAACTCGCCTGCGGCTGAGCGGAGCACTTAGTGAAGACGAGCGTTAACACGAAGTCTGAGGTTAGTGCGTGCCATGTAAGTACACTTAGTGAAAACAAGCATTAGCGTAGTTTGAGCTTAGTGTAGCTTACTCTGATCTGGTTATGTGCACCGCACAACGAAATCTCACTGATGTTATATTAATGAACATTGATACCAGGCAGAAGGACGTTCTTTTTATTTTTTCTTCTTATTATTTTGCTACTACAAATTCTGTTTCATCCAGATCTTCGGAAGCTAAGATATCAAGCAAACGAAACGCTGGTCCGGTTGGGTGTGTTCTGCCACACTCCCATGCCTCTACTGTTTTCTTCGAAACACCCATATAAGATGCAAAAACTCCCTGTGTCATTCCTGCCCGCATCCTGATCTCACGAATTTCTGTATTTGAATATTCTTTCACTGGCATTATCATATATGTTTTTACGCGAGCTTTTCCCTGTCCTTTTTCATACTCTATTGCTTCTTCCAATCCCTGTTTTAAATCATCAAATAATGAACCCATAGAAATCATCTCCTATTCTTTGCCGTTTCCTCTTTCAAAGATTTTACCAACTTCTTAAGTACATTTTTTTCTTCATTTGTCAGATTTTCCTGACTTTTCTTTTCAAATGCAGTTATTAGATAGGTAACTTCATATTCTGCAAAATCCGTATAACATACACGAACACTACCACTCTTTCCTCTATTTTCTAATGGGAACCGTACCTTACGTATTCCACCAGTTCCTTCCATTACCGGTCCTGATTCTGGATTTTTTAATAGCATAATTTGCAATGCTCGTAACTCATCTTCCCCAAGCCCTATTTCTTTCCACCGTTTTGTAAATAATGGTATTTCAATAAATGTTCTTATCATTCGCTAATTCATCCCTCCTTTTTTCTAAATAGTATACCCTATTTTGTAGGGTGTCAATCTTTTTATTTAATCTGTTTTGTCTAATATCCTATTTTACACGATCACAAATTATTCAAAATAAAAGGAGCATCCCTTTACCGAATATATATCCAGTAAAGAGATGCTCTATTATTTTATAAAATCTCATCCAAATAGTCTAATAGCTCCGGTAATGTCTTTCTTCCAAATGCTACATGTTCATCGTTCACAACAAGGCATGGTACGCTCATAACCTTATAGCGTTTCTGATAAGATGGATATAGCATCACATCGTAAATCTCTGCTGTAACCTGTGGATTTTCTGCGGCTATTTTCTGTGCTGCGATGACAAGATCGGGGCACATGGAACAGGCAAGTGTTACAAGAATCTTGATATGAAGCGGCTTTTTGATCGCATGAATACGCTCCATAATCTGTGCATCCACTTCTTGTCCCGGTCCGGCAGCATTATACAATCCAATCACAAAAGAAGTGAATTCATGTCCACCCGGTACACCATGGAAGCCAAGCCCGGTATCACTTCCGTCTTCTCCCAAAATCCTGACAAATGGTCGTTCGTTTGCCGGAACAGAATCCCCGTCTGCCCCTTCCTCTGCTACGATTACACTGAGCTTTTCGGTTCGTCTGCTCATAGCTTCCATATATTGTTTTAGCTGCACTGACTCCTGCTTCTGATTCAGATATAATTTCAGGATCAGCGGATGCGCCATGCGGTCAAAGACCTCATCTAACTGCTTTTCCGTCTCTTCATCAAAGAACTCGTCCGACAATGAATCTTCTGCTTCCGGCTGTTTCTGTTGTCCCGTTTTATGCATTTCATATCCGGTATTTTCAGCGACCACAGGCTGCATTCCTTCACGCTTTTTCTCCTGTGTAACATTCTTCTCCTTTGATTGTTTATTTTCCCGCAAATTCCGTGATGGCTTTGCTCCATTCTTTTTCTGCATGGCTGCCACATACCGTTCAAGCTCTGTCGCTGCAACTGCACCATCACCGACTGCCGTCACTACCTGACGAAGATTTTTCTGGCAGACATCGCCAGCCGCATAAACACCCGATATACTGGTCTGTCTGGAAGCATCCGTAATTACATATCCCTTTTCATCAATCTCTGCTTTTCCCTGTAGCAACGAAGTCTCCGGCTCGTATCCGGCAAATACGAAAATACCAAACGTATCTCCTTTTGGCGCATGATATACACTTTCTTCTCCTGTTTTCACATTTTTATACACCAGTGTTGTCAGGACATCTTCACCCTCCGCGCGGACGATCTCAGTACTGGTAAGCACCGTAATTTTTTCATTTGCTCTGGCTTTATCCGCCGATGACTTAGGGCAGGAAAAATCTTCGCCCCGGATCAATATCGTCACATGGCTGGCATACTTGGTAAGGAATACACTTTCCTCCGCAGCAGCATAACCGCCACCCACAACAAATATTTCCTTGCCGGTGAAGAACTCTCCATCACAAGTTGCGCAATAAGCTACGCCCCGTCCTTTAAACCGTTTCTCCCCCTCAAATCCGATCATTCTCGGATGTGCTCCGGTTGCGAGCAGAATTCCATAACAGGAAAAGTCGCCCTTATTTGTATGCACGATTTTATATTCTCCATCTACATCCAGCTTTTCAACCTCTGCCATCAGGAATTCTGCACCAAAATTCTTTGCCTGTCTGTACATAGCAGCGGTCAGGGATTTTCCATCTGTTTTCTCTATTCCCGGATAGTTCACCACCTCTTCTGTGATCGTGATCTGTCCGCCAATCTTCTCTTTCTCGACAACAAGCACCCGGTAACAGGCTCTCGCCAGATAAATAGCTGCTGTAAGCCCCGCCGGTCCCGCGCCTGCAATCATCACATCATACATATTTTCATTCTTCATTCTTACAATCTCCCTACAAGATCCAGACTTGGACGCAGTGTAGCTTCTCCCGGCTGCCATTTGGCAGGGCAGACCTCGTCTCCATGCTCCGCAACAAACTGGCATGCCTGCAATTTACGAAACAGTTCATCTGCATTTCGCCCGACATTGCCTGCACTGACTTCATAGGAAACAATTCGCCCTTCCGGGTTGATGATGAAGCTGCCACGTTCAGCCATCCCATCTGATTCGATCATCACTTCAAAATCTTCACATAATTCATGATTTGGATCTGCCAACATCGGAAACGTGATCTTTCCAATCTTTTCCGATGTATCATGCCATGCCTTATGCACAAAATGCGTATCTGTTGATATGGAATAAACCTCACAGCCGGCAGCTTTAAAATCCTTATATTTATCCTGCAGATCTGACAGCTCCGTCGGGCAGACAAATGTAAAATCTGCGGGATAGAAGAAAAATACACTCCATCCGCCTAATATGTCGTCCCTGGTTACCGTTTTAAATTCACCATTTTGATATGCATGCACAAAAAAATCGCTTACTTCTCTGTTAATCATCGACATTGTTTAATCTCCTTTATCAAACATTATTTCTGATTAATATTACCTGTAAGCGATTTTTTATACTGTTAAACCTTCTTCACATCTTCTGCAATCTGTTCTGCTGTCAGATGATTTTCTTTTAATACTTCATTTACATCGTAGCGGTCATAGAAGAATTTCTTTAAACCGTAATTCAGAACCTTCATATCAGAATCACCATAGAAGCCGGCGATTCTCTGACCGAAGCCACCTTCCAGATAACCATCCTCTAATGTAATTACGATATCATGATCTTTCTTCAGATCATTCAGAAGTTCTTCATCCATACCGGAAACATACAGTGGGTTAATGATGGTTGGCGCAACTCCTGTCTGCTCCTCGATCAGTGCTGCCGCATCTGTTCCAAGCTGATAGAAAGTACCTGCACCGATAACGGCAATCTTGCTTCCCTTTTTAGTTACTTCGTATTTATTTAACTGACTGAAATTCTTTGTTACAGCCTTTCCGTCCGATACCATCGCAGCTCCCGGAAGCTTGATTGCAACCGGATGCTCTGTCTGCTCCACGCTCCAGTCAAGCATTGCCAGATATTCCTCTTTGGTTGTCGGTGCCAGATACACAAGCCCCGGAATACTTGTAAGCATCGGAATATCCTGTAATCCAAGATGTGTCACATCATTCATTCCATATACAGATCCCGCAAATACAACGATCGTTGCAGGGTTGTTATTGATACACAGATCCTGTGTCAACTGATCATATGTCCGCTGGATAAATGAACTGTATACACCATATACAGGCTTGCCGCCATTTGCCGCAATACCGGATGCCAGTGCAACCGCTGTCTCCTCTGCGATACCTACATCAATAAACTGGCTGCCCGCTTCTTTTCTCTTATCCTCTGTAAATCCCATAACGGTAGGTGTTGCCGATGTGATCGTAACTACAGATGGATCTTCCTTCATTTTCTTTAAGAGATAATCTCTGGTTACGTCGGAATAATCTTCTCCGTCAAATTCCATCAAAGGCTTTCCTGTTTCAAGGTCAAATGGCATACACCAATGCCACTGTTCCTTATTCTGTTCTGCCGGTGCATAGCCTTTTCCTTTTAAAGTTTTAATATGCACGACAACCGGTTTCTTACTGTCTTTTACAGATTCAAATGCTGCGATCAATGCAGCAATATCATTTCCTTTATCTACATATACATAATCAAGTCCCATCGCACGGAACAGATTACATTCTGCCTGCCCATTTGTCTCACGAAGCAGTTTCAGATTCTGATACAAACCACCATGATTCTCAGCGATCGACATGTCATTATCATTTACAACAATGATCAGATTGCCACCAAGCTCAGCCGCATAGTCAAGACCTTCCAATGCCTCGCCACCGCTTAATGAACCATCACCGATCACAGCGATCACGTTGCCGTCTTCCTTTTTCAGATCTCTGGCTTTCGCAAGGCCACAGGCAAGACTGACAGATGTAGATGTATGTCCGATCTCAAAGAAATCATACTCACTTTCTTTTGGATTTGTATATCCGGATACATCATCGTAATGTTCTTCGTAGAGATAAGCATCCTTTCTGCCTGTCAGCATCTTATGCGGATAGCTCTGGTGGGATACATCATATACGATCTTGTCCTTTGGTGACTCAAATACATAATGCATCGCAATCGTTGCTTCTACCATACCAAAATTCGGTCCAAAATGTCCGCCATGCTTACTTGCACGAACTAGCAATGCCTGTCGCATCTCTGCTGCCATCGCCGTCATTTCTTCTATATTTAATTTCTTTACATCTTCCGGTCCGTTAATCTGTTCAATATACATAATGTTCTAACAATCCTCCTTATCCCATGACAATACGCCGGTCTGTACCGCTTTCTCATAGCGCGATACCTTATAGGCAAGCCGCTTCATGGTCGCCTCGATCTGTTCTTTCTGCTCCTGCAATACGTCATACTGCTCCTGCAATAGCTGCCGTCTTGCTTCAAACGTCGTATCTCCCATCTGATACAGTTTCACATATTCAATCAATGCCTCGATTGGAACGCCGGCATTCCGCATACAAACTGCATTTTCTACCCAGCCAAGATCCGATTCCTGATAATCTCTGTTTCCACTCGGAGTTCTTGTAACCGGTGGAATCAGCCCTACACGCTCATAATACCGAAGGGTATCCTGTGAGATACCAAATTTCTCACTTACTTCCTTGATCGTCATCTGCGCCACCATCCTTCATTTGATTTTTCCTTACTATAGCACTTGGAGTTTGCTCAAAGTCAAGACTTTTTTACCGGCTTATAAAATCCGCCGTCAGCGCCATGATTTTTTCCAGATTCTTCAGATTCTTCCATACATCGGCTGTCTCTAAGGAATGATTTGCTTTCTCTATCACATGAACCGGAATCCCTGCTTTTTGGCACCGATCTGTAATTGCAGCGGTGCTCTCCACCCACGGATCTGCCGTTCCTGTAAATGCTATCGCTCTCCCCGACAGATCAGATGCGCAATTGTCAAATGTCGCCTCAAGCGGAGTATACAGCACATGCCTGCATGGTATCTTATGTCGTTCTGCGTAAGTAGTCGCAATGATCGTTCCTACACTTTTTGATAAGAATAAAATGCTGTCATACCCGGAAAAATCTATATCTTTTAATATTTCCTCTGTCTGTCCGTACAGGTCTTCAAATGCTGCCTGCATTTTTACCGGATCGCCTTTGACGTTTCCGATCCGATTTACATATTCTACGTTCTTATATTCTTTATATCCTACGGATTCTGCTACGCGCCTGCCATAATATAACAGTGGCTTGTCGCAGTGATAGCCGATTCCCGGAAAACATACTACCAGCTTCATCTTCATACCTCCTGACGGAGTTATTATAACACAAAAAACTGTGGTGGGAGGATATCTGTATATCTTCCCATCCACAGTTTTTCAATGAATATTATTTTTACGATTTAGATTTATTATTTATTTTACGTTTATTGTTTTTTATTTGAATATTATTTTATGCTTCCTTTTCAGCAGTCTTCTCATGCTTCATAAGAACAAGTTTTCTGATACATGTAATTGCTACAATGATACCAAGTACGATAAGGAATACTGCAACAATGAGCTGAAGTCCTTCAACAAGGAATGTACCGGTTCCGGCCTGGAACTTCTGGATATTTCCGATTACGTTGAGAACGATAGCTGTAAATGTTACAGCAAGCATTATAAGCATTGGTGGATAAAGCATTGCATGCTTTCTGCTTGTTGCCTTGAGGAATACTGCTACACCAATCAGTACAAGTGCTGCAAGCATCTGGTTTGCTGATCCGAAGAGTGGCCATACATTTGAATATCCACCCTTGCAGAGAAGGTAACCAAAGAACAATGTTATAACTGTAGCTAAATACTTATTTGTAAGAATCTTCTGCCATACAGGCATCTGAGATGGATCTGTAGTATCTCCCATGAACAGCTCCTGGAATGACATACGTCCGATACGTGCGACTGAATCAAGTGATGTAAGAGCAAGTGCTGATACACACATGGTCATGAATACATTCGCTACTGAATTTGGAAGTCCGAACTTCTCAAGGAAACCTGCGATACCCTGTGAGAAGATCTGGAATGGTGTAAGTCCTTCCGGTGCTTTTCCTCCAACTGCTACTGCACCAACTACGATCAATGAGATAACACCGAGGAGTGTCTCAAGGATCATTGCGCCATAACCTACAAATAACATATCTTTTTCATTTCTGATCGTCTTTGATGATGTTCCTGATGAAACAAGGCTGTGGAAACCGGAAACCGCACCACAGGCGATTGTTACAAACAGTGTTGGGAACAGATAACTCTTAGCACCTGTTGACGATACAACTGTGAAACCATTGAAAGCGTTCAGTCCCATATCCGGATGTCCAACCAGAACACCGACAAATGCTCCAACCAACATACCAACAAGCATGAATGTTGTCATGTAATCTCTTGGCTGCATAAGTAACCACATAGGAAGTACGGATGCAAGGAACAGATATGCCATGATAACGTAGTTCCACTGGTTACCGTTTAAGTACCAAGGAAGCTTCATACCTACTGCAAACATTGCAACGATGAGGACGATAGCTACGATTGCTTTCACCCACTCCTTCATATTCTTGCAGGTCTTCATAACAACACCGAGCACCATAGCGACAACAATGAATAACATAGATACTGTAGCGGCTGCTGCGCCGTTAAAGTTCTTTGTTACTGCTCCGTCAGCACCTGTTGTAAATCCGTTAAATGTTGATGAAACCATAGATGTAAAGGCTGCAATAACAAGAAGTGTAAAGAGCCAGCAGAACAGTGAGAAGAATCTTCTTCCTGCCTTGCCTATGTACTTCTCAATAACAAGTCCGATGGACTTACCCTCATTTTTAACGGATGCATACAGAGAACCGAAATCCTGTACTGCACCGAAGAATACGCCTCCGACAAGCAGCCAGAGTAAAACCGGTACCCATCCAAACATTGCCGCAATGATTGGTCCCTGTACAGGTCCCGCACCTGCGATGGATGAAAACTGATGTGCAAATACTGTAAGCTTTGATGATGGTACATAATCCTTTCCATCTTCATTTGCAACGGCCGGGGTCTTTGCATTTGCATCTATGCCCCATTTCTTAGCAAGCCATCTTCCGTAACCTAAATAGCCAGCTCCTAAAACTACTACTGCGATAAGAATAATTACCAAACTATTCATATCATTCTCCTTCCTTCCGCCATGTGGCAGATACTTGATTATAGTATGTTCACAAAGAGTTTATACAAAAACATATCTTTTATAGGACAACCTTTCCTATAAATTAAAAAAAGCTTTCGTCTTCATGTAATTTCATAAAGACGAAAGCCTTTAAACTTCCGCGTTACCACTTTATTTGCCATTCAAAAAAATGACCACTCAACCTCATCTCATAAGCTCACACTGTAGAAATAAGTTTCTTTGTAACGGTAGAAAACCGGTGACACCTAATGTCCATATCTGGAATTCAGTGCACTGCTCGCAGAGGATAATCACTAAAAACATACACCGTCTCACACCACCCGGCGGCTCTCTGAAATACTCCTTTTTTAATGATCGTATTCTGTTCGTTGCATTTGCTCTTTGTTAACTGCTAATTTAGCACTCTGTTTTTTTGTTGTCAAGAGCGATTTTAAATTTTTTTGACTTTTTCTGAATGATTTTTCCCTATTCTTTACCATCCCAACAATAAGTACACAGCTTGCACTTATCGATTCCAACGGATTCCAGCATATCGTCCAAGCGATTGAAACGCAATGATGTAAAGTTCAGTTCCTTACGGATCTCCTCAACCATTGTTTCGTATTTCTCAGATTCCGGATCTGCATACTCCTGTAATACCTCATCGGTTACATTTCCATTCTCCAGACGATCGATCACACGACGGGTGATCAGATCCATTTCTGATGATGAACGAGAGAAATTCAGATATTTACATCCATATAATAACGGAGGGCATGCCGGACGGATATGTACTTCCTTCGCACCACTCTCATATAAGAATTCAGTTGTTTCACGAAGCTGGGTTCCTCGTACGATCGAGTCATCGATCAGAAGAAGGCTCTTATCACGGATCAGTTCATCCACTGCTAACAGCTTCATCTTAGCGATCAGATTTCTCTTACTCTGGATCGTTGGCATGAAGGAACGTGGCCAGGTCGGTGTATATTTGATAAATGGTCTGGAAAATGGGATTCCGGATTCATTTGCATAGCCGATTGCATGAGCAATACCGGAATCCGGTACCCCGGCTACAATATCCGGCTTTACGTTATCACGCTTCGCCATTGCCTTACCACAATTATACCGCATCTGCTCTACACTTGTGCCCTCATAGGAACTGGATGGATAACCATAATATACCCAGAGGAAGGTACAGATCTTCATTTCTTTATTCGGATTGACCAGCGTGATACAGTTCTTGTCTGTCACGACAGCGATCTCTCCCGGTCCAAGTTCCTTATAGTCCTTATATCCAAGATTTTTATATGCAAAATTCTCAAAGGTTATACAATAGGCATCTTCTTTCTTACCGATAACAACCGGTGTTCTGCCGTATTTGTCACGGGCTGCATAGATTCCCGCCTGATTCATCAACAGAATGGATACAGAACCATCGATAGAATCAAGCGCAAACTGAATTCCTTCGATCAGATTTTCCTTCTGATTGATCAGTGCTGCGATCAACTCCGTTGCATTGATATCGCCGCCGCTCATTTCTAAGAAGTGAGAATGTCCATTCTCGAACAGCTTCTTTGTAAGTTCACCTATGTTATTAATCTTACTGACTGTTGTAAGTGCATAAGTGCCATGATGAGAACGTACGATCAATGGCTGCGGTTCGTAATCGGAGATACATCCGATTCCCATATGACCACTCATTTCCTGAACATCTTTGTCAAATTTTGTACGAAATGGTGCATTCTCAATATTGTGGATCGCACGATTAAATCCGTCTTCTCCGTATACTGCCATTCCGCCTCGTCTTGTTCCCAGATGTGAATGGTAGTCGATACCAAAGAACAAATCAAATACACAATCCTGCTTTGATGCTACGCCAAAAAATCCGCCCATTGCCTTTTCCTCTCTTTTCTAAAACTCTCATGACATTCCTCAACAAATGCTTCCATAACGAGATGTATCCATATATATTCTTTATTTCACAGAACACTTGCGTTCTATTTTTACGCAACGGTACTAAGCTCTCTGCTAATCGCAGATCGCTAAGGACCGGCGTAAAAAGAGGTCTGTTACATAAAAATATATATGTCTACATCTCTGTTTTCTAGTACAATCTCATATCTCTTTGTCAATTCATATCAATATTTTCTTCAGTGATAATTCTTCGTTTTTTTACAAAACCTTTTTTATTTTATAGGATGTACTTACATAAATCAATAATTTCTATCAAAAAACGTAATAAAAAAAGAACAAGATCATACACTTATCGGGCTGCAAACAGCTTGCGAAAATATGTATAATGTTGTTCTTTTTCTATAGATGTCAATATTATTCTTTAGCTATATGCAGCATGCTGCATTATGATCAGCCTCTGACGGTTTTTGTGACGGCAAGGCGGAGGACTCTGGTGGTTTCTTCGGCGGCGCACAACTTATCCGCCCATGTTACGATCCAGCTCTCCCGGAACTTTGGAGGTGTTATGTTGAGTGGGAACATATGCTTTCGGATGATATCCCGCTCAATGAAGTTCAAATTGAAATCCCGTCTGGCATTATGCAAGGCTCGTTCTGCATGAAAAAAACCATGCAGCCGATGTCCGCCATCCTTCTCATGCCAGTCATACAAGAAATAATCATGAAGCAGTGCTCCACGCACCAGCGACCGTTCATCAATATATGCGGAACATTTCTCTGCAAGCTCCAGACTTTTCTCCGCCACCCGCAGGGAATGATCGTAACAGGTTATTGAACCATGTTGCACAAATGTTTTTTCTTTCTGCATACCCTCTGATGCCAGGATATCCGCACCATATTTATATATTTTTTCTTCGATACGATTCGCTTCCATTTTGGATTCTCCTGAATTCCCTAATCTCTGTCTCTTACATCATTCAACTACTGCCAACTATTTTCCAATTCCTTGCTTTTTTCTCAAACCGGCTATTTATTCTTACCCATGATAGCACAATTTATACGTGGTAAACTATTACTTTTTCTTAATGTTCTTTTTATTTTTCTTGATTCATTTTTACCGATAATTCCGGAACAACAACCTTGATCACATTCACCAATTTTGTCATTGGTTCTGTAATGATAAAATCTCTTCCTAGCTGACTCTTTATTATAAGCTCCAGTCCCATAACCTTCTCATCAACATCGGTCAGAATGCTGGCAGTTCCTTCTCCCATCACGCAAGCATAATTTGCCCCATATTCACATGGAACTTCACCACCACTGGTCAGTACCATATCTGTATCAATCTCGATAAATACATTTGGATTGGCTGCGATCACGTCATATTTGCGTCCTTCCGTTGCGCCATGCATATATAACGTGAGTCCTCCATCCTTATAAATATATCCATAATGCAATGGAACGATGTATGCCTTTCCCTCATCCACCATTCCAAGATGAACCACGCCTGCTTTCTTTATGATCTGCTCGATCTTCACCGGATCTGTAACTGCTCTGTCCTGTCTTCTCATCTATTTTCTCCTTTCAGCCACATTGGGCTTAAAATAATTATTAAAGACATATTTTCCATCCCTCAATCATCAACAATAAACTTATGAATAGGGCGTACTTTCCTATAAAGTAAAAAAAACAGAGAATTCGCACATCGTCGAACCTCTCTGTTCTTTTTTATTATATACCAGCTTTATGTTATCTGGCAAGGGAGCATTTATAAATATTTAAAGTTGCATACAGAATTAACATTCCCCCTCTTTTATGTCAACACACAACCCGGCAAACATAGTAACTGCGGTTTCAAGTATGGCATCGGGAAATTCGAAATGTTCCGTATGAAGCTGAGCATAATCCTCTCCGTCACCAATGCCGAAAAATGCTCCCTTTGTCTCCTGCAAATACCAACCGAAGTCCTCCGACCAGCGCATCGGTTCAGGCAGCTCCATATATGGAATCTGCTGAGAAGCCGCACACGCCCGGATCTTCTGCACCTGTTCCGCATGATTATCCGTAGATGGAAACCGTTCAATCTCCTTTATCGAAAGTTCCAGAGCTTCCTTCTGTGCCATAACTTCTGCCAGCTTACGAATCTCTGCCAGATAATCATGAAATACCTGTTCGCCTTCACCTCGAACGGTAAGTCTCAGATATCCGTCCGATGCCGCTACACCATAGTTCTCACTTCCAAGTTCCATCCCGATCAAAGTCATGCGGACAAATCCTTTTGTCTCATTAAACTGCTCTGTCAGTTCTTCAATCTGAAGCAAGAGTCCGGCAAGTGCATATCCGGGATTTCTGCCAGCTTCCGGATATGCTGCGTGGCTCGGCGTTCCTGTCATGTGGATCTCTAAGCCCGTTGAAGCACATGCAAATGTTCCATCCTTCACAAGTACCGTTCCAAGCGACTTCCCCGGTATATTATGAAAGCCATAGATTTCTCCGATATGCTTTTCTTTGATCAGGCTTCTGCAAAGCTCTGCGCCCTTTCCAATCTCCTCCGCCGGTTGGAAGATCAGATATACATCCTGTGTCAACGGATCTTTTCTGCTGTCCAGATACAAGCCAAGTCCACATAGCACACTGCTGTGTCCATCATGTCCACAGAAATGTCCCGGCTTTCCATCCTTGCCACATACCGCATCCATATCTGCCCGGAATGCAATCGGTGGCTTATATTCCGTCATTTGCTCTGGTATTTCCGCAGCCACTTCACTCACATGGAATGTTTTATCATTTTCTGTGGTTACCCGATCATATGCTCTTTTCACCGCATAAAACCATGCCCCACAATCTACGATCTCTAATGCTGTATGCGATTTTAAGAAATCCATCAGCAACTGTTTTGTCTTTACTTCCTGCATGGAATGCTCCGGGATCCGGTGGAGCTGCTTTCGCAGTTCCATTATTTGCTCTATAATCTGTTTATCTATATATTGCTCTCTCTTATCCATATCGTCAGCCCTCTATTCCCATAAATCTTCATCGTTTCATCGTTACTTCATAAGTATTTGTGCAGCAAATACCGCAGCAACACTTAATATCACACTTAATCCTATATAAAGTATCGTAAATCCGTAATTCCCGCTCTGTATTAATTGATCTGTTTCCAGTGCAAATGTAGAAAACGTCGTAAATCCACCGCACACTCCCGTCTTTAATGTCAAAACCAGAAGTGGTGATACCTGATACTTTTCCGCCAACACAGAAATTAAGCCAATAACAAATGCTCCTATTACATTAATCAATAATGTTTTTATCGGAAAGTTGTTTTGTGCTCCCACCGGTATTAAACCAATCAAATATCGAAGAATTGCACCTATGCCGCCTCCAACGCCAACTAACAAACATTTTACCATTTTATCTTTTCTCTCTTTCTGTCATTTCATACCTACACTATCAAATGATAAAACAATACAAATTTTATGCAAGTATAATTTGTATTTTTGTAACCTTTAAACCGGATGAATTGTGTTATTATTGAAAGGCCTTTTAACACAAGAAAAGAGGATGTGACTATGCGATTACCAACACAAACTGTTATACAAATGTATCAGGACAATCTGTTCCGCATTGCATTTTCCATTTGTCAGAACCGGGAGGATGCCGAAGATGTTGTTCAGGAAACATTTCTACGCTATCATTCAGGTGCCGTGGATTTTAACAATGAAATGCATATCCGGGCATGGCTGATCCGGGTTACGATCAATCAGTCAAAAAATATGCTTCGCACCTTCTGGCACAGGAACCGGACATCATTGGAAGATTATATGGAACAACTGAATTTTTCTGATACTGAAAGCCAGGAATTATTTGAAACAGTCATGAAGCTGCCGGAAAAATACCGGACAGTGATCCATCTGTTTTATTATGAAGACTATTCCATTAAGGAAATTGCAGACATTCTAAAGATCAGCGAAAGCAACGTAAAGGTCCGGTTAAACCGCGGACGTACCGTGCTTCGCGACACCCTAAAGGAGGCTTGGGACTATGAACAATCAGAATAAAGAACGCTATAAGAAAACATTTGATATGATCCACTCAGATGCAGTCATCAACATCACCACGGAACGCTCAAAGAAGCTGCGAATCCACACGATCACACGCAGACTTTCCTACGCAGTTGCCGGACTGGCAGCCATCTTCTGTCTGTCAAATGGCATCTGTCTGGCAGCAACCGGAAGCACCTGGGTGCATAAGGTATTCTCTACTGCAAATGGTACGAAGGTCGAATACGATGCAGAAGACGCTACCATGTCTTTCCGTATCGAATCAACCGATCAAACCTATGTCACCGCGAAAGCCGGAAGACTGTATTTCACCCTGAACGGACAGCAGACCGATATCACAGACAAATGCAGTACAGATACCTACTTCCGATATGATTACACGGATGCCGATCATATCACACATGTGATCGTCATAGGCGGAACTGCCAATGATTATGGCTATGCCGAATATCTGTTTGATGCAGATGGTACTTATATCTTCAACAACATGAATGTATCTTCCGATACTCCGGCATGGTTTGTAAATGCGGAAAAAGATCTCGGTGTAGATGCGGAATCCTTATCAGATGAAGCTGCCACCTATTCCGTGACCGAAGAATAAAAATTTTTAAAATAATTCCATAAATCCTCCATTTTCTTTCGTATGTAAATTAAAGAAGCAAATAAACCGGACATTGATAAGACTATATATTTTTTTGAATATTCTTATTCACTGATATATGTTAGTATTATTCATATCTGACCACGAAAGAAATGGAGGATTATTTATGAATAAAAAGATAATCAGCTTATTACTTGGTGCATGTCTGTGCACAAGTCTTGCAGGATGCAGAAACGCAGATAATAATGGCGGCAGCGTCACCAAACAAAAACTTTTAGCATCAAAAGAACTCGGAAGTGACATCGCAGTCGGAGCAAAACCGGCGCCCGTCGATTCCTATGAGGAACTTAAAAACGGTGTCAACAATTTTGCATTTGACCTGTATGATGCACTTCCAAAAGACAGCAACTGTTTTTATTCCCCTTACAGTATTTCCAGTGCACTGTCCATGCTCGATCAGGGTGCCGGGGGCGAAACGAAAACGGAACTGGAATCAACACTTGGCATCAAAGATCTTTCAATCTGGAATACGGAAATGCAAAGCTATCTGAACAAAGACTGGTCCAAGCAGACATATGTAAATACTGCAAATTCCATCTGGATGACCACCGGAAAAGACTGGGCGGCTAATATCTCAGATGATTTTCTGCTTCCGGCCAAGACCTATTACCATGGTGAGATATATGAAGCCGATTTTACGGATCATGCCGATCAGGTTGTGAAGGATGTAAACAACTGGGTAAATGAACATACAAATCAGATGATCCCATCCATCATGAATGAACTTTCGACAAATACTGTTATGATGCTCATTAATGCGGTTTACTTTGAAGGAAAATGGCAGACACCATTTACAGAGGGTAACACATACGATGATACTTTCCACGGAACCAACGGAGATTCTACCGTACCAATGATGCATCTGTACGATGAACGATTCTCTTATGCGGATAGCGGATCGATAAAAGGAATCGTACTTCCTTACGATGGTGATTCTGTTGTAATGAAAGTATTCCTTCCATCTAAAGAAGGCGATACGATCACCAACCTGTTCGATGCTTTAAGCAGTGATGAGAAACAGGCACTTATCGACTCTCTGGATAATGCTGATTCTCCTGAGATAGAGACCATTCAGCTTCCAAAATTCACAGATGAACAGAGTATCAACGGTCTGGATGATATCCTGAACAGACTTGGAATCCGGTCTGCATATGCTTTTGCTGATTTCTCAAAGATCGCAGATGGCATCGCGGTATCTTCCGTTTCTCACAAAGCAAAAGTGATCGTTGATGAAAACGGAACAAAGGCTGCCGCGGAGACGGATATCATAATAAAGGAAACTGCTATGATGCCACCGGAAGAAACCTATAACTTCATCGTTGACCAGCCATTTGTCTATGTCATTGAAGATCAGGATACCGGAATGATCCTGTTCATGGGACGGGTAAATGATCTGTAAGATCCAATTCCATATTGATTTTCAATAATCTCTGTGCTATCGTAATAAGAAATAAATACAGACACATGCAACGGAGCAATTCAGAAAATGAGTTGCTCCGTTTTTTGTTTTATCAAATATAAGACTGAAAAATCTCCTGCCTGCAAGAGATGATTTTTCAAACACGCTATGGATATTTTATTTACGATACAAGGAGGATACAGGAATGGCGAAACTTATTACAAACTCGACCCCAAAGGCTGACGGTTTCCGTATGCCGGGAGAATTTGAAGAACAAAAGCAGATCTTTATGATCTGGCCGGAACGAACCGACAACTGGAGAGCCGGTGCGAAACCGGCACAAAAAACATTTGCAAATGTAGCTGCTGCGATCTCAGAATTCGAACCTGTTACAATGTGCGTATCTGCCGCACAATATGAACATGCAAAAAACATGCTGCCTGCCGGCGTACGGATCATTGAAATGAGCAGCAACGATGCATGGTGCAGAGATATGGGACCATCTTTTCTGATAAATGATAAAGGCGAAACCCGCGCCTGTGACTGGACCTTCAATGCCTGGGGCGGACTGGTCGACGGATTGTATTTTCCATGGGATAAGGATGATCAGATCGCATCCAAAATCTGCGAACTGGAACAGATTGATTCTTACCGAACCGGTGATTTCGTATTAGAGGGCGGCTCTTTTCATGTCGATGGGGAAGGTACACTGATCACCACCGAGATGTGCCTGCTGTCAAAGGGAAGAAATCCTCATCTCACAAAAGCTCAGATCGAGCAGAAATTAAAAGATTATCTGAATGTCGATACGATCATCTGGATCAAGGACGGCATCGATCCCGACGAGACAAATGGACATATCGATGATGTTGCCTGCTTCGTCCGTCCCGGTGAAGTTGCCTGCATCTATACGGATGATCCGACTGACCCATTCTATAAAGAAGCACAGGCCGCTTACCACACCCTGTCAAATGCTGTAGATGCCAAAGGCAGGAAACTGATCGTCCATAAGCTCTGTACAACCAAAGCTCCGGTTTATCTGAAGGGCATGGACACAGTCGATGCAGTTCCCGGAAGCACTCCAAGAAAAAACGGTGACCTTGCGATCGCCTCTTATCTGAATTTTCTGATCGTAAATGGCGGCATCATCCTGCCACAGTACGGTGACGAAAATGACGCTCTTGCAATCCGTCAGGTGCAGTCCATGTTCCCGGAACGTAAGGTTATCGGTGTCCGTACCGAAGAAATCGCTTATGGAGGCGGCAATATCCACTGTATCACCCAGCAGCAGCCGAAAGCATAAACGACGCATGAAACTTTATCTGCAAACATTAAAATCGTATTATAAAAAATAATCGTACAGGAGAATCAAATTCATCCCTGTACGATCTTTTTTTACTTTCTCATCATTGCAAATCGTTCTCTGCGAAGCTCCTGCATCAGCATCGGAACTGTCCAGTTCTGATTGCTTGGTGTCAGAATGGCTTTATACATAACCTTCACCTCAGCATGACGAAGCTCAAACAACATCTTATCCAGCCGTTTTTCTTTCAGATTGCATACCAGAATTAAGCTGTCTGCACTGCTCTTTGCCTGTGCATTCATCACCCCTGTCTCTGAAGAATGTCCTGTCACATTTTCCTGTTCCCGACCAGTTCCATCTATCGTATCTGCGGCGTTTTTATAGACTCCATTTACAAGCTCGCCCAACTTATAATTCGCTGTCACTATTTCTTCCGGTATCCGGTCTACAGTGATCTTCATCCGGCTCGCAATGTTCTGTATCTTGTGATATTCGATGTCATCTACATGTATTAATACTAACTTTTCCATGCCGTCTCCTGTCTACATTTTATTATGGTACACCGATGTTCATTATACCACAACTGCCACATTTCTCCTACTTATCTTCTTCTGCCCAGACTTCTTTTGCCATACGGAATACTGCCCATGCCTTTGGCCATCCACAGTAAAATGCTGCATGTGTAACGATCTCAGCAATTTCTTCTCTGTTTGTAGTCTTCATACTATCACTCTCCATCTTACTTAAACCTGCTTCAGAGCTTATGCTCTTATGTTCTGATGTTTTCCGTATTTATATATGAAAAAGGAGCATACCTTTTTCGTACACTCCTATCATACTCTTTGAACCTTACTCCAAGTCAAGAACTTTTTTGTATGAAGTTTTTATGAAGTAAGTATTCTCAGTAGTGAACTACCCATTGTCTAAAGCCAGTGGGATTGCGGTAGCCTTATTTCAACGAACTTAAACGTGATCTGACCGGTATCAGCCAGAAGGTTCTGACCGACAGTCTTCGCTCAATAGAAGAAGATGGGCTGATCACCCGACCGGGTGCTCTTGCTTTATCTTTTCTTTGTTGCCTTGGCTGCTTTCTCCAGCTTTCGCTTCTTTGCCTGCTCAGCCATGAATAATTTTCTGAGATTTTCCAGCTTTGCAGCCTCCTCTTTTGCGGTATTCAGATCATCTGTGACCCTGTCCTGTGCGTCCTGACTGTCAAATCTTACAAACTTCTCAAATACGGTCGGATAAGTGAAAGTCTTTTCTATATTCTCACACTGAAATAAAATACGGATGTGTGTACCATCACATTCAACTACATTTCCCTCACCAAATTTTACATGTTTCACTTTTTCGTTTTCAAACATAACCTATCTTCCTCTCTACCCATTGAAAACATCTCCAACTGCCAATATGTGCCCTGTTTCGTCTTGCCGCTACGGCTAAAAAATAACTTTTTTATTTCAGACTTCTATATTATTAATATTACCAAATATTTTCCATAAAATTCCAGTGCAAATTAATTTTCGTAAGAAATTCGTGAAAACCCCACACTCAAGCTTTCAAATTTTGTAAAAAATGTATTCTTGACATTTACCCGGCTATTCAAATATGCAGAAAACCGTCTTAGAAAATAATGCACTTTTTAAGCCTCGCCTGCGCTAATTGCAGAAACTTTCATATCTGTTTTGTTTGGAACTATCCGATATATTACAAAAGCAACAGTTACTATATATTACACTATTATGTAGCAAGCCTTTTTCAACGCCGGTCCTTAGCGAGTTGCCATAGGCAAGGAGCTTAGTACCGCTGCGTTGAAATAGAGTGCAAACGACTTGCGGAATAATAGGTGTAATTATAGTACTAGTTGCTTTTAATATCTTTCATTCTGTTCCAAACAAAACAGATATGGGCTTTTCGCTTATCTTGCGGAGGCTTTTAACAGTTCAGCCACTTCAGTTTCTGTGGATAAGGACAATGCTTTTGCTGCAAGAGCATCTGCATCTGCCTTTGACCATTTGGCAATTGTGCCTCTGGTTCTTAAAACAGAAGTTGCCGATACACTGAACTCTCCCAGTCCAAAGGAGATCAGAAGTGGGATCAGTAACGGATCAGCAGCTGCTTCACCACACATACCTACCATGATGCCTGCTGCATTTCCTGCTTCAATAACATTCTTCATAGAACGAAGAACAGCAGGATTGTATGCGGAATACAAATATGCAACCTTGGCATTTCCTCTGTCAACTGCCATTGTGTACTGGGTCAGATCATTTGTACCGATACTGAAGAAATCAGCTTCCTTTGCCAGAAGATCTGCGATCAGGCTGGCTGCAGGAGTCTCGATCATAACGCCGACCTGAATATCCTTGTTATATGCGATTTTCTCTGAATCTAACTCCTTCTTAAGTTCCGCTACCAGTTCTTTTACCCGTCGAATCTCATCCACACAGGTAACAAGCGGAACCATGATCTTAATATCGCCAAATGCACTCGCACGAAGCAATGCACGAAGCTGTACCTTGTAGCTGTCCTCATTTTTCAAACAATATCTGACTGCACGGAAACCAAGGAACGGATTGTCTTCTTTTTCCAATCCGAGATACGGGATATCTTTGTCACCGCCGACATCCAGTGTACGGATAATAACTTCTTTACTCTGCATCGTCTCGGCTGCTGCCTTATATGCTTCAAACTGCTCGTCCTCTGTTGGCAAGCTGTCTGTTCCCATGAACAGGAACTCAGTACGGAATAAGCCTACGCCTTCACCATCAGCAGCTACAACACCCTTGGCATCCTCTGGATTGCCGATATTGCCATATAAAGCTACCTTTGTTCCATCAGCAGTTACTGTATCTTTTCCTCTGTAGATCTGAAGCAGTTCCTTCTCTTTCAGGTAATCTGCACGCTTTGTCTCATATTCTGCGATCTCATCCATCGCAGGTTCTAAGATGCAAACGCCTTCGCATCCGTCTACAACTGCCATCATACCATCGGACACCTGATCTACGATACCATCTACACTAAGTACAGCAGGGATCTCAAGTGCTCTTGCAAGAATAGCTGAATGAGAAGTCTTACCGCCAATCTCGGTGATAATACCTGCTACATTTTCCTTTACGATTCCTGCTGTCATGGATGGTGTCAGATCCTTTGCGACGATCACTGTACCTGCCGGAACATCTCCGATATTAATATCCGGCGTACCAGTAAGGATCTTAAGCATACGGACACGGATATCTCCTACGTCAGTTGCTCTCTGTCTGGTCAGTTCATCATCTACCTGGGAGAACATGGATACGAACATATCACATACGCTGTCAACGGCTGCTTCTGCACATTCGCCATTACCGATCAACTCCTTGACCTGATCCTGCATAAATGGATCACTCATCAAAACGATATGTCCTTCCAGGATCTCTGCATTATGTCCTCCAACCTTTTCTTTCATTGCATCTGCCATTTTCTGAGTCTTTTCAACAAAAACTTCCATAGCATTCTCAAATCTCTGAAGTTCAGCATCTGTATCTGTTACTGTATGCTGCTTATATTCCGGTTTGCCATCACTGATGATGACAACCTTTCCGATTCCATAACCGGCTGAGCCGCCTATTCCTTTTAACATATCTTCTACCCCGCTTTCCAGATGAAAGAATGCTGTCTGACTATTCGCCAAGACCGGATTCAACCAACTCTACTGCCTTTGCGAGAGCTGCCTGCTCGTCTTCACCGTCACACTCAATTGTCATCTCTGTTCCACACTTAATACATGCTGCAATGATCAGCATAACGCTCTTTGCGTTGATTCTCTTACCGGCAATATCGATTGTTACGTTACATTTGAACTTTGTCATTTCCTTTGCAAATACTCCTGCCGGTCTCATGTGTAATCCCTGCTCATTAATAACTTTAACTGTCTGTGATACCATAATTATCTTCTCCTTTTTATATCTCTTTTATCATTTATCCGATTCGGACAAACGCATGATCAACATTGTTACTTTTGATTTAATATTTGAAATATCCCTGTTTTATTTATATCCGGCAGGAACAGATTCTTTCTGTTCCCACCGTTATTAAAAAGGATAGGGTTTTTGTTTTTATTCTTCTGCTACATTTTTCTTGATCAGACCGAGCAGTAAACAGGTTACTACAGAACCGATCACCCATGAAAGAATGTAGAATAATGGATGTCCTACTGTTGCAAATACGAAGATTCCTCCGTGTGGTGCCATCAGTGTACATTTGAATGCTGCTGATAATGCTCCTGCTACACCCGCACCAACCAGGGTACATGGGATAACATGAAGCGGATCTGCTGCTGCAAATGGAATCGCACCCTCTGTGATGAAGGAACAACCCATTACAAAGTTAGAAACGGCTGAGCCTCTTTCTGCCTTTGTGAATTTCTTAGGGAACAGCTTACATGCAAGTGCAATTCCCATTGGTGGAACCATACCGCCGATCATTACGGCTGCCATGGAAATGTAGCATGCCTGAACGGCTGCATCACTCTGGGATGCACCGGCTGATACAAGGTCTGCTGCTGTAGAAAGCATTCCCGAGCCGAATACATAAGCTGCCTTGTTGATAGGACCGCCCATGTCGATCGCCATCATTGCTCCGAGGATCAGACCAAGGAGAGCTAACAGATTCTTATCTGCAAGTGATGTAAGCATATTGGAAAGTCCTGTATTTATAAGGCCGATCAATGGATTAAAGATAAATACCATCAATACGCCTACAAGGAAAATACCAACTAACGGATAGATCAATGTTGGCTTGATACCCTCTAATGACTGAGGGAACTTTGAACACATCTTCTTTAATAAAAGTACGATATAACCTGCAAGGAAACCTGCAAGAATACCACCTAAGAAACCGGATACTGTATTACCGGAGCCTTCGCCTACAAAACCGAATTTTGCAATAAAATTCTGGAATGGGGAAAGACTTGCACCTGCCCATATATATTTTGCGATCGCTGCATTACCGGATGAAGCAAGAAGTCCGCCGGTAAATCCAACTGCAAGACCCGGACGATCTGCGATCGAATATGCGATATAACCTGCAAGTACCGGAACCATCAGTCCCATGGACAGATCTCCGACATATTTAAAGAATGCGGAAAGTGGTGTACAGGTACCGAAGTTTGAACCACCGGTTGAACCATATCCACAGATTGTATCGATCAGGAATGCCAGTGCGATCATGATACCGCCACCGATAACGAATGGAAGCATATGGGATACACCGCTCATCAGATGCTTGTAGATCTGACTTCCAACACCGCCTGCGCTTTCTTCCTCTGCTTTCTTTCCACTCTCATGATGCACCGAAACCTTGCCATCGATCACTTTATTGATAAGCTCTTCCGGTTTGTGGATACCATCTGCTACCTTTGTAAAAAGAACTGGCTTGCCGTCAAATCTTGCAGTCTCCACATTCTTATCGGCTGCTACGATAATACCGTCACATTCTTCAATCTCCTTTGCTGTCAGACGATTCTTAACACCGCTGGAGCCATTTGTTTCAACCTTGATCGTAATGCCCATTTCATTTCCTTTTTTCTCAAGGGCTTCCGCTGCCATAAATGTATGTGCGATACCGGTCGGACATGCTGTAACTGCAAGGACTCTGTATCCTGTCTTTTCCGGTGCGTTTTCTTTCTTATCTTCTGTTGCTTCTCCAAGTTCATCCGCGAACTTTTCCATCTCATATTTGCTGCAGATATCTAAGAACTGATCTGCATTCTTGGCTGCAAGAAGTTCTGCTCTGAAGTTCTCATCCATCAGCAACATACTGAGTCTTGATAATACTTCCAGATGTACATCTGCGCCCTTTTCCGGTGCTGCGATCATGAAGAACAGGTTTGCAGGCTGTCCATCTAATGAATCATAATCTACACCGTCCGGTACTGTCATAGCTGCAAGTCCCGGCTGCTTAACTGCTGCATTCTTGGAATGAGGAATCGCGATTCCCTCTCCAACTCCGGTCGAACCGGATTCTTCTCTTGCAAGAATTCCTTTCTTGAATTCTGCCTTATCTGTTATATTGCCCGATTTTGCATGAAGATCGATCAGATAATCAATCGCTGCGTCTTTAGAATCTACTTTTACACCAAGGGCAATTCCTTCTTTTTTTAATAACTCCCTTATTCTCATACTCATTCTCCTTTACTCAAATACCGGTTTATCAGGATCTGGTCAAGTCAGTCGGTTCTTCTCCCTTTTCCCCAACTGTTAAAATTGTCCTAAAAGTTTCTCAACCTGGTCTTTTGTTGCAAGTCCTTCTGAAAATGCAGTTGCACTGCCTGTTGCTGCGCCGTACTTTAATGCTTTCTTGTAATCATGCTCTGCAAAATAGCTTGCGATAAATCCTGCCACCATGGAATCTCCGGCTCCTACAGAATTAACAACTTTTCCTTTTGGAACGCCCATTCTGTATGTCTCTCCGGTCTCTGTAAGCAGCATAGATCCGTCTCCTGCCATGGAGATCGCTACGTTTCTTGCTCCAAGTGCCTGTAATCTCTTTGCATATTCTTCAATCTCCTCATCGGAATGAAGTGTTACGCCAAACATTTCTCCAAGCTCGAAGTTATTCGGCTTGATAAGAAACGGATGATACTTGAGAACATTTAACAGGAGATCCTTCGTAGCATCGACTACGATATCAACCTTCTTGCCTGCAAGTCTTGCCATGATCTTCTCGTACACATCAGATGGTAAAGATGGTGGGATCGCTCCTGCCAGAACCAGACAGTCACCGTCTGTTAAACCATCTAATTTCTTATAAAGTTCTTCCAGTTCTGCATCGCTGATATTAGGGCCTTTTCCATTGATCTCTGTTTCTTCTCCGGCTTTCAGCTTAACATTGATTCTGCTAACGCCATCTGAAACCGTGATGAAATCAGCTTTTACACCAAGGGCAGCGACTCCTTCTTCAATCGCTTTTCCGGTAAAGCCTGCAACAAATCCAAGTGCTACAGAATCTACGCCCAGATTCTTAAGGACTGTCGAAACATTGATTCCCTTTCCACCGTAGAACAGGGCTTCTTCTCTGCTTCTGTTTACCGAACCGATTTCCAGTTTTTCCATTCTGACAACATAATCGATTGCCGGATTGAAAGTTACTGTGTAGATCATTCCTTCATTACCTCCTTTATGACTGTTGCATCTGCATACTTATCATTTACAAGTCGGTCGGTGATAATACACGCCTTCTTGATTCCTGCAAATGTAACCGCTGTAACCTTGTCAAACTTCGTGTGATCGGCAAGGACAACACTCGCATAAGATCGGTTGACCGCTTCCATCTTTACAAGTGCTTCTTCTACATCGACTGTCGTGAAACCGTAATCTGTATGTACACCGTTGGTTCCAAGGAAGCATTTTGAGAAATTGAACATCTTCATATTATTTACAGCATCTGCACCTACCGTAGATTCTGTGACCGGCTTTCCGAGTCCTCCGATCATGTATGCCCGAAGTCCTTTGTTCATCAGCCGTTTGATATGTGCAATTCCGTTTGTGACAAATGTCGCTCTGGTTGATTCCAGATACTCGATCATCCATCCGGTACTTGTTCCTGCATCTATGAAAATAAAATCGTCATCATTGATCATATTCACCGCATACCGCGCAATTGCTTTCTTTTCTTCCACACAGAGCTGCTCTTTTACACTGACCGCAATCTCATCTGCAATAAACTGGTGTGCAACTGCTGTAGCTCCTCCGTGTACCTTATTCAGTTTTCCCATTTCATCGAGAGCGATAAGATCCCGCCTTATGGTTGATTCTGATGCTCCTGTGCACTCTGTCATTTCTGCAACTGTGATCGTTCCTTTGTTCTTCAGAGCTTCCAGTATCTTGTTATATCTTTCTTCCGTAAGCATATATATAGGTCTCCTTATTATCAAATCATTTTATTATTTGCAATTCAATTCATATATATGCATTATAACCGATTTTTCGTTCAAAATCAATCATATTCGTTCAACTTGGGTTTATATTAACACACATTTCGTTCATAATCAATCATTAATTTGCATTTTTTTGAAGTTTTTTGAACAAATATGAGAGAAACGGAATTAAAGAAAGCAGGCAGTCTCGTTATAAGACCACCTGCCGGTCGATAACCAATCTGCTATATCGAATATTGCTGATTGATATATGACATCAGCCAAAGGGTCATAGCTGCGCCTCTTCCAAAAAGGATTTCATTATAGAGTTCTTTTTTGCGTACGAAATTCTAAAATATAAAATGGGACGTCACCATATCATTCCAATTCTTTCTGGAAACGTACAATCATCGGATGCAGCCTGCTCGGTATGGTTATCGTAACTGCATTGCCAGCACAGGCAGCAGTTCAGGCAGCAACTTTAAATGAGCGCACAGTTTCCGCTGTCAGTACATACACAGGCACCAATGCTGCCCTTGCCACAAGTAAGACCGCAGCTATAAACACTGCCACTTCTACTACAAATACAACCACAAATGATGCCACCCTTACCGCAAACAAGACCACGGCCAAGAAAGCCGCGCTGAATAAAACATCTTTAAAGCTGAAGAAGGGCAAAACTTACCAGTTAAAAACAAAAAATGTAAAGGGAACGGTAACAGTAGTAGAGGGAAACTACAACTCCTCCATTCACTGGTTCCGAACCATAACGAAATCTTCCTTGCAGCAAACAGGCTTTTCAGTAGATACACGGTATTAAGCACAGTTCAAATGCAAATCATTCATTTCAGGGAGATAAGTTTTTATCTCCCTGTTTGACTATACTTATGGAGAAAATCATGAATAATTCTTATATTAATAAAGATGCGATAAATAATAAAATATATGACTACATTGCCAGCTATATAAATTGTTCAACAGATCAATTAAAAGAAGAAGGCACACATTTCGTAAAGAACAAAAAAGGCTGCTAAAAATTATGTTAAAATTCTCAGCATCAGAGATACAAATATCATTTCTCTGTCTGAAGAAAAATATGAACTTGGAAAACAACTGTTATCAGGTAAAACTCGAGACGAATTATATGAAGGTAACAACCTTAAAACATTATGTGATATCGAGGGCTTTGAAAATTCACTGGCTTTTGATGCAGAAGGAAATACAAATACAACCATCGTTTTATGTGCAATAAAAGATAACGAAATAATAGCAATTGCGGGTGCTGCTCCCACCGGTAAACTGATGGAAGTTGGAATTGATGTAAAAAAGAACCGGCTTCCCAAGCAGTAGCCATCCGAAGCGGCTATATGCCACTCTGGACAGATTCATTTGGGACACGCTAATCAGCGCACTATAAGTATAAAAAATAACCTCCCAGCCTTGAAGTGAACCCCTTTTATTAGACAAAAAAGGTCTAATAAAAGGGGTTATTTTTAACTCATCATATCAAGGCTAACCGTCTATCGGTGGCACTTTTTATTTATGAACGATAATCACCGTTGATCTTAACGTAATCATAAGTCAGGTCACAGCCCCACGCCTTGGCGGATGCTTCACCCTGATTCAGATTGACATTGATGTAGATATCATCCTCGGATAATACCTCAGAGGCTTTTTCCTCAGAAAATGGAATACCGGAACCATTTCTGCATACCTCTACGATACCCTTCTCAGATTCAAGATCTACATCTACTTTATCGATATCGAAATCTGCTTCTGCATATCCGATCGCGCAGAGAATACGTCCCCAGTTTGCATCTTCACCAAACATCGCACATTTGGTCAGTGGGGAACGGATAATGCTCTTTGCAACGATGATCGCTGTGTCCTGATCCGGTGCTCCTGATACTGTACATTCCAGCATCTTGCTTGCGCCCTCTCCATCACTTGCGAGCATCATCGTCATACACTCCATAACGATGTACAGTGCTTTCTTGAAAATTGCATAGTCGTCATTTTCTGTTACGATCTCTTCATTTCCTGCAAGTCCGTTTGCCATGACACTTAAAGTATCATTTGTCGATGTATCACCATCTATAGACAGACAATTATAGGTTACCTTTACGATCTCACTCAGAGCCTTCTGGATCATATCGGCTGAGATTGCAACATCCGTTGTGATAAAGTTCAGCGTGGTTGCCATATTCGGATGGATCATACCGCTTCCCTTTGCCATTCCACCAAGACGACAGATCTTGCCACCAAGTATGAATTCTACTGCAACCTGCTTATCAACTGTATCTGTCGTCATGATCGCATTTGCAGCCTTATCATTGCCATCGACACTTAAACCGCCAGCAAGCTCTTTCAAGTGCTCTTCAAATGGTTCGATCGGAATGATCTGACCAATCACACCGGTCGATGCATTGATGATCATATCTGCATCGATTCCCAGTGCATCTGCTGCCAGCTCACAGATCCGCTCTGCCTTTTCCACGCCATCCGCATTACAGGTATTTGCATTCTTTGAATTAACGACAACTGCCATGGCTTTGCCGCCTGTTGCCTTCAGATGCTCCTTAGTTACAAGGATTGGCGCACCTTTTACCTTGTTCTGTGTATATACGGCTGCTGCATTACAGACTGTACTGCTGTAAACCATACCCAGATCATTCTTATTCTTATCGGAATTCAGTCCGCAGTTTATACCATTTGCCACAAATCCCTTTGCTGCACAGACACCACCGTCTACATATGTGTATCCTTCGTATGTTTTCTTCTTCATAATCATCCGTAGCCAAATCCTGTCGACTTCCACGTTTCATTCCGCTGCTGCCGATCAGCGATTCGCCACTGCCTCCTTTTTAAGATATATAAAACTCTGCCTGTATTTCTATTATCTTACTTGCCGATCGCTGCCAGGAACTTGTCCAGTCTTCCGATCGTACGATCCTTGCCGATCACGTTCATGATCGTAGCAAGATCTGGTGAATTCTTCTTACCGGTTACTGCCACACGAACGATCGTGCAGACATCTGTGATCGATCCCTTATAAGCATCCGGATTCTTCTTATACTCCTTGACATTCGGACAATAGCCAAGTTTGTCGCCCATTACCTTCATCTCGGCAAACCAGTTCTCTGCATCTAAGAACAGATCCTTCTTATATTCATTGATGATCTCTGCCATCTGATCTGCATTATACTTCTCATCGACCTCGTAGGAAAGCTTCAGTTCATTCTCCGGCACATAGAGATAGCCGAACATCTCTGCCAGATCTGACCACTTGCCAACATCCTTACGGACTTTATTTCCGGACATCTTCCAGAGGCTGATCGTCTTTAAGAAGCTCTCTTTATCATTTGTGCCAAATTCATACAGCTTCTCATCAAATTCTTTTGCCCATGCCATGATCTTCTCATAGCACTTTTCTTCTGAAAATGTGGAGATCATCTCTTTGCTGACATCATTTAACTTCACCATGTCAAATAATGCACCGGATGCCGGCATCTTCGCAAGTGACAATGTGAAATCATCGATCGTCTTATCAGGATTTGCTGCATGCCATTCCTCATAATTGGAATTGGCGATCGTCATCAGATATTCCAGTACACTCTCGGATGGATAGCCCTGCTCCTGATAGAAGCCAACGGCTGCCTCCGGGTCTTTTCTCTTACTAAGCTTTCTCTTATGCTGATGTTCATTTCCATCCTCATCAACGGATATTTCCATCTTCATAATTGGTGAAATATGTGCATACTCAGGAAGTTCAAATCCGCACAGTTCAAATAACTGCTTATGAAGCGGATAGGATGCAAGCCATTCATCACCACGAATGACCATATTTGTTCTCATAAAATGATCGTCTACTGCATGTGCAAAATGATAGGTTGGGATTCCGTCAGATTTTAACAGTACAACATCCATCATGTTCTCAGGCATCTCGATCTTACCACGGATCGGGTCACTGTAAACAACTGTCTTGCCTGCCTCGCCCGGGCTCTTAAGTCTGACAACATAAGGCTCTCCGGCTGCTAACTTCTCCTCGATCTGTTCGTATGTCAGATTTCTTCCAACTGCATACTCTCCATAATATCCGATATCTACCTTTGCAGCCTCCTGCTTTGCTCTTATCGCATCCAGTTCTTCCGCAGTTGTAAAATCAGGATATGCATATCCCTCCTGCATCAGCTTCTTAACGCAGATCTGATAGATCTCTTTTCTCTCGCTCTGCTTATATGGTGCATATGTGACAGGGCTTCCTTCAAATGGTCCCTCATCAAATCCAAGATCAAACTTGTTTAAGGAATTGATGATCTCCTCCACGCCATTTTCAAGCTCTCTCTTTCTGTCTGTATCTTCTATTCTAAGATAAAACACACCACCGCTCTGCTTTGCAAGTTTTCTTGATATCATAGCAGCATATAAACCACCGATATGCATATATCCGGTTGGGCTTGGCGCAAATCTCGTTACCTTCGCACCCTCCGGCAAGTCTCTCTTTGGAAATCTTGCTTCGAGATCGTCTACCGTTCCTGTTATATCCGGGAATATTAATTCTGCTAATTTGTTATAATCCATCTTATCTGCCACCTCTTATATCAAATCTATTTTTCGTTTCTTACCGCCTGACAGCACCTAATCGACTGTCAAAACACATATAGTAAAAAATACCACAAACCCCACATTTTGTACAGGTTTTTTCTGTAACATTGATGTCAGAAAGCCTTTCCGAGCGCCAATAATTAAAAATAAAATGAAAGCTATCATTACTATCATAACGTCTTACGCAATAATATGTAATGTAGCTTTCATTTTGTTCAAAAACTCACGAAAGTGTCTTGTGAAATAATATGTGTCGTATATAAAATGGATGGTCTTTATGTACATTTATTACGAAATAAAGACTACACTGAAACGATTTCTACTTCTTACTCGCGATAAAGTAAGTAGCTGTACATGTCAGCGTATTCGTGTTTGCCCTGTTTGATGAAATCAATGGCATCTCTTGGATGCTGGTTCAGCATACCGGTCAGCATGTAAGGTACATCATAGCCCCATACAGCATCACCCTTTTCCTTTAACGGAACCATGTAACGCTCAATGAACTTCAGGATATGGTACAGATTGTACTTTGGATTACGAAGGAAGCCAAGCAGCAATTCCATCGCGCAATTTCCTGCACCTCGTCCCATAGAGCTTACCGTTCCATCTAACATGCTTGCTCCATGTCTCATTGCTTCAACAGTATTTGCATATGCCATCTTCATGTTGTCATGTGCATGAATACCAATCTTCTTACCGTATTTCTCTCCAACTGCCACATATTTCTGTGTCAGTCTCTGGATCTGCTCCGGGTATAAAGAGCCGTAGCTGTCTACAATGTAGATTCCATCTACATTTGATTTGCCTAACATCTCAAGGGCGATATCGATCTCTGACTCCTGATCCTTTGAGATCGCCATAATGTTACAGGTCGTCTCATATCCCTTTGCATGTGCATCCTCTATCATCTCGATCGCAGCAGGCATGGTGTTGATGTATGTAGCCACACGTATCATGTCAATAACACTGTCTGCTCTGTCAATAATATCTGTCTTGTAATCGCATCTTCCGACATCCGCCATAACAGATATCTTCATCTCTGTATTATTCTCTCCGACTATACTGCGAATGGCTTCTTCGTCACAGAACTTCCACTTTCCGAACTTTTCTACATCGAACATCTCCTTGGAAGCCTTGTAGCCGAATTCCATATAATCAACACCAGCCTTCAAATTTGCTTCATAAAGTGCTTTTACAAATTCATCTGTAAAATAAAAATCGTTGACAAGTCCTCCATCTCGAATTGTAGCATCAAGCACCTGAATATCAGGTCTGTACGTGATCATATCTCCGCCTATCATCGCTGTTTCCTCCTAAATCTTTTTTATCACCTGATGAGCCGATCAAACTCTCAAGGGTATCCAACGCTCTTTCTATTTATTTTCTCACTTTAACGCGTTGGTGTGAGTATAGTATAACAGCTTTTTAAAATAATGCAAGCACTTTTTTACTTCAACGCAATAAACTTTTTTACTTTAAAGTGAAAATTCGAATTTTTTCAAATAAAAAAGCCATCTCCATACCATACATTTAAATCCATGAATATATGTTGGAAATGGCTTTTTTTCGTTTCTTTATGCCCGCTTCAGGCTTCCAACCCGAAGTTCGAATTCATCCAATGCTTCCTGCTCCGGATTCTCACATTTCAGATGAACCAGATCGATCAGTCTGGTGTGAGGCTCATATTCGTATTTATTGTCAATATCCGCCGGATCAAGTCCCAGTCTGAGCCACAGATGATTCATATGCGCTTTCGTCACAGAATTCTCATACAGCACCTTGATCGGTGTCTCGATACTGTAGCTGTACTCCGTCTTTGCATCCAGATAGACAGGCATGCTGCACACGATATTGCGTGAGCTGTTTCCGATCAGGATATTATAGATACCTTCTTCCGCTACCCACTGATGCAGGTCACTGTCAAATGAAGCAAAATCGTCTTTTTTCAGAGTAAAGCTGACCTTCTCCTGTTCGCCATATGCCAGCCGGATCTTCTTAAACGCTTTCAATTCCTTTACAGGCTTTGAGATGGATGCATACGGATCACTGATATAGAGCTGAACAACTTCCATACCTTCAGAGAATTCTTCCGGTCCCTGATTGATCACATCCACAGCGATCTTGATCGAATCCGTAAATACCGGCATTTTCTTATTATCTACTTTGCCATCCGGATAAATGATCTCTACCGGAGACTGCTCTCCGATTGCACGCTCATTGCTGATCTCAAAATGACTGTAGGATAATCCATGTCCAAATGGATACAACGGCTCTACCATCTTCTTATCATAATATCTGTATCCGACATAGATGCCTTCTCCATAATTGACCTGATATCCGTCACCCGGGAAATTCAGATACGTCGGTGTATCCTGATATTTCTTTGGGAATGTCAGCGGTAGCTTTCCGGATGGATTCACTCTGCCGATTAAGATATCTGCCATTGCATGTCCACCTTCCATACCCGGTAAGAACATACAGAAGATGCCATCTAACTCATGCTCCCAAAGTGCCAGATTGACCGGCCCGCTTACATTTAAGATAAGTCCCAGCTTCACAAGTGGATTTTCCCGTTTCAGATCTAACATCTGATTCAAAATCTGTGCATCCTCGACGGACAGCTTCATATTCTTCCGGTCATTTCCTTCCATGCCCGGTATTCTGGCAACACAGATATAAGTGGAAATGCCTGCACGCTTCCCTGCTGCCGGTATTCCGATACTCACCTCGACACCATTCTGGATCAGCCCCTCGTAGATGCTGCTGTCCTTATCTGTCGTAATACCTGCACTTCCGGTACCACAGTCATATAAACAGATAGCTCCGCTTCCGCACAGAACAACCCCGGACATTACCTCCTCGTCTGATACAGCTTCAAATACAGAATCATTGCCCGCCTTTCCTTTCGACCGGATCGGGAAGATTCCATTTTCATTTTTCAATAATACAATTCCCTCACAGGCTGCCTTATATGCTGCCTGCTTCGACATATCCATAATATACTGTGCTGACATATCATAGCATTCCGGTGAACCATAGGTGTCCATCAGCTCCAGCACTCTCGCCACATTCCGGTCAAGCTCCTCTTCCGTCAGCTCCCCGGCTTCTACTGCCTGAACAACCTTCTCCGGATCTGCTGTGATTCCCGGCATATTCAGATCATTGCCTACCTTTAACGCTGCGATCGGATCATATACTGCCCCCCAGTCTGATACGACCATACCTTCAAAGCCCCAGTATTTACGCAGAATACCGTCTAACAGCCATTCATTTGCAGTGCAGGCTGTTCCATTGATCTTATTATAGGCTGCCATAACTGTCGCAGGCTGTGCCTGCTCTACACAGGCACGGAAACCAGGAAAATAAATCTCCTGCAATGCCCGTTCTGATATCGTTTCATTTATTCCCTGACGGTTCTTCTCCTGATTATTGGCAGCAAAATGCTTGATATTTGCTGCAACGCCTTCCGCCTGCACACCCTTTACATATTCCGGAGCAAGCTTCGCTACCAGACACGGATCCTCAGAGAATCCCTCAAACAGTCTTCCGCCCAGTGGATCTCTGTGGATATTGATATTCGGAGTTCCAAGAAGCATGCTCACACCATATGCTCTCGCTTCTCTTCCAAGTGCATGTCCTGTCTGATTGACAACATCGGGGTTAAAGGTTGCTCCCAGCATCATGCCACACGGAAAACATGCCGGAGACATAATATCAGCCGCCGCATCGCCTGCCATTTCAACAAATGCAAGCGTCGTATCATTATTGGTTGTATTCTTTATAAATTGTTCCTTCAGATATTCCCGGACTTTTTTCCAAACCTTTGTCTCTTTTTCTGTCAGCTTGTCCGGACGGAAATAGTCAAATATAACATTTCTTTCTTCTGTTGCACTAAAATCCTTCATTAGCCATGCTTCTTCCTCATCGCGCGGATTTGTACGCCAGGAAAGGATCAGATCTGCGATCAACTGTTCATAATTGATCCCGGTTCCTCCATCCAGCATACGGATCGCAGGCACCCCATATCTGGAAGCATCCGCTGTGCAGAAATTACTTGCACCGCATACCATGTCAGCCTTTTCTTCTATTGTCATTTGTTCCAGTATTGTCTTGATCTTATCTGTCATATTTTTATCTCCTGCTATTTGTAACTATTTTCTGTTCATCTGAAAACAGCTCGCAAATTTTATCTACTAAATTCTGATTTTATAAAAGCACCCGCTTTACTGCGTTTTCCCAGCCGGAAAGCAACATCCTCCGCATCTCTTCATCGATCTGAGGCTCAAATGTCCGCTCCACCTGCCAGTTCTGCTTTATCTCTTCTATACTGTCATAATATCCAACAGCCAGTCCTGCCAGATATGCCGCACCAAGTGCTGTCGTTTCTGTTACGACCGGGCGCACAATTTCCCCTGCTAACAGGTCAGCCTGGAACTGCATCAGGAAATTATTTGCACTCGCACCGCCATCTACACGCAGCCGTTTCAGCTCCATGCCGGAATCATTCTCCATTGCCTTTAACACATCGTAGGTTTCATATGCCAGTGATTCCACGGTCGCCCGGACAATATGTTCCCTTGTGGTGCCTCTGGTCAGTCCCAGGATCGCACCTCTGGCATATGCATCCCAATATGGTGCGCCAAGTCCTGTAAATGCCGGAACCACATAGACACCATTGCTGTCCTTAACGGATAATGCTATTCTCTCTGTATCACCGGCTTTCTCGATCAGCTTCATTTCATCGCGCAGCCATTTGATCGCCGCTCCTGCGACAAATACGCTGCCCTCCAGTGCATACTGTACCTTGCCGTTCAGTCCGATCGCTATCGTAGTAAGCAGTCCATGTTCGGAATAAACAGCCCTGTTTCCCGTATTCATCAACAGGAAACAGCCGGTACCATATGTGTTCTTCGTATCTCCCGGTTCAAAACAGCACTGTCCAAATAAAGCTGCCTGCTGATCTCCGGCAACACCTGCAACCGGTATCGAACCGCCGAATAACCGTTCATCCGTGTATCCATAGATCTCACTGGAATTATGCACCTCCGGCAGCATACTTTCCGGTATCCGGAATTTCTCCAGCAATTCCTTATCCCACTCTAATGTGTGAATATTAAACAGCATCGTTCTGGATGCATTTGTATAATCCGTTGCATGAACCCTGCCGCCGGTAAGCTTATAGATCAGCCAGGTATCCACTGTACCGAAATACAGCTTGCCCTGCTCTGCCATCTCTCTTGCTCCGTCAACATGATCGAGGATCCACTCGATCTTCGTAGCGGAAAAATACGGATCTGCGATCAGTCCGGTCTTTTCCCGGATCACAGTATCATACCCTTCTGCCTTTAATGCATCGATCCGGTCAGCGGTTCTTCTGCACTGCCATACAATAGCCGGATAAATCGGTTCTCCTGTTTCTTTATTCCAGACAATCGTTGTCTCTCTCTGATTCGTAATTCCGATCGCTGCAATCTCTTCTACTGGAATACCAAGTGTCTCTCTTGCTTCCATCATTACGCTCATCTGAGATGCCCATATTTCCTTCGGATCCTGCTCTACCCAGCCATTTTCCGGAAAATACTGTGTAAATTCCTTCTGTGATACAGCAGCCATCTCTCCATTTTTTCCAAATAAAATTGCTCTTGAACTGGTCGTACCCTGATCCAGCGCCATTATGTATTTCTGCATTGTATATCCTCTTTATAAATAACAATTTCTCAAGCTGTTCTAACTTCTGCCTGTCTTATGCTGCGTTTTCCCCTCGTTACCATAACAAATGAACAAAATACGGAGGCAGGTTTTGGTACAAGACTTCCCTGCCCCCGTATTTTATTGTGTTAACTGTTATATTATAATAAACAATTTCATATTGTGACTATATTTTGTGTTTTATACATTTAGCTTTTTTTATTCCAACATCTGGCTTGCTGGATCTGTTGGAAGCATATTACTTGAAGTTGTAATAATATCCTCTGCCTCAAATTCTACGATCTCCATAACCGGTGATTCATACTGCTTTTTCATGTTTTAAAACCCTCCTTATATTTCCTATATCTTTATATTAATATCTTATCTTCCTTAGTTTGCAAGCCAGTAGTTTAATGCGGAATTACCGTATTCCATGATATCCTGCAGTAATGCAACCAGCTTTGTGTTGCTGTTGTTTCTCATATTATAGGCATAAGCAGATATACCATAGGTCATACGTGCTGACGCTTCACCATTTACCTGAACTGTAAATGTATAAGTTTCATCCATCTTTGTCGGAAGGATCTCATATGTAACACCATAATATTTGTTTGTGCCATATGGCTTTAGATCCTGACCTGCTATAACATCTGAAACTCCTGTTCCGTTGACATTGATCGTAATATCAGCAATATTCCCTTCATATTCAGATGTATCAATGATCACCGCAATACCAACACGGTTCTCAAGCACCAATGTTCGTCCACTGATCTTTACATTACCGGAATTTGTAACTGAGCTTCCGGAATTTGTAAATCCTGTTAATGAATGTTTTGCACTCGCATAGGTCTGATAATCATCAAAATCTGCATTTGCCAAATCTGAAGTGTTATATCCAAAATAGGTCTGAGCGGATGCACCATAGTTTACCAGATCAACCAACAGTGTCTTTAATACTTTACTTGTGCCATCCATTGCAATCAGCCGTTTTGCATAATCAGCAACACTGGTTGTATAAGCCTTGCTGTAGCAATTTGTCATTCCACCATCACTGGTACCTTCAAGCGTTGCTGTTATATCTTTCGTCATTTCCTTTGCTGCAATTCCTGTAAACTCTCCATACAGATATGTCTTGCCATTTACAGTCTTTGTAAGTTCTTTTGACAAGCCCGATGCTCCCTGTACTGTTCCGGATGCATCCCGGTACACAATTGTCGCATTCTGATAACGTTCCAGAACAGCCGGATCTACCAGATATACCAGAGAAATATCACTATCCAGTGTGATCGATACCTGTTTTATATTCAACAGTGAATCCACATAACCTTCTGTCAATGGATACAGCTCCAGATCCTCAGAACCAACAACTGAATTCTTATCATATATTCTTCCCTTGCTGTCTACCCATGCAATATAGGAAGGATCTGCTGCCTCCGGATATACGAGCTTTGCGCCCTCCTCCATGAAGTTTGAACCGCCGCTGATCACATTATTGTCTGTATCATAAAATGTTACTTTTCTTGTAACCTTGGTTTCTGAACTGAATGTCAATGAACCATTGTCTGTTTCTACAAAAGATTTCCATTCGGATGCATGGTATTCTTCCTTCTCAACATCTTCCAAAGAAGCTGCATATCCATTCAATTTGTAAGAAGCATTACCGGCTGCGATCTCTGATGGCTCCATGAATACGCAATCGGTAACATTGCCTGCTACGCCTATCAGATTCATCGGTTCCATAGCAGTATTTGCAATACAGTTTGCAACTTTATTATCATTTCCACTTCCTCTGAAAATACCTGTTGCAGTACCTGTTGAACCATCCGTTAATGAAAACTTACCATTTGCGAAACAGTTAACTATCGCTCCTGAATTCGATGCCTCTCCTGCAAAAGCACTACAGGTTGTAAAAGCAACCGCAGTCATTGAACCTGAATAGATACAGTTTGCAATCAGACCATTATTAATTCCAACAAATCCACCCGTATATACAATTGCACCAGTGCCCTTGATCGTTCCCTTAAATACACTGTTAATAATTTGGGAACCATTTGCCTGATAAACATAACCACCAGACGGTGCCTGTCCATTCAACTGAATGTCCGCAGCAACCACACAATCCTTAACCGTACTTCCTGTAAGCATACATGCCAGACCACCAATCAATGCACCATCACTTACGATTGAACAACTGCTATCAATCGTACATCCGCTGATCTCGGTCTTCTCAGCCAGACCGCATAAAATACCAATGCCCGCATATGACGCTCCAGTAAGTGACGTATCACTCATCTTCAGATTCTTGATCGTTGCTCCCTGTGTCTTTCCAAATAAACCAAACGGAGCTTCAGGACTATATTTTGCAGCCGTTATACTTGCCGTAAGTCCTGACACTGTATGTCCATCCCCATCAAATACTCCCGTATATGGATTAGCTGCACTACCAATCGGTGTCCATGTGGTTCCTGAAGGTATCGTGATATCCGCTGTCAGCTTTACACTTGCATATGACTCTGCCGTACCTGCATTTACCGCTTTTGCAAAAGCTGCAAACTGTTCATATGTACTGATCTCCACTGCCGTACTCTCAGTCGCTGCATCTACAACAAATGCCCCAGCCTGTCCCCCTGCATACGGAAGTCCTGCCGGATTCATTGAGAAAACAGTAGCTGCTGCCGCAACGCAGGCAACGGTTCTCTTCATCTGTCTTACAAATAATTTATTTCCCATACTTCCTCCTCCATATCTCATCTGAATTCGTACGCTCATACTATTCACTTTAGCAGATTTTGTTATTAACTTCAAGGAATATATGGTTTTCTTTGGTTATTTTTTCCAAATTTATTTAAACATTCCAAATATTTTTATCTATATAATATAATTTTGTGAAAAGAATACTCACTTTTTCATTCTATTTTTAACAAATTCCATACATATAGCTGTTTTGGAATCGATTCCCTCTAATATCTTTTCAGGATCATACCAGAAACATGTCCGTTTTATTTGAGATAATCATTTCTCAAAATCTGGTTCACACGTTCTACTTCTTCCCGAAGCCCACGGGAGGACATCCGAAGTGCGCCCTGCCCCATGATGATCAACTGTTCCAGTCCATCTGAGGAGGCAACCGTCACCTTATATTTTCTGCCAAGCTCATGTGTCGTCTTTTCTATATACATATCAGCAGTCTCTGCTTCCTTCGTATAGACCACATGGATATTTCCATGCTTTGTGATGCTGCCCGGATTCTGTTTCACCTTATACGCATCAAATACGAGGATCAGCTCGCAGCCGACATAGCCCTGATAATTCGACATAACATCGATCAGCTTATCTCTGGCACTGTCGATGTTCACCGCCGCCAGTGCTTTCAGGTCATCCCATGCAAATATCACATTATACCCATCAACTAACAGATATTCTTTCTCGCCCTTTTGCTTCCTGTATGCTCCGGGTCTGGCAATTCCGGTATCTGCTGTCTTCGAGCCGACAGACGGTGTCTGCGCACCGGCAGTTTTGCTTTTACCATGTTCTGCCGCCTTTTTCACATACCAGTCCGCTTCCGATACACTCTTATTATGCCGATTGAAACCTGCTTTATTATAAGCTGCATTTTCCCGGCTGTTTGAACCATAGGTACGGACAAATATATCCTCTAACTCTTTCTCATCATACACCGGAGCACCTGCGTCCTGCCGCTCACGCGCCATCCGTTTTCGGTTATCCTCGTCTGCCTCAGTAGGCTCTGACGTTATATTCCGCAGGACATCTTCCATTCCTGCAAGTGCAAATCCCGGATCTTCTTTTACATGCATCATATCATACACATCGTACCAGTCCACGATATATCCGGCTCCATGTGCACAGAATACCGATGATGCCGGATTTGCCATATCAAGCTCCGGATCATAGGTACTTGCCGCCAGCACTTCATCTTCATTGTGGCATGGCTCATATCCCTGCAAGGTACAGGATAACTTACCCTGTCCTCTGGTATATGCCGTTACATCCTGCTGGTACTCCTGCATCGTAGCAACCGGTGCAGTTCCTGTCAGGATACTCATTTCACCCTCGATCTCCGGCTGTGCGAATCGTCCATGCATCCGTGTGATATCGTTCATTGCCCGACCGGTCATCTCTGTAGGAATCTCCAGTCGGAACGCATACACGGGTTCTAACAGCCTGCATTCTCCCATCATAAGCCCCTGCCTTACTGCACGATATGTCGCCTGACGGAAATCACCGCCCTCTGTGTGCTTCTGATGTGCCCGTCCTGCAGTCACCGTGATCTTCATATCCGTGATCGGTGCGCCTGTCAGCACGCCCCGGTATTCCTTTTCTTCCAGATGTGTCAGGATCAGCCGCTGCCAGTTCTTATCGAGTACATCCTCGCTGCATATCGTATCAAACTGCATGCCACTTCCCGGCTCCAACGGTTCCATCAGCAAATGCACTTCGGCATAGTGACGAAGCGGCTCAAAATGTCCGACTCCCATTACCGGTTCTGCAAGTGTCTCTTTATATATGATCCTTCCCATACCAAATGATATGAGATAGCCAAATCTGTCTTTTATAATCTGTGTCAGCACCTGAAGCTGCACCTGTCCCATAACCTTCACAAAGATCTCTCCGGTCTCCTGTGCAAATTCAACATGTAACTCCGGTTCTTCTTCCTCTAACTGCCTGATATCCCGGAGCACGACAACTGCATCCTTGTCCTCCGGATAGCTGACTTTATAGGATAACACAGGTTCCAGTCCGGCAAATACATTTTCCTGTTCACATCCAACGCCCTGACCTGCGGATGTCTCACCAAGCCCGGTGACCGCACATACCGTTCCGGCAGAAGCCTCCTCTACCGTCTCGTAACGTGCACCGGAATAAATCCGTATCTGATTGACTTTTCCTTCGGTTCCCTCGATCTGCTCTCTGCACTTTAAGCTTCCTCCGGTCACCTTCATATAGGTAAGACGTTCCCCTTTTGCATCTCTCGATATCTTGAAGATCCGTCCGCCAAATTCTGCATTATATGCAGGCATCACCATATAGGTATTCATCGCATCCAATAATTCCTGCACACCGGAGAGTTTGAGTGCCGATCCCCAGAAACAAGGAAATATCTTTCTGTCAAGAATTGCTTCGATGATATCCTCTACTTCAACCATACCACTATCCAGATAGGTATCTAACAGTCTCTCGTCTGCCATCGCGATCTGTTCATCTCTGTCCCCGGATGAGAAATCAACGCAATCCCCATCCAGCTTTTTTCGTATATTTTGGAAAACAGCATCTTTATCTGTCCCTTCCATGTCCATCTTATTTACAAATATAAATGTCGGAATCTCGTACCGCTTCAACAGCTTCCATAACGTATCGGTATGACTCTGTACCCCGTCCATGCCATTAATGACAAGAATCGCATAGTCAATCACCTGTAAGGTTCGTTCCATTTCCGCCGAGAAATCAACATGCCCCGGCGTATCAAGCAGTGTAATCTCCATGCCATCATATGTAAATACCGCCTGCTTAGAAAATATCGTGATCCCACGCTCCCGCTCCTGTGCATCCGTATCCAGATAAGCATCCTTATGATCCACCCGTCCAAGCTTACGGATCTTGCCTGCCGTATATAACATGGCTTCCGATAATGTAGTTTTTCCCGAATCAACATGGGCAAGAATACCCACCACCAACTTTTTCATATCTGTATTTACCCTGTTTCTGTCCATCATATATCATATCGAGCATATAGCTGACGGATATTTTTCCATCCGTCCCACATTTCATATGGGTCAGACTTTCTTCTTATTCTTTCTCTGTTTTATAACTGCAAACTTCGCTGCATAGGCCGCGCCCAGCGCACATGGAAATACAAATGTTGCAAAACGGTATAGCAGTGCCATAGCTCCTGCTTTCGCACTTCCCACGATCGCACCAAACATTGCGATCATTACAAACTCACTGGAACCGATTCCTGCAGGCGTAGGAATAACTGCCGCCAGCATGACTGATACCGTCGTGATCGCCAGTGCCACATCCGGCGAAAATGCACCGCTCTTGTACAGTACGATATACGGAATCATAAACCAGCAGGAAAATTTACAAATGTTGATCAGCAGAACGCCAAGCAGCAGCTTCCAATGGCGCAGCAATTTCTTTGATTCCGTTTCCATGATATCACACTGTTCTTTGATTTTATCAAACTTTTCTGTAAATCGTCCTTTGTAATTCACCAGATCCATCAGCTTCTTTAAGATCTGATGGAACCATCCGGCACATACAAACAACAGTAAACATATCGTAATAATAACTGTGGCCACAAATCCAATTCCAATATATGCTTCATATTCCGCAAAGGTTTCATTCATATAATGGAAATGCAGCAGATACAGGATCACCGCCATGATTCCGATGCTTAATTTGTGCACTGCATATTCAATCATATACATACCAAATGCTTCTGATGTCTTCACTCCATACTCATTCAGGTAAACCAGAGCCGACACACCCGCTCCGCTTCCAAGCGTCGCCGTTCTGTAAAATGACACAAAATATGTCATTCCAAACGCCTGTCTGAATGTAAACGTCGGATTATACTGTCTGGCAAATAACATCGTGATCGTACTCTCAAACACACCATACAGCAATGTCGCCACAAGGATCAGCACGACGATCCAAGGGCTTGTCTTCACAAGCTGCTTTGCGATCGGTCCTGCCATATCCCGGAACACATATACGATCAGGCCAAGAAGCACCAGCACAAATGCCCATTTTATAATACTTTTCTGTGTTTCTGTTAATTTCTTCATATTCAACTTATTGCTCCGTATTTTTTATCTATTGTTACCCAACTTCCATATGTGCAGCATCCTCAAAAAAATCATTTTGCTCTGAAACGAATCTTACGACATCAGAAGATTTTAAATTTGGAGTATTTTTAATATAATCAACTAATAATTTTTGTCTTGTTGGTTTTTTCGCTGCATAATTTATCATTGCTGAAACAAAATCATAATAAGAATCATCAATAGCATTTAATAAAGCTGTTAATTCCTCCATATTCATCCTCCTTACATCTCAATACGCATATAAATATTGTATTCATTATAGCCATGGTTCTCAAAATAATACCAATATGGTCTGTTATCAATTCCATATGATGCAAGAACTGTAAAAGGTTTATTTTTATATTTACTGTAATTCGTATTTATTTCACTATAAATCTTCGCATATTCAATATGGTTTAAAACAAAAGCATTGTAAATAAATTTCATATTGCCTCTTTTCTGCTTTTTTCTAAACCGTTACTTTCCGCACAATTACACTATACCATATCCACACGCTCACCGACAACCAAAAAGGCACAACAACAAACACGCCCCACCACATTGCTGTATGGTGAAGCGTGTCTGTTTTGAGATAAATGATTATTTTGAAAGGATATTATATTCACATGTAAATCTTATTGGTTTTATCCAAAGAGCGGAGTTGAGTAATATCTGTCACCACTGTCCGGAAGGAGAACTACGATTGTCTTTCCTGCATTTTCAGGACGCTTTGCAAGTTCCTTTGCTGCTACGAAAGCTGCACCGGATGAGATACCAACAAGAATACCTTCTATACTTGCGATCTCCTTGCCGCCTTCAAATGCCGCATCATTGTCGATTGTGATAATCTCATCGTAGATTTTTGTATTTAATGTATCCGGTACAAATCCTGCACCGATACCCTGAATCTTATGTGCTCCTGCAGTTCCCTTTGAAAGAACCGGTGATGTAGCCGGCTCTACTGCTACAACCTTAACATCCGGATTCTGCTGCTTCAGATATTCACCGACACCTGTTACAGTTCCGCCTGTACCAACACCTGCTACAAAGATATCAACCTTTCCATCTGTATCATTCCAGATCTCCGGTCCTGTTGTCTTTCTGTGTGCTTCCGGGTTTGCCGGATTTACAAACTGACCTGCAACGAAACTGTCAGGGATCTCCTTAGAGAGCTCCTCTGCCTTTGCGATCGCACCCTTCATACCTTTTGCACCTTCAGTCAGAACGATCTCTGCGCCGTATGCTTTAATGATATTTCTTCTTTCAACGCTCATGGTCTCCGGCATAACGATGATTGCCTTATACCCCTTTGCTGTAGCGATAGATGCAAGACCGATACCTGTATTTCCGGATGTAGGCTCAATGATCGTAGCGCCCGGCTTTAATGTGCCCTTTCTCTCAGCATCTTCGATCATCTCTTTTGCGATTCTATCTTTTACGCTTCCTGCCGGATTAAAATACTCTAACTTTGCAAGGATCTTTGCATTTAAGCCTTCCTTTTTCTCAATGTGATTGAACTCTACTAATGGTGTATTTCCGATTAACTCTGTTGCGTCTTTATAAATTTTACTCATAACTTTAATCTCCTATTCTGATTCTATTTTTTCGTTTTGCAGGTGACCGATGATCTTCGATCACCCATATTTTTTTATTATTTTTATGTTCAATTATCTACTGTTTTTATTATTGATTATTCTGCAATTGCCTTAAATGCTTCATCCAGATCTTCGATAATATCGTCGATGTTCTCTGTTCCGATGGACAGACGAATTGTATTCGGCTTGATACCCTGATCTAATAGCTCAGCCTCGTTGCACTCTGAATGAGTGGTTGATGCCGGATGGATAGCAAGGGATTTTACATCTGCAACATTTGCAAGGAGTGAGAATAACTCAAGCTGATCGATAAATGCCTGTGCTTCTTTTGCTCCGCCCTTGATCTCAAATGTAAAGATTGATCCGCCTCCATTTGGGAAATATTTCTTATATAATGCCTGCTGTTCAGGATCCTCTGAGATAGATGGATGATTTACCTTCTCAACCAGTGGCTGATCTTTCAGATACTGTACAACCTTAAGTGCATTTTCAACATGACGTTCTACACGTAAGGATAACGTCTCAAGTCCCTGAAGGAAGATGAATGAATGTACCGGTGAGATAGTTGCGCCCATATCTCTTAACAGGATCGCTCTGATGTAAGTAACAAATGCAGCAGGTGCTGTATCCTTTGCAAAGCTTACTCCATGGTAAGATACATTCGGCTCTGTTAACCATGGGTATTTGTCACTGGATGTCCAGTCGAAGTTACCACTGTCGATGATGACACCACCGATCGTTGTTCCGTGTCCACCGATGAACTTGGTAGCGGAATGCACAACAATATCTGCGCCGTACTCGATCGGGCGAACGAGATAAGGTGTTGCAAATGTATTATCTACGATCAATGGAATGTTATGTGCATGTGCGATCTTTGCGATTCTCTCGATATCTACAACCTCTGAGTTAGGATTTCCGAGTGTCTCGATCTCGATACCGGTTGTATTGTCCTGAATAGCAGCTTCGATTGCATCATAGTCAAATGGATCAACGAATGTTGTCTCGATTCCAAAATCCGGAAGTGTATGTGCAAGAAGGTTATATGTTCCACCGTAGATGTTCTTTGCTGCTACGATGTGGTCACCCTTATGTGCAACTGCCTGAAGTGCATATGTCAGAGCTGCTGCTCCCGAACCAACTGCAAGTGCTGCTACGCCACCCTCTAATGCTGCGATTCTCTTTTCGAAAATGTCTTCTGTAGGATTTGTAAGTCTTCCGTAAATGTTACCTGCATCTCTGAGGCCAAATCTGTCTGCCGCATGCTGGCTGTTATGGAATACATATGATGATGTAAGATAGATCGGAACTGCTCTTGCATCTGTTACAGGATCCGGTGTTTCCTGTCCTACGTGTAACTGTAATGTTTCAAATTTTAAATTTCTTTCGCTGTATGATTTCTTTGCCATAATTTCTAATCTCCTGTTCTTTTCTCCCGGCTGATGTACGTTTCCGCTTATTCCTATCAACAAACTATGATTTAACTTATGCATGTATATTACACCTCTATTCCTACTTTGTCAATAGGATAATAGAAATATTTTTCAGAAAATGGAAAAAGATGCCAAACCACAGGCTTTATCCCGTGGTTCAGCATCCTTTATTTTAGCTTATCGGTTTATATTTATTTGTTACATACAACTGCTTTAGGCATTATTTAATTTTGATCTTAATAGTTGCTTTCTTACCGCTTCCATCTGTTGCAGTTGCTATGATCTTTACAGTCTTCCCTTTTCCTGCTTTCTTGGTAGTAACAACGCCCTTGGAATTTACAGTTGCATACTTCTTGTTACTGCTCTTATATGTCAGCTTTTTGTTTACATTCTTTCCAGGAGTGACAGTTGCTTTTATTGTTACCTTTTTACCGGCAGTTACTTTTGTTTTTGATGCTTTTAAGGTAATTTTCTTAACAGCTTTCTTCATGATCTTTATACGATAGGTTGCTTTCTTTCCGCTTCCATCCTTTGCGGTTGCTGTTATCGTTACCTTCTTGCCTATTCCTGCTTTCTTTACAGTTACAACACCCTTGGAATTTACAGTTGCATATTTCTTATTGCTGCTCTTCCATTTTACTGTACGATTTGCTGCAGTCTTTGGAGTTACGGTTACTTTCAGCTTAATCTTCTTACCTGCTGCAATCTGCTTGGACATTCCTGCGATCTTGATCTTCTTCACCTTGATTTTAGTCCATTTTGCTGTCAGAGTCAGATTTTTCTTAACCGGAGTATCAAACTTATATGCAGTTTTTCCTGTATACCAGCCTGCAAATTTATAACCTTTTCTTGTTGGATTTTTCGGCTTACTTACTGACTTACCTTCTTCTACCTTCTGCGCCTTAACTGCGCTTCCACCTGCTGCTTTAAATGTTACTGTATATGTCTTTATCTGTGGGGTAACCGGGGTATTATTATCTTTATTGTTGTCTTTACCGTTGTCTTTCTCTTTCAGACCTGCAACAGCATCCTCAATAGATTTTGCCATTGCATCTACTATCTTCTGCTCATACTTGCTCTTTTTACGGTCAACAGCATTAATGGCAGCCTTTACATCTTCATAATTAGAATACAGTGTTCCATCTATCTTGTCCGCTTTTGCAATAGCCGCATCAACTGCTGTATAATCTGCCGGAATATTTCTGTCATCCCATGCAAATGTAGGATGATCGATTCCTGCTACCCATTCAATGCCTGCTCCCTGCTTTGCCTGAAGTCCGGAAAGCACATCCGCAGATGTGAAATCTGACACAGCAGTTCCATCCTGCTCTTTAAGAAGCGTTGCCTGATACCGGTCATCTGCCGGCCAGTAATTGTTTTCTGCCGTACCAAGACTAAGTCCACTATAGACAACCCAGCAAGTATTACCACCTTTATCTGCAGCAAGGTCTGCAGAAGTTACCATACAATTAGTAACACTTGCATTGTCTGAATATCCAACTATTCCACCAACCGTTGCCTGTACAGAATTAACATTGATTTTTCCAGAAAACCAACAATCTTCGACTGTAAGGCTTCCATCTAGCATTCCCCCTGCAATACCACCCAGGCAGTCAAAATACGTCATTACATTTTCATTTTCTTCTTCATAATAAGTCCCCTTATAATTTCCTGTAATAGTTGCAGTCGAATAACATCCTGCAAGAGTACTATTTCTCAAGGTACATCCTGCAATTCCTCCAACATAATGCTCCAGATATGCCCCACCCGAAATAGAACCGGATGTCCAGCAATTTGTAATTTTGGAATTACAAAGCCAGTCTACTAATATACCTTTTCCATATGTAGATGCATCATTGAGATCAACTATAATATCAGCATTTTCAATACCAAGATTCTTGACCTCACCATCATAGACATTTCCAAATAAGCCCTGTCTATAACAATTTTCCTTATCATCCCCCACATTCGTTTTTGGCATTAGCGAATCACGGGAATACAAATTAGAAATTACATGTCCCTGTCCGTCAAATATACCACAAAAACTATATGCTGCCTGATTTCCACCTTTACCTTTGCCAATGGATATCCATTCACGTTTATCCAGATCAAGATCATTATCCAAATAAACAGTCTTTCCCTCAAAGGTTATAGTACCTGTGTTAATAAGCTGCGCAAGTCCGGCAAGCTGTTCTGCCGTCGTTATATGGTACTCACTCTCTGTCTCATGACCCATGTACCAGCTTGTATCTGCTGTACCATCCCATATGTCTGTTGTTTGTCCCTCTGCTGCCAGTGCTGTTATTGAACCAAATGCCATAACAAAGCACAACACTAACAGAAGGCTTAGAAATTTTTTCTTCATTCCTTATTCCTCCATATCGTTTTTATATTATCCGCTTATGCTTTCCTACGGCAGCGGACACACCGAAAGAAAAGAATGGATTGAATCCGGTCGAAGATCTTGACCGGTTGGATGTGAAACGTCAATATCGAGATGACGGCAGTATTCTATTGCCTGTATCCTGAACGATCTTCCTAATACCCCATTGAAAAACGTGCTCATTGACAATAAATTGTCAGATTGCCATACCCTCGTTATATTGTCGTTTGGTCTGACTATATCCTATCCTATTTCTTATAGAAACAGTCAGTGCCACTTCCCCATATACCACCTTTTACAAAATCAATATGCCAAATTATTGATGAAAACTCAATTTTAAATTCTGCTTTTAATTCTTACTTTTATATTCCTACTTTATCAATAGGAAAATAGAAATATTTCTATAGCTTTTTCTTTTAAACTGGTGTATAATCAATTCATAGAAAATTAGTATGAATTATGATAGTGTAATTTGGAGGTGTATTACATTGAAAATATCAACAAAAGGAAGATATGCATTACGGCTTATGATCTATATAGCAGCCAACTCTAATGGTAAGCCGGTCAGCATAAAGGATGTAGCAAAAAACGAGGATATCTCTGATAAATATCTGGAACAGATCATTTCTATATTAAATTCCGGCGGACTTGTCCGAAGCGTCCGTGGTCCACAGGGTGGCTACCTGTTACGAAAAGCACCGGAAGACATTACAGTCGGTGCAGTTCTTCGTCTGACAGAAGGAACGCTTGCCCCTGTTGCCTGTGTCGAAGAGGATGCGCCTGAATGTGAGCGTGAATCCATCTGCTCCACTTACAATCTGTGGAAGCGGCTTTACAGTGCGATCTGCAGTGTTGTTGACACAACCACCATCGCAGACCTCTGCAACAGCCGACCTGAAGCCGGCGACGAATACTGCATTTAGCCTTGATTTTCCAAGTGGCTGGATTGAAACAAATTTAAAATCCCCCCTTCGGGTACTAAACTGAATTGAGATTATCTGTTTGGAACAGATAATCTCAACACATTGTTATTTTATATTTGTGAATCTCATATTTGTATCTATAAAAAATCTACCCGGCTGTTCACTGTTGTTGAGCCGGTTCAGATCGATAATAGACAAAACATTCGTATAGGATTCGTTATGACATGCATATTGCCAGCGAATGCGAGTGCATGTCTGAGCCCGTAGGGCGAGTTTGCACATAAGCATGAGCGAATCAGGCATATGCATGGAATAGAATACTATACGAGTTTTTCTATTGTCGATTCTGAGCCAGATTAACACGGTGAACAGCCGGTTAGATTTTTATCCATAAATGTGAAATTCACACATTACTTCAACTTCATGTCAACCACAAGGTTATTTCCGCTGGCGGTGATGTTCGCATAGCTGCCGGAGATCAATGGCAGCATCGGTGCGATATGTCCAAGATCGGCATCCATGATAACCGGCACATTGTGGTGGGCGATAATGTCCAGTACCGCATGATACTGGTCAAGCCCCATCATCTCCTGTCCATACACCAGCGGGCGTCCGATCAGAAAGCCCTTCACATATCGGAACCATCCCGCATGCTCCATCTGCCACATAGCACGGCGGATCGCCATCACATTCAGATCACAGGCTTCTAAGAACCAAATGAATCCATCCTCTTTATAGCGTTCCAGAAAATCCGTTGTTTTATCAAATTTCGTTCCAAGCAGATTCACCAGACAGTCCATGCAGCCACCGATCAGTCTGCCTGCCATGAATACTTCATCGACAGCAATCGATCCATGCGTCGCATCCGTTTCATACAGATGAAGTTCTTTCTGTTCAGTGATATTATACGGTGTAAGCGGATGTTCTTCATCCTTTAGGGATTCCTTCTCATATCCACGATATCCCTGCAGGCTTTTCTTCTCACCGCAAAGCAGTGCAAATGTATCTTCTATCGATGCATGCCACGGCTCCATGCCAAACGCTGCCGCACATGGGCCATAAACAGAAGCTGTATCACAGATCGTTGTCAGCAGATAAGTCAGATTCGTATTATCCGAATATCCCACAAACCATTTCGGATCTGCTTTCTTTAAGCGTTCAAAATCAATATGATCAAGAGTCTCACACATCAGCTCTCCACCGCCGCAGGATATCAGAACATCATTTTTCTTTGATGTGTACATTTCATTAATCTCCTGACCGCATTTCTCCGGCGTATTACTGATACCAATGCCACAGCCTTCATAGCAATTTGGACCAAGCTCCGTCTGATAGCCCTTAGCATGGAATGTATCAAGTGCATGACCAAATGCTGTCCGATATGGTTCTATATTACAACCAAAAGATGGCGCAACAAAGCCAATCGTTCCACCTTTTTCTAAAAATTTCGGATATCTCATTTTTCTCCTCCTTTTAGCCCAACGAACAGGAATTTATCGCAATATTCCATTCTTGGATTATACTCGCTTATAGATAATTGGTTCATCATATCCAAAAGTTTTCTTTCCATTAACTTCCATGCTTTCAGATACCTCCAGACAACTATCAGAAAACTTTTCCCAAAGCTTAAATGTCATTACCGGAGAGAACTGGCTTGTACTGCCTCCTTCCCAGATTCCATCCTTTTCATGGTAGATTGCCGGGGTAAACTTTTCGGATTTTTTCAATTCGGTGTAATCAACATTTTTCATAGAACTATATGAAAATGTACTCTTATCTTCTCCTTTAGGTATTTCATAAGAATACAATACAATTTCATCCTCTTTCTCTGTAATAAGGAAAAGATGTGGTGAAACATTGCGTTTCCCATTTATCTCATAGTAGCTTTCTTCAACAACAAATTTACCATTAAAATCTTTAGGAAGGTTCAAAATTTTTCCATTACAGATTGTATTAATGTGTTCTGCATAAGGATATATTTTTCCTTCTGTCTTCATCTTATCAAACTGCTCTTTGTTATTAAAGTGTCCCGTCATCATATCAACAAAATTATCGAGTTTCATAATTTTTCCCTCCAAATTCCTGTTTACCAGTTACTTCTTATAGTTCCAACGAATCTGCATTCAATAAAAAATCATATACATTCATGATTAAAATTCCCTGATCGTTATAAAAGGGTTTTGGTATATTAGATGTAATTACAATCTTCTTAAATGAATCATTTATTTTCAAAAAAGGGCGAATT